>Ga0302321_100006560_pt1 | contig 10239 bp, 7 predicted proteins | sample Fen_T0_1_FD_202505 | JGI IMG/M metagenome (GOLD analysis project Ga0302321, IMG submission 202505) | Peat permafrost microbial communities from Stordalen Mire near Abisko, Sweden - Fen_T0_1 | ecosystem: Environmental > Terrestrial > Soil > Wetlands > Permafrost | place: Sweden: Abisko... | reverse complement strand
GTGAGTCAACCGACCGTGTAGTCCCGACCTTTGACAGAATCAAACGATGCATCAACGTCTTGCATTGCCCTCATGCCCCAGTAGCGGAAGTCGGGCTAGATAAACTGCAGCCGCCAGAATGACAGAATGCACCCTGGCTTGGTGTAGCCGGCCGCGCTGAGGCCGGGGTTTGAGAATCGGCTTTACGTGTGGCGTGTGGTCTAGCCCGGCTTAAATCGAGGGATGCGGTATCACGGCGTCCTTATGGCTGCGCGATGCCTTCGCGGATGGCGTAGCGGACCAGTTCTGCAGCACTCGTGAAGCCGAGTTTGCTCATCAGTTTCGAGCGATTGGCTTCCACTGATTTGACGCCGAGCTTCAGCTTGATCGCGATTTCTTTGTTTCGCAGTCCGCTTGTAATTAGGCGCATCAGTTCCTTGTCCCGGTCCGTAAGCGTGGGAGCCACTGATTCCGGCGAAAAACTTTGTGCCTTGATCAAGGCAGTGGCGATCGATGGACAAAGATAGTAACGCCCTCCGAGGACGGTGTGGATAGCGCGGATGAGTTCCGTGCCGGCCGCTTCCTTCACCACGTAACCTTGTACGCCATTACGCAGAGCGCTGTTGACGATATGCGGAGCTGTTTCGGCCGAGAGAATGATAATTTTTGTTTCGGCGTGAGTCTCCAGAATGCGCCGAGACGCAGCGATGCCGTCACTATTGGCCAGGTGTACGTCCATCACCACTACATCGGGCCGGTGTTGGGTAACAGCCGCGACGGCTTCCTCGGTATCGGCCGCTTCACCGACTACTTCCAGGCCAGGTTCGTTGTTCAAAATCAATCGGAGCCCCTGGCGCACGATGGCGTGGTCGTCGACAAGCAGGATTTTTATAGGTGTGCTCATGGTTTAGGCGGAGAATAGTTTACTGTTTGTCGATGCACCGCCGTACTGCGGTGGCGAGTTCCTCAGAACTGAACGGCTTGGGTAGAAAGGTGATGTCTTCGGAGGCGAGTTGCGCGAGCTTGATGCGATTACTCGGATAGCCGGTGGTGATGATCATGCGCAAGGACGGCCGGTTTTGTTTCAGTCGCCGACAGAGCTCTAGACCATCCAAACCATCGGGCATCACCAGATCGGTGAAGAGCAGGCCGATTTCCTGGGCGTGTTTTTCCCAGAGTTGAAGCGCGGCGCGGCCGTCATCAGCCACGAAAACGCGATAGCCAAGAACCTTGAGACTCATGGCTACCATGTTTCTAAAACCGTAGTCATCTTCGACGACGAGCACGCCTTCGGCACCGCCCATGATCGTCGCTTGCGTTGGAGCACTGCCCGATGATTGAGGTGCCGCACAGGTCGGCAGAAAAACTCGAAAAACGGACCCTTGGCCAACCGTGCTCTTCACGTTTATCCAACCGAGGTGTTGTTTGACGATGCTGTAAACGGTAGCCAATCCGAGGCCGGTGCCTTTGTCGGGTTCTTTGGAGGTGAAGAAGGGTTCGAAAATACGATTGAGGGTTGCAGCATCCATACCGCACCCCGTGTCGCTCACCGTCATGCAGGCGAAGTTACCCGAGCGACTTTCGGCGTCACCTAGAACGTCAGTCGAGCTCAGGTTCATCGCGCTGGCTTCGATCGTGAGCCGACCGCCTTGGGGCATGGCGTCGCGGGCATTGACGCAAAGATTCATGATGACCTGGTCGATCATACCTGGATCGGCATTGATCCAAAGCGGCTTCGATTCGCTGGTGAAAACGAGCTTGATGTGCTCGCCGATTAACCGGCGCAGCATTTTCAGAATATTGGTGATCTGGTCGTTGAGGTCAGTGGCGCAAATTTGCATCTCCTGCTTACGGCTGAACATCAACAACTGACGCGTAAGACTAGCTGCACGTTTAGCTTCTGACTCCAATTCCTTAAGCGATCCTTTCACCTCGGCGCTCAGGCCAGACGTGTCGTGAAGCAAGCTCAGATGCATCATAATAGCGGCGAGAAAATTATTGAAGTCGTGGGCGACTCCGCCGGCGAGCTGACCGACGGCATCCATTTTTTGCGAATGACGTAGTTGTACTTCGAGCTGTTTGCGTGCGGTGGCGTCTCTAACCAAGCAGGCAAACTGGCCCGGCTTTGGCCGAAACGCCACGATTTCAAAATGCTTGTTAAGCTCGCGCGAAAAATCCTCAAAGCTTCTGGGTTCTCCTGTTCGTACGACTTCGCCGTAGAGCTTGATCCATTTGGGCTCAACCCCGGGCAATATCTCGCGCACGCACCGGCCGATCACCGCCGAAGCTTTAAGGCCGGTCATCTCTTCGAACGCGGGATTCAGCGCGATAAAGCGATAATCGATCGGTTCGCCCGCGGAGTTTAAGACCATCTCGTGCAAAGCGAACCCATCAAGTAACTGGTCGAAGAGCATGCTGTACTGTTCCCGTGCTGCGCGGAGGCTGGTTGTATCGATGATGAACCCTTCAAAACCTACAATACTGCCTCCCTCTTTTACTAGGTGCGTGGAAAACGAATGGTAGCCGATGCTCCCGTCTTTCCGCTTGCGCGTGAATTCTCCGGCCGACGTTCGAACGCCGGTTTTTAGTTTCTCAACGACTTCGACCGCGTTTTGTAGATCAGCGTCGGTTTGTGTGAGACTGAAATGCTTTCCGATAACCTCTTCAGCACGATCATAGCCGTGAAGACGCAACCACGCTGGATTCACCCTTTGGAAACGACCTGCCGTGTCGATGAAGAAATACCCGGCTTCAGACGTGTCGAGAATTGTGCGGAGACGTTCTTCGCTTTCCTTTATGGCTTCCTCTGCTTGCCTGCGTGCAGTGATGTCGCGAGTGATGGTGAGCACGCACTCCACACCTCTGATCTTCAAAATGCGCGCAGACATCAGCCCTGTTACGACGTGGCCGTCTTTGGCGCGAAACGGTGCCTCAAAGCCGGTCACCTCGCGTTTGTCTTTGAGCTCCGCTATCATTCGATCGCGATCAACTTGGTTGACCCAAATCCCAAGATCACCGGGTTTGGAGGATCGGCCTATCACTTCTTCAGACGTATAGCCGAGGATTCGGGTAAAGCCTTCGTTGACGTCGATGTAAACACCGTCCTCAAGACGATTGATGTTAATCGAATCCGGGCTGATGAAAAACGCGCGCGAAAATTTTTCCTCGCTCTCACGCAAAGCCAGCATGGTTTGCGCATGGGTTTGCTGTGCGGACGTTTGATGGATCGCGTTTTCTACAGCCGCCGAAAGCAGCGTCGGAAGATCGTCTTTTGCGATGCAGTCGCATGCTCCCGCCTTCATGAAGTCGATCGCTGCTTTCTCGATTTTGTCGACGATCACGATGATGGCCAAATCTGGGGAGTATTGGCGTAGTATTTCGATCGTGCTGACCTGGCTGGTTCCCGATGCCGGATGGTGAACAATGAGGAGCTGGCAGGGGCCCTGCAAAAGTGCGGCCGACAGCTGATTAGCTGTCGTGATAGGTTTGGCCTCGGGATGGTATCCGGCCTTTTTCAGCAAGTGCACAACAGCCGCCGCGTCTGCAGCAGTATTTCCGACCTGCAAAAGGTGAAAAGCCTTCTCCACGACGTTCCCGTTAATGTTGTTTTGGCAGAGCTGTAACTAGCAAAACGGAACACTGGCGAGCTGTTAAGAAACAGTAAACGTTTAACTCAAAACAGACTCGCGTTTGTATGATACTCAGTTTTTCGACGGCGTTTTTCGGCTGAGTAATGTCTTTAATCGCTGTTCGAGATCTTCAGCCGTGAAGGGCTTGGGCAAAAAGCCAAGGAAAGGATCGTCGGGAAACCGCTGGCGGACGTCGTACTCACTATAGCCACTCATGATGAGGACGGGGATATCAAGTTTCATCTGCCGTAGTTCGCGCAACGTCGATTGTCCATCGAGGCCGGGCATAGTCAGGTCGAGCAAGATGGCGGTATATTTGTCGCCGCGGGCCAGCGTGAGGGCGAGTGCCTCATAACCGTCGGAGGCAAGCGCGACGGTGTGACCTAGATGCTCAAGAATATTGCCGGCGAGTTTTCGGACGTGCGACTCGTCATCAACGACCAGAAATACACCTGGTTTCACCACCGACTGTGGCGCGGCAGGGCTGAAGATATTGGGATTTCTTGTCGCAAGCGGCTTGGTCGTGGGCGGAAGCAGCATGCGGAAGACGGAGCCTTTCCCAACCGTGCTTTGGACGAAAAAGGCGCCTTTGTGTGCCCGCACGATGCCAAGAACGGCGGCCAGGCCGAGTCCGCGACCGGCGAATTTTGTAGTAAAAAATGGATCGAAGATGCGGGCGAGCGTGTCGGCATTCATGCCACAGCCGTCGTCTTGAACCTCGAACGAAACGAACTCCCCTGGAGAAAGATCCTCCCCCAAGCGAGCTTCACGGAGCATATCAGCGGTGACCTGAACGCGTGAAGTGGAAACACGAATACGGCCGGCGCTATTGCCGAGCGCATCGGAGGCATTGATCACAAGGTTCATGATGACCTGTCTAATCTGCGAAGTATCGGCCTCAACGGGGAGTGATTGTTGAGCGAGCGCGAAATCGAGCGTAGCGTTTTTGCTAATGGAAAGCCGAAGCAGGTGCACGGTTTCAGTCACGATGTTGTTGAGATCCGTGCTCTCCATCGTGGTGCGACTTTTACCGGCATAAGCTAGCATCTGACGGCAAAGATCGGCAGCACGCTGAGTGGCTGTTTCGATTTGTTCGAGAGAGTCTTTGACCATCGAAGGGCTTTCCCGCGCAAGTGAAGCGTTGCCCATGATGACGGTGAGCAGATTATTAAAATCGTGTGCGATGCCGCCTGCTAGCACGCCGAGGCTTTCTAGCTTTTGCGCCTCGAGCATCTTAGACTGCAGATTCTCGCGCTCTTCCTCGGCCTTTTTGCGATACGTAATATCTTGGAAAGATCCGTAGACGCGGATGACCTGTGACGCATTTTTCTCAGCACGACCGATCGTGCGAACCCAGATGGAGCGTTGGTTCGCGGTGACGAGTTCCAGTTCGATGTCGAAGGACTGGGCTTGCTCGAGTGCGGTTTGAAACGCTTTGCGTATTACGGGTTGAGCTTGGGGAGTGTAGAACTGGAACAGGCCCTCCAAATTAGGTGTGCCGGCGTCTGGATCCAAATCGTGAATACGAAACGCCTGAAACGTCCAATACATGACTCCGTTGGCGGCGTCGTATTCCCAACCACCAATCTCGGCTGCGCGCTGACTTTGTTCGAGCAGGGTCTGGCTACGGCCCAAGGCTTCTTCAATGCGCTTTCGTGCTGTGATATCGCTGGCAGCGCCAGTCACGCGGGTAGGGCGACCACCCGCATCGCGTGCAACGACTTTACCACGGTCAAGAATCCACAGCCACTGATCGTTCCGACCGCGCATACGATATTCCACACGACCGTGGCCTTGTTGCACGAGTCGGTTACGTGCCTGTCTGACGCGCGTAAGATCGTCAGGATGAATCAAAGTGCTGAGCGACTCGATACCGGCAGAAATCTCGGTGGGCGGTATGCCCAACATCACGGCCCATCGTTCACTCCGAGTGACGTGATCGTTGGTGACGTCCCAGTCCCAAAATGCGTCCTGGCTGCCCTCTAGCACGAGAGTGAGCCGCTCTTCGCTGGTTTTTAATGCGACCGCTTGCAATCGCATCTTGCGAAGCAGACTGAGCTGTCGCCAAAAAGCTAACCCAAGCGCCAGAACTACAATCAGCGTGGGCAATTGATAGGGGCGTAAGTCACCCCAACGGATTTTCCGCGGTTCGAGCGGCCCAAACCATTTTTCGTAAAGATCGTCGTGAACGCCGTTGTGACGAATGGCGATTATGCCCGTATTCAATTCGTAAAGAAGATCATCGTGCCCCTTTAAGACAGCGAAATGGTACTGGAACCGCAGGTCGCTGAGGCTGAATGGCGCGACTGCAACATGCGTCAGACGTTTTTGCCGGATGGAGTTATCGGCAAAGACCTTGGTGCCCAATACGAAGTCAGCTTGCCCGGCTTCAATTTTATCGAGGCCGTCCTCAAGCGTTGCGCTCGCGATAAATTCCCGGCCCCAACCTTGTTTTATTGCGTACTCTTCTGAGAAGCCGTGCGGTACGGCTGCGATACGTTTTGTGCGGAGGTCTTCGGCGCTGGTGATCGAAGTGTCGCCTTTGCGGATGAAAACGGTGCCGGGCAAAACGAGATGCGCGATCGAAAAGTCCGCATATTGATTACGCTCGGGAGTAAAAACCATGTTGGCGATAACATCGATTTTGCCCGCTTTAAAATCGGCCAAGAGCTCGTTCCACGTGCGATAGTCGAGAACGACCTGAAGGTTGCGCTCTTTCGCGATTTCTTGAACCAAATCTACGAGAAAACCACTGGGTTGCCCGTCCTTGTCAGCGTGTGAAAGCGCGCTTGTGCCTGACTCGATGCCCACGCGTATGACCGGTCCGGTGGATGCAGGCTGTGCTCCTCGAGAATCAAAACTGACCATGCCCAGCAATAGCATGACGGCCACCGCGAATCGCTGTGCGATTCTGGAGTGCGAAGCCGCAGCCCCATCGGCTGTCTGGGGAGAACACGAATGTAAGGAGCAGATAATCACCTTAATCCTAACATTAGCTAACTGTATGCGATGCCCTGTAGGCCAGCACTAAGTACACCTCTCCATAATTGCTCAGCGACGAAAGGTAAAAGCCTCTTCGGATGACCCGAGAAAGGTTTCAGCGAGTTTTCATAGCGAGTGCCGACAGTCGGAGACGACAATAAGGAGTGAGCCTCAAAAAATAGAACAGCCGGGGTCTACATCAACCCCGGCTGCTTTTATTGGGCTTCAACCGGCCTTTTTTATCAGACCGGAAGTGAAATGCTAATGAGTGTGTCTCAGGATCGGGCTGTCTGCAGAACCTGAAGCTGAGCCTGAAGCGCGACTAATTGTGTCTGGTACTGCTGGATTTTTTGCAGCTTGGTCGCTGCGTCATCGTTACTGGCGTTCTCTGCCTGAATTTTCTGCTGAAGCGCTTGGATCTGTTTATTGATTTGCGCGATGGTAGACGTGTTGGTGGAGGTTGTGGCGGTGGAGTAACTCGTCGAAGAAACGGCTGATACATTCATGGGATTCCTTTGTTTGAAGTGTTATCAACAACGGCCTTTTTGCGTGGCGGCTAAATGCATCACAAGGCTAACGGGATGAAAGGCGGGGTTTACGGGGGGAACACTATTAAAACGGGAGCGCGTGTCCGATCGTTGACGTTTGCGCGCTCTGTGGCTGCTTTGTTGAGAGCAAAAATTATCTCCGTGAACCGTTCGCTGCCCACGATCATCCACCTCGACGCCGACGCGTTTTTCGTGTCGGTGGAGCAGGCGTTGAATCCTTCGCTCCGTGGGAAGAAAGTGGCAGTCGGTGGACGTGAGCGAGGCATCATTTCCTCGGCGAGCTACGAGGCGCGGGCTTGCGGCGTGTACACGCCGATGCCTTCACAGCGGGCGTTGAAAGTTTGCCCAGACCTGATCCTGGTATCGCACACGGGCGGCCGCTACGGAGAATATTCGAGGAAACTATTCGATCTGTGCGAAACACTCACACCGTTGGTCGAACGTCGTTCTGTGGATGAAGGTTTTCTCGACGTGGGTCCGTGTGGATTCAAGACAACGGAAGAAGTGGCGACTGCGATCCGACGTTTGCAGGCACGCATCTGGGACGAACTGCAGATCACGATTTCTTTCGGGCTAGCGACGAACAAGCTCGTCTCAGCCATCGCGAGCAAGCTCAACAAACCCCGCGGCTTCACCGTCGTGGTGCCCGGCGGCGAGGCGGCGTTTCTAAAACCGCTATCAATCGGTAAGCTTCCCGGTATAGGTGCGAAAACCGAAGAGGCGCTCAATGCCCGAGGTATCAGGCGTGTGGCCGACGTTTTGGAGTTCGATGATGCCGCGCTGAAGGCTGCATTTGGCAATGGCTGGCAGGACGTGTTGCGCATGGCACGCGGCGAGGATGAGAGCGAAGTCGAAACCGAAGACTGGGAAGCCAAGTCATATTCGCAGCAAGAGACCTTTTTTACCGATATTTTTGATTTTGCCGAAATAGAGCGCATCGCCAAAGGCATGATCGACGATCTGATGCCAAAAATCCGCGCTGACGGGAAACGCGTGCGGACGATGACCGTGAAGATACGTTATCCGGATTTCGAGCAGATGTCTGCGGGACACAGTATCGACGTCGCGAGTGATCTTGAGACACCGTTTTATCCCTGGGTAGCGCCGCTCCTGAAAAAAGCGTGGGTAAAAAAACGCCCGCTGCGGCTCATCAGTGTCCGTTTCTCGAGTGTCGACGACCGTCCGGAACAGCTGGAAATGTTCGGAGAGAAGGATGAAAAACGGAAGCGGCTGGCTAGCGCGGTCGATGCCCTCAAAGCCAAGCGCGGCGGTTCAGCTATCGTGCGGGGCACGCAAATAAAATAGCGGATGCCGGCGAGCTGCCTCTTGCGAAATTCTGAACCGTTTATACAAGAAAACTGAGTATGCCGATCTACGAGTACTATTCTCCCGACAATAACACGATCTACCAGTTCTTCGCGAAGACGCTCGCGCAGGGGAAGCTCATCCCGAAATGCCCGGACAATCCAAAGTTTCGGATGCAAAAAACTGTTTCGGCGTTCGCGGTGAAGACAGGTGCAAAAAAATCTGCCGGCGGCAAAAGCACCGAAGGCGAGGGCGTTCCCGAGGGTAGCGCTGGCGGCGGTGATCCTGCTGAAGATGCACGCATGGAAGCTGCGATGAGCGCGATGGAAGGCGAGTTCGCCAACGTTGACGAAAACGACCCGCGCGCGATGGGTCGCATGATGCGTCGCATGGCCGAACTCACCGGTGAAAAAATCGATGGCGAGATGGAAGAAGTGGTTCGGAAGCTTGAGGAAGGCGCCGATCCGGAAGCTCTCGAAGAACAACTCGGCGATTCATTTCCCGACGAAGGTGGTGGCGGAATGGATGACCCGTATGGAGGCGGACCGATGCCCGGGCCTGGCAAAGATCAGCCCGAGCCGAAGGAAGGAAAGCCGCGTTTCAAAATCCGGCGTTCGCCCCTGAGGCGGGATCCCAAGCTGTACGATTACGAGTAAGAAGATGAATCACTTATTTTTACTGATTAACTGTTATTAGTTTTCATCAGTGCACATAAGTGCGAATTAGTGGTTACGTATGTCGTCTCCCGATCTCCTCTCACGCATCTCCGCCGGCAAAGCCACTGTATTGGCGCGCACTGAATTGCTGCACGCAGAGTTTGGCCGTGCCAAAAGTAACTGGAAGTACGACGGTACGCGTGTGACGGCGGTGGACATCGCCATTTCCGAATCAATTGTTCGCGAATTGACGGAGCAATTTCCGGAGGACCAATTTTTCAGTGAAGAATTGGCGGTTACGGATAAACCGACGCCGATCACGGCCCGCTTTTCTTGGGTACTCGATCCAATCGATGGAACCAACAATTACGCTAAAGGCATCGCACACTGCGCAATTTCCCTCGCGCTGCTTGAAAACGGTCTGCCCGTTTACGGAATTGTTTACGACATGAGCCGGCGCGTCCTGATTCACGGCGGGCCGGGCTTCGGACTCTTTGACGGCGACCGTCCGGCTCAGGTCAATGCCAAGCCGTTGGACAAAGAAAGCCTCATCGGTATTCACACGCCGTATGACCGCCAGTACTCGCATCACGGGCAACGCATATTGGAAAATTTCAAAATCCGTGGGCTTGGCACCAGCACGCTGCACCTCGCGTACGTGGCGATCGGAATTCTCGATGGCACCGTTGATCACAACGTGAAGATCTGGGACATCGCTGCCGCCGCAGCACTGTGTCTCGCAGGTGGTGGAGAAATCCAGTTTCTTAATGGCGAACAGTTTCCTTTGAAGCAGTTCGACCTGAAGATGAGCCGCATATTTTATCTCGCCGGCAACAAGGCCGTGTGTGCGCGTTTGCGGGAATTGTTGGGCGTCTGATGCCGGTGATTCTCGTGGCGCTATCTCCGAATTCCCGGGATGGCTGGCAGGGATTTCACGGGTGGCTAAGCATTTTATGTTCGATTACATTGGAGCGTGACGCGCATTCGAATTTGGCAACCTAGTCGCAAGCTAACCTGTAGAGGGAATAAAGATATCGGAGCAGCGCCGCTCTCGTATTTTGGAGAGGTGTAGCGCCATGAAAAAAAGAGATCAGCGATCGGAAAACAGTATTGCTGCTCGCCGCCCGCGCAGCACGTACC
>Ga0302321_100006559_pt1 | contig 10239 bp, 7 predicted proteins | sample Fen_T0_1_FD_202505 | JGI IMG/M metagenome (GOLD analysis project Ga0302321, IMG submission 202505) | Peat permafrost microbial communities from Stordalen Mire near Abisko, Sweden - Fen_T0_1 | ecosystem: Environmental > Terrestrial > Soil > Wetlands > Permafrost | place: Sweden: Abisko... | reverse complement strand
ATAAAGAATAGCGTCGCGAAAAAGACACGCAAAACACGATTGCGTATCAAGCGCCAACTCAGCCAGCACTCGACAAGGCCCAGAAAACACCAACGCATAGCATGGCCACCAGGAAAGCTATTCTCAGTCTCACCAGCCTTAAAGACAAAAGGCATCTGATAAACATCATGCGCCCAACTTACCTGCACATGTGGGGGATCAGGAATTTTTGACCATTGTGCAGTGGCTGCGGCAAAACGATCGGCAAATGGTTTCCCATTCAACTGGGGACACTCTAATACAGTTATCCCTGAACGCAAAGTACTAGGAAATGGTACATGAATTAATTTCTTACCAACCAACTCGGCACCGACGCCTACTATTAACAGTAAGAGCAGAAAAAGCAATACACGACGACGAAAGCCCGCCAGAATGCTTATACCACCAAGAATACATACGATGATTAGACTAGCAGGAAACTCACCTAGATTCCTCCACTCAAAAAACATACAGTCCACACGCGTGATTGGACGTAGTAAAAGCGAACGCTCGATCTCCAGCGTCTGTATATCCCATATTTTCGTTGCATATAGAATCGAATACGTTAGAAATAGTAGAGCGAAGACCGTACCGGCGATAAACCATGCATTGAATAGACGTTGTTGAGATATTTTATGTTCTTTTCCCAAAAACTTCCCCCTATCAAAGCCACTTACAACAAGAAGCTAATTTTAGTGATACCTATTTTGTACCCGGCCCATTAAAACAGCATGAGAAATGCTGCCTGCCCATTTTAATTTCCTGGATATATGGATATACGACGAGCCAAACAGATTCAAGAGTACAAAATAAGTACCATTTGACTTGCTGCAACATGCATATCATAAAGCAGATATCATCAACGGTCCGGTTCTTGCCCGGCATGCACTTCATGCTGATTGTATTGATCCTGTACAAGATGTTCAGCAGGCTGTGCAGGCTCTGTAGCCTTCGTTGGCGGAGTGACAGGCACGTGGGGAAGAACATCTTTGCCGACTTGACGATTGACAGATAAACGCTTCGGTCGCAAGGACGCAGGAATTGTCAGAGGATGGATAGGCCAGGACGCACGTCTATGGCTCATAAACTGATCTGCGGTCTCACCGCGCGCAGAATGATAGAGGCTTGTGATGACGACCCAGGCAGCAGCGACAAGAGGTGTTGCCACAAGTGCACCCACGGCCCCGCCGAATGGCCCAAAAGCCGTTCCAAAAAGCTTGGCAAAGACTAACAAAGCCATGATTGAGGCCACTGGATGCAGGCCAACGGCATGTCCTACAATACGTGGCCCTAGAACATTGCTTTCGAGCACCTGAATAAGCACAAAACAGCCGACTATAATCAGGGTACGCGGGAAAGGGAATGGCAAAAGCAGAGAAGCTACGATTGGCGCAGCAGATGCCAGCCCTGGCCCAAGCATAGGAATGGTCTCAAAAAGAAAGCCCAACACACCAAAGATCAATGCGAATTGCGAGAGTCCTGTGGCAAGACAAACAACCGCTACCATCACTCCCACCAGAACGGCCAGAATCAGTTGACCACGAATATAATTGCCAACGACACGATTGAGCGCATCTTCAAAAAGCAGTGCGTGCTTCTTACTGTTCTGCGGGATAACACCAAGAATATTACTACGAATAGTTCGACCATCTAATGTCAGATAGAAACTGAGCACAACAACAATGAGAAAATCTAGAAAGGTATTGGTCAGTACAAAAACAGTGCTCACGGCATTGTAGGCCGCCTCTTGCGCAAATGCAGACAATTGATTCTGTAGTTGAGTTGTTGCTGTCCTGATACTCTCAGCTGGAATGCCAGCTTGCTTTTGCAAAAATTCTAAAAAATTCCCATAATTTTGTGGGATGTTAGCGGCAAACTGCGAGATTGTGGCAGTAAAACCGGCAACCTGATTAGCCAGTGAAAAAACGATAATATAGATAAAAGTGCTGATAAATGTCAATACCACAATATATGCAACAATTGTTGCCAGTAGTCGCGGAGTCTTGCCTTCTTTTTCCATATAGTCGACGACGGGTGTAATTAAAAAGGCAACCGTCATAGCTAAGAGCAAGAGAAGGACAGCTTCAACAAATTGGTTGAGCACCTGCCAACCAACCCATGTGACAATACCGATACAGATAACACAGATAAGGATATCTCGCCTTTTCTGCCAATCTCCCTGATTCACAGTTTTCATCCTTTATATGATTTTTTATGTATAGCTTAAAACATGCGAAGATTGTCTCTCTATTTGATACGATTGATTTTGTTTTTGAGAGACAGGGCTCTTAAAAATGCTTATAATAAACGCTTTCGCAATAGCTGAACCAACAATGCTAGAATATCCTGATGTACTTGTAGCGGCGTCTGTGCCGCGTTGATAATTTTGATGCGCTCAGGATTGGCATGGGCAAGCGCAAGAAAAGCCTGACGTAAACGGATCTGAAATTGTTCTCCAGCGCGATCAAAGCGCGATTGCTGCTCACGTTGACCACTTTGATCGTTTTCGACGCTTGTGCGCAGAGATACCTGATCCGGGTCTAAATCCAGGAAGAAGGTCAGGTCAGGTACGCAATTCTGCGTTGCCAGCAACGAGAGATGCTCAACTAGTTCGGTGCCAACGCCCTGAGCAGCACCCTGATAAGCGATGCTTGAATCGAAACAGCGGTCGGTAATAACCAGCGTCCCAGCTGCAAGGGCAGGAAAGACGAGCGTGGCAAAATGCTGTGCCCGGTCAGCCTGAAACAAAAACGTCTCGGCTAATGGCGTAATGGTAAGTTCGGGATGATGGAAGAGCAAGCGACGAATCTCAGACCCGAGTGGTGTTCCTCCCGGCTCACGCGTCCGTATGTACGCAATCTCCTGCTCTTCCAACCAGCGGCCAAGCATGTCCATCTGCGTTGTCTTACCCGCACCGTCTAGCCCCTCAAATGAAATCAAGTATCCCTGCGACATTTCTTGTTCGTCCTATTCACAAATAAAAAAAGACATCGGGATCTCCACAGCCATCCCGACATATTCTAAAAGACTATCGCGCTCCCATCATCCTCTCTATCTGGCATGTTGAGCTCGCGCGGCTTTGCCGCTCCTTTCAGGCAAATCTTCATTTCATTTATACTTTTCATATTTTACGCCGGGCGCAAAATATGAAAAGTATAAATGAAATGAAGAAAGAGATAGGGAGCTCGGCGAAGCTGAGCGATTTAGTAAGCAAGATGACGAGTGTGATGAGAGTTCGACACTTTCTAAACGCTATTATAAATGCTGCTTACAAGCGTCTGACCACACTAAACTTGCTAAACAGCAAAATACCTATTTTGCTCTATCGGTTCGGTAAACCTCATAATCCCAGTCAAAATAGGGTTTGGGCAACATATCCTGAGGTGTCCACTGCTGATCCTTCTTGCCATACTTACCACGGTACTCCTTTAGCGTCTCACCTACGTATTCGAAAGTCAACTGGCAGATGCGGAAGCCAACAGGCACATAGATTGCGGTCTGGGTATGGTTACTTATTTCCATGGTCCAGCGACTGATATAACCAACGTCGCCGACACCAGCACAACGACAGACAGAAAGGCCAGAGCGAGCAACGGTGCTACGCGAGTACATTTTCGCCAGGAAACCGTTATGCCCTCCGATAACTTCCTGCGTATGAGCCAGGATAGTTGTACCCGGGCGTATAGCGATTTTCCCATCTGCAGATTTTCGCGCTTCACCCCAATAGCGACGAATCTCTTCTGGAACCTCCAGGTGCATTACCTCAATGTTGGCATCACCCTGGAAATACCATTCACCCAGGCGGCAATCATACGAATTCGTACCCAGGTGTCGTTCATCAAATGGCTCGATAACAATATTGCCATTCTTCATCTCTTCCACTATACGTTTATCAGATAATAACATGATCAAAAAGGCTCCTCGCGCTAGTCTATCTACTCACCGGGAACAACCCACCCACGCTCACTATCGTTCTATTCATAAGATGAACGCCATTATAACCCATCACGACGCAATAGAGTAGCCCTATCGCGAGATTCGATGTCAGAATTCATCTTCCTCAACTTCATCCACCGTTTGCAAAATAGGTATAGTACGCACGCGCTCAACTTCGCACCAGATCTCCTCTGCAAGTGTATGTGTCGCAGCTTGATCAGACAAGGCATGCTGGAAAGGGAAAAAGGCACGATCGGAGCTGTGGTGATGTATCCAACGACTGATAATGTTGATCTGGTCTACCTCAGCCTTGCCCACCACAGCCGGAGGAATACCCAGTTGTGCAGCAAGCGGTAAAAGATCATGAATTGCTTTGATCATCGCCTCGCGCTCATGAGGAACGTCACACTGCTCAATGAGGCGGCCATGACGAATCAAAAAGATCTCGTTATAAGCTTCTTGCGCTGAGGGGTACACGATAAATAGATTATTGGCTTCGACTGCACCGGTAATGAGACGCTGCCCAATCAGCACTTCATTCGCACATTTGATGGCATCGCGCAACCGGGCCGCACGCTCAAAATTAAGTAGTTGAGCCGCTTCCATCATTTGTCGACGGAGACGCTCAAGCAAATCTTCACGTTCGCCACCCAGAAAGGCACAGACCTGCTCTATAACTGCCTGATACGCTTCTGCATGAGCGCCATCACGACAAGGCGCGGCACAGCGATCCAAATGATGACGCAAGCAGGGATCAGAAGGTTTCGCATGCGGCGGTAGGCTGCGTGTGCATGTCCTGATTGGAAAAACCTTTTGCACGAGTTCGATGGTGAGATCAACGATGCGCCGGCTACGAAAAGGTCCAAAATAACGGGCGCCGTCCGCCGCAACCTCGCGTGTAGCGTAGACACGCGGGAAAGGATGCTGAATATCAATTTTGATAAAGGGATAGAGCTCATAATTACGCAGTTGGACGTTATACATAGGCTGCAACTCTTTAATCAGGCGCGACTCGACGAGCAGGGCTTCAAGCTCTGAGCCCAATACACGGGTCTCTATCTCCTTTACGCTCTGCAGCAGGCCATCCATTTTTTTTGTATAGCCCAGGGGCTGGCTATAGTACGAAGCCAGACGATCACGGAGGCATTTAGCTTTGCCAACGTAAATGACTTGATCATTTCTATCTTTCATGAGATAGACGCCGGGCTTTGTAGGGAAATTACGTTTCCAGGCAGGATTGAGGAAGAGGCTACCGTTAGGCCGCGAGGCTAAGGCGTTTGCAGGAAGCTTTTCGTCAGCTTGCCATTGCTGCTGCCCTTTTTGCTTTTCGGCCTGCGTAATATCTCCGCTCCAGACAACGGGCAACTGCAAACGACGTTGCAGATGACCCAACGTATGAATACCCTCTTGCCGTGCGCGCTCAAGGATACAGAGCAGGACTTCAGCTGTTACTTCAGCATCACCAAAAGCCCGGTGACGGTTCCGCGTCTGAATTTTTAAGTAGGCTGCTACCATCTCCAACTTAAAACGTTTCAAGCCGGGCAGAAAACGGCGAGCAAGTGGAATAGTATCCAGGCCATCAATGGGAAATGTATGGCCCAACATTTGCGCCTCATGGGTTAAAAACCTGAGATCAAAACCCAGGTTGTGTCCCACAAGCGTTGCACCATCGATAAATTGTAGCAGCTCAGGCATTACCACATCCGCAGTGGGAGCTTCACTGACCATAGCCTGCGTAATATGCGTAAACTGCACAATAAATGGGGGCAGGCTACGCCGCGGATTTATCAGACTCTGAAACGAGTCGACGATTGCACCCCCACGTACACGAACGGCGGCGACCTCAATCACACGATCAGGACCTGGGCGCAGACCAGTTGTCTCGGTATCAATGACGACTAGATCGACATCGGTCAACATCTGCTGTGTATTGCGCCAGGCAGTCAGAGCCCAATACACGTCAAATTCACCTGTACAAACCTCTTCAAAAAGCGGCGAACCACGCAAAACCTGACGCAAAAGGACAGTCCAGATATGCTGATTTCCACTCGCTCCAAAGAGATGCTTGATAAGCAGAGTTTCAGAAGTTGGTGTTCCCAGATGCTCTAAGAGCTCATGTGCACGACGCAATAATGTAGCATGCTGCGCGTTGCTTGCCTCCTGCGTCATCGCCCCGTTCCTCCTCGTGCCAGCTCAGAAATAAAATTTAGATCATTAGTACGAGGATAGCACGTGGAAAATGGTTTGGCAAGCATACACGCAAGAGGGCTACTACCTGATAGAAACCGCTAGAAACTACACTATGACTTCAGCCAGCGATCCAGCCATGTATACGCTTCCGCACGTATCTCTACAGAAAAGCTATGGCCTGCAACAAACGTGTGCAAACGAAAAGCATCTGGCCTTGCCGCCTTTTCATAGGCTAAAGTAGCAGCTTGCGCGATCTGCTGCACACCATCAATGGGAAAAATACGATCCTGTGTACCAGCAGTCAGCAACAATGGCGTGGGCGCAAGAGTACTGATAAACAGATCCATATCACCCACAGTTAGAAAACCTGGGGTATATGCAGCAAAATTATGATTGACACCATCACGAAAGATCGTCTCGAACGTACCAATACCACACGAGCAGACGCCAGCTTTCACGCGTGTGTCAAACAAGAGTAGCCAGCACACCTCTTGACCACCCAATGAATGACCAAGGGTCCCGATGCGTTCAGCATCTACATCTGAGCGCGTAGATAGATAGTCAACGGCCCGCGCCAGATCCCATACATAACGCGCCTGCAGCGTACTCCCTTGCATCAAATAGCGCATAGCCAGAAACTTCTCGTAACCATCATTTTCAATAATATGCTGCGTTGACTGGGACCAGCGGCTTTTGTCAGCCTCCGAAGCTCGACGATCTTCGAATCCCTCCTGATCCGGCACAATGGCGATATAGCCCCGTTGGCACAATTCCAGCGCATAAAACATATTGGGGTCGCCTGTTATGCCTACCGGCTCGCTCTTGCCCAGGTGATATTCGCCCTTATGCTGATGAATACACACAACCGCAGGCGCTTTCCTGGTGAGCCTATCTGGGGTCAACACATAAGCAGGCACCCGCACACCTGGACTTGTCGCATAGCTAATCCGTTCACGGGTGTAGCCTTCCGCACTATAACGCTCTTCAACCTGCACATCAAGCGGGCAAGACGCGGGTAACATACCTAGCTTTTGTAAGAAAGCCTGACGCTGTTCTTGCAATTCTTCAATGCGGGAATAATTTTCCATGCCAGATACAACCTTTCGACACAGAGCCAGCAAGCTCATGATCAACAGCGGATAGATAGCCTCAAAGTAGATTCTATCATCGTAAAATAACCAGGGCATCTATAGAATACAATAAAGGAAACCACATGCGTTTGACCTATCCTTACCGTCAGAAATATGTTACTATTCAAAAGTAGAATAAAAGTTCTAATCAAAAAGGAACGGGAAGGCAAAAACTATGACTGATCAAGATTACGTTGAAGAGCAATACGAAGATGCATTACCTCAAAAACGCGTAGTGTATACACTGCCAGAGATGAAGCAGGCGAAGGTTCACAAGGATATCACCTACAAAACAGTTGAGGACCTGGACCTCAAACTGGATATTTATTATCCAGCCGGGCATACAAAGCCAACACGCCTCCCAGCAGTCGTCCTTATTCACGGCGATGCCCCCCAGAGGTATCTCAAGGACATCAAAGATAGCGGGCAATATGTTTCGTGGGGACAGCTTATCGCAGCCTCGGGGCTCATAGCAATTGTAGCCAATCACCGCTCAACGGAAGAATTATACAACGTCGCGGGCGCTGCCAATGACGTAGATGATATTCTCTCCTATATACGCGATCATGCTAAGAAGCTACACATCAATGGCGACACATTATGCATCTGGACCGCTTCAGCAGGTGGACCATTTGGCCTACGCGCAGGCCTATTCGAGTCGCCACCATTTGTCAATTGTATCGTCTGCTACTATGGCTTCACCGAGCTAAAAGCCTATTACGATGGACTCTACAGTGGCCCCGAAGAAGAGTTCACCCAGACTCCTCCAAGTTTTAGCGAAGACGATTTTGCTGAGTTCTCAGCCATTGAACACCTCATTCACCGCACTGGCGATATACCACCAATCTTCATCGCACGTGCAGGACTGGACTATCCCATACTCAACCAGGCACTCGACAACTTTATAGGTACAGCCCTTACTCAAAATGTCGAACTTACCGTCATGAACCATCCCACAGGCCAACACGCCTTCGATATACGCGATGATGACGCTCGCACCCACGAAATTATCCAGGCAACCCTGGAGTTCATGAAAACACATTTGTTACAATAGCTATATTGACAATAATAGGTGAAAAGTACAGGATACGCTGTGCTTGAAATCATACAGGGGGAGCCACTTAAAATAGTAAAGGAGCTCAAATTAGCAAACCTTCACTTGATAACGTGGCTCCGCTAAATAATTTTTAGCTTTTATATCGAAATACATAAACCTTTCAGCTTTATTTTAAATACCATAAATCTTTCATTTCGCTCAATTTTAAGGCAAAATTCTCAAATACTAATAGAAAATGAGCAAAATGGAGGTATAATAATAATTAAATAGTAACAAGGAGGCAAAAAGGATATGAATGATCTTCCCTGGTTAGCAAACCTGATAAAGTCTCGAAATACGCTAGATAGTAAGATAGCAACGCATATCAGGCATACGGCACAAGCAGGAAATGTAGGAGAATATATTGCGTCCATCATTTTTAAAATCAAGATGGATGACACCGAGAAAAGCAAAGGGTACGATGGCCGTTTCACGCTAGGACCCCTCGCCGGGCGCAGCGTGGACGTGCAATGGCGCACGAAGCATGACGGACAGATCAATATTAAGCAGGATGCATACCCTGACTACTACCTTATATTAAGCGGGCCAGAAACGGCAACACCTCCTATCGCAAGTCCATGGTTAATTAAGTCAATCTTCCTGTTTCCGGCCCAGGAACTATTAAATGCACTACGCGAGCGGGGTGTCCAGATTGGCAGTGGCACCAGTATTACCGGCCCACTGTGGGAGCGAGCCGAGATCTATCCAGTGCCACGCAACAATACTCTTGTCCTCTCAGATGAGGAACGCAAACTGCTCGTTCTCTTTAGCTAAGATATACACATAGGCATGTTTCTAATAATGCTGAAAAGCGGCGATAATTCTTTCACCAGGATCACGAACAAAGAGCAGTTTCTACTATTTTTCTATTGTAGCAATAGCCATTCCTACTAGCTAATAAGACTAAACAGACGTGAATATGAACTCAGAAGCCGTTTATTTCTCATGTGACCTGGATAACAGACCATAATATCAGCATAAGATGCTAAAAGAGTGATTAAATTTAAATGTTATACTGAATCTAGTTGCACTGGCGTGGTAATATAAAATAAAAATTTATTGCTCGTCGTTAACTGATGTGTTTTTGTCGCTCTATCACCCTCTATGGATATGCGATGCAGCAAAAACACATCAGACTAACCTCAAATAGAGAAACCTTATTCTATGAAGAACCCCAACAGACGTGGCAAATAGACAGGGGTATGAAAAGGAGTAAATATGACTTTTTGTGGCCACTGTGGCTTACAGCTATCTCCTGGAAGTACGCGCTGTCCTCGTTGTGGCGCGTCAGTAGAGCCGGCAGAAATAGCAACTGGTAGCGATCTGCATATGGATGATGCAACGATAGCCTCACGTGCATTTATTCCCCCAAATCAGGGACCAGCACAGACACCCATTAACCAGCAGCCACTCGTATTGCGAGGCAACAGCCAGGGCACACAAGATGCAAATGGAGCCATCAGTAGAGTAGAACAAGCCAACTACAATACTCCTCCAATGCAGCAAGTGAGAGGAAATTCTTACAGCGGCTTTCCACCACCGCAGGGCACTGGTAATCTCCCTTTCCAGAGCAACAGCGGCTATCCGTCACCACAAGGCACCGGCAATCTCCCTTTCCAGAGCAATGGCGGCTATCCTGTTCAGAACACAGGCGGCTATCAGCCGCAAGCACCTTATCCTTCCTATCCTGGCGTGCCATATACGAATGTACCACCACAAATGGATGCAGGGTATCCACAATATCAGAATCCCTATCCCCCCCAACAGCAGCAAACCAATACAAAAGGACGTACAACTGGCCTTATCATTGTATTCATAGGACTACTTCTTATTTTAAGTGCAGCTCTCTTATTCGCGATGCAGCAAGGC
>Ga0302321_100006558_pt1 | contig 10240 bp, 9 predicted proteins | sample Fen_T0_1_FD_202505 | JGI IMG/M metagenome (GOLD analysis project Ga0302321, IMG submission 202505) | Peat permafrost microbial communities from Stordalen Mire near Abisko, Sweden - Fen_T0_1 | ecosystem: Environmental > Terrestrial > Soil > Wetlands > Permafrost | place: Sweden: Abisko... | reverse complement strand
GTCTAGGCAAAATTCCGCCCGCCGTGCCTGTGCGTCGAGGGGAAACCGCTCGCAAGTCCGCGCCGCGTCTAGGGTTTTAGGCGGTGGCCGGCGAAATCGCGTCGGGACAACTTGTTATACCGATCAATTGGGTACGCCCAGGGCGATCACGCGACCGAGTGACAATGCCTTGCTTTGGAAGTGGGAGAACAGTGATCCGTTTGGGAATAATGCGCCAAATGAAGATCCGAGCAGTTTAGGGGTGACGACTAAATACAATCTGCGGCTTCCGGGGCAGTATGCGGATGCGGAGACGGGAACGTATTACAACTACTTCCGGGACTATGATCCCTCAATCGGAAGATACATTGAAAGTGATCCGATTGGACTAAAGGCAGGACTCAGCACGTATGCGTACGTTTCGAGTACACCATTGAAGTACATTGATCCCAATGGTCTCGAAGGGAGTTCTTATATGGCTTGCGATGGCAAGGGCAATTGGAAAGTTTTCAACAATGACAATACGTGTACTAGACCTTGCACACAAGCTCATGAAGAAGCGCATCGTCAGGACTACACCAAAAAATACGGGGCTGGGGCATGTGCCAATATTAGAGAGAAACAAATGCCGCCAGGTATGGCAGGCACAAGCCCGAGTGAACCACTTGATGCACAATATTTCTATGCTAGATCTCAGTGCAGAGCAATGAAAGTGGAACTGAAATGTCTTCGTGAGTTACCGTGTGATTGCGCCGGGAAGGAGCCAGGGATCAAAAATTTGGAACTTTGGATGGGTCCGAAGAAATTTGACTGTGCGAAAAGAGCGGATCCATAGTTGTTACGGATTGCTGCAGAAGGAAAATACACATGAAAATCAAATGTCGTCATTTGCAAGGGGCCAAGCACTTTGCGGCTTTTGTTGGAATATTTTGCCTGCTAATCGGCTATGCAAACGGGGCGGATTGGCAATTCGCAGGCTTGACCGAAGATCTCAACCATGAGTATTTCTACCGAAAAACTTCTGGGGAGGCGAGCAAAATACAAAGGATTGTGATTGTCGCCGTAACTCTAAGAGAGCTTGATCGCGGCAAAAAAGTATTCGCGAAAGAGATTTCCACGCTGCGTGCGAGCCGTGAAGCATCAAACTACGTACCACAATATTTTGTGACGTCGGTAACGGAGGCTACAGATCCCGAGTCGAACGCGCAAAGGTCACTGGCGAAATCAATGTCAAACGACGAAATCATTGTTGGTTTTCTCGATCCTTCCTCTTATGAAAAATCGGAGGTTGAAGTTGATTGTGAGCGCGATCTCGTTCGGATTGTCAAATCCGATTCAAAAACGGCGGAGTCTCGACTCAATCCGATAAAGCCAAAGAAGCCGAAAGATTGGGTGAATGTCGGAGCGTTTTCCCCTCTGTTGTGGCCACAGAAGGCTGTTTGCTCAACCGCAAGTCCCCCCGTCAAGCGTTGATGCCGATCATTTGGGTAGCCCGCGCGCTATTACTAGACCGAGCGACAATACGGTAGTTTGGCGTTGGGACAATTCGGACCCATTCGGCGCGAACTTACCCAACGAAGACCCGTCCAGCACTGGGACGGCGTTCACGTACAACCTCGGTTTCCCCGGCATGTACCGGGATAAGGAAACGGGCACCTTCTACAATATGGCGCGCGACTATGATCCGGGTATTGGCGACTATATTCAGAGCGACCCGATTGGTTTGGCGGGAGGGACCAATACCTATGCATACGTCGGCGGGCGACCGCTTAGTTCGATAGACCCGGACGGGCTACTTGAGCACTTCGCATTTGAGTTGAACAAGAAAAAATCGTCCCCCCTTCAATGCAGTGATTGCGCTTTGAAGATCAACGCTTTTTCGGGCAAGGGCGATGCAACGAACAATCCGGCTAGTGCTGGCGACAAGGATAGTGGGCCTATTCCGCCAGGTGTTTACTACATCGTGGACAGAGTAGCCGGTCAGCGGATTCAAGATAGGGCCCGTGATGCATGGCGTCGAACCGTGAATGATAGTGATCCCGACAAATGGTTTAGCCTAATTCCAAAAGGTGGCGATGCAAATGGCTGCGTGGTTGTGAATGGCACCAAGCGTTGTGGGTTTCGACTTCATCCCGGCGATCTTAGTCTTGGCTGCGTTACGGTTGAAGATCGCAACGCGTACAACATGCTCTGGCAACGGTTGACCACAACAACAACCGGGACGATTGCTGGCACGAACACGAAGTACTATGGAACCGTGACGGTCTACTGACATGCGAATCCAATTTAAGCCGATGCGCATTTTTTTAGTCGAAATTGGCCTCGTCGTTGGAAGCGTATTGCTCACAGCTATGGTTAGCGCCGCATGTTGGCGGCATGGGGTTGCGTGTCCCGTTGGATGGCTAGCGTCAATCTTTACAAATGGCGGTGAAGCCGCGTATGACGCCGGAGATATCGAAACATTTTTACTATCCTTCTTATTTCTACATGTCCTGTATTGGGGCGTGCAAATGTGGCGCAGGAAGAGAGTCAAAGGGGCTGGCGCGTAGAGCAAAAGGTTCCAGGCTCGAATTAATTTCGGTTCCTGGCAAGTAACGGCAACGCCCGTTGTTCGCGGGCGTTGTTGCTTGTGGGGTTGCCCTCGATTTGTATCGTCCGATCCAAAACCCCATTGCCCGGAGTTGGCAAAATGCCAACGATTGATTGGCAAAATGCCAACAAGTGCTGCGCCGGCCGATGTAAAAATTACATCCTCGCGCTGATCCGAGGATTACAAGTTGTAATCGTTCCGCTTACAAAATGTAATGTCCCTGGGTGGGATACGCTGCGCCTGTCGGCGCGGCATCGATGCGGGTTGCGGGCCTCGCGGGTGGGTGGATCGCCTCTTTTTTAAGCAGCCACGCAGACACACACCATACGCACCTTACAAGGTGCCCGGAAACCCGCGCCGTTGCTAGAGTTTGGTGTATACACAGCAAAAATGCGCGTATACATTTGATACCAGCACACCCCTTAAGGCGTTGATCCTGAGAGCGAAACACTGGTATCAGCGTGTATACAGCGTGAGTTTGTGTGCATCGGGCGCAACATCGCTCTACAATTCTCGCCATGACCCGCCCGACCCGACCCCCGCCCGATCCTGCCGCGCAGCCGGCGCCGACATTCACCCTGGACGAACTGCTGGCGCAATGCGAGCAATACGATCCCAACGTGCCCCGGTCCGCCGAGGATGAAGCCTGGCTCAGCGCGCCACCAGTCGGCCGAGAAATTCTGTGAGCGCGAGCCAGTACCCGCTCCCGCCGCTGGACCTAGCCTGCTACCGCCACGCGGCCCGCGTCGAAGCCTTGGGCAAGACCCAGGCCCTTTCGTACCTCGACGACAAGGGCCGGCTGGTGCGCCGGCATCCTGACGGCCGCGTGACGCTAACCGGGACCCATCCCGCCTCGTTCAAGGCCCGGCCGGGGCGCTGATTCGGATGCGCGATCTTCCCCCGCCTTTCCTATTTGACGTCCGTTCGCTTTTGAAGGGGTGGCGACGTAAGCTCAATTCGCGCGTGGACGGCGTCTCGATCAGTCTGCCCTTCATTTCCTTTAAGGTGTCGCCGACGGACCTGGAGCAGCGAGTCGCGCGCGAACTCATCATCCGCATGGCCAATCGCCGCGTGCTCAGCGCTTGGGAGTGTTGCGACACCTGCATCGACCAGGCGCTGGAATCGCTACAAAGCATTCGCTCGACCCTGGAGGAAAAGCAGGTCGACCTAGCTCAGGCGATGGACAGTCCGCTATACCTGCTGCTCGAATTCCAGCTCGAAGCCATTCGGCAATTCCTGACCTTCGAGCAACATCTCAACGTGAAGTCCGCTACTCCAAAAATTCTTCTGGCATCGCATGATGCACACCGTCCACCGGACACGCGCGAGGCTTACTTTGCCGCGCTGGAAATGCTACGTGGTCATTTGCATCGTTGTCTCATTCAAGTGGCGAAGATCGCCGATGTCACTCCGCCCAAGCTCATGCAGAACATCGAATATGGTGAGGCGTGGCAGTTGGAAGCCTATGAGAAGCCACTTATGTTGGATTGAATCAGGCCGGTCAATCTTTAGTAATAGAGAAAAACCACCCCCAACGCCCGCACAGCGGGCGTTGATGTGAAAAGAGCCGCTGACGCGGCTCTTTGTCTATCGACGGCGGCGGCGAACTACCTGCCGTGGCCGAATGGGGCGAATCGGCTCCACAAAAACATTGCAGCCGCTCAGCGTGAGTTGCACGTTGAGATCGAGGAAGCCGTGCTTGATGCCGTTCCAATCCCGCATGGCGTCGCTGATGTAGCTGTGAATGTGGTCGAAGCCCAATAGCGGCGAGTGGTCGGTGCTGATGTTGCGAACCTTCACCCCATTGGGTCCGACGGCTTCGACGATCCAGTCGTAATCGCGCTCGGGCAGCCAAACGCCATCGGGCCTTAGGCGCCGGGGAAGCGGACGCAGCCGCACATGCTGGTTCAGGCTCTCGGTCAATTTGGCTTTGTTCATGAGTGGTTACCTCCTACGTTAACGTCCTTGCTGCGCGAGGACAGTTTCCAGCATTTGCATGACGAAGCGTTGCTGCGGCTTCGGTAGCTGGCTGATCTTCTCCATGTGTTGTGCGAGCTTCGGGGCGGGGCCGCGCTTCTTGGCTGCTGCGCCGGTTTCGCCGAGCAATTCCTCCAGGCTCACGCCCAATGCCTTCGCCAGCACCGGCAGGGCCGACACCGGCACGCGCCGCCGTCCTGCCTCATAGCCCTGCATCGTCTGCTGCGATACGTCGAGCGTTTCGGCAAGCTGAACCTGCGTGATGTTCTGTTGCTTGCGCAGTTCAGCCACGCGCAAGCCGAGGTCGATAAAGAAGGAGCGTTCCTGGTCGTTGATGGCCATCGGTACATGAGTGCTGTGAGTGATAACGGCCATAGCCTAATCTCCAAAAATTCGGAACGCGGTTGATAATACCGCGAAATGCGGTATAGTGCCACCGAGTTATTTTGTTCAAAACCCCCTTGACAGGTTTTTAGCCGGAGGCAAAAAAATGGCCCGCATCCCCGAGAGCGAGATCGAACGGCTCAAAAACGAAATCGCCGTCGAGCGGTTGATCGAGTCGGCCGGCATCGAACTGACCAAATCCGGCAAGGACAGGATCGGCAAATGCCCGTTCCACCAGGACGACACTGCCTCTCTCGTGGTGACGCCCACTAAGAACCTCTGGCACTGTTTCGGCTGCGGCATCGGTGGCGGTCCCATCGATTGGGTGATGAAGAAAAACGCTGTCTCCTTCCGCCACGCCGTGGAACTATTGAAGGACGGCGACCCTTCCTCCTTAGCCGCCAGTGGTGCGGCCGTGAAGCGCGCGACGATCCGCACCCTGGCCGCCCCGGTATCGCGCGACGCCGACAACGACGCGCTGCTCGCCCAGGTGATCGGCTACTACCACGACACCCTCAAGAAATCTCCCGAAGCGCTGGCCTACATCAAGGAGCGCGGCCTCGATCATCCCGAACTGATCGACACGTTTCAACTCGGCTTCGCCAACCGCACCCTAGGCCTCCGCCTCCCAGAAAAAAATCGTGTGGCCGGCGCCGAACTGCGCACCCGGCTACAGGCCATCGGCATCTACCGAGACAGCGGGCATGAGCGCTACAACGGTTCGCTGGTGGTGCCGGTGATCGACGAAGCCGGGCATATCGTCGAAGTCTACGGCCGCAAGATCAATGACAACCTGCGCACCGGCACGGCGAAGCACCTGTACCTGCCGGAAGAATGCCGCCGCGCCGGGCGCGGCGTGTGGAACGTCCAGGCGTTGCAAGCGAACAAGGAAATCATTCTGTGCGAGGCGCTGATCGACGGCATGACATTCTGGTGCGCGGGCTATCGCAACGTGACGGCCGCTTACGGCACGGAGGGATTCGGCGACGATCACCTGGAAGCCTTCAAACGCTACGGCACCGAGCGAGTGCTGATCGCCTTCGACCGCGACGAACCAGGCGAGCGTGCGGCTCAGAAGGTGGCCGAGCAGTTGATGGCGGCCGGCATCGAGTGCTGGCAGATTCAGTTCCCGAGGGGCATGGACGCCAACGAATACGCCGTGAAGGTCACACCCGCGAGCAAATCGCTTGGCGTCGCCATCCGCAAAGCGGTATGGCTTGGCAAAGGGAAGGCCCCGGAACGCGGCGAAATCGAAATCGTGGCCAGCCCCATCATCAGCACCGCGCCCGCCATCGCAGAAACCGCCGCCCCCGTTCTTCCTTTAGCCGCCGATCCGCCGCCTGCATCCTCGACGACGGTGCCGACGACACCCATGCCGGCAGCACCTGCCAGCGACGTGCCTGCCGCTGTGTCCGAGAATGAAATCGTAATGATGTTCGCCGAGCGTCGCTGGCGCGTGCGCGGCCTCGCTCGCAATCTCAGCTACGACGTGATGAAGGTTAACGTCATGGTGGGGAGCGGCGAGCGTTTCCACGTCGATACCCTCGACCTGTTGAGTGCGAAGCAGAGGACGGGCTACGTCGCGCAGGCGAGTCTGGAATTGCAGCTAAAGGAAGAAATCATCAAGGCCGACCTGGGCCGCTTGCTGTTGAAGCTGGAGGGCTTGCAGGACGAGACGATCCGCAAGGCCCTGACGCCAAAAACGCAGGCCACGGTCGCCATCGACGAAGGCGAGCGCAGCGCCGCCCTGGCCCTGCTGAAATCGCCGGACCTGCTCGACCGGATACTGATCGACTTCGACGCCTGCGGCATCGTCGGCGAGGCAACCAACAAGCTGACCGGCTATCTCGCCGCTGTCAGCAGAAAACTCGACCGGCCGCTGGCCGTGGTCATTCAATCATCGAGCGCGGCCGGCAAATCGAGTTTGATGGATGCAGTGCTGGCTTTCATGCCCGAGGAAGAACGGATCAAGTACAGCGCCATGACCGGGCAGAGCTTGTTCTACATGGGCGAAACCAACCTCAAGAATAAAATCCTCGCCATCGTCGAGGAAGAAGGTGCGAGCAAAGCGAGCTACGCCTTGAAGCTGTTGCAGAGCGAAGGCGAACTCACCATCGCCAGCACCGGCAAGGACCCGGCCACCGGCAACCTGATCACGCAGCAGTACCGGGTCGAGGGACCGGTGATGATCTTCCTCACCACCACGGCCATCGAGATCGACGAGGAACTGATGAACCGCTGTCTCGTGCTCTCCGTGGACGAGGGCCGCGAGCAGACGCGGGCGATCCACAAGCTGCAACGCGCGAGGCGCACCCTGCAAGGCTTGATTGCGCGGCAGGAGAGGGAATCCCTCATCGCGCTTCACCGTAACGCGCAGCGGCTGTTGCGGCCGCTCTACGTGGTCAATCCCTACGCCGACGCGCTCACGTTTCTCAGCGACAAGACCCGCACCCGCCGCGATCACGAAAAATATCTCACCCTGATCGACACCATCGCGCTCCTGCACCAGCACCAGCGCGAAATCAAAACCACAACGCACCAGGGCCGGGCCATTGAGTACATCGAAGTGACGCTCGCCGATATCGAGCGCGCCAACGCGCTGGCGCATGAAGTGTTGGGCCGCTCGCTCGACGAGTTGCCACCGCAGACGCGGAGGCTCTTGGGCGAAGTGGTCGGGCTGGTGCGCTCGCGGGCGAGCAGCCAGCAATTGCGCACTGGCGACGTGCGTTTCACGCGCAAGGACGTGAGGGACGCCACCGGCTGGAGCGACACGCAGCTGCGCGTCCACCTGGACCGGCTCACCGATCTGGAATACCTGATCGCCCATCGCGGCATGCGCGGCCAGACCTTTGAATACGAACTGCTCTACGACGGCCAGTGCGAGGCGAAACCGCACCTGTCCGGCCTGATCGATACCGCTACGATTTCCAGTTCGCGGGGTGGCGACCCCCGGTTCGCGGGGCCATCGCGGCCCCAAAACGGCCCCATCGCGGGGCCAACGCGGGACGGCCAATCGCCCGGAGAACCAGCATCCGCGCGGCTTTCCGAAGAATCGCTCCCGCCAGCCCGTAAAACGCACGTCTCCAGCACCAACGGCAAAAGTCCGTCGTATCCGCATTTCCCTTTAGCAGCCGCTGGTTCGGCCGACTAGGCGATGCTGCGCGCCAAGCGCCCCGGCGGTCCGCGGAAAAAACCCGGCGAGTTACCCGACAACGCGATGACCTGGGCCTACCTCGACTTCCTCGCGTGGTCGGAATCGATAGGCGCGACCGAAGCCACCGTCACCACGCGTAGGCAGGCGCTGATCGTGTTCATACGCTGGTGCGCCGAGCGCAGCCTCGACAAGCCGCAGGACATTACGCTGCCGATCCTGGAGCGCTATCAGCGCTACCTGTTCCACTATCGCAAAAGCAACGGCGAGGCCTTGGGCTACGTGAGCCAGCGTTCGCGCCTGATCCCGGTCCGTACCTTCTTCCAATGGCTGACCCGGTCGCGCTACATCCTCTACAACCCCGCCAGTGAATTGCAGTTGCCAAGGCCGCCCAAGAAGCTGCCGCACCATGTACTCACTCTCTCGGAAGTGGAATCGATCCTGGCGCAGCCCGACGTGAGTACACCGTCCGGCCTGCGCGACCGGGCGCTGCTGGAGTTGCTGTACTCGACGGGCGTGCGGCGCATGGAAGTGACCAGGTTGAAATGCTACGACGTGGACACCGATGCCGGCAGCGTGTTCGTGCGCGAGGGCAAGGGCCGCAAGGACCGCATGATCCCGATCGGCGCACGCGCCTGCGCCTGGCTCACTCGTTACCTGGCCGACGTGCGGCCTATGCTGGTGGTCGAGCCGGACAGCGGCTATCTGTTCCTGGCCGACTATGGGGAACCGATCAACTTGAATGCCGCCGGCATCCTGGTACGCCGCTACATCGAGCGCGCCGGCTACACGTTTCCGGGTTCCTGCCATTTGTTCCGGCACGCGATGGCGACCCACATGCTGGAGAACGGGGCCGACATTCGCTACATCCAGGCGATGCTTGGACACGCGCGGCTCACCACCACCGAGCTTTATACGCAGGTGTCGATCCTGAAATTGAAGGAGATCCACAACGCCACCCACCCGGCGCGATTGCAGCGCCGTGGCGCCGTCAACGCGAACGCGGCGGGGGCAGATGTCGGCGCCGCAACCGCCGAGCTTCTGCACGCCCTGGCGGAGGAGTGCGACGAGGGGTGACGCGGCCCGATTGGATTGACCATCCAAAAGCCGCCGACCGTTAATAAAATTAACGGTCCTGGGACTACACGCAGGATAGGCACTTGGTGCCAAAGTGCCGGAAATCGCCGCAGTCGCCATGCGGTGCAAGGGGAGAACTCGCCTTGCACCGCAGGCTTGAGCGTGTCCGGTCCGGGGCCGTCAAGGGTCCGCTACGCCGCGCTCTGCGCGCCCTGGACGGAATCGATACCTTCCACCGCTGCGGGCGAAGTGATCCACGGCGTCGGGGTCGGCGCCCACTGGCCAGCCAGAGACCCCGACGCGGTGGGTCAGTTCGCTTGCTCGCGCCGGGCCACTTTACCGGGCATGAGGTGCCGCGCGCTGCCGCTGCCGGAGCGACTGCACCGCCAGCGGCGGCGCGCAGCGCCGGCCGCTTTACGTGCTATGTAACACGTAAAGTAAGTATCAAAAATGGGCATTTCATACACACCATGTGTATGCTTCGAGGGTGCGCGAAGACAATGAAATCGACGAATTCCTGGGGCTGTTGACGCGCCTGCATTGGACGCAGGCGGGCTTTGCGCGGCGAGCGCAGATCGCGCCCTACACGGTGAATCGTTGGGCGAAAGGGGAGTCTCCCTTGCCGGGCTGGGTGTTGCGTTATCTGCGGCTGGCGGCGGATGTGAAAACATTCCAGCAGCAGGTGACGTTCACCTACGAACAGCAACAGGCGTTGACGGCGTTGCGCAAGCGGCATGACCTGGAACAGGTCGATGAGCGTTTCCGGTTTGAAGAAAAGGCTGCGGCTGATGTGCCGGACCGTATCCCATTTGCGATGCCTAAAATCACCTACATCAGACGCGAAGACTAGGTAAAAAGCCGGCTTGCGCAAACGCCCGCGCCTCGGCAAACTCGCCTCATGAATTTGCAGCCGTCATTCCTAAAAACCGCGTCTAGGCAAAATTCCGCCCGCCGTGCCTGTGCGTCGAGGGGAAACCGCTCGCAAGTCCGCGCCGCGTCTAGGGTTTTAGGCGGTGGCCGGCGAAATCGCGTCGGGACAACTTGTTATACCGATCATTTGGGTAGCCCGCGCGCTATTACTA
>Ga0302321_100006557_pt1 | contig 10241 bp, 6 predicted proteins | sample Fen_T0_1_FD_202505 | JGI IMG/M metagenome (GOLD analysis project Ga0302321, IMG submission 202505) | Peat permafrost microbial communities from Stordalen Mire near Abisko, Sweden - Fen_T0_1 | ecosystem: Environmental > Terrestrial > Soil > Wetlands > Permafrost | place: Sweden: Abisko... | reverse complement strand
CGCGACGAAGGCGCATACTGCAGGTATGTAACTGAGGAGCAACGACGCCAGCCGGGATGGCTCGGGCGCGAGATCGATCGACTTAGCCATTCGCGGGCCCTTAGAGTCGAGTCCGTGCGGGTCTCAGGACCGGACCCGCACGCGCTCGGACTCGGCTCGCTGTAGGCTCCGCCGGAACCATGGTAATGCCGAGCGATGCCTTGGCTGGTCACGACCGGGACGCCAATCATCTGGGCGCCCGGCTTCTTGCTCGCTTTCGTTTGGCTCAGTTTGGGGGTGGGCAGGCGCTGTCTCGTCTGGCTCGGGGCGAGCGGCGGTTCGCTTCCCGAGCGTGGGGTTCTTGCGCTCGCTTTGGGATCGGGAGCATTGCAGCTGGTGCCGTTCCTACTCGGCGCGGCCGGCTTGCTCCACGTGCGCTCGCTTTGGCTCGGGTTGGGACTCGTCGCGTTGCTCGTGTCGCCAGACCTAGCGCGCGTGGCCAAGGTCGCAGCGCGGGCGTGGCCTTTCAAGCTTGCGCTCGATAAGAGCTTGGGGTGGCTGTGCCTGGCCCTCCTGCCCGGCTTGCTGGCGGTAGGTCTGCTGGCGCTGACGCCGACTCTCGATGCCGATGGCCTGGGCTATCACTTGACGGTCCCGAAGCGTTGGCTGACGAGTGGGCACCTCACGTACCTGCCTACTTATCCCAACTCCAATATGCCCATGGGCGTGGAGATGCTATTTGCGATCGCCTTGTCCGCCGCGGGTGACGCAGCGGCCAAACTGTTGCACTTCACGCTCGGCGTTTCGGGGGCGGTCGGTCTTTACTTGGCTGGGCGGCGCCTGAGTGGTCCCGTGCTTGGTGCCACCGCGGTAGCGCTCTATTTGTTCGGCCCCGTGGGCGTCGCCAACTTGCTCGGCTGGGCGTATTTGGAGGGCGCCACGAGCTTCGCCAGCATCGCTGCGACGCTGGCATGGATCATTTGGTTCCAAGGTCGTCAGAGCGGTTGGCTTCGCTGCGCGTTCGCTTTGGCTGGAGTCGGAGTCTCTTTCAAGATCACCGCTGGTCTATTCCCGGTCGGGCTGAGCGCCCTGACCTTGGTCTGTTGGTGGAACGATCGACGGCAAGCGCGTAGCTTGGGCAAGCCGGAGAGCAGGCTGCCGTGGCTGTCGCTGCTGGTACTCTCGATCGCGCCCGTTACGCCGTGGCTCGCGCGCTCCGCCATCGTCACGGGGAATCCCTTCTTTCCGCTATTTGCTCGATTGCTCCCGTCCCGGGATTTCTCGCCGGAACAAGCGGGGCAGTGGGAGCACTTCAACCGCTACCTGAATTGGGCGATCCGCGTGGGCGCAAGCTGGAGCCTGGAGCGCCGCCAATTGATCCTCGTGGGCGTTGGCGCACTATTTGCGGGCGTCGCCGCCGTGATTTGGCTCAGGCAACGCACTTGGCTGGCACGCGCGATGACGATCGCGTTGCTCGCGATCGCCCTGCTGCAGCTTGGAGCCGTCGGGCTCTACATCCGCTACTGGATCCCAGTGATGTCCGTGTTTCAGCTGCCTCTCTTGCTGCAGCTCCCGCGGATGATGGCGAGGCGCACGTTCCAGGTCGTGCTGATCGGAGCGACCGCGTTCGCTTCGCTCTCACAGGCGCGACGCAGCTGGACCAACCGGACCACACCGACGGACGTCGTGACGACCGCCCTTGGTCTTCAGCCTCAGCGGGAGTTCTTGGACAAGACCATGCCGCTCATGCCGCTCTACGACCAAGTGAACCAAACTCTCCCCGCGCGCACGGGCGTGCTCTTGGCCGCGTATTGCGGAGGATTTTACCTCGATCGGAGCACGTTCTGCGCGGACATCGTGCAGGGGTCGCTGCGCTTCACGACCTTTGCCGAGTTCAGCGCCGACTTGCAGCGCCTCGGCATTACTCACGTTCTGGCGCCGCGCGCCATGGCCGCTGGCGAGATGCAACCGGACGAAGCGGCGGGGGTAGGCTTCATGATCCACGAGCAGGAATGTGAGCTGGTTGGGAAACTACTTCGAGAGCAGGCGACACTGCTGGGTTCCGCTGCGGATCAGGGACTTTACGAGTTGAAGCCGCGGAACGCACAATGAGATCGGTGAGTGCCATTGCTTTCTTGATTGCGACCGGTGCAGCGCTCGGCTGCGCCGACCGTGACGAGCTCGCGTTCGGCGCGGCATCTCGTTTTCACGCCGTGGGCGCGCTTCGCGCGGACGACGGCGCTGAAAATGACTTCTTCGGCTACGCGGTAGCCGTATCGGGGTCGACCGCGGTCGTCGGCGCGCCTCGGCATGAAATCGACTCGGAGCCTGAACGCGGCGCCGCCTATCTGTTCGTCAAGACTGCCGAAGCCTGGCAATGGCAGGCCACGCTGGCTGCGGCCGACGGCGCGTCTGGCGATCACTTCGGCGTCTCCGTAGCGATTGCGGGAGCCACCGTCTTGGTCGGCGCTCCCGAGCATGAAGTCGCTGACCGACCTTTCCAAGGCGCGGCCTACGTCTTCGTTCGGGACGGGGATACGTGGTCGCAACAAGGCGGCGCCTTGTCTGCCGACGACGGCGTTGCGGCCGATGCATTCGGCACCGCCGTCGGCCTCAGTGAGGCGGACGATGGCGGCGCCAACGCGGTCGTCGGCGCGCCGCATCACGCCGTCGAAGGCCACAGCGATCAAGGGGCCGCTTACGCGTTCGCTCGCAAACGAGGTGAATGGTCGCAGCGCGGGGCAGCGCTGGTCGCCGAAAATGGCCTTGCGGGTGAGGCGTTCGGTAGCGCGGTAGCGGTTTCTGGTTCGACCGCGTTGGTCGGAGCACCGGTGCACCAGGTCGGCGCGAACCCCTACCAAGGGGGCGTCTACGTGTTCTTCGACGACGGCACGGCGTGGAAGCAACAGGGCTCGGAGCTGACGGCTTCAGACGGCGGGCCCTTCGACCAGCTCAGCGCGTGCGCGCTTTCCGGCGACCGCGCCTTGCTCGGCGCGCCGCTGCATGTCGTGGGCGGGCATGCGCTACGAGGGGCCGCCTACTTGTTCTCGCGCGACGGCAGTACCTGGCGCGAAGACCAGAGATTGAGCGCGCCGGACGGCGAAACGGGCGATCAGTTCGGTAGCGCTGTCGCGCTGTCGCCCACCACCGCTTTGGTTTCCGCGCCCGGGCGAAAAGCACCTGCTGTGGGGCCGAGCGGCGGCGTGTACGCATTCTCACCCGCGGCGCAACAATGGCAGCAGCAGGGCTCTGTTTGGACGGGAACGGAAGGCGCGCCGCAGGAGCTCTTCGGGCCAGCGGTCGCGGTATCGGAAGACTCTGCGTTCGTCGGCTCACCGTACCGACGCGTCGCCGACAGTGCCGCGCAGGGCACCGTCTATTCCTTCGCCGGTTCGCTGCTCGATCGCTGAGCGACCAGCGTCACTTCACGCCTGCCAGGCGCAGCGCGTCCCCACGCGCGAACACCTGGCCCGCGCGCTCCTCGCCCAACGCCTTTGCTGACGCTCTCCAATAGTTCAAGTTGGCCAGCGCTCCGCACACGGCATTGGCTGCGATCGGGCGCTTGGCCGCCGCGCCGAGCTCGAGCCAATTGCGCAGTGCGAGGCAGGCTGCTGCATGACGCATGGGGTGCCAAACGCAGCGACGGACGAGCCAATGCGTCAGCGAGTGGATTCGACTCCAATTGTGAGCCAAGGTGTCGATCAACTCCTCTTCACCGAGAGCACCGAAGATCTGCACTTCGAGCGCGCCATAGCTCTGGTGCATCTTTTCCCAAGCCGAAAGCGATCGCTCGGCGTGGTGCAAGCCGCGGGCTTTGGGGTTGAACCGAAACTTCAAGCCACGCTCGTGCATGCGTCGCCCGAGTTCGACGTCCTCCGCGCGCAAGAAGCCGGGGTCGAAGCCGCCGGCAGCGAGTACGTGCGCCTTCGCGACCGAGGCATTACCGGTCCAAAACTGACGGAACGAAGGCTCCCAATCCCCGCGCAACATGGCCACGTACTGGGCCTCGAGTTTGGCCTGTTCCCAAGCGACCCAGGGCTGCGGGTAGTGCGGCAGAGATGCCAGCGGCCCAATCACGACCACGTCCGTTTCCAGCTCGTGACAGCGCAGATGTTCGGCGACCAGTTCCGCGGTGGGCTCGACGTCGTCGTCGAGAAACAGCACGAATTGCCCCCTAGCTGCCTCGATTCCGGTGTTCCGAGCCTTCGCTGGACCGCCATTCGTTTGACGGATTGCGGTCACTCGGTAGCGCCGGATGTCGTTCCGGGCGAGCCAGGCTTGGGTGTCGTCCGTCGAACCATCATCGACGATCACTGCCTCGAAACATCCCGGATCGACCGACTGCCGATCGAGTCCCGACAGCACGCGCTCTAGCCGCGACCGACGATTGAACGTGGGAAGGACGATACTAATCCGCACGTCTTGCGTCATCGCACTATCCGTGGACTAACATCACCGCTCAACGGCGACAACCCCTAGCGCTCGGGCAGCGGCCGGGGATCGCGCCCCAGTTCTTTGCCGCGGGCACGTTTACGGGCAAGGGCAATAGTTTGTTTTTCGTCCCGACTCCACGAGGAGAACTTGCGAAAACGGGCAAGCCTTCATGATGCGCGTCGTGACGATGCTGATTGAATTGCCTACAGTTACGTGGCGCCGTCCAAATGGAGTCGAATCATCGACTAGCCAGGGGCATGCGCAATCGATGGAATGCGCTGCTTTCCGCGTTCGGGCCGGGGTCGGGCCGAGGCTGCGTTTACGGGGAAGCTGGACAGGGCCGGAGTACAAAAAGCTGCCATGGACTGCGTCCGCGAGGTGTAGAACAATCGCTGCTGCACATGCCCAATGCCGCTCCAACGCCTGAAACAGCGCGAATGCGCTTGGAGTTCGTGGACGGCATGCGGGCCCTAGCGGCGCTGATCGTGTACCTGAACCATGCCTATGCGCAGGTCACCGCTGGCGATGTCGTTCAGCTCGGCAGCCCCTGGTCATTGGCCCGCTATTCGATGGTCGCCGGCCACCTTTCTGTCACCGTGTTCATCGTCATCTCCGGGTTCTGTTTGACGCTCCCGGTCGTGGCGCAGGGCGGGGAGTTGCGCGGCGGGGTGAAGGGCTTTCTCAAGCGGCGGGCGCGGCGAATTTTGCCACCGTATTACGCGGCGGTCGCCCTGTGCTTGATCTTGATTTGGACGGTGATCGGCAAGCCCACCGGGTCGCTCTGGGATTACCCGCTGCGCGTGACTCCGTTCGCGATCGCGAGTCACCTGCTATTGGTCCAGGACCTGTTTGCGACCAGCCGTATCAACTACGTATTTTGGTCGATTGCGGTGGAATGGCAGATCTATTTCATCGTGCCGTTGCTGGTCCTTTCCTGGAAGAGGCTCGGGGCAACCAAGACCGTGGTCGGCGCGCTCGTGCTCGGCTTCGGGCTCAGATTCGTGTTCCAGGACACGCGGCTGACCCGCGCTCACCCGCAGTTTCTCGGCATGTTCGCGTTGGGCATGCTGGCGGCGTATATTGCTCGTTCGAGCGAGCCCCGCTTCGTTCGTCTGCGCGAGCGAGGGCCATGGACTGCCCTTGCCACGCTCTCACTGTGCCTGATCGTCGGCGCGACGTTGTATTGGGGTATCGGGCTGTCGGAGAGCCGATTTCACTGGTTCGATCTGCCCGTGGGAATCATGGCCGCATCCGCGCTGACGGCCGCCTCGCGCGGTCACCTGAGCCTGATCAATCGCGTTTTTTCCTGGCCCCCGCTGGTCACGCTGGGCACGTTCTCCTACAGCTTGTATCTAATCCATGCGCCGCTCTTGCAAGTGATGTGGCAGTACGGACTCGTACCACTCCGTCTCGGCAACGGGGCCATGTTGGGTTGGCTGCTCACCGTCGGCCTGAGCCTGGTTTGCCTCAACTCTTACGTGTTCTTCCGTCTGTTCGAAGCGCCCTTCATGCGGGCTCCCCAGAGCGCACCAGCTCAGAAGCCCGAACCCGTCGCTTGAGGCGTCCCAATGAGAGCGAAGTACTTGGCAATCACAGCGCTACTGGCGTCGAGCGGCGTGCTCGTGCTGTGTTGCGCCGAGACACCACCGCCGCGCAGCTCGGGGCCTTTCTTCGGGCCGCAGCGGGCGACCGAGGTGCCTGACCCAGGGAGCAATTCGGCTGCTGCGAGCCCCGGCCATGTGAGTACCGGCCCGCGCTACCCGGTCGAGCCGAAGGCACCAGCGCCCGTGGCGCCTCCGGATGGGCAAGGCAATTCCGTCAAGCTGCAGAAGTACGTGGTTTTAGACCAGTTCGGCTACCGACCCGCGCAAAGCAAAGTTGCCATACTGATCGATCCGGAAGTGGGCTGGAATGCGGCCGATAGTTATCTGCCGGGACGCACGTTGGAGGTCAAAAAGTGGAGCGATGGCCGGACCGTGTTCCAAGGACCCGTGTCGGCTTTCAAAGGCGGCGCTCTCGACGAGCGCTCCGGCGATCGCGGGTCGTGGTTCGATTTTTCCACCTTGCGCGAGCCCGGCACCTACTACGTATTCGACGCGCAAAACAGCGTACGCTCGTACCCGTTCGAAATTGCCGATGACGTGTACCGGCGGGTGCTGAAGACGGCCACCCGCATGTACTATTTCAATCGAGCCAACTTCGAGAAGAAGCCACCCTACTCGTGCGTCGGCAAGCGCTGCTGGTCGATCGGTGCCGACTACTCGGGCCCGGGGCAAGATCGCGAAGCGCGCAGCGTGCGTGATCGTAGCAATGCGAAGACCGCGCGAGACCTCAGCGGCGGCTGGTGGGACGCGGGCGATACCAACAAGTACGTGACTTTCTCCGGTGCTGCGGTGCACCCGTTGCTCACTGCCTACGAAGAGCACCCTTCGGCGTTCGGCGACGACTTCGGCATCCCCGAATCGGGAAATGGCACGCCAGATTTGATCGACGAAATCTTGGTCGAGATTCACTGGCTGGAGAAGATGCAGCCCAGTGATTTGAAAGGCGGCGCGCTGATCAAGGTGGGCGTCGCCGACTACGGCGAGCCGAGGCCGGACCAGAGCAAGCTGAAGCGCTTCTACTACCCGGAGCCCTGTTCAGCAGCGACGATCACCGTCGCGGGGGAGTTCGCCCACGCAGCCGTGGTCCTGAACAAACTCGGTGGACACGCTGCCGAAGCAGCGCGGCTCGTGACGCGCGCGAAGACTGCTTGGGACTTCTACCACGGAAACCCCAAGAACGACGCGTGCGACGACGGCTCAATCAAATCCGGGGACGCTGATGCGCCGCTCGCCGCGCAAGAGGTGGCGGCCGTGGTGGCCGGCATCTACCTGTTCGAGCTGACCGGAGACGCGCGCTACGACGACTTCGTGAAGAAGAACTATCGCGCAACGCGCCCCTTCCAAGACGATCGCTGGTCGTTGTACGAGCCCACGCAGGGCGATGCGTTGTTACACTACGCTGGTTTGCCGAACGCGGATCTTGCCACCAAGAACGCTATTTTGGAGCGTAAGAAAGCGGTCGCAGATAGCGCGGACTTTTACAAGTTCGCGCCGCAGCTGGATCTGTATCGTGCCTACATGCACGCCGATTCCTATCACTGGGGCAGTAACAGCGTGCGCGCTGCTTATGGCAACAATAGCTACGACCTAGTTCAATACGGGCTGGCGACGGACGCCAATCGTGCAAACTTCATCGAGCGCGCGGCGGGCATGTTGCACTCGTTCCATGGTGTGAACCCGATGCAGCTCGTGTACCTGACGAACATGTACGCAGACGGCGGGGACGTCTGTGCGGACGAGACCTATCACGCGTGGTTTCGCGATCAGGACGCCCAGTTCGACAACGCGCGAACTTCCAGGCTCGGTCCGGCGCCGGGCTACCTCACGGGTGGACCGAACAAGCAGTACTGTGAGGGCCAAGATCCCAAACAGCAGGCCTGCGGGGCGTCCCCGGTGCGCAATCAACCTCCGGAAAAGGCGTATCTGGATTCGAACACGGGTTGGGAGCCGGGCAACCCCTACGCTCAGTCCTGGGAGTTGAACGAGCCGGCGATCTATTACCAAGCCGGCTATGTGCGACTTTTGTCGAAGTTCGTCGACTAAGGGCTCGCCATCAATCGGGGCGCTCTTCACGCTTGGTACGAACCCAGGTCGATGTTTGGTTGGGACGCCTCCGTAGGCGCAGACCCAACTTCCAGATCACGTACACGGGCGAAAATCCTAGATCGAGCAAGCCGCGTAAGCCAGTGCCGGACACGGACCAACCGCGCAGCACGTACGCGACGACCCCCAACAGACAGCCAAAGAAACCCCAAAAGCTCGAGACGAAGTAGCCGCTGAAGAGCGAAAGGGCCAGCGCGAGACCGAAGAAGAGCAGACACGAAAGCGCGATGCGCGAAAGCGGCGGGATCAAAAGGTCGATGCCGAGGTCGAGCAAGACGCGGCTCTTGCGGGTCAATCCCAGGCCGACCAGACGACGAGCATTGCGCCGGACCAACTCCTTGCGCCCCTCTTCCCAGCGCCTTCGTTGCGAGCTCGCTGCGGCAGCCCCGGAAACCATCTCTCCGTACACGTGGGCTTCGTCCGTGTAGTAAACGCGGTGCCCTGCTTCGCCCAGGCGAATGCCGTACTCTACGTCTTCCACGATCGAATAGGCTTCATGGGGGACTTCGGCCAAGAGCGCCGCGCTGAAGCACATCCCGTTTCCGCGCAAGCCGCAAGACAACGCGAGTCGCTCGCGAGCGCGCGAACGCACGATGTGAAAACTGCCGAAGGCGATCGCGATCAACCGCGTCCGCCACGACGCATCCCTGTTGCGGACGGCGTAGTCGGCTTGAATTGCCGCCGCCCCGAGCTCGCGCCTGGCGGCAAACGCGCGCAGCAAGTTCGGAGACACGAGTGTGTCCGCGTCTACCACCACCACGGCGTCGACGTCTTTGGGTAGGCGCTCGAACGCGTGGTGCAAGGCGTAGCCCTTTCCGCGGCGCTCCGTGTCCGTTCGCTCGAGCACCTGGGCGCCCGCCTCGCGAGCGCGAGCGGCGGTGTCGTCCGAGCAGTTGTCGGCGACGACCAGGACATCGAAGCGGTCAGCGGGGTAGTCGATCCCCAGCAGGCTACGCACCGTTTCGGCGATACCAGCCGACTCGTTGTGCGCGGGCACGATGATGCGGAAGCGGCGCTCGGCACCGGTCGCGCGCGGCACGGAAAGCCTGCGGGACAGCAGAGTCGCGCCGAGCAGGTAGCCCGCAGCGAGCAGCACAGGGATGCCCAAGAGCCACACCAGTAGGTCCAAAAGCAGAATCATCTTTGTCGCTCGATCTCCGCCACAACGCACAGATGGTCGGATACTCCCTGACAGCCTACGCGAAATGACGTGAAGCGCAGCTCCGGACCGGAAAGAATGCGATCCAAGCGCAAGAATGGGTGTTTGGCTGGGAAGCTGTAACCGAACCCCGAGCTCGCCACTTGGAAAGCGTCCGCGTAGCGGCTCAGATTGTTGCGAAAGATCAGGCTCAAGCCCGGCAAATTGGTGTCGCCCGCAATCACTACTGGCACGCGCTCGCGCGCGGAGACCTCCGCCACGGCAGCGATCTGCAACGCGCGGAGCCCCGTGTTGCTGCCCAAGTCCGCTTCCGGATCGCCGGCCAGCAGCGCGCCCGTTCGGAGCAGGTGGAGCGCATCACGGAAGCGGTGCACGTGAAGCGCGCCGCGCGGCGAGATCGGATGCACACTGTAAAAGGCGAGCTGCCCCAGCGGGGTATCCAGCAAGTAACGCATGAAACGCCCGTGACGCTGGCGACCGTAGTAGGGCAGCATCGGCTGCTCGGTGGTCTCCAGGATGCGGAAGCGACTGGCAATCGTGAATTGATTGGACGCCTCCACGTAGGGATAAAAATCGCGCAATCGCTCGCGCAGCTCGCCACCGTTGAACTGGCCCTCTTGAATCAGCGCGACGTCTGGCAGCGCCTGCGTAATCTGTTCGACGACTCGCGTCACCCCGAAGAACGCCGAATCCACGTTGAAGCTGAGCAGCCGTAGCGAGCGTCCGGCGGGCGGAGCCGGACTCGGCCAGGGCAAGACGAAACCCATCAGCGGGAAGACGACGATCGCGAGCGCCACCAGCTGCGTCCAGAGCAGTCCACGACGGCCACCGAAGACGAGACCGAGCACGATCAACGGCAGCGGAATCGCAAAAGCGACCCGAGGCACGTACAAAAGCGCGGTCGTCACCCACCAGCGCTCGCCGTACCAATACAGCGAGAACAGCACGACGGTCAGCGTGAT
>Ga0302321_100006555_pt1 | contig 10242 bp, 6 predicted proteins | sample Fen_T0_1_FD_202505 | JGI IMG/M metagenome (GOLD analysis project Ga0302321, IMG submission 202505) | Peat permafrost microbial communities from Stordalen Mire near Abisko, Sweden - Fen_T0_1 | ecosystem: Environmental > Terrestrial > Soil > Wetlands > Permafrost | place: Sweden: Abisko... | reverse complement strand
GTGCGGGTTCAGTTCGATTGGGATCGGTTGGGCGAGCGCAACGAGAAGTCAACGTGCTGGGTGCGGGTGGCGCAGGTGTGGGCGGGGGCGAAGTGGGGGGCCGTGCACATCCCTCGCATAGGACAGGAAGTGATCGTGGATTTTCTCGACGGGGATCCGGATCGGCCCATCATCACCGGTCGGGTGTACAACGCCGACAACATGCCGCCCTACGACCTGCCGGACAACAAGACCCAAAGCGGGATCAAGAGCCGCAGCAGCAAGGGTGGCACGGCCAGCAACTTCAACGAGCTGCGATTCGAAGACAAAAAGGGCCATGAAGAGCTGCACATGCAGGCCGAGAAGGACATGTCTACGCTGGTCAAGCACAACCAGACGCTAAGCGTGGGCGTGGATCGCGCCATCGTGGTGGGCAACGATGAAGACACGCACATCAAGCACAACCGCCAAACCACGGTAGATGTGAACGACGATGTCATTGTCGGGGGCACGCACGACAAAACCGTCACCGGCGCGGTGACACAGATCTACGGCGACGATCACTCGCGCAAGGTGGATGGCGATCAGTTGCTGGTGGTCGAGAAGAACAAGACCGAGCACGTGAAGCTGGCCTACACCCTGACCACGGACGAGATGTTCCAGCTTAACCAAGCTGCCACCAGCATGACCTTCGAGGGCACCAACGTGACCGTGGACGCGGCGGGGGTGATCACCATGATGGCGGGTGGCGCGACAGTCCTGGTCGATCAGGCGGGCATGATCACGGTGACCTCGCCCACGGGCATCAGCCTTTTGTGCGGTGGCAGCGGTCTGGCCATCTTGCCTGGCGGCATCGCCATCGCCGCGGCGGCGGTGACGGCCGGGGCCGGGGGCGGCAGTAAGCTGGAGATGGGCGAGAAGAACGTCATCATGAAGAGCAAGACCGTGACCATCGAGGCCGAAGATACATGCAGCATCAAGGGCAAGAGCGTCCTCAAGCTGAATACGACCTGATGCAGTCAAGGCCGCGGAAAGGCGGCCGGATCGACTCAAGGTTGCGTGACATTGTGCCGTTGATCCCACCCGTGCAGCCATCCACGACGTGGCGAGGTCGTGTGTTTGTCGGGTTCGCCATCAGGCGCGCAGGCAAGCCATGAGTGGGCAGTCCCAGCTCGGGCGCAGCGTCCTTGACCGGATTGACGCCGGTCTCGTCCTCGTGGATCCGCGCACGCATATCATCGAGTGGGTGAATCCCGCGGGCGCCGCCCTCCTGGGCTTGCCGGCCGAAGGGATCGTGGGGCAGCCCTGCCTTTGTTTCCTTTGTCTTGGCGAGGATGGGAACTGCCCAGCCTCGGGCCTTGGCAAGGACATGGAAAACGTCGAACGGGTCCTTGTTCGGCACGATGGCAGTGCAATGACCGTGATGAAATCGGTCAAGCGCATCCAGATCGATGGCAAGGAGAAGCTGCTCGAGACCTTCATCGATATCAGCGAACGCAAGCGGGTGGAGGCGGCCCGGAGCGAGAGTGAAGACCGTTACCGCGTGCTGTTTGAGACCTCGCGCGAGGCCATGATGATCCTGGCGCCACCCGAATGGAAGTTCGTCTCTGCCAACAGCGCGACCTTGACGCTGTTTGGGGTCAAGGAACAGGAAACGTTTGTGTCGCTTTCACCCTGGGCGCTCTCGCCTTTGACCCAACCGGACGGCCGTCCTTCCATGGACAAGGCCCGGGAAATGATCGAAACCGCGCTGCGGGAAGGCTCCCATAGCTTCGAGTGGCAGCACAAGCGGCTGGATGGTCAGGTCATTTCTACCTCGGTCCAGCTGACCCGGTTGGCGTTCGCGGGCCAAATCCTGGTCCAGGCGACGGTGCGCGATTTGACCCCGACCGAACGCGCTTTCTCCGCCCTTCGAAATAGTGAAGAGCGGCTCCGTCTGGCGGTCGAGGCCACTGGCATGGGCACCTACCGCTGGGACCACGCCACGGGAACGACTGACTACTCGCCAGAGTTCCTGGCTCTTTACGATCTGCCACCGGATGGAACGTTGGCCTTGGGACCAGATCTTGTGCCGCTGGCCGTGGTGGACCAGGATCGGCCGGTCTTTCAGGCGGCCATGACGGCTGGCAACGATCCGCAAGGGGATGGGGTCATGAAGGCGGACTATCGTATCCGGTGCTCCAATGGTTCGACTCGGTGGTTGATGGCGAGGGGGCGGACCGAATTCAAGGATTCTAGTGGCGCGCGCAAACCCTCCTTGTCGGCGGGAATCATCATGGACATCACCGAGCGCAAGCGGACCGAGGAGCTTGCGGCGGTTCGTTTGCGTCTGCAGGAGTTCGCGGTCGGACACACCCTGGATGAGATGCTGCAGAATACGGTGGACGAGGCGGAGATCCTGACCGGCAGCCTAGTGGGCTTCTACCATTTCGTCGAACCCGATCAGACGACGCTCTCGCTGCAGGCCTGGTCCACCCGTACCATTGAAAAGTTCTGCCGGGCGGAAGGGCACGGCCGGCACTACAGCATCGACCAGGCCGGTGTCTGGGTGGATTGCATTCGCGAGCGGCGCCCGATCATTCACAACGACTACGCATCGCTGCCGAACAAGAAGGGGCTGCCCGAAGGTCATTCCCCGCTGGTCCGGGAATTGGTGGTGCCCATTCTGCGCAATAGCAAGATCGTGGCGGTCTTGGGCGTCGGCAACAAGGCCGTCGTTTACGGCGACGCGGATGTCGATGCCCTCACCTATCTTGCGGATGTGGCGTGGGAAATCTCCCAGCGCAAGTTGGCCGAGAACGCCTTGCGCGAGAGCGAGGAGCAGCTTGACAAGATCTTCAATAGCTCTAGCAACGGCATGTCGTTCACAGAACCGGTCAGCGGCAAGATCCTAGACGTCAACGACAAGTGGACCCACGTATGCGGCACCTCCCGTGCCGAAGCCATTGGAAAGACCGCTTTAGAGCTTGGCATCTGGGCCAACAAGCATGAGCGCGATGATGCGCTGGAGTTGCTCAAACGGGAGGGACACTTGTGCGAATTCGAAGCAACGCTGGCTGCTCGGGGCGAGTTGCGACGATTCGCCGTCAATGCCGAATTCGTGAACCTACGCCGCGGACGGTTCCTTCTTTGGGAGCTGCGAGATATCACCGAACGTATGCGGGCCGATGAGCTGCTTCGCCGCTACGAATTGCTGGCGAAACACACCCGGGACATCGTGCTTTTCGTACAACGTGATGACGGCCGCATCGTGGATGCCAATGCAGCAGCCATGGAGGCCTACGGCTATGGTCGCGAAGAGCTGTTGTCGCTCTCGGTGCGCGATCTTCGGTTGTCCGACACCCAGATCCTGACTGAGGCGCAAATGGCCCTTGCCGACACGGCCGGCCTGCGATTTGAAACCGTCCACCGCCGAAAGGACGGCAGCTCCTTTCCCGTGGAAGTTAGTTCGGTGGGGGCGTGGATTGGCGGCGTGCGCACGCTGATGAGCGTGGTGCGTGACATCGGCGAGCGCAAGCGGACCGAACAGGAGATCGCGCTTCTCAAACACTCCATCGATGGCCATACGGACGCGGCTTACTGGTTCAATCCGGATGGCAAGTTCATCTATGTCAACGACGCTGGGTGCGCGGCCTTGGGTTTTGAGCGGCATGCGTTGATGGCGATGTCGCTCGCGGATGTGAACCCCAACGCCACTGCCGAACGCATGCCGGCCGTGTGGGAAGTCCTGCGAAAGAAGGGATCCTACCGGTCTGAATCCGCGCACCGCCACAAGGACGGGCGCGAATTCCCCGTCGAGATCCTCACCTCGTATGTCCAGTTTGACGGCAAGGAATACGCGTGTGGATTTGCCCGCGACATCTCCGAACGCAAGGCGGCTGAGGCGGACAAGGCGAAGTTGCAAGAACAGCTCGCCCAAGCGCAGAAGATGGAATCGGTGGGCCGCTTGGCCGGTGGCGTGGCGCACGACTTCAACAACATGCTGGGCGTCATCCTTGGATATTCCGAGCTGGCGTTGGAGAAGATCGGGCAGTCCAATTCACTGTATACGGACCTGATGAACATCCGTTCGGCGGCGCAGCGTTCGGCGGAGCTGACCCGCCAGCTCTTGGCGTTCGCGCGTAAGCAGACCGTTGCGCCCAAGGTCCTGCAATTGAACGAGACCGTCGCTGGCATGTTGAAGATGGTCAAGCGGTTAATAGGCGAGGATGTGGAACTTGTCTGGCGGCCAGGCGAGGAGCTATGGCCGGTCAAGATCGACCCGTCGCAGATTGATCAGATCTTGGCCAACCTGTGTGTCAATGCCCGCGACGCCATCGCCAATGTCGGCAAGATCACCATCGAGACCGGAACCAAGTCCATCGCCGCCGTCGAGCCACCTTCTGTGACCAATGCGGCTCCTGGCGACTATGTCTGGCTTGCCGTGCGCGACAATGGTTGCGGCATGGACCAGTCCACCTTGGCGCATGTCTTTGAACCCTTCTTCACCACCAAGGAGGTTGGCAAAGGCACGGGACTTGGCCTGGCCACCGTCTACGGTATCGTCAAGCAGAACCAAGGGTTCATCGACCTGTCCAGCGACGTGGGGCAGGGCACGGCGCTCACCATCTTCTTGCCGCGGCATACAGGCAAGGACGCAGTGGATCGGACCAATGCATCGGCAGGCGCAATTCACGCGGGCCAGGAAACCATCCTTCTGGTGGAGGACGAATCGCCGCTTCTCGAGGTCACGCAACGGATGCTCGAGAGGCGCGGATACAAGGTCCTGGCCGCCAATACGCCTGGCCAGGCCCTCCAACTCGCGCGTGAGCACGCGGGGAATATCGACCTGCTGATGACCGACGTGGTGATGCCCGAGATGAATGGCCGCGATCTGGCGAGGAATTTCCTTTCCCTCTATCCCAGCGCAAAGCGTTTATTCATGTCCGGCTACACGGCCGACGTCATCGCCCATCAGGGCGTCTTGGACGAAGGCGTTCATTTCATTCAGAAGCCATTTTCGGCTCAAACTTTGACGGCCACGGTGCGCAAAGTTTTGGACACCCAGCGGGTCGAGGCGGGATAGCGCGGGCGCCGCGGGGCGCCGGCTTTACTTTCTTTTTGTCGCCGAACCCTTTTCTGCGCGTCTGGCTCTAAGCGGGCGGACCCCATGAAACGGATTGCGCTGACCCTTCTTGCCATCGGGCTTGTGGCCGGGATCTTGTTTTCCGCGCTTCCTCGCAGGAGCACCGGTGCCGTGCCCCTGGCGCAGCTCAAGGAGCGCCTGGCGAAAAGGCCAAAGGCCTCTGTCGATCACTCCCAATTCGAGCGGCTTAGGCGGCCCATCGAAAAGCCCCAGGACGTGACCGCCGCGTGCATCTCGTGCCACAACGGCCGCCACACCGAGGTCATGGCATCCAGCCACTGGAACTGGGAGCGCACCGAGTTCGTGCCCGGTCAAGGCATCCGCACCATCGGCAAGCGCAACGTGCTGAACAACTTTTGCATCGGCATCTCGGGCAACGAGAAGAGCTGCAACAAGTGCCACGTCGGCTACGGCTATGGCGACAAGACCTTCGACTTCAAGGATCCCCTGAACATCGACTGCCTGGCCTGTCACGACAACAGCTCGACCTACGTCAAGGCCACGGGCGGTGCGGGCATGCCCGATCCCACGGTCGACCTTCGCCAGGTGGCCCAGCATGTCGGCAAACCCATGCGCAGCAACTGCCTGACCTGCCACGGGTTCGGTGGCGGCGGCAACAACGTCAAGCACGGCGACTTGGAGAAGGCGCTGTTCAATCCGACGCGCGACGTGGACGTGCACATGGACGTCGATGGCGCGGACATGCAGTGCGTGGCCTGCCACACCACCGAAAAGCACAAGATGCTGGGCAAGCTGTACTCGCTGTCGTCGATGAATCGCAACCGCAGCACCTGCGAGACCTGCCACACGGATGTTCCGCATGGCGACGACGTGCTCAACAAGCACACCCTGAAGGTGGCGTGCCAGACCTGCCACATTCCCACCTACGCCAAGGTCAATCCCACCAAACTGTTCTGGGACTGGTCCACCGCCGGCCGCTTGCGTGATGGCAAGCCCTACGAGGAAAAGGACGCCAACGGAGTGGACACATACATGTCCATCAAGGGCTCGTTCACCTGGGGCAAGAACCTCAAGCCCGAATACGTGTGGTCTAACGGCACGGCGTCGCACTACTTGCTCGGCGACCCCGTCGATCCGGGCAAGCCGGTGAAGATGAACGAACTTCACGGCGGCTACGCGGATCCCGAGGCGAAGATCATTCCGGTCAAGATCCACCGGGGCAAGCAGATCTACGACACCGAGTTCAAGTATCTGATCCAGCCCAAGACCTTCTCCAGCGACAAGGACGATGGTGGCTATTGGCGAGACTTCAATTGGGCGCGCGCCGCCGAGGCTGGGATGAAGCAGATCGACCTGCCCTTCAGCGGAAAGTACGGGTTCATCGAAACCGAGATGATCTGGCCCATCAACCACATGGTGTCGCCCAAGAGCCAGACCGTGGCATGCACCGAGTGCCACGTGCGCGAGGGCGGACGCCTGGCCAACCTGGCGGGATTCTACCTGCCGGGCCGGGATAGCAATCCGTGGATTGAGCGTCTGGGGAAGGTGCTCTTGCTTTTGACCTTGGCGGGCGTGTTGGTCCACGGCGGCGCCCGAGTCTGGATGTCCCGCAAACGAAAGGGGAGCTGATCATGCGCCAGGAATACGTCTACCAAGCCTTCAACCGCTTCTGGCACTGGGCCCAGGCCGCTTTGATCCTGTTTCTTGCTGTGACCGGGTTCGAGATTCACGGCAGTCTTCGCTTCTTCGGTTTTGCGCAGGCGGTGAAGATCCATGGCGTCGCGGCGATTGCCTTCCTGGTGCTGGTGGTCTTTGCCATCTTCTGGCACTTCACTACGGGGCAGTGGCGGCAATACCTACCCACGGTCACCAACCTGCGCGCGCAAGCCGGCTACTACCTTTCGGGGATCTTCCGGAACGCGCCTCATCCCACGCACAAATCCGCGCTCAGCAAGCTCAATCCCATGCAGCGGCTGGTCTACCTGGGGCTCAAGTTGCTGGTCATTCCGGTGCTGGCGCTGTCGGGGCTGCTGACCATGTTCTATCGCTACCCACAGCGCCTTGAGGTTATCGCACTGAAGATGGATGGCCTGCGCACGGTTGCCCTGATTCACACGGCTGGCGCCTTCCTGGTGCTGGCGTTTCTCATTGCCCATCTTTACCTCATCACCACCGGCGCCACGGTCACGTCGAACCTCAAGGCCATGATCACGGGCTACGAAGAGATCCCAGACGACGCCAAGGCAGGCCCCGCAACTGGTCCGACATAGGTGCCCCATGCAAACGCGCTACATGAATCCCTACTTGGCTGGCTTCTTCCTGGGCCTCGTGCTGCTGGCGACCATCTTCATCACGGGGCGTGGTCTTGGCGCCAGTGGCGCGCTGAAGGGCGTCGTCGTGGCCTCTGTGGATGCGGTTGCACCTGCCCACGCGGCGCAGTCGCCGTTCTATTCCACGTACGTGGGGCCAGGGAAAGATAGCCCACTTAAGGCGTGGCTGATCTTCGAAGTGGCCGGCGTGGTCATCGGCGCCTTCGTCTCGGGCCTGGTGTCGAACCGGCTGAAGCTGGTGACCGAGGCTGGCCCCGCCGTGTCGCGAAGGCGGCGGTGGCTCTTCGCCTTGCTGGGCGGCGCGCTCTTCGCCATCGGCGCGCAGTTCGCCCGGGGCTGCACCAGCGGCGCGGCCCTAAGCGGTATGGCGGTGCTTTCGACGGCGGGCTTCGTCACCATGATGGCCATCTTCGCGACCGGGTATGCGGGCGCGTGGTTCGCGCGCTCGCTGTGGGTCTCGAACCCAAGCTCAAAGAAAGGGGGCAAGTGATGGGTCCCTTCGTTCCCGACCTCATCTCCGATCAGCTCAACCTGGTGGTGGCTCTGTTCCTTGGTATGGGCTTCGGCTTCGTGCTCGAACAGGCCGGATTCTCCTCTTCGCGCCGCCTGGCCGGACTGTTCTATGGCTATGACTTCACCGTGCTTCGGGTCTTCTTCACTGCGGCCATCACGGCCATGAGCGGAACCATCGTCCTTAGCTACCTCGGCTTTCTCGACATCGACGCCATCTTCGTCAATCCACTGTGGCTGTGGCCCGCCATCGTCGGCGGCATCGTCATGGGCCTGGGCTTCATCCTGGGTGGCTACTGTCCGGGCACCAGCGTGTGCGCGGCGTCCATCGGAAAGGTCGACGCCATGTTCTTCGTCGGTGGTGGCCTTGCGGGTGTATTGGCCTTTGGTGAAGCCTTTCCCCTCTACCATCGCTTCTTCGAATCCACCGCGCGTGGCCCGGTTAAGGTCTTCACCTCGCTGGGCATTTCCCAAGGCGTGTTTGCCTTCCTGGTCATTGCCATGGCCGTGGGCGCCTTCTACGTCACCACGCGCATCGAGAAGAAAGTCGCTGGAAACAACGCACCCTCGCAGTCATTCCCGGCCGCCTTGCACTTGGCCGCGGGTGGCGCCTTGCTGGCATTGGGATTCGTTTTGATGTTCATGCCCGACTACAAGACCCGCCTGGTTCGGAAGGTCTCGAACCCGGATTACCAATCGACACACGCAGTTCAAACCATGGTTCCCGACGAGCTCGCCTTCCGCATCGTGGACGAGGATCCTCAGACGCGGATACTCGATCTCCGCCCCGCAGCTTCCTATGGTGCCGTGGCCTTGCCTGGCTCCGTCAACCTCACCCAAAACGATCTCTTCGCCCGGGATCTGGGCAGCAACATTTCTCAGCGCCGCAGCAAGAAGGTCGTGGTGGCCGACGACGAAGCGCAAGAGCGGCAAGCGTACCTATTGCTCCAGGATCTGGGCTACGAAAACCTAGCCATCCTCGAGGGCGGTTTTCCTGCCTTCAGCCGCGCCTTCCTGGTACCCGCGCCATTCGTCCCTACCGGTCATCGCTGGGACGAAGACGTGCACAAGTTTCGGCAAGCGGCGCAGGTGAAGATCCCGCAATTGATCGAAGCGCGGAAGGCCTCGGCCACCAAGGCGCCACGGCAGGAAAAGAAGATCAAGGGCGGCTGCTAGCCACTGGCCCCAAAGCGCCGCGGCCGGAAGGCGAAGAGGGCGCCAACCTATTCGTCCGGCAACGCGAGCATGGTCTTCGATAGTCCAGACCAGCGGATGACCTGGACCCCGGCCAGGATGGCGTAGGCGTGGACGTCACCGTCGGGCATCGCGCGAAGGTTGATGGTGGGCGTGATGGCCCAGCCGCCGGTGAGGCGGTTGCGCCAGGGAAAGAAGTCGTAGCTGGCGCCAGCCAGAAGGCAGGTGCCCGCGCCACCGCGGATGGACTTGTCGTCGCTGTTCTGGTCGGTGAGGGTGACGAAGCCGAAACCGGCTCCACCATGGACGGCCAGGTTGCGCCACACGCTGGCGCTAACCTCCATGGCCAGATTGCCAAGGGCGCCCGCGTCGGCTTCTTTCTTGATTCGGGCGTAGTCGATGGTCAATCCCACGCCGATCCTGCGCGTCAGCAGTTGGCCAATGCGCAGCGAGAAACCGTTTGCCGGATACATGCCAAGCGACGTTCCCTTCTCGACCATCTTGGCGCCGCCACCGCTCAGCCCAATGCCCAACCAGTAGCCCTGGCGGGCGGCCGGCTCTTCCAGTTCCTGGGCGTGGGCGGGCCTGGCAGCCGACAGGAAAATAATCTGAAGCGCGATCGTGCCTGACCAAAACCACTTCATCAAAGTCCTCATTAGAACTCTCCTCGCACGCCAAGAATGGGGTAGATGGGAATGCCCGAGGTTGTCTTGCTCTGGGTGTAGTCGGCGTTGTACGACGTGCCTTCGGCGTTGGTGTGGTTGCTGATGTTCTGGATGTCGAGGTACGCGTTGAGCATCCAGCCGTTGTAGATCCAGCGTTTATCCAGTCGGATGTCGAGCTGGTAAAACATGGCATCGCGGCTCGACAACTTGGGCCCGTATACGGGCTGGTATTCGGCGCGGGCCGAATCGAACACAGAGCCTGTCACGGGCGTTTGGGGATTGCCGCTCACCAGCCGGAAGCGCGAGCTGACTTGCCAGTTGCGCGGCAGCGAGACCATCCCGACCGCGGTCAGAATGTGGGTCTGGTCGTACTGGAACAGCCGGTAGCTGGTCTCGCCCGAATCGCGGCGCTGCGAGCGCGACAGGGTGTAGGCCAGCCAGCCATTGAACTTACCGTGTTGCTCGTGGCGGGCCACCA
>Ga0302321_100006553_pt1 | contig 10243 bp, 13 predicted proteins | sample Fen_T0_1_FD_202505 | JGI IMG/M metagenome (GOLD analysis project Ga0302321, IMG submission 202505) | Peat permafrost microbial communities from Stordalen Mire near Abisko, Sweden - Fen_T0_1 | ecosystem: Environmental > Terrestrial > Soil > Wetlands > Permafrost | place: Sweden: Abisko... | reverse complement strand
AGACAGGCAATCGAGCGTCCCGCGAGGACCTCGTGCTGTGCCCGTTGCGCCGCGAAAACCGCCAGCTCGCCGCCACGCCACCAGCGTGCGGCGCCAGTCGTGACCGATGTTGTGGCGCGATGTGTGCGCGGGACGCACTCGTGTTCGGTGATCACGAAATGCTGTCGAGACCGGGGCAGCGTACGCCTCGAGGCGTGAGTGGCGCCTGGTACGCTGCCCGAAAGTCGGAGTATCAGCTCAGTCCAATGTCGAGTCACGGTTCCTCCAGCGACGTTGGTCGCTGAAGGAACACGGTTGCGGCAGCTTCAGGGGATTGGCACGCAATCGTGCGAATTCACTTCCGTGCTCGTCTGTCCTGCGGGACACAACGCGCACGTGGGCGGAGACGACGCGGTGCCGTCGACGGTGATCTTGCTGCCGATTGGGCAGGCTGCGTAGGTTGCGCACACGGTCGCGTCGGTCGTCGTGCTGTAGGTGCCAGCGGTGCAGGCGGTGCAGACCTTGGGCGTGGTGGCGCTACCGGGATCCGTGACCTTCGTGCCGGGTTGGCAGGTGACGAACGGCGTGCATACGGCCTGGTTGTTGGCGGTGGAGTAGCTCTGGGGAGCGCAAGCCAAACAGGCTTGATTCTGCGCTGCCGTCCCCGCCGTGGACACGTAGCTGCCCGGGGTACAAGGAGTGTAGGCGATGCAGCTACTGGCGTCGGGCGCGTTGATGGTCGTGGCGTTGAAGTAGCCCGCCGTGCAAGTGGCGCAAGTGCGGTTGGTCGTGGCGGAACCGGCATTACTGACGTAGGTCCCGAGGGCGCAAGTCGTGAATGCGGTGCATTGCGCAGCGTTCAGGGTCGCCGCAGTTTGCGGGGGCGTCGCGTTCAGGTTGGGCGTACTGAAGGAGCCGGCCGGGCAAGCCGCGCAAACTCGATCGTTCTGAGCCGAGCCGGCGGTGCTGACATACTGGCCAGCGGGGCAGTTGGTAAGCGCGCGGCAGGTCAGGTTCGTGGGCGTGCTGAATTGACCGGGGGGGCAGTTCGCGCAGACCGTGTTCGCGGTCGGAGTGCCGGCGGTGCTTTGGGTGGTGCCGGCGGGGCAAACCGACCAGGCCGCGCAGCTCGAAGCATTTTCCGTGGACGCGAAGGTCCCGGTCGCGCAGTCGCCGCAGGTGCGGTTGGTGGTCGCGTTCCCTGGAGTCAGGACGTACTTGCCGGCGACGCAGGTGGTTAGATTCACGCACGGCGTGGCGGACGACCCATCATCGTCCCAGGTGCCGAGCGGGCAAGTGACTGGCGTGTTGGTACCACCCTTGCAGAACGTGCCTGAAGCGCATGCAGTGCAGCCAGCTGGGGTATTGCTGGTAGCAGGAGTCGTTTGGTAGGTACCCGGCGCGCAGGCCGCCGGCGCCGTGCATTCCAGCAAGTTCGGCGTCAGTGCGACCGTGCCAGCGGCGCACGCGGCGCACGTGCGATCGAGCTTGGAGCTTGGCGCGCTGGTGATGTGCGTGCCGGGGGCGCAATTCGTCCACGGCTTGCAGCTGGTCTGATTTTGAAGCGTGGTGAAGGTGCCCGTGGGGCAACCGCCGCACACTTGATCCAGCGACGCAGTGCCGGGAACCTCGATGTACGAGCCGGCATCGCAAGTGCCATAAGGCGAGCAGGACTTGGAGTTCTTGCCAGCTGCGAAGGAGCCGGGGGCACAGGCCACGCATACGGTTTCCGCCGTGGACGAGCCCGCTGATGCGACGAAGGTGCCCGGAGCACAGTCTGAAAGAGGCTTGCACTCGGTGGCGGGGTCCAAATCGTCGTCGAAGGTGCCAGCTACACAGGCGACTGCCTCAGCCCCGTCGCCCGCGCAGTAATAGCCGACCTTGCACGGCGTGCATTGTGCCCCGCTCGTGCCCGGTTCGCAGCTGGTTGCCACGGTGCCGCCCGCCCCGGCCGCGTCTTCACCTGCGCCAGCTGTTCCGACCGCGCCGGCCGCGCCGGCCGCGCTGGATATGCCGGCTCCGCCGGAGACGCCAAGAGCACCGGAGGTGCCGCCGGAGGACGGCGGCTCACCCGCGGCGCCGGCTTCGGCGCTGGGAGCGCCTCCGCTGGCCCCGGCGGTATCGCTGTCGCTACAGCCGGCAAAAATGGACAGGGCCAAACTGGCCACAGCGAAGGGTATGACTACAAAGCGACTTAGTGAGGACATTTGAAAGATTAAACTCCGACTACCCAAATTGGACACACAACTCCCTCACACTGAAGCCACAACCGCGTCGTCGGTACAACCTTAAAATAGCGCGCATGTCCCGGAAATTTGCCTCGATCCCGAGCCTCAGCCCCTTTGATTCCATTGTGTGATCTGGAGTGGTCTGTATTGTTTCGTCTCGTCACTGCAATCAGTGAGATATTTAGTATTTCAAAGAATGGACCTCGGTTGCCGGCCGGGCCGTCGCCAATCTGGGCCCTGTCGGGCGGAGTCGGTCGGGCGGCCGGATCCGGTGTCGGCGGCGGAACGGGTGCGGAATGCCCCGCGGCGTCGGCGGGCCGCGAGGGCCAGATCTCGAACCGGTTCAAGGGGCGGTTTGCCGCGCTGTGCGGGCGTGCTGGCGCGCTTCTGCGGCCGCCATCCAGGGATCTGATCCAACCAACCATCCCAGGGACCAACGCCCTCGCGGCGTGTGATGAGGAGCGCGCCGGCCGACGTTTCAACGCGTCTCAGCGGGTGAGCTGGGGATGCCCGAGCGCTTTTACTGGCTCGGCCCGGCCAGGTCGCTGCGGGTCACGACGAGCGTTGCCTTGGGACCGGGGGACAAAAGATAGAAGTGCCTGAGTTCTACGCCTTCTGCCGCAGGCCGCGGTGCAGAGCGGTCTGCGGATGCGGAGATGACCGAGCGCTGAGCACTGGCGTCCGTTGGCGGAACTGCGCCGTGATGCGCGCAACCGGCAGCAAACAATGCAATTCCGAAAAGGGAAGCTATTGGATTCATCGGGTCGTCCGTCCTCCGCGCGGCGAAAGGCGCGCGCACGACTGCTAGAGCAACAAGCAGGCCAGCTGCGGTTTGCCGGAAAATGTGGCGTAATGACGCGCGATTGACGCGTGACGAGCTGAGCATCGGCCCCCCCGGGGGGCATGGGTCGAAAGCGCCAGTTCTCATCGTGGCGTTTCGAAAGCGACGGACTCGGGAAGGGGGCAGGCGACCGAGGTTGTTGAACCAAGCCGGATAGCCTTAGGCGCGATTGGCTCGAGCGCGCCCGCGATCGCGCCCGTCATCGACTCCCCACGGGCGACCTCGGCAACTCGATCCAGCTGCTGGCCACCCGCTTCGTCCAACGAAAGTATCCGTCGTCAAGCTAGACAGCGGGAGAAGCGACGCCTCGGAATCGGCGCCAAAGGCCCGCAACACGAGCCAGGTCGTAGCGTGTTTCGGCATGGCGCCGTCCAGCCGCGCCCGAGCTCGATGGGCGCTGGGCAGACGACGGGCAGGGGCGAACTCAGCGACCTACGGTTTTGCCCCAGCTTTCCCGGGCGCTCACCGCGGCCCACCAGGCAGCAAGGTGCGGGTGCTCGGTCAGTTTTGCTCCCGCGGGGGACAGCGCCAGGTATTCGAAGTAGGGCATGAAACACAGATCGGCGATGGTGAATGCCTCTCCAGCCAAAAACGGCTGCTTGGCAAGCTGGCGGTCCATGGTGGCGTACGCGAGATCCAGCCCGGCGCCCGCGGCTTTCAGCACTTCGGGCGATTGTTCGCGGTGGAACACGAATTGGTAGACGAACTTCATCGCGTGGCTCGAATAGCTCGAGGTCTCGATGCTGATCCACTGCTCCATCTTGGCGCGCCCCTGCGCATCCTTGGGCGTCAATGGCCCCCCGGCCTTGCCGTCGATGTAGCGCGCCATCGCCCGCGACTCGTACATCTCGAATCCGTCGTCGTCGAGCGCCGGGACCTGACCGAACGGTTGGCGGGTGAGGTGCGCCGGTTGTTTGTGTTCCGCCTTGGCGAAGTCGACCAACACGAGCTCGAAAGGAGTCTTTGTCTCGTTCAACGTCATCAACACTTTGCGGGTACAGGTACTGGCGGGATGTCCGAAGATCTTCATCGGCCGAAGTTAACATGGGTAGCACGCGGTCCGGATACCCCTGCCGGCCCCGGCCGCCTCGAGTACGCTGCTAGTGAGCCCCAGGGTCGCGGCAAAAAACTGCTCAAAGCGGGGAACGGGTTGCGGCCCTGAGAGAGCGATGGTTCATGCCCCGATACCGTTTCGATGCCAAAAAGAAGTCAGGAAATCTCCATGCCTACCGGCACTGATCGGTCGAGGGCTGCGTTCGATGCCAGCGCCTGATGAGACTGAGGTCGAGACCATCGAGGCCGGGCGGCTCACCGAGGCGCGCTTGATTGAAATGGTGTTTCCCGAACAGACGAACCACTACGGGACGCTGTACGGCGGCCAGGCCCTCGCGTTGATGGACAAGGCGGCCTTCATCGCGGCTTCTCGCTACTCGCGTCGCGCTGTCGTCACCGCCAGCAGCGAACGCGTGGATTTCCACGTGCCTGTGCGGCAAGGGCAGCTGGTCGAGCTCCTGGCGTGCGTAGTGGCCACCGGGCGAACTTCGATCACCGTCGAGGTGAAGCTGTACTCGGAGGACCTGCTGACCGGTGAACGTCAGCTCGCCACGCAAGGGCGCTTCGTGCTCGTCGCGATCGACGCGGACGGACGCACGCTCCCCGTGCTCCCTCTCGACGCCACAGCAACCGAGGACGCTCCCTCCCATGATTCGTGAATACACACTCCGCTTACAAGCCGTGCGCTTTCGCGCCAACATTGGCGCATCCGCCGCCGAACGCTCGATTCCACAAGATCTAGTGGTCGACGTCGATTTGGACTTGCCCGTTTCTGCCTTGCCCAAAAGAGACGCAAAGCGGGAGGTGGTTGATTACGACTTGGTCGTGCGCTTGGTGGTCGAAGTCGGCTTGGCTGAACCGTATCGGCTGCTCGAGATTTACGCGCAGCGCTTGCTCGATCGCTTGCTCTCGGAGACTCCAGCGCTGCGCGTGCGTGTGGCAGCCACCAAGCTGCGCGTGCCCTCGACGTACAGCACCGATAAAGCCGTCGTCGAACTGATTGGTACACGCGACCCCTGAGTAGCGGGCTTTCACCGCTCGCGCTGATGCTGGCGGTTTTCGCCAGGAGGCGATGCTCGCTGAAACGCCCGTGGAGTGGGTGCAGCGGGGCGAGCGTACACGGCGTTCCCGATCGACCTGGGTCGAGGCACGCGATAGCCTTTGCCACGCGGAGGGGCTGCGCGCGCGGCTTCCGTGCGCGCTAGGCCCGAAAGGAGCCAGATGACTCAACTCGAGCCCTATCGGGTTTTGCTGGTCGATGACGACGAAAGTCTGCTCCAAAGCATGGAAGCCGTATTGGCCGAGCAGTTCGAGGTGCGCTGCTGCAGCTCCGCGGCCGATGCGATGAGCGTCTTGAACCGTGAATCTTTCCACGTGGTGTGTGCCGATTGGCAGATGCCGGGGATGGATGGAATCGCGTTCTTCCAAGCCGTGTCACGTCTAAGGTTCGCGCTCTTGCCGTGCTTCGTGCTGGTCACCGCCCATGCGGGGGAACTGCTCGATCGCGTCCCGTACGAAGACCGAAGAATGCTGGGTATGCTCCGAAAGCCGTTTAGTCCACGGCAATTGATTCAACGAGTGAATCAGTTCGCAAGCGTTGCCCACTCGAAGCGCTCCAACCCCGCGCCCGATGTGGCGGCAAGTGAGGAGCGCAAGTGAACCACGCGTCGTCCGGAGGGGCCTTGCCCGAGTCTGCCAAAGATCGACCTGCCACGATCTTGGTTGCCGACGATGACGAAGGTGTGCGAGCCGGGCTGGCGGCCAATCTGGAACTGGAAGGGTACGAGGTTGCGCAAGCGCGTGATGGGGCGGAGGCGCTGGCGATGATCGCAGCGCACGGCTACGACTTGATCGTATCGGACGTCGTGATGCCGAGCGCGACCGGCGTCGAGCTGCTGTCGGCCGTGCGCCAGCGGATGCTGGACACGCCGTTCATTTTGATTTCGGCGTTCGTCTCCGACGAACTCGTGACACGGGCGCTGGGCAACGGCCTATTTGCCATGCTGTACAAGCCTTTCGCGATGGACCGAATTTTGGAAGTAGTGGCACGGGCGTTGAAACGTAATGTCGTGTTGATTGTCGACGATAGACAGTCTTACCTATCGTCCCTGGCCGACGCGCTGCGTGACGTGGGGATGCGCATAGAGATTCGTGAAGACGCTTCGAGCGCGGTCGAGTTCGCGCGAACCAACGTGGTGGACGTGTGTGTGCTCGATTTGGTGATGGATCCGCTGGACGGGCTCGAGACCTACGGGCGCTTGCAGGCGGTCAACGAGCGGATGGACATCATCGCCATCACCGGGTCCGCCAAGAGCGACCAGGTCCGAGGCCTCGCGCGAGGTGGGGTCGTCACCTGCATTCATGAGCCGTTCGCGGTACGCGAGTTGCTACATGCGATCGCTCGCGTGCGCGCGGCGACGCCGGTGCGCAAGTGACTCGGGCCGATCCGCTGCGAGCGGTGGAGATGCTCGCCTTGCTCGAGGAAGCCACGACCCCGCTTTGTCACGACATCCGCAATCGCATCGCATCGATCCGCAACTTATCTTACTTCGTACGGCGCAAATTGGCCTCCGAAGTCGCTCCCGAACGGGATCCAAGGGTCAATGAATTCTTGTCCAAAATCGAAGGCGAGGTCCAGCGCACCGATGCACTGATCGACGCCTGGTCGAGTCGCGTGCATCCCGCGCGTACGCTCGAGCTCGCTCGCGTGCGCGTCAGCGATTGCGTACGGCTGGCCATCGACAGCGCACGCTTGCCGGCGCAGGTAGCGGTCGAGTTCATTTGCCCTCGCGAGTCGTTCGAGGTCGAAGCCGAGCTCGAAGCGCTCGTCTTCGCGCTGCGTTGCATACTCGAAAACGCGGGCGAAGCCTCCGGCGGAGGTAGCTTGAGCGTCGCCGCCGAGCGTGAGGCTGGCCAGTGCATGATCACGGTGGTCGATGGCGGTCCTGGCATCGCCGATCCGGTCCGCTGTCTCGAGCCCTTCGAAAGCACGAAGCCGGGTCACCTGGGCTTGGGTTTGGGCATGGCGCGACGTATCGTGATGCGTTACGGCGGCGACTTGCTGATCGGAAACCCCGAGCGCGGAGCGCAGGTCAGCCTGCTCGTGCCACTGTCGGGTTTTGCTCCTGCCCCGAGGGCGGAGCAATGACTACGACCTGTCCTGCCATTCGCCCGACTTAGCCATTCGCGGGCCCTGAGGCCGTTGCGGAGCGCGGCCCGGAGCGCCGGAGGTGGTACCCGAGGGACCCACCAGGCTCAAAATACCAGAACGTCGCCTTCGGCACTGGTGGCGTCCGAAGTCGCGGGTCCCAACGCGAACCCCGGCTCGGCCTCGACCTCGACCCAAATCATGATCGAGCCGGAGTCGCTGCTGAAAACCCGCGGTGAAAGTTCGCGGCGCGGCATTGGCCGAAGGTGCAGGCCGCTCAGCACGATCGGCGTGGTCAGAGCCACCTCTAGGCCGAAGCCCAGGAATTTCCGCTTGAGGCGTCCGACGAGTTGATTGGTGAGCTCTCCAACCCAATCCCGCGTGTGCTTCTTCTGAGGGCTGGACAGCTCGATTGGGGAGCGATTGGCGACGAGCAAGCACGTGCCCCGCAGTTCCGGACCGACGAAGCCAATCACGCCGGAGAGTAGCACTTCGTCCGACGCGATGAACTCTGCGACGCTCGAGTTCAGGGTGACGCCATAGGCGGCAAATAGCTCCACGCAGCAATTTCCGGTCAGCTCTGCGACATAGCAAGCGAGCTGATCGTCTTCCAAGAGCACTAGCTTGCCCCTTGCTGTTGCAAGACTTTGTTCACGGTGCTCACCAAACTCTCCACTTTAATCGGCTTGATCAACCAGGCTTTGGCGCCGTTCTGGCGCGCGCGCTCGATCATCGATCGCTGAGCCTCGGTGGTCAGCATCAGCACCGGGATGGACGCGGTCTTCGGGTCTTGCTTGAGTCGCTCGAGCATCTCGAGGCCGTTGAGTAGCGGCATATTTACGTCCAGGATGATCATCGAAAAGTCGTGCTGCTGCGTGCGTTGCAGCCCGGCGGCTCCGTCGCTCGCTTCCACGACTTGAAAGCCGACGCGGGTGAGCGCCTCCGCCACATGCTGCCTGATGGTTTCCGAGTCATCGACCACGAGTACCTTTTTCACTTGTTCCTCCATGACAAAACACGCATTCGAGCGCAGGTTCAAAAAACGATGATGTCCCCAGCGTTGCCGAGGTCGACCGGGCCGGAGTACACGAGACGAGACTCGTCGATATTTCCGTCCAAGGTCACGAGCAGATCGCCGCGTAGGGTACGGCCCAAATAGATACGCATCGACGGGAACCGACCCCGTTGGCTCTCCAGCGCCTCGCGCGAGAGCATGCTCGGCAGTAGCGGTTGCATCGCAGCACAGAACGGCAACAGCCGGTGCTTGATCCGCGCCGCGAGTTGATTGGTGAGCTCACGCACCCAATCGAATGGCTGCGGCCTTCGCAGGGTCTCGGTCTTCATGATCGAGAACAGCGCCTCCGGCACGGAGAGCGTGAGCCGCCCCGCGCAGGGAGTCGCCTTGCTCGACTGAGCCAAGGTGAAGCCTATTCCTGCGGAGACTTCGGGGATCTTGAGCTGTGTCGGATCCAACCGACCGCGCGGCTGCGGTGCCACGGCCACGCCGCATGATTGGAACAACTCCACCAACGCGCCCTGCACGATGGTATCCATCAATCCACGCTGAGCGGCACTCGGGCCTGGGGGAGGAGAGCTCCGATTTTTCAAGCAATCTCCACGGTGAGAATACTAACGGCCGCCACTCCCAGCCACGAAACACGTTGTCTGCGTTTTGTGGTCGAGAGTGAGGGGTCTGCGCACGCGCGGCGCGGCTACCCAGTGTCTCTGTCTGTCACCGAGCGCCTCGGCGGAACTGGCGGCCCCCTTGTAGAACGGAGCGAGCTGCGCAATTCTGCGCGCGCGGCAGCCCGGGCGCGGCGTCGATAGCGCCCGATTCTTGCCGCGAAAGGCCATCGTCCTGACCATGATCCGCTACTACGCGCGCTTGAACGCGGCCCAAGCTCCCAAGGAGCTTCTCAATCGAGAAGGAGTCGTCAAGTTGAACGATTTTGGCGTTCAGCTCGGCTTCGGCATGTCGGTGTTGCGCCAGCGTCAGTTCTTCCAAGGCGAGTCGGGCGTTCCACCTACGCCCGAACTGGCCCAGCCCCTCTTGACCTGGCCGTTCTTGGACTTCATCGAGCACCTCGACCTGCGGGAGCAAACACTGCTCGAGCTCGGCGCGGGTTTTTCCACCATCTGGCTCTCGAAGCGTTTCGGAAAGGTGCGATCTTTCGAGACAAATCCGGAATGGCACGCAGCCGTTGCTCGAAACGTGGCCAGCAACGTCGAGTTGTCTTTGGTGGACTTGGCGCAGCTCGAGAACGCCCAGTTCGATTATCGCGCGGAATCCTGGCTGCTCGTGGATTTTGCCGGCAAACGCACGGCATTTCTGCATCATTTCTTGAGCCAGCTCGCAGCGGATAGCCGACCCGCCGCGATCGTGCTCGACAATGCCGACTGGTACCGACGGGGCGCCGCCTTGCTTCAGCAACAGGGCTACCTCGAGCTGCCATTCTATGGTTTCAAGTCTGGGCAGTGTTGGATCTCCTGTACGAGTCTGTTCATCGACCCTGGGCGTTTCGCCCCCTTGCAGAAGGCGCCGTTCTTTCAGCCGGAATTCGCGAGAGAAATGCACAACTCTTGGGATTCGCTGTGAGCCGTTAGGCGCTCTCTGTCGAATCTCGCCAGTGGGCGCGGAGCCGCTGTTGGGTCGAGCCTTGGCCGGCGCGGCGCACGGGCAGCCGTTTGCAGGTGCGAGTAAAATGTTGGCATCTGGCCGAGATCCGAACTTAACCCTGGAACGCCGGCTCGTCCTTGGTGTAACTTCCCGTTTGCAAGCCAAGCCAGATTCGTTAGGCTTCGTTTCGGGGAATTGTTAGATGCCCCAACCAGTTCATCAGGCGAGGGGCCGCGCTCCAAAATCGAGGCCGAATCGCTTGGGAAGACCGGCAATGTGCCGTGCACGCGGCACCGCCACCATTTGTTAGATCTCACTACCCCATTAGAAAGACACCGCGAATGACCGACCCGAGCGCCGCACCGACGCTGCTCCGC
>Ga0302321_100006552_pt1 | contig 10245 bp, 9 predicted proteins | sample Fen_T0_1_FD_202505 | JGI IMG/M metagenome (GOLD analysis project Ga0302321, IMG submission 202505) | Peat permafrost microbial communities from Stordalen Mire near Abisko, Sweden - Fen_T0_1 | ecosystem: Environmental > Terrestrial > Soil > Wetlands > Permafrost | place: Sweden: Abisko... | reverse complement strand
CGTGCGCAAAGGGCTGAGCGCGAGCCGGCCGAGAATGAACGCGATCACGACGAACGCCAAGAGCTCGGGCCAGTACAGCACTGCCGGACCCACACGCGGCCCGAACGTAAGCAGCACCCACCGGTCTTCGGGAACGTGCAGCGTCGCGCTGACGTTGCTCGCGCCGCCGCCGAGATCGACGGGCTGCACGTGCGTTGCGAATGTCGGGCCTTGCGCGTTGCGCCACGCGATCTCGACCGCGTGCTTCCCCGGTGTCACCGGCAAGCCAAGAGTGTTGCCGTCGAGCCGCAACGGCACGAGCGTGCCGTCGATCGTGACGCGCTCGAGCTCGCTCGCCGCCGGCAGCACGATGCGCCGTTCCGCGCCCCGCGTGCTGCGATACGCAAGACCGAGCGTCGATTGCGCTGCGCGCGCACCGATGTCGCGCCGGTAATCGACGGAATCGAACGCGATCGTGTCGCCACTCGCGGGCTCCGGCCTGCGCAGCGCGACCGTCAGCATCTCGCCGGGGCGCGGATAGTACTCAGGCACGTAGAGCGCTGAGTCGGGCACTGCCGGCTCCGTGGCCGGCACGCCGTTGTAGTCCGCGTGCCAGATCTGGCCCACGGCGAACCGCCAGCTCTCCGACCACGCCGCGGCGGCAGGCGCCGCGAGCGTGAGCGCGTCTGCGGTGGGCAAGCGCGATTCCCACGTGACCTCGTCCTCTCCCGCCGCGAACGCGACGGTTGCGCGACCGCCGGCCACCTCGATGCCCGGCGTCAGCACCGCTTCGTTCGCGATCAGATCGATCGGCAACGTGAAGGCGGCCGTGGCTGGCGCAACGCGCGTGACGGTCGTCTGCACACGCCAGTCGATGTCGAACGAAATGTTGCGGACAACATTCACGAAAGGCGGGAACACGCTGCCGCCGAGCTGACCGCCTGCGGCTGCATTACGTTGCCGCACGAGCTCGATCGTGCCGGATGGCAGCCGGCCTTCACTGACGCCCGCCACGTCCCAGCCGGGCGCGGTGACTGCGGCACGCCGAGGCCGAAGCGGAAACGCAATACTCACGGTATCGACGGCCGGCAACGTGCCACGCAGCGCGACGCGATGCACGCCGGCAGGTAGCGACAACCACGCGACTTCCGTCGGGTCGCGAAAAACGAAGCCGCTCTGTGCACCGTCGACCGTCACGGAAGCCGGGCGCCACACATTGGCGGCGCCGGGGAGTGGCACCGCAGCCGGTGCGGCCAGCGCGTAGGTCATGTCGACGCTGAGTTGATTCGTGTGCAGATCCACGCTCGCCGCGGTCGCTTCAGCGCATTGCGGATAACACGGCGCGGGTTTCGTGAGCCGCGCTTTGAGCTCGTCGAGCAATTGCTGCGGTGGAATATCGTTCGCACCCTGCGCAACCGCACGCTGTGGCTGCGCGAGCAATACCACGCCAATCGCGAGCGCCGCGGCGGCACCGCCACGCACTAGACCTGCAGGCAATCGTCGCGGCCGGCCAACGAGCACCCACAAGAGCGCGAGCGTCAGCACCACGCTCGCGATGCGCCACGCGCCGACGAGCACGGGGCCGAACAGCACGAGCCGTACCGATTGCTGCTCCGCAACGGGGCCGCTGAAGCCGAGCTCGTACTGCGTCCAGGTCCAATCGGGCAAGCCGGGCCCGGTCTGCACGAGCGCGCCCGGCAGGTAGCGCGACAGCGTTCCGCCGATGCGGCGACTGCCCGTCACAGTGATTTCCTCGACTGCCGAGCGATCACGAGTAAGGGACTGCAATGTGGACGCGGCGGCGGGCGCCGCTTTGCTCTCGAACAGCGCACCACGTCCCCCGGCGGCGAAGCCGCGACCGAGCTGCGACAACTCGAGCTGCGGGTGCACCGCGAGCCGCACCTGATCGATCGTGAACGGCACGAGCAACAGCGCCACGAGCGCAACGCTGACCCACTGATAGCGGCGCGCGAAGTTTCGCAAGCGCCCTTCCGGGGCCACACGCAGCAACGCGAGCGCGACGATGAGGTTCAACCACGCCCACGTCGGCACATCCGGCTCGTGAAACGCGACGACGAGCGCGACGAGCGCAATGCCGCCCGCGAGCGGCCCGAGCAAGCGCCACGCCGCGACGGTGATGATCAGCACGAGGAACACGTCGAGCAGTGTCCAACGCTCGAGCCATGCACCGCCCGCCCGATCCGCGCCCGGCGCAGCGACGAGCCGGTAGCCCGGCGGCGTGTGCAGCGTCGTGCTCACGCCGTCGAAGCTTTCGCGATAGCCCGACACCGGCACAGCGCCGTTGCGCGCGAGCCGGGCCGTGGTCGTCAGGTTGACGTTCGCGGCGCGCAGCTCCACGCCCTGCAACTCGGGCTCCGCGCCCTGCGTCACGAGCAGGTTGTCCTCATCGATACTCGCCATCGTCATGACGTACGGCGCGCCCATGTCGAGACGCCAGCGGCTCGACATGCTGCCGCTTACGCGATCGCGCGCGGTGAATCCGCCGCCATCGAAGTCGAGCCACAAGTCGCGCGCAAGGTGCAGGCGGTTCGCCTGCGCCGCATCGTTGCGGCTACGCTCGACGACGTTCACGGATTGGCCCGCCGCGACGCGATAGCTCGGCAATGCGCGCCATTCGCCCGGCACTCCGCTGCGGTCGGCGTCGACAGACTCCGCGCCTTCGAGCGCCGAGACACGCAGCCGAGGCTCCGTCGCGAAACTCCAGATCTCATCGCTCGGCCACGGCTCCACGGCGTTCGGCCGCACGAGTGTGGCCGCCGGCGCTGCGGCGCGCGCGACGAGCGTGAGCTCCCACTGGCCCGGGCGCACTTGCACGCGTAGCCGGCCTTCGGGTGTCAGCTGAGCGGGCAAATCGGCCTCGAGCGCCTCGGCCACGAAGCCTGCGATCGCGACGCCTTCGAGCGTGAGCTCGCGGCCCTGCCCGGCGACGTCGAGTGCGACGTGTGTTTGGAGCCGCATCGGCAGCGAGTCCTCGAGCCTGCGGTGCACGACGACGTCGAGGCGGTCTTCTTCCGCTTCAGCCTCGGGACGCAGGCCGAGCCACAACGTGGCGGCCTGAAGCTGCGGGCTCGGCACGGTCGCACCGTCGAGCTTCAGCCCGACGATGCCGGTCTCGGCGGGCACGGGAATCGACGCCGGCCGCGTGGCCCACGCGAAACTGCCCGCCACACGATGGGTGCCGCGCGCGAGGCGCATCATCGGCCGCCCATCGCGCAACACGACGGGCTCGCCCGCGCTGCCAGTGGTCACGTCGCTGGGCCACAGCTCTGCGCTACCGGGCAGCGGCACCCAGCTCTCTGCGTACACGGTCCAGGTCTGGTCGAACTTCGCGCCGCCGGCGGCGACGTCGAGGGTCAGCGTTCCGGGCCACGCGCACAGGTGGTTCGCGGGTTGGCCGGGAAGCGTGCCGTTGCGCACGGGGCATGCGCGATACTCTTCGCCGTACAGCACCCAGTTGCGCCATGGAGCGAGCGCGGCGGGCACGTCGGGCGTGGGCTGCGCGAGCAGCTCTGCACTGGGCCACACCGTCGCAATCAGCAGGCCAACGACGCGCAGTACTCGGTGCATGTCGATCCCTCGGGTCGATGGTGGCGGCATCTTTGCACGGGCGCTCCGCCTGTGGCCATTCGTGCGCGCCCGCGATTGGCGACCGTGCCAAACGTGCCGAGTGTCTACGCTCGCGGCGACTAGTGGCTGAGCCAGAGGGCGTAGGAGACGAGGAAGGGGAGCAGCACGGCGCCGAGCAGAGTGGAGACGAGGACGATGCCGGCGATGTCGTCGGCGTCGCGCTCGTAGCGGGCCGCAAAGAGATAGGAGAAAACGGCGGCTGGCATTGCGCCTTGGAGCACGAGCACGCCGCGCGCTACGCCAGTGAGGCCGAGCAGTTTGCTTACGCTGAGGGCCACGACGAACGCGATCGCGAGCCGGGCCGTGCCGAGCCCGAACGCGCGCGGCAGATTGTGCGCGCGCAGCCCGCCGATCGTGTGCCCCAGCGCCATCAGCATCAGCGGAATCAGCACGCCGCCGAGCGTGCTCGTGGTGTCCGCGATCCATTCGGGCACATGCACATGGGTCAGCAGAACAGCGAGACCGGCGAGCAGCCCGTAGATGATCGGCGTCGTGAGCAACGTGCGCACCACCGACACGCGCGCCTGCAGTAGCGGTACGAATGTGAACTGCAAAACGGAGTTCGTCACGTAAATCGCGACGGCCAGTCCGAGCCCCTCTTGTCCAAACGCGAACAGGCACAGCGGCAGACCGAGATTGCCCGTGTTGCCGAGTGTGAGCGCCGGCAGAAATGAAGGCAGCGGTAACCGCAGCGCCTTCAGCAGCAAGAACGAGATGAACGCCACTCCGAGCGTCAGCGCGATCGTCGCGCCGACCATAGCGCCGAACTCGGCGAGTGGAAGGGTGAGCTTCGACAAGCTGTCGAACACGAGGCATGGCCCCGCGATGTACATGATCACGCGCGTGACGAACGGGAGATCGAAGGGCGCGCCGGTCAGGCGCCAGACATAACCGAGCCCCGCGATACAAAACACCGGCAACAGAACGGCAGCGACTTGAGCGATCACGCGGGAGGTGTCTTGGGCGGTGGCAGTCAGACGGCGCAGCGACGAAGCGGCCGCAAGTCTGCCAGAATTGCGGCCGTGAGTCCCGCCGAGGGTCGGCGCAACGATGGTCGGGCAGTTTCTCGAGTTGTCGATCGCGGCACAGCCGCTGGCCGCGTCTTTCGAGTTCTATCGAGCGCTCGGCTTCGCGAGCTTGCCGGTCAGCGACACCCTGCCTGACCCGTACCTGGTGCTGTTCGACGGCACCGTCGCGATCGGGCTCCACGAGCGCGAGCAGGACGGCGCGTTGCTGACGTTCGTGCGGCCTGGACTCCGCGACTATGTGCGGGCCCTGCGGCGGGTCGGCATCGACCTCGCGTACTCGCACCTCGCGGACAATGAGTTCAATCGCGTCGGCTTCGCGGACCCCACGGGGCAGCCCATCGCGCTGCTCGAGGCGCGCACATTCCCGCCAGGCGAGTGGAACCGGCAGAACGTCTCCGCCTGCGGCGAGTTCCTCGAGTACAGCGTGCCGACGGCGTCGCTGTCCGCGTCAGTTACGTTCTGGCGCTCACTGGGATTCGAGCCGAAGGCCGACGGCACGGCGCCGCATCCGTGGCAACAGCTCACGGGACACGGCCTCACGATCGGCCTGCATGAAACGCACTTTCGCGCCGGGCTTTCGTTCAGGTCGCCGCATCTCGACGCGCGGCTCGCGTATCTCGGTGCGAAAGGCATCACGGCCCGACCCCGCAGCCCGATTGCCGACAATGCGCAATCGTCGGCAATGCTGACGGCACCCGAGGGCACGGTGATTTATCTATTCGAGAGCGGCGAGCAATAACGCTCGTTAGGCGCGACGGCGATTGACCTCGGCCAACGCGTCGGTGAGCCGCGCATGCAACGGGCTGCTGCGCGGGAAATGCGTGAGTAGATACTCCATCTGATCCGCCAGCACGCGGCGCCCCTTCAGGTAGATGTATTCCGCGTAGGTGGGCGTGAACGGCACGGCCATGAGCTGCAGCCGCGCCTCTTCCGGCGTGCGACCGCCCTTGTGGTTGTTGCAGCGCCGGCAGGCCGTGACGACATTCGTCCATACGTCGCGGCCACCGCGGCTGATCGGAGTGATGTGGTCGCGCGTGAGCTCGCCAGCGCGAAACTGCTGGCCGCAGTACATGCATACGTTCGCATCGCGCCGGAACAGCGTGCGATTGTTCAGCGGCGGCGTGTAGCGCTCGCGATTGCGCTCGAGCGTGTGCGTATCACCGCGCGTGGCGATGATCGAGTTGACCTCGATGAAGCTGCGTTCGCCGGACTTGGCGCTGAAACCGCCGTGAATGCGATACAAAGTCGAACCGCAGGCGTAAGCGACCTGGCCGCTATGATAAAGCGTGGCTGCTACCCGGTAGTCAATCCACTCGAGTGGCATTCCCGCGACATCGGTGCGGAGAACTTCTTGGCTGAGCGCGTGCAATTGGCCGTACATCGAAGACACCAACGAACCCGCTAAATCCATCCAAGTGTCTCCGAGACTCCGCGAATATTCAATGGCCTAGCCAACGGCTTTTGTGTCATGATCGATGCCGAAAAAGAACAACCCGGCTGTCCCAAGCCCGTTGCTGTGCGGCAACGCCGACGGGTGACCAGCTACCCCGACGGAGCATGAGATGCCGGTTTGCATCGGCGTACTTTCGGAAACCTCGGCCCACGAAGCTCGCGTGGCGTTGACGCCGGACGTGGCCGCCAAATTCGTCGAGCTGGGTGCAACGATCGCTTTGCAGCGCGGCGCAGGCGAGCGCAGTCATTTTGGCGATGCGGCCTACAAAGGGGCGCAGCTCGCCGCCAGCGCGGCTGAAGTGCTCGGCAGCGCAAACGTGCTGTTGACCGTTCAGCCGCCGACGCTTGCGGAGATCGACGCGCTTGCGCCAGGCACCGTCGTCGTCGGCTTCCTGCAGGCCCACCAACAGCTCGACATGGTCCGGCGGTTGCGTGACAAGCGCATCACCAGCTTCGCCGTCGAATTCATTCCACGTATCTCGCGCGCCCAGTCGATGGACGCCTTGTCGTCGCAGGCCGCGGTGGCCGGCTACAAAGCCGCGCTGCTCGGCGCGAACGCCCTCGACAAGTTCCTGCCGATGCTGACGACTGCGGCGGGCACGATTCGGCCGGCGCTAGTACTCGTGATCGGCGCAGGCGTCGCCGGCTTGCAAGCCATCGCCACCTCCCGGCGGCTCGGCGCGATCGTCGAGGCGTACGACGTGCGCTCCGCCACCAAGGAACAGATTCAGTCGCTCGGCGCCAAGTTCGTCGACACGGGTGTCGCAGCCGACGGCACGGGCGGTTACGCGCGCGAGCTCACAGCCGAGGAAAAGGCCAAACAGCAGGCCGTCCTCGACAGCCACATCGCGAAAGCCGACATTGTGATCACCACCGCGGCGATTCCCGGCCGTGCGGCCCCGCGCATCATCTCGAAAGCGGCGGTCGCGGCCATGGGCGCAGGCGCCGTCATCGTCGATCTCGCTGCGGAGAGTGGCGGCAACTGCGAGCTCACCGTGGCCGGCGAGACCGTGGTCACGGAAAATGGCGTGAAGATCCTGGGGCCGCGCAATTTGCCTTCCGAGCTCGCGCGCCACGCGAGTCAAATGTATGCGCGCAATCTGCTGAACTTCCTGCAACCCGCCATCAAGAACGGCACGCTTTCCATCGACTGGCAGGACGAAGTGTTCGCGCAATCCGCGCTGACGCACGACGGGCAGGTCAAGCACGCTGGCACGGCGAAGCTACTCGGCGAGGGGTAGAAGACCAAAATGATCGACGGCTTTATCGCGCTCTATATCTTCATGCTGGCCGCGTTCACGGGCTACGAAGTCATCGCGCGCGTGCCGGTGATCCTGCACACACCGCTGATGTCGGGCTCGAACTTCGTGCACGGCATCGTGCTCGTCGGGGCAATGGTGGCCATGGGCCGCGCGCACGGCACGCTCGAAATCACCATCGCGTTCGTCGGCGTCGTGCTCGCGGCCGGCAATGCCGTTGGCGGCTACGCCGTTACGGAACGCATGCTCGAAATGTTCAAGAGCAGCAAGCCCGCTCCGAAGGCCAAGCACTGATGCCGATCGAAGCCGTAACCATCGTCCAGGCGAGCTACTTCGTAGCCGCCGGGCTATTCATCTTCGGTTTGAAGCGCATGAGCTCGCCGGTCACGGCGCGCGGCGGCATCGTGTGGGCTGGCGTCGGCATGGTCGTGGCCACGTTGATCACATTCCTGACGCCCGGTATGGAGAACTACGGGCTCATGACTGTGGCGATCGCCATCGGCGGCATCATCGCGTGGGTCACGGGGCGTCGCGTCGCGATGACGGACATGCCGCAGATGATCGCGCTGTACAACGGCATGGGCGGCGGCGCGGCCGGCGCGATTGCCGCCGTGGAGCTCTTCAGCGGCGAAGCGCACGGCGCGGCCCAGCTCACCCTCGGCGTGCTCGGCGGCGTCATCGGCGCTGTGTCGTTCTCCGGCAGCCTGATCGCGTTCGGCAAGCTGCAGGGGCTCATCAAGCGCAGCATCCGCTTCCCGGGCTTCAACTACCTGAACCTCGTGATCCTGGCCGCGACGCTGGTCGTCGGCGCCATCCTCGTGGTGCATGGCAGCGGGGGCCTGCAGGGGCACGTCACCCTGCTGTTCGTGCTCGCACTCGTACTCGGCATCGCAATGACGCTGCCGATCGGCGGCGCCGACATGCCAGTCGTGATTTCGCTTTACAACGCGTTGACGGGGCTCGCCGTCGCATTCGAGGGCTTCGTGCTCGACAACGCGGCCATGATCATCGCGGGCACCGTCGTCGGCTCGGCCGGCACGCTGCTCACACAGCTGATGGCGAAGGCCATGAACCGCTCCCTCGCGAACGTGTTGTTCAGCGGGTTCGGCGAGTCGGCGGTTGCCGGCACGAGCGACGGCCCCGGCGGCACGATGAAGAGTATCGACGCGGCCGATGTCGCCGTGATGCTCGGCTTCTCCGAGAAAGTCATCGTGGTGCCGGGCTATGGCATGGCGGTCGCGCAAGCGCAGCACAAGGTGTGGGAGCTGTGTCAGGCCCTGATCGCGCGCGGAGTAGCAGTGAAGTTCGCGATCCATCCGGTCGCGGGCCGCATGCCGGGCCACATGAACGTACTGCTCGCCGAAGCCGGCGTGCCGTACGACCTGATCTACGATGAGGGCGAGATCAACGCGGAGTTCGAGACGGCCGACGTGGCACTGGTGATCGGCGCGAACGACGTCGTGAACCCGAGCGCGCGCACGGACAAATCGAGCCCCATCTACGGCATGCCAATCTTGAATGCCGACAAGGCCAAGAACGTCATCGTGATCAAGCGCGGCCAGGGCGCCGGCTTCTCAGGTATCGAGAACGCGCTGTTCTACCTCGACAACACTCGCATGCTGTACGGCGACGGTCAGGCGAAAGCCGCCGAGCTCGTGCAGGCCATTAAAGCGCTGTAGCTTTTTTCCTCAGCGTTCCCGCTGCGGCGCGCGTTGTGGGGCGCGTTGGGGGAACGGCTGGCGCGGTATCCCCGGCCCCTGATCGAGCCGCCGTTGACGCAACGTGGCGCGTTCCTCGGGCGTCAAATCACGAAACCGTTCACGCAAGTCGCGCCGCTGTTCTGGCGTCAGTTGTCGAAACTGACGATACGTTTTTACTAACCGCTGCCGCTCCGCCGGCGGCAGTGCGCGAAATTGCTGATAGCGCTGACGCGCGGCCGCGCGCTGCGCGTCGTTCATGTTGCGCCAAAGATCGAAGCGGTCGCGCGCCTGACCTCTATCGCTGCGATTCATCTCGAGCCAGCGCTGCGCGCCGCGCGCGATCTGGTCTTGCCGCCCGGGCTCGAGGTCTTTCCACCGCTCTGCGTATGGCGCGAGCACTTGGCGCTGCCCCGGCGTCAGGCTTTCCCATGCCACGCCTTGAGCATGAACCGCGCCCGCGAATGCGAACAGCGCGATGCAAAGTGCAACGACCCTATTTGCTTTCATCGTCGTCATTCCTCGCCTGCCCGGGTTTCTTCCCGTCGGGCTTATCTGCTGCGCCCTTGTGCTGCGCGCCCGCGCGATCCTTTTGCCATTGCTCGCTGACGAGCCACTCTTCGTCATTCTCCTGCCATGCACCGAGATACTCGAGAAAGTCGAGATCCGGCGTCGGCGGTGGCCTCTCCGGCGCTGTCGGCGCCGCCTTCGCGTCCTGGGCGTGCACGGGCCTCGCGAACCACAGCCCGCCGATAGCGCACAATGTTGCTGCCACTCTTCGCATCAGCCGACGCTGTCGCTGCTCTTCAGCTCGGGCTGCTCCTCGAGCCAGCCGTAGAACTCGATGTCCTCATCGAGCATCTGCAAATCTTCGTCGCTGAGCAGAATCTCGAGATCGCCGAGCGGCGAAGACTGGAGCGCTGTTTCGGTCTGCGGCCGAGGGTGCACGAAGAGCAACGCGGCCAACGCCGCGGCCACCGCGACACCGCCCGCCGGCGCGAACGACCAGCGCCAGCGCGCCTTCGCCGGCGCGAGCTCCTCGAGCGCATGGTGCCGCGCACGCGTGAGTCGCGAACGTGTATCGGCATCGAGGCCCGCCACGCCGGCGTCGAACAATTGCTTCGTACGCTGTTCGAAACCGTCGCGTACCGGCTTTTTGTCACTCATCCGAGCGCTCCTCGC
>Ga0302321_100006551_pt1 | contig 10245 bp, 8 predicted proteins | sample Fen_T0_1_FD_202505 | JGI IMG/M metagenome (GOLD analysis project Ga0302321, IMG submission 202505) | Peat permafrost microbial communities from Stordalen Mire near Abisko, Sweden - Fen_T0_1 | ecosystem: Environmental > Terrestrial > Soil > Wetlands > Permafrost | place: Sweden: Abisko... | reverse complement strand
TGTCCCGCCACGAACCGACGTTTGACTCGGGCGCACGCTCACGCTGGCCCACTCAAAGGTTTTGCGCGAATCGTAATTGTTTTCCGCAGAGGCGGCCGCCGGGGTGACCGTCGAGGCCACGACGATGCCCAAATCCATTTGTGTCGTGGAAACCGGAACCGCCACGTTGACGTACAGCTTGCTCCCGACCGTGAAGGCGGTGCTAAACGACGAAACCGGGGCCAAAAACATGGCTTGTTCCGCCACATTGCTTTCAGCTCCCAGATAGTTGGCCTGCAGTCCGGCAGCGCTGGATGTGAACGATAGCCCTTGCCCCAAATGGTCGTAGTCGTCGACTGTTGTGGCTGTATACTTGGACAAACTACCAGTCAAGGGATCAATAATTTGAGCCTGGGCCGCCAAGCCGAGCGAGCATGCCGCAATCAATGCGCTGATTTGTTTCATAGATAAAATGGTGTGTTTATGGTTTTCCAATTCATGCGCAGACAGACATCCCCGGTCGCTCCATGTGCGTGGGCGTCTGACAGCAAACAGTCTTGGCTTCAGAAGCTAACAAATCTACCCGCATTGCCTATCCCCTGAATACGGGAGGCTATCCTTGGATCTCTGGCGGGGTGGCTGAAACTTCGACGGCTGATTCAAGCCGGCGCTGGGCAAAAAACAGCTCAATTCGGTGGATTTAACCACTGATTTTGTTGGGGTTTCTGCGGGATTGTTTCCATTTTTAATGTCAAGTTGCCAGTGTGTTCCGAAAAATCTCATCTTGAACCAAGTCGTGTCTCGGTCGATAAATACTGAACGGGCATCCTTCGATAAATTTAAAATCCTGTTTCGTTTCCCGCCGGCGTGGATATTGGACTTGAGCGCGTTCGGAGGCAACCCCGGGGCTTTTCGCCGGGCCGGGCATCTTTCCCGGCCAAAATACAAAAGCCCGCCAGCGTGGGCCGGCGGGCTTTTGTCTTAAAAAAGTTGCAGCCTAGCCGTTGTCGCCGATGGCTTCCACGGGGCAGGCTTCTTTAGCTTCTTTGCAGCGGGCTTCTTCGTCCGGCGTGGCGGGCTGCTTGTAGACGTAAGTGTAACCACCGTCTTCATTGCGCTTGAAATTGTCCGGGGCGGTTTCGCGGCACAGGTCGCAATCAATACATTGATTGTCCACGTAGAACTTGCCGGCAATGTTTTCGGGGTATTTATTTGCAACGTCAGCCATAAAATTATTGGTTAAAAGTTAGGGCGTCAATATGGCCGCGCTGGCCGCGCATGGCAAGGAGGATTTCGCGGAAGATGTAATTAAAAAGCTTTTTCATCTTCAGCAGTAGGTTTATTTTCACTGCCATGCAAAGGGGTAATAATGTCCGCCGAACCAAAATCGTTTCCACCCTCGGCCCGGCCACAGATTCTGCTGAGATGATCGGCAAGCTGATGGATGCGGGCGTGAATGTCTTTCGCCTGAACATGTCCCATGCGCCGCACGACTGGGTGCGCCGCGTGGTGAAGGATATCCGCGCCGAATCCGCCCGGCGGAACCGGTTTAGCGGCATTTTGATGGATACCCAGGGCCCGGCCATCCGCACCGGCGACATCAGTTCGCCGCTGGACCTGAAGCCCGGCCAGAAGTTCACGCTCACCGTGCGCGGCGAGAAAAGCGAGGAAGAGCATTCCGTGGACGTGAACTACGAGAATTTCATCAACGACATCAGCGTGGGCGACGTGGTGTTGATTGACAACGGCACCATCGAAATGAAAGTGCTCGCCAAGTCCGGCAACAAAGTGGAGTGCGAGGTGCTCACCGCCGGCAAACTCGGCAGCCGCCGGCACATCAACTTGCCCGGCGTCAAAGTCAGCCTCCCTGCGCTCACCTCCAAGGACATCAAGGACGTGAAGCTCGGCCTGGAGTTGAACGTGGATTTCATTGCGCTGTCCTTTGTCCGCGAAGCCCGCGACCTGCTGCAATTGAAGGAGCTGTTTGACCCCGGCAAGCCCGCGCCGTTTGTCATCGCCAAAATTGAGGACCAGCAGGCGGTGTTGAATCTCGAAGCCATCGTGCGCGAAGCTGATGGCATCATGGTCGCGCGCGGCGATCTGGGCATTGAAATCCCCTATTACGACCTGCCCATTGTCCAGCGCCGCATTGTCAAAACCTGCCTGCGCATGGGCAAACCGGTCATCGTCGCCACGCACATGCTCGAAAGCATGATCACCGCGCCCATGCCCACGCGCGCCGAGGTTACCGACGTGGCCAACGCCATCTTCGAGGAAGCCGATGCCATCATGTTGAGCGGCGAAACGACCGTGGGCAAATACCCGCTCAAGTGCATCGAGGTCTTTGACAAGATCGCGACCCGCATCGAGCGCAGCGGCAACGCGCAATTCCATGATCTGGCTGAACTTACCAATGCCCGGCAAAAGCTCGTCAAGAGCGCCGTGGTCATGGCCAATGAATTGAAGGCCGCCGCGATCCTGTCCTTCACCCGGCACGGCCATATGGCGCGCTATGCCGCGTGGATGCGGCCGCGTTACTCGCCCGTGTATGCCCTGTGCGACAACGAACGTTCCGCTAACGAACTCACCCTGAGCTGGGGCGTCACCTCTTTCGTCACGGAATTCGACTTCATTGATCCGCAGGCTACCGTGGAAAAATCATTGAAAACCCTGACCGAACAGGGCCGTTTACAGAAGGGCGAAACCGTCGTCATCATCTGCGCCATTTCCGTGGGCACAGAAATCGTGGATGCCGTGCAAATGCGGGTGGTGTAAAACCTCCGCCAACGCCCTGAGCGGTGGGTGTCAGGGGGGAGCGCCTCCCCTCACGCCAGTGGGGTTCCGTGGCCAACCAGGCAGACTCTCGGCGGGCGGTATCGAAAATCCAAACCATTCCACGAGAATGGTCTACACCGAATTTGACTGCTACCCGGCAAATACCACGGTATTTCCCGGGTAGCCGCCAAATACCGTGGTATTTGCCGGTCTTCCCTCCACGCTGGATTCGATGTTATTATCCGCCGTTTATGAGTATGATCCTATCCATTCAGGCCGCAAGCCCCGGCCCGCACTCAGCCGTCTGTCGTGCTGAAGCCGATTCGCCCGCAGGCCGGGGAATATCGCCCCGAGCTGAGCCCAGAACCTTGGAGCGCTCCGAAAAAAGGTGAATTCGGCGAAACGAACCCAAATTGAATTATATGTAAGCACTTATAAATATGTATGATGTGACAAATTCAGCGTTTTTTAACCTGTCAAAACGAACCCAAAACGAACCCAAACAAACCCAAACAAACCCAAAACGAAGCCAATTCGAACCCAAATAAACCCAATTTATCCATACTTGTTGGGTTGGATTTGTCCCACTGGCGGTGGTTTCAGGCCTCGTTTTGCGTGCCATGGGGCCGACCATTTCCAGCGGGATGGTCATTTTCAACCAACTTCGGGCTCATTCGTTTGCGTTGGTGGTCGCCCGCCCCAGTTTCAATGGCGACGCTGGTTGGGCTCAAAATGAACACCGTGCCAAGGTACGCCCGTCTGCAGTGGGAACCGGCCAAGTGGCTTGATTTCTCCAGCTTTTAACCTACTTTATTCATCCTGATTTATGGAACTCAATAACGACGAAATTCGCCGGTATTCGCGGCATTTGATTTTGCCCGAAGTCGGTTTGGCCGGTCAAAAGAAGATCAAAGCCACCAGCGTCCTGTGCATTGGCGCGGGCGGGCTGGGCTCGCCCATCGCGATGTATCTCGCCGCCGCTGGCATTGGCAAGATTGGCATCGTGGATTTCGACACGGTGGATTATTCCAACCTGCAACGGCAGATTCTCCACACCGACGCCGACGTGGGCCGCTCCAAGGCGGAATCCGCCAAGGAAACGCTGCGCGGCATTAATCCGAACTGCGAAGTCGTCATCCACAACACCCGTATTTCCTCGGAAAACGCGCTGGATTTGATCCGCCCCTACGACATCGTGGTGGACGGCACGGATAATTTCCCCACGCGTTATCTGACGAACGACGCCTGCGTGTTGCTCGGCAAGCCCAATGTTTACGGCTCCATTTTCCGCTTTGAAGGCCAGGCCAGCGTGTTTGCCCCGCATTTGGGCGGTCCCTGCTACCGCTGCCTCTATCCGGAACCGCCGCCTCCCGGCATGGTACCCAGTTGCGCTGAAGGCGGCGTGCTCGGCGTGTTGCCCGGCATCATCGGCTGCATTCAGGCCACGGAAATTCTCAAACTCGCACTGGGCAAAGGCCATTTGCTGACCGGTCGGCTCCTGCTCTTCAACGCGCTCGACATGAAGTTCCGGGAATTGAAGTTGCGCAAAGATCCGCAGTGCCCGATCTGTGGGGAACACCCCACGATCACGGAACTGATTGATTACGAGACGTTTTGCGGCATCGTGCCCGAGCCGGAAAACACGGGCAACCCGGACGAAGTCACCGTGCAGGACATGAAGCAGGCGCTGGACAAGGCCAGCCTTAATATCAAGGTTGTGGACGTCCGGGAGCCGGATGAATTTGAGATTGCCCGGGTTCAGGGCACCACGCTCCTGCCGCTGAGCCAGTTGCCGGAACGCTTTACTGAGTTGGATCCGAACACACAATACTACTTGCATTGCAAAGCCGGCGTGCGCTCGATGAAGGCGCTGAATTTCCTGCGCCAGCAGGGCTTCAAATACGTCAAGAGCGTCAAGGGCGGCATCAGCGCATGGTCGGATGAAATCGACCGCAACGTGCCGCGGTATTGAGTGTTTGCCATGTAAGCCGGAAAACAGGCAGACCAAATGGTTCCGATAAGTTTCTGCCTGACCTGGAATCAGAGGTGTCCGGAAGATTGGGGTTATGCCAATCCGCATGGCCTTTGGTCAAAACTGAGCGGTGTTGTAAAGCAGGCAATGTGTGTTTTGGCCAATGAATTTCCTCAGACGATTCCGGAACAACCTCCAATAGTGGCCAGTCATATTTTAAAGTGCGTTCGTTATGAAGGCGAGCCTATCACCAGCCCGTGTCACTGCCATTGACGCCATAGGCATCGGTCACTGCTCGCACTCCGCCAGGTTTCGCCCGGTCGCCGATTTTCCTGCCGCCGGGAAATGCTTTCCCGCGCCTCTGGTTTGGGAGGTATCCGCCACAAGGTGAAAATTACGAAGCGAACCCAATTCGAAGCCCTTCGGCCGGGTTGATCAGTCGGCGCTGGCGGTTGCATGCCACAATTTCGATGGAAACGCACTTTGGTCTCAAAATGACCGTGGTGGCCAATTGCCCGACTGAAATTCGCAAAAGTCAAATCCGCAGCGGCTGAAATAAACTAGACAAATACATCCGTCGGGCGCGTCATTAAGGAAACAACCCCAATGCCCGTTGGACTGGACATCGCCCGCCTCTATGACGAACACGTGCAACCGCTGTTCGCCTTTTTGCTCAATCTGACCCGGGATGAGGCGGATACGCGGGATTTGTTGCAGGAAATTTTCGTGAAACTTGCGCGCGAGCCGAAGCTGCTGGCCGGAGTCCGCGAGGAGCGGGCTTTTCTGATCCGCCTGGCGCACAACGCCGCGATAGACCTGATGCGCCGCCGGGGCACGCGCGAGCGGACGAAAGAGGGTTTTGCCGCTGAATTGCTTTCGCCGTTTGCCCCCGCCAGCGACCCGGACGAAGGCGTTTTCCGCGCCGAACTGGCGGTGGCCCTGGGCGATTTGCCGGAAGATCAGCGCGTCGTGGTGCACCTGAAACTGTGGGAGGGGCTGACGTTTGAGGCGATTGCCGAGGCGCTGGAGATTCCGCCCAACACGGCCGCCAGCCGTTACCGTTATGGTTTAGACAAATTGCGCGACCGGCTGCGTCCCCTTTATGAAGAAATCAAGCAGGTATGAATGATGAACCCAACCCGTTTGAACGCCGCCTGAGCCGCCAGCCGTTGCGGCCGGTGCCGGGCGATTGGCGCGCGGACATCCTGGCCGCCGCCCGCGCGGCGCAGACTCCGGCCCGCGTCGGCCGCCCCGCGCCGCAGTCTTGGTTCGCAACGGTTTGCCAGCAATTATCCGCGTTCCTCTGGCCGCATCCGAAGGCGTGGGCCGGCCTGGCGGCGGTGTGGGTGTTTATTTTAGTGCTGAATATTTCCATCCGCGATGACTCGGTGCCACGGCCGGTGGCGAAAGCGGTGCCGTCCTCGCCGGAAGTGATCGTGGAGTTGCGGCAGCAACAGAAACTGTTTGCCGAACTGGTCGGATCATCGGAGCCACGCGATGCCGACCGGCATAAAACTTACCAAGGCCATCCGCGCACCGAGTGGGTGGAGGTATCCATGGTATGAGAGGGACGCAGGGGAAGGGAGATTTGGTTGGCGAGAGCGGCCCCCAGCTGGAGTGGAGACGGTGTTGTCTGACGTCTTCAGAGGCGGCGGCGCTTTCTATTATACCAAAACCAAAATAATTTTATGAGTGATGAACCGAATAGCATCTGGAAGAAGCCACTGCGCCCGTCGCAGTTGTTCTGGGTGTGGCTGATTTTGGCGAGCGTGATTACTTTGATTGATGCCGTCGTGGTTTTGGGCCAGCCACGCAATGTGCAAAGCTTCGCCGACTGGTTGTGGTTCATTTTGCTCGTGCCGTTGTTTGGCGGGCTGGTTTCTGCCGGCATCTTGCTTGTTTATGCGTTTATCCGCTGGCTTTGCTGCTGGCGTAATTTGCGGCGCGCGCTGTTTGGTCTTGCCTGTTTCGCCACGTTGATGGCGCTGTTTTATGCGGAGGAAGACTGGCGTGGCTGGCACGCCTGGAGCCAGTTCAAACAAAAGTGGGAAGCCAAAGGGGAGCATTTTGATTTTGCCAGCGTGGTGCCGGCGCCGGTGCCGGATGATCAGAATTTTGCGCTGACCCCCATTGCCTTCACCAGCTACGGCTACATTCTCACGCGCGAGGGAAAGAAAATTCCTTCCGAACAACGGGATCCCAAATTCGTTCAGCGCATCAAAATGGAGGCAACTTTTGAGGGGCAGGAAACCACCAACCGGTTGGGGGATCGCGCCAAGGGAACCTTTGCCAGTTTGGCGGACTGGCAGGGCTATTACCGCACGCTGGCGGCCAGGACCAACGTGTATCCCATCCCGGCACAGCCGCAGTCGCCGGCGGCCGATGTGCTGCTGGCATTGAGCCCGTATGCTGCCGCAATTGAGGAATTGCGCGCCGCCAGCCAGTTGCCATATTCCCGGTTCCCGCTCGATTACGACAATGAAAATCCGGCGGAAATTTTGCTGCCACATCTGGCGGCACTGAAGCACTGCAGTTCCGTGCTCCGGTTGCGCAGTCTGGCGGAACTGCAAAACGGCCAGACCGATCAAGCGCTGGCGGATGTGACTTTGACGCTGCGCTTGACGGACAAAATCCGCACCGAGCCCTGCTTGATTTCTCAATTGGTCCGCATCGCGATGCTGCAAATCATCTTGCAGCCGGTTTGGGAAGGCCTGGCGGAGCGCAAATGGTCCGACGCCCAGCTAGGTGTGCTGGACGCTGAACTAACCAGGTTGGATTTTCTCCCGGATTACCAACTTGGAATGCGGAGTGAATTGGGCTTTCAAAGCGGCATCACGACGTATCTGAGGCATCATCCCGAACAAATCTTTTCCATCAATGGGAATGGCGATGCCGGCAACCCTCAAAATGGATCTTGGTTGAGCGGATTGGTCGTTCATCTGGTTCCGGGGGGCTGGTATTATCAAAACCAACTTCGCGCCGCGCAACTGATGGTGAAATATTACCTGCCGGTGGCGGATACCAACCAAGGCACTTTTGTGCCGAAGACCGTCCGCGAAGGGGAGGCGACCTTGTTTGCGGAGACCAAAACCGCCACGCCCTACAATACGCTTGAAAGAATGATGGTGCCGGCGCTCGGCAACTGCGCCAGTAAATTTGCCTACGCCCAGGCCTCGGTGGACCTGGCCCGTACGGCGGTCGCGTTGGAACGTTACCGGCTGGCGCAGGGGGAATTCCCGGCGGCACTGGAGGGGCTCGCACCGCAGTTTATCGCCCGGGTGCCGCACGATGTGATTGGCGGCGGCCCGCTGAAATACCGGCGCGAAGCCAACGGTTTGTTTACGCTCTATTCCATCGGTTGGAATGAAAAGGATGATGGCGGCGTGGTGGTGTACACCACGGGAAATACGCCAAAGGTGGATAACAAAGAAGGCGACTGGGTCTGGCGGTATCCGGCGAAGTAACAGCTTTCGTTGGAGCGCCGGTCGGGGGCCGACTTTGGGAATTGGGCCGACGGCAGGTGAAAGATGGGTTGTGGTTTTCGCTTATTGCGTGGCCGGTGGTAGGGAGGGGCTTTCTTCCACAATGGGCAGGTAAATGTGGTAGGCCATGCCTTTGCCGGGTTCGCTTTCCACGAGGATTTCCCCTTGATGCGCGAGGATGGTTTCGCGGACTTGAAAGAGCTCGAGGCCGATTTTTTTGCCGGTGGATTTGCGGAGGTAAAACGGGTCAAAAATCCGCTCGCAAGCGGTCGGTGCCAGGCCGGGACTGTTGTCGCGGACGGTGAGCCGGGCGTAGCGGCCGGGCCGCAGGGAGCCGACGGCGGGCTGGCCGGGCTGGCCGAGTGTGCAGCTTTCCAGCACGATGCGGATGCGCCCGCGCCGGTCGGCGAGCAATTGCCAGGCTTGCAGGCAAAGATCAATCAAGGTCTGGTGAATCTGGAGGGTGTCCATGTGGACCTTGGGGCAGCCGGCGTCCACATGCGTTTGGATTTCCACCTTTTCGGGAGGAATGACGCTGCGCAAAATCTGGAGGCAGTCTTCAATCATCGGCTGCAAGCGGTCGGGCTTGCGTTCCGGCGCGGGGCGCTGGGCAAACTGGCGGATTTTCTGGACAAACTCGCGGGCGTTGTTGCTGGCTTCAAAGATGTGTTTCAGGGATTCGTAGAGGGGCGTCTCTGCGGGAATGTCCATGGCGAGCAGTTCGGCGCTGCCGAGGATGCCGGCGACGATGTTGTTGAATTCATGGGCGGTGCCGCCGGCCAGCTTGTTGAGGGCGCTGAATTTCTGGCTGTGGTTCAACTGGTGTTCGGCGTCCAGACGTTCGCGTTCGCGGCGGAGGCGCTGGGTGATGTCCACGATGTGGCCTTGCAGGCAGGTTTGCTGGCCCAACTGCAACGGGCGGCCCTGATCCCAGACGGTGCGCCAGGAGCCCTGGCTGTGCCGGAGCCGGTATTCCACGGCATAGGGGCGTTGTTCGGCCACGGCGGTGTGGAGGTGCTCCAGCACCAGCGCACGGTCATCGGGGTGGATGAGCGGGGCGAGTTGAAAAGCGCGGTCCGCGTGTTTGAGGCCCAGCAGCAGGCGGCTGCCGGCGCTGACGAGGTCCATGGTGCGTTCGTGGTCGGGGCGGCCGAGGTAGGCCATGCCGGGCAGGCCGTCAAAGAGGGTTCGATACAGGTGGGCGCTGTGCAGGAGGGACTGGATTTCGGTTTCCAGTTCGCTGCTGGCGGCGGGGGCCGGGCGGGTGGTCGACGGTTTCAAGGGCGATGCGGACACGGGATGAGCTTGGTCCAAGCGCCGGGCTTTGTCCACCTTGCGCGCGGACAAAAAAATTGCACTTGGATTAAAGTTCCGCACGCATCCACCGATACATGTGTTGTCGAGAGACTGGCGGTCAGCAGCCAAAAAGAGCTGACAGGGAAAAACGGCATGTCGCCCTTAAATGATGTGCCCGCAGCATGGATGTTGCGCAAATCAAATGCCCCTCCCGGGGCGACTCACGGAAAGAGTTGTTATGGTAATTAATACAAACCTGCAGGCTCAGAGCTCTTCAACGCTTCTGATGCAATCGTCAACCAAATTGAACCAATCGTTAGCACGGTTGTCTTCTGGATCGAAGATCACTTCGCCAGCCGACGACAGTGCCGGCCTGGCTGTTTCAATGAAGTTGAACGCCCAAATCGCCCGTATTGACGCGGCTACGAACAATGTTGGCAATGCCATCTCGTTCAGCCAAACGCAAGACGGGTATGTCGCCAAAGTCAATGATGCGTTCAGCCGCATGTCGGAACTGGCCGTCCTCGCACAGGACGTCACCAAGACCACCAGCGACCGCGCCTTGTATCAACAGGAGTTCACCGCCCTTGGTAGCTACATCAACAATGTGTCCACCAAGGATTTTAACGGGGTCAGCCTGTTCAACGGCACCACGCTCAACGTCACCACCGACAGCGAGGCCAATACGTTTGGCATGGTCGGCATCAACTTGAACGCAAACGTCACGTATACGACGGCGAC
>Ga0302321_100006550_pt1 | contig 10245 bp, 5 predicted proteins | sample Fen_T0_1_FD_202505 | JGI IMG/M metagenome (GOLD analysis project Ga0302321, IMG submission 202505) | Peat permafrost microbial communities from Stordalen Mire near Abisko, Sweden - Fen_T0_1 | ecosystem: Environmental > Terrestrial > Soil > Wetlands > Permafrost | place: Sweden: Abisko... | reverse complement strand
AGGTTGTGACTTTAAATTTATACTACCTTTAGATAGAACATGAGTAATAACAGAACAGAGAGTCGGTACATTTTCTTAGGCCTGAGATAGGACGGAAATTCGAAGAGCTTCCTAAGTGCAAAAACCGGATGCCTTGACCATATCTGGCCGGTTCAATTACAATTATCATAAATAATCTAACAACAAGTACTTAATTCCGACGAAGGGTTGTCAATTTACTCCGGAGAAAGGTGGTCAGTGCCACTGGTTTTTCCAAATCATTATCAAATTTAGAATAAAGTCAGGCTAAAAACAAAAATATGTTTACCATTGAAAGTCGGTATTTGATTATCCCGATTTGAAGGGTCCAGATATATTATCATGATGGTAACTACCGCCATCCAATGGACACAAAATCTGTACAAATTTACATGAATTGAGCTACGTTTATTTATGGATAATTTCTAATGAATTACTTGCATGAGAAACTACTTTGCACTATTAATTTATCAACCGCATAATTATCTGCGAATAAATTCTGAATGAATTAATTATCTTGTAGAATCTTTAGTTATGTATTTAATAATTTAAATAAGGATGTTTTTGAACCAATACTCGTAAATATTTGTAGATGAATTATTCATAATTAAATAAAATTGAAAATATATGTATAATTTCTTCAGACTTCCGATACTTTTTGTGCTTTTTGCTTTTATATCACCGGCAACATATTCACAAAAAGTATTTAGTGTTAACGATTACATGCAGGCTGATTCTTTATCGGATCTCTTCAATAAGAAAGTGTTTCATTCTGTTCAAAAAGTGAATTGGGTGGAAGGCAAACATATATTCTGGTATTCAACATTGACACCACAGGGTAAAGAATTCTGGACAGTCAATGCCGAAAAACTCAGCAAAGAAAAGATTTTTGAAACCGATATTCTGGTTCACCAACTGTCGGAACTTATCAAAAAACCTGTTAAAAATGAAGAGTTTTCACCCGTCGATGCTAAGCTTTCCGCTGATGGCAAGTTGTTTTCATTTCAGATGGATACATTGCTTTTTGAATGGATAAGGACAAAAAACGAACTAAAAAAGACAGGGACCAAACATCCGGACAATCCGGTCAGATATTGGGGTGACCGAGCAGAAGACCATACAGGCCCGCCGGTAAAATCGCCTGACAGGAAATGGCTCGCCTTTATTCGTGATAATAATGTTTTTGTAAAAGATTCCCTTGGCAGAAATCAAATTCAATTGAGTTTTGATGGTTCCGCAGGTGAATATTATTCATCTGAATTATTCTGGTCGCCGGATTCTAAAAAACTGGCCGGCACAAAAGTCCGTGCTGAAATCCCGCATTATATTTATTTTGTAGAATCATCACCCTCAGATCAGTTCCAGCCAAAACTACAGAAAAGATACTATCCCAAGGCAGGCGATGCATTGCCAATCAGCAGTCCCGCCCTTTTCGACCTTGAAACAAAGAAACAAATTGATGTGGATGGAACTCCTTTTATGAACCAGTTTACCCTGGGAAATATTAACTGGCGCAAAGATAACCGTGCTTTTACTTTCGAGTTTAATCAGCGTGGACACCAACGTTTTCAGGTGGTTGAAGTAAATGCAACATCTGGAAAATGTAAAGTATTGATCGACGAAAAGTCGGAGACTTTTATTGATTATAGCTCAAAACTTACACGTCGCGATGTTAACGACGGCAAAGAAATTATCTGGACTTCGGAACGTGACGGTTGGAACCATATTTATTTGTACAATGGAGATGGCATTCTGAAAAACCAGATTACTAAAGGTGAATGGGTCGTCCGTGAAGTAGTAAATGTATTTGATTCAACTCGAAAGATTCTATTTACTGCAAGCGGTCGTAACCCGGGTGAAGATCCATATCTGTTACATTATTATATGATTAACTTCGATGGAAGCAATCTGGTTGAGCTTACCCCTGAACAGGCAAATCACCAGGCAAGTTTTTCTAAAGATTATCGTTTTTTAACAGACAATTATTCTCGGGTGGATATGCCTCCAACTTTAGTACTCAGGGATGCTGTTAATGCCAAAGTATTGATGACAATTGAAAAATGCGAAATCAGCGAGTTATATAAAACAGGTTGGAAGATGCCGGAAGTGTATTCATCCAAAGGTCGGGATGGCAAAACCGATATCTGGGGGATGATTTATCGTCCGACAAACTTTGACCCATCTAAAAAGTATCCCGTCATAGAGTATATTTACGCTGGCCCTCATAGTTCCTTTGTTCCTAAGAGCTTCAGTGCTTCATACAAAAGCTATGCAGCTCTGGCTGAACTTGGGTTTGTTGTGGTGCAGATTGATGGCATGGGTACATCAAATCGTTCAAAGGCCTTTCACGATGTATGCTGGCGCAACCTCAAAGATGCCGGTTTCCCCGACAGGATCCTATGGATAAAAGCTGTTGCTCAAAAATATACATATATGGATACCACACGTGTCGGAATTTTCGGAGGATCGGCCGGAGGGCAGAATTCAACAGGAGCCGTACTGTTTCATCCTGAGTTTTATAAAGTAGCTGTTTCTTCCTGTGGCTGTCACGATAACCGTATGGACAAAATATGGTGGAACGAGCAATGGATGGGTTATCCTGTCGGACCCTGGTATGCTGAGAATTCAAATATTACAAATGCTTATCTTCTCAAGGGAAAACTTATGCTGATGGTTGGTGAACTGGACGACAATGTGGATCCTGCCTCAACTATTAAACTCTGCGATGCACTTATTAAAGCTGACAAAGACTTTGAATTCGTGATTCTACCCGGGATGAATCATACCGGAGGTGGTAATTATGGGGAACGCAAGCGTAGGGATTTCTTTGTGAAGTACTTGCTGGGTGCCGTTCCTCCGAATTGGAATGAATAACATCCTTAAAAAGAACTCCATTGTTCAGTTTCACGTCAAATCATTTAAAATATCTTAATAATGGTTTTACAAAAAACTCAATCTGTGGAAATATTTTAACAGCACATTTTTCTGAGTCTTGACTATTCGATCACTTAAATTCACAATACCTTTATATTCATGAAAGGAGAAATTTTATCAACAGTTATTTTACTTGTGGTATCACTTACAATTCATGCACAATCTTATGTACCAGATTTTAAATATGACAGAGTTAAGGTAAGTCCTGTCGCTCCACTAGAATCCTATGCTTCTAATTTGAAAGATATCAGGCTACATGATGGAAGTCAGTTTAAAAACGCAATGGAAAAGGATGCTGCTTAACTTCTGGTTGTTGAATCTGACCGCCTTCTTTACCGGTTTTACCAGAATGCCGGTTTGCCAACCAAAGCCGGAAGAATCTTTGGTTGCCGCATTTTGAAAAGTGGGTTGTAAATGTAAAATATCTGTCTGATGAGTAGTAACATTAATAAACAAAGGATATTGGTTTGCCAGGAAGTCACACCCGGTTTCAGTAATATATAGCTATTCAAAGAGCGTCAAAACTGCGTCTACGAAAGAATTATCTGTTCATATCTTTTATAGAACCGAAGGTGGATTTATTCACTTAATTTTTAACTCTTGATTCGCATTACATAATGAGTCTAAGGCATTTACGGGGATTGTTATTCAGATCAGAAAATTTATTTTAAAAGGAAAAGGATATCATGATGATACCCTTTTCCTTAATAACTTATTTTTGGTTTTATAATTTAATACTAGTTTACACCGGTCCGTGTATCCCACCACATTTTATCTCCCCAAAAACGGTCAACGACATTACTATCCCATTTTGGTGGTTCCAATGGATTAAGATTATATTCATCAACAGGATACGGCCATCTGAAAGGAGGACGATTATGCCCGGTATAAGTCGAACCCGGTGCTGCTGTCAGCTGCGGAATATCTGTCCGACGAGTTTCAGCCCAAGCCTCATGACCTTGTTTGAACAATGATACCCATTTTTGATAATAAATCTTATTAAGATTAGTATAACCCCAGTCGCCTGCCCCGTTCCATGCTACATTGGCATCTGCCATATATGTTGTAATGTCACCAGCAGAAACGCCATGTTCCGTACATGATGCAGCTACACCAGCCTCATAAGCGGTTTGTGCTTTGACAGGATCATTAAGAAGATCTGCTCGCGCATAAGATTCAGCAATGATAAACTCAACCTCCGGGTAACGCATAAGATAGGTCTTACCAGTAAAAATATCACGGTAACGAGTCCCAATGCGAGAGATATCTTTAAGATAGAAACTAAATGATGAACTGGCACCGGCAGGAATGCCCCTGTATATACCGTCACTTGCTGCAGGGTGAGCAAATTCACCTATCCTGGGGTCGTTGGTATGAAGAAGAGCATTAATGAACACATCACACATTCCATGATCATCCCTGCTAATCTTGTCTTCTGCAAATGGTTCACGCCATGTTGTTTCTAACCACGTAAATGCAGCCATATCTTCATTAGCTATCATAATAGGATAAGTCGCCGGACTACCGAGAATTGTTGTCAGAACAGACTTTGAAGTTGTCGGGTCAACATTTGACATCCTTATTGCAACGCGCATTCTCAACGAATTGGCAAACTTCTGCCATTGTAAAACGTCATTATCATACATAACATCTCCGGCAAGTGTGCCCTTCCCTGATGCAAGAAGTGTGTTTGCTTCATCTAGCATTGTAAGAAGTGCATTGTAAACTGACTGCTGGGTATCATATTTTGGCTGAAGAATTCCCTCTTCGCCCTGTGCTCCTTCAGTAAATGGAATTGCACCCCATGTATCAGTCATAATTATCCACATGAAAGCAGACAGAACTTTAGAAACGCCCACCATTGCATCATTTTCACTTCCAACCACAGTTGATTTTTTGATGATCTTGTTTAAGTCAACCTGGTAATGGATAATATTAGACCAACGATCGTTAATTATACCATCGCGTTCATTGTAACGTGATTCGTCAATGTACTGGATTTTAGTCATATGGTTAGCATATGTATCTGTGTTGTTGCCGATATTCCAGACATCGAAAAAACTGCCACTAATTGACCGCTCAACAAAAGTAAGTATGTTGGATGCAGGAACATCAACCGTAGCATTCGGATTTGTATTTAGGTCTTCCCAACCCTTTGTACAACTTGTCAGGATTGCAAGGATTATGGAGACAGCTGCTATTTTCGATATATTTTTCATTATTCTATAATTTTAAGTTTCCAATTAAAAATCGAAGCTCAGTTTAAATCCCATACTGCGCGAAGGCGGAATCTGATATTGTTCCAGACCGGTTGCGTTTGCGCCTGTCCCATAAGCTGTTTCTGGATCGATCCTGATATCATTCGATTTATCTTTGTAAAGAAGTGCAAGGTTACGACCTACAAAAGAGATATTCAGATTTCTAATAGCAGCAGTTCTCAAAGTTATTCTGTATCCGAAAACAACTTCACGAAGCTTTATAAAACTTCCATCAATAACGCCAGGTTCAACAAAATTCCAGTATGCGGAACCGTACCAGTCCTGTGGATCAATTGCAATTTTGTTTTTCGCGTTGGTTGCAATATCAATTCCATCCAGAACCAGACCTTTGTCACGGATACCACCTTTAACTGTTGTTTCAGTAATGCCTGAATAGTCTCCGAACCATTTGGTGACTGAAAAAATATCTCCACCCATTCTTCCGTCAACAAGGAAACTGAAATTAAAATTCTTATATGTGAATTCGTTATTGATACTTGCAATCCAGTCCGGCATAGAGTTACCCAGAAGAATATTATGATCTGTTGCTATAGGGAACCCGCCATCGAGAAGAACCCTGCCCTGGGTATCTCTCTTATAGCCAACGCCGTAAAGTTGTCCGAATGGTTCACCTGGACGGGCTTCAATTGTAAGTGACTGCCAGCTGGAGTTAAGCTGATATGTTGGCACTCCCGGATAAAGAGAATTGACAATAGACCTTGCTCTGGTCCAGTTAAGTATGGCAGTCCAGTTAAATCCGGTGGCACTTTTCAAAATTTCCCCAGTCAAAGTTAACTCGATTCCTTTTGATTCAATTTCACCTGCATTGATTGTTTTGGAACCGAATCCTGTGGATGTAGAAATGTCGACATTCATGATCTGATTGGTAGTTTTTGTATCATAATAAGAAAAATCGATGCCAAACCGGTTCATGAAAAATTTCAATTCGGTACCTACCTCAATTGAATTTGAAAACTCAGGTTTCAGCCCTGCCGGAGGAATTGTTCCCGGATAATTATATTGTGATAATCCGTTGAATGGTGTTGATGCAACATACGTTGCCTGCAAGGAATAAGGACTTGTATCGGAACCAACTCTTGCCCAGCTGCCGCGGATTTTTCCAAAAGATAAAACAGATTTGCTCATACCAAACGTTTCGGTAAACAGCCAGCTCATACTTGCTGAGGGATAGAGATAACTCCATGAGTCCTTCGGAAGTGCTGAACTCCAGTCATTTCGCAAAGTAAGATCAAGGAAAAGATAATCTTTGAAAGATGTGTTCAGGGCACCAAAGATAGAATTGGTTTTATAATGCGATTCATAGAATCCGGTACCCGGGGTCCCTTTTACATTTGATATATGGAAGAAGTTCGGCACTGTAAGTTCAGAAGCAGACAGGGACATGTTATATGAGTCTGCTTGCCTGTAGTTTGTACCAATATTTCCGGAGATTTTAATGACATTAAAGCTTTTATTAAATGCTGCCAGGAAGTCAACATTGGTCTCTTTGCGTTCTGAAGAACTCTGGTTAAAGCTACCGCCTGTCCCTACCCAGTTCTGATTTGAACCTTCATAAATAACGCTTTTTCTATATTCACTATAGTAATCGATCCCATATCTTCCCGTCAGTGTTAGCCAGGGAGCTACAATGTAATTCATATCAGCATTCCCGAACCATCTTTCTCTTTGGCGGCCCGTAATATTTTTATTAGCAGTCCAGTAAGGATTATTATGGTAGTTGCTGTTCCAGTTGTATGGATGTCCGTTAGGCATCCATTCTGTCCAGTGGTCCTTAAGAAGCTTCATATCGATCTGACGACCAAACCAGCCACCGATTGACTGCATTACGTTTCCGGCCTCATAACCTTGTCCCGGGAGGTTGTCGTTGTTAGTAAGAACATAATTAATATTTAAATCAGCCGTCAGTTTGTTTGTAAGTTTCAGGGAAGTGCTTGCATTCAGGCTGTTCCTCTTCTGGTCAGTGTTAGGAATAGTACCAGTCTCATAAATATTTGTATAACTGAATCTTCCTTTAACATTGTCGCTTCCTCCGGTTAAGGTAAGGTTATTTGTAGCTGATACTCCTGTCTGAAAGAAACTACGGGTATTGTTCGGATGAGAAACCCAAGGCTGATCCTTTCCCTGGAACTGGTCGATATGCAGACCGGCGTCAAGCCGTGGACCCCATGATTCATCAAATCCGTCATTAATACCACCACCTAGTCCGTCAACATATTTAAAGACATAATCATGAGAATAATCCTGGTAGCTCAAACCTTCTTGCGGTTGACCAGCAGCAGTGGCTTGTCTAAATTTTGCTTCACCACCATTCCAGCCCTGACCATACTGATTCTGATATGTAGGAAGGAAGCTGATCTGTTCAATAGAAGTAAAATTAGAAAATGATGCACCTAGTCCTTTTGATTTTACACCTTTTTTAGTTGTTATGAGAACAACCCCGTTACGGGCACGGCTTCCATAAAGAGCCGCAGCATTGGCGCCTTTCAGGATTGATACTGAAGCAATGTTTTCAGGATCAATATCGCTGGCTGCATTTCCGTAGTCAACGGCACCCCATTGATTGGCAGCATCGGTTGCGTTTGTGATCGGGGTTCCATCGACAACCCAAAGTGGAGCATTGTCTCCAAATGAACGCGTACCCCTGATCAGCATCTGCGACGAAGCACCTATAGCTCCAGAATTATTAGTGATCTGTACCCCAGCCAGTTTACCCTGAAAAAGGTTAACAATGTTTGTCTCCTTGGCTTGTACCATCTGGTCGCCTTTAATGTCTGAAACGGAATAACCAAGGGCTTTTTTCTCCCTTGAAATTCCAAGTGCTGTAACTACAACTTCATTCAGACCAAGAAGGTCTGATTCCATAACTCCATTAATTACTGTTCGACCACTTATAAGAACCTCCTGGCTTTTCATCCCGACAAAGGAGAAAATAAGAGTTGTTGCACTTTGTGGTACAGTCAGGATGTATTTCCCGCTGGCATCAGTCGTTGAACCAATTGTGGTACCTTTGACCAGAATTGTTACTCCTGGAATAGGTCCTCCTCCTTCAACAGAAGAAGTCACCGTACCAGTAATGACAACAGTTTGTGCAAGTAGAATGTGACCTGCTGAGAGTACAAACAAAAGAATTAAAAGTAAAAGTTTCTTCATAGGTTTACAGATTAGGTTAATAAAAATTGAAGGTTATTTGTTATTTTAGTGATAGCCATTTTTACTTTTTCGAGATGAAGGAATGCTTCATTGTCATATACAGCTTCTCTCTTCTTAAATCCCGGACCTGGTTTTTCTGCCTTTTTCTTAAGCAGATAAAAATGCCGTAATTGTAGCCTTCCTTAATACTTGACATCAGGAATCTGATTGATGTATTATCAAAATTAAAACATTATCAGACTAAATACAAAAATTTATTTGCCTCAATAAGGGATGGAACTGGAAACCTGGGGTACCAGGTTTAGTTATATATTATTTCTGGGAGGGTTCGCTTTGGTTGAAAAGTGGGATAAAAGCGGGGATGGAGATTGGATCTATAAATTAATTAACCGATTTCTCCTTATCAATATACATTTTATAAATGACAGTATTGCAATCGACACTTTTCCAGTAGGGGCCATCATCTGATATACATCATCCACCGAGGATAATTTCGTTACTCTGAAGTTCTTTCTCTAGGCTAGGAGAGAATGAAGGAAGTCCATATATAATTTTAGCAATTTTAGTAGACCCACAATCAGGGCATTTGTCTGGGTTTTTAGCAATAATTCTCCTTTTCCAGGAGTTCTGACGTACATTCTGAGTACCTGTAAAAAAAACCGCCTGAAATCCTTGATTTTAAGCGGTTATGAATAATGTGATAGGTTTCTGCTCCCCAGGTAAGACTCGAACTTACGACCCACGGATTAACAGTCCGTTGCTCTAACCAACTGAGCTACTGAGGAATAGTTTTCCCTTCCTTTAAACTCTACTGGTCCGCTGAATTATTCCGACTTGACGGGACTACTCTGACCGATTGAGCTATTCAGGAATTTTTCCAAATAACGTATTGTATTTAGAGTCGCAAAAATAAGGGCTTTTGCTGAATTAACCAATATCTTTGGAGAAATTTTTTAAAATGAAACGGATACTTGGAATCGGGAATGCTCTTGTCGATGTTATGACGTTGATAGACAATGATAGTATACTTAATAAATTTCGATTGCCCAAAGGGAGTATGCAGCTTGTAGACGGTGAAATATCAGCTCATATTAAGTCCGAAACCACAAACTTTAAAAGAAATCTGGCCTCAGGAGGCTCAGCTGCCAATACAATTCACGGACTCGCAATGCTTGGCGTAAATACAGGGTTTATAGGATCAGTAGGAAAAGATGATACAGGTGATTTCTTCGAAAATGACATGAAAAAGGCAGGGGTTAAAACTTTTTTGTCACGCCGTAATTTAATTACAGGAACTGCAGTAGCCCTGATCTCTCCCGATTCTGAAAGAACCTTTGCAACACATCTCGGAGCGGCTGTGGAGCTTGAATCAGGTGACCTCAATCCTGAATATTTTAAAAACTATGATATTCTTTACCTTGAAGGATATCTGGTAATAAATAAAGCTCTTGTTGAAAGGGCTTGTGAAATCGCCAGAATAAATAACATGAAAATTGCTCTTGATCTTTCAAGTTATAATGTAGTGGAAGCAAAACTCGCTGATTTTAAAGAAATTATTGAAAAATATGTAGATATCCTGTTTGCAAATGAAGATGAGGCAAAATCATTTACCGGCTTTGCCCCAAGCGAAGCTTTAAACAGCCTTTCCATGTTATGTGATATTGCTATTATTAAAGTTGGAGGAGATGGTTCTATAATAAAACGGGGAGAAGAAATATCCAAAATAGGTACTATTCCAGTTCAGTGCATAGATACTACCGGGGCAGGTGACTTATACGCCTCGGGGTTTCTTTATGGTTATGCAAACGGATTGTCTCTGGATAAATGCGGATTGTTTGGTTCTGTACTCGCAGGTCATGTTATT
>Ga0302321_100006549_pt1 | contig 10245 bp, 11 predicted proteins | sample Fen_T0_1_FD_202505 | JGI IMG/M metagenome (GOLD analysis project Ga0302321, IMG submission 202505) | Peat permafrost microbial communities from Stordalen Mire near Abisko, Sweden - Fen_T0_1 | ecosystem: Environmental > Terrestrial > Soil > Wetlands > Permafrost | place: Sweden: Abisko... | reverse complement strand
TGCGCTACGCGCTGAGCAAGCAGTGGCATGCTGCCGTCGGCATCGACAACCTCAACAACGACAGGTACTGGAACTTTCATCCCTACCCGCAGCGCACCTATAGCGCAGAACTAAAGTTCGATCACTGAACCCTAACGACACAGACCACTGGAGAACCCCATGACACTGCAACGCACCCTGGCCACGCTGGCCCTCGGCCTCTGCGCCGCGCTGGCGCAAGCCCATTCCTTCAAGCTGGGTGCCATCGACATCGGCCACCCCTATGCCCGCGCCACGGTCGCGGGTCAGCCGGCGGGTGGCGGCTATCTGACGCTGCAGAACGCAGGCGCCGACGATCGCCTGCTGTCGGCCAGTGCCGACGTGGCCAAGTCGGTCGAGCTGCACAGCATGAGCATGGAAGGCGATGTGATGAAGATGCGCCAGGTCGAGGCCATCGATCTGCCGAAAGGCAAGCTCGTCGAGCTCAAGCCGGGCGGGCTGCACATCATGTTCATCGGCCTGAAGGCGCCGTTCAAGGCGGGCGACAAGTTTCCGCTGAAGCTCAAGTTCGAGAAAGCAGGCGAGGTGACGGTGCAGGTGAACGTCGAAGCCACCGGCGCTTCACACGAGATGAAGCACGAGAAATAGCAGAGGGTTTGTCGAGAAGCCCGGTCGGCCGCGCAACCTGCCCGCCCCCCGGTGAGCAGGTTGCGCTCAGGCGTCGTCGGGCTGGAGCTTGGTCGACATCGTGGCGCTGCGAAAACGAGCGCGCTGGGCCTCGTCTTCGAGGTGCGACTCGAGCCGCTCCAGCAACTCGCTCACCGAGTCGGCGCGCTGGGTTTCGTCTTCGAGCAGCAGGTCGGCGGCTGGCCCCAGCTCGCGGGCCAGAGCGTCGCGCAGGCGATGGCGCTGTGCCTGGCTGATGCGGAAGCTGCGTTGCAGCGGCGCGTCCAGCGCGGCCGGCGTGGTGGTGTCGAGCTCGGCTGGTGTGGTGTCGGCGGAATCGGCCATGTGCCGCCGCGTGACCCATGAGGCCAGCCAGTCCTGACGCTCCTGCACATTGAGCAGCAGGCGTGCGGCAGCGGCCATGAACTCGTCTTCGTTGCGAGCATGCGCGGCAGCGCGCATCAGATGCGGCTTGACGTTGGTGTTCAGCCGCTTGCGCAGCGAACGCTCCACGCGAGCCAGGAGACGAGGGTTGATCAGATCGGCCATGTACCTGTGCGGTAACGCTGCAAAGTGCGATCGAATTCTATTCGTCGGATCCTCTGCACACGGGGCAAATGGGCCTGCAGCCCCGTAACTCCATGCAACGTGTCAGCAGACCTTGCACGCCTGTGCGGCGCGCCCCGGCCCCTATTTGGCGAGCGATCTGAGCGCGAGCTTGATGCCCTCGCTCACGCCGATGTCGGCCGGCAGGCTCTTCAACGCAAGAGCCGCTTCGCGGTCGCTGTAGCCCAGCGCCACCAGGGCCTGCAGGATGTCGGCCTGCGCGTCGCTGGCCACGCTGGCCGGTATGGCGAGGTCGGCGCCGAGCTTGCCTTTCAGCTCGAGCAGCAGGCGTTCGGCGGTCTTCTTGCCGATGCCGGGCACCTTGATCAGCCGGCCGCTTTCCTGCAACGAGATGGCCTGCGCCAGCTCGCCCACACTCAGGCCCGACAGGATGGACAGCGCGGTGCGCGGCCCCACGCCCGAGATCTTGACCAGCAGGCGGAAGGTGGCGCGTTCTTCGGCGGTGAGAAAGCCGAACAGCACCTGCGCGTCTTCGCGCACCACGAAGTGCGTGAGCAGCGTGACACGCTCGCCGAGCGACGGCAGGTTGTAGAAGGTGCTCATCGGCACGTCGACTTCGTAGCCGACGCCGTTCACGTCGACCAGCAACTGCGGCGGGTTCTTCTCGGCCAGCAGCCCGCTCAAGCGCCCGATCATCGGCGGAACAAACCCAGTCGCTGCGCTTCCAGCGCCGCTTCGGCGCGCGAACTCACGTTGAGCTTGCGGTAGATCTGCTTCACGTAGTCGGCAATCGTGTGGCGCGACAGGTTCAGCTGCACGCCGATCTCGGGCAGCGTGAAGCCCTTGGCCACCCACAGCAGCACTTCGTTCTCGCGGTCGGTGAGCGAGACGTGCGGCAGGTTCTGCGGGCGCTCCTGCGGCTTGTTCTGCTTGGCAAAGTAGGCGATCACGCGGCGCGCGATGGCCGGCGACAGCGGCGGCTCGCCCTGGCTGATGCGCTGCAGCTGCTCGACGAAGTGCTCGCGCGGCTGCTCTTTCAGCAGGTAGCCGAAGGCGCCCGCCTGCAGCGCAGGGAAGAGGTGGTCGTCGTCGTCGTGGATGGTCACGACCACCGACTGCGCTTCGGGCTGGGCCTCGCGCAGCGCCGCCACCACGTCGACACCCGAGCCGTCGGGCAGCCCCAGGTCGACCAGGGCCACCTCGAAGCGCTCGGCGGTGATGAGCGCCAGCGCGTCGTGCACGCGGGCCGCTTCGAAGATGTGCGCCTGCGGAAAGACTTGCAGCGCCAAGGCCTTCAGCCAGGCGCGGATTTCAGGAAGGTCTTCAAGCAACAGGATCTTGTTCATGGCGGCTCGCTGGTTGCGCTGGTGGGGTCAGCCAAAATCATCGTAACAGCCTGACACCCCCTCGGGGCGCCGATGGTCTAGAGGGTCAGGCTCGTGCCCAGTGGAAGCGTGAGCCGGATCACGGTTCCGTAGCCCGGGCCCGACTCCACCAGGCACTGGCCCTGCATCTGCTTGGCACGGTGTTTCATGCTGGCCATGCCGTGGCCGCGGTCGAGCTTGCCGTCCAGCTCCATCGGAATGCCGTTGCCGTTGTCCTGCACCACCAGCACGAAGTCTTGCTGGCCGAGCGTGCAGCGCACCTTGCAATGCGAGGCGCCGCTGTGCTTGATGACGTTGCTCACCGCCTCGCGCAGGATGCGCGTGGTCTGCACGAAGGCGCGGGCCGACAGTTGTTGCGACACGTCTTCGGTCGGGCTGCGCCAGTCGACTTCGATACCGGCCTGGCCCAGGCGCGACACCGTCTCGGCGCGCCAGTCGGCCAGCGCGTCGGCCACCGGCAGCGGCTTGCCGGTCAGGCCGCGCACCGACAGGCGCATCTCCTCGAGGGCCTCGCGCGCCAGCGTCGAGATGCGCTCCGACTCGCTGGTGTGCACGATGGTCAGCAGCTTGGCGCCCAGGTCGTCGTGCAGGTCGCCGGCGATGCGCTTGCGCTCCTTCTCGGTGACCTGCTCGACGCGCAGCTCGGCCATCTGCACGTAGTTGCGCTCCATCTCGGCGGTGGCTTCGGCGACGCGGCTTTCCAGCGAGTTGCGGGCGTTCTCGGCGGCCTGCAGCGCGAGCCCGAAGGCCTTGAGCTGGCGCGCCCCGACCACGCTGAGCAGGATGGGCATCGACAGGTTCAGCAGGTGAAGGTGCGGCGCCGGGAACCAGTCGTACTGCATTGCGCGCTCGGTCAGGATCAGCACGCCCAGCAGGCTCAGCATGACGGCCATGGGCCAGAAGTTCTCGCCCTCGGCACGCCACTCGGCATGCAGGTACAAGACCGTCACGACCATCACCTCGAGCACCATCAGCAGGTACCACGCGTTGCTGACCGTGAACAGGCGTTGCGGGCCGGCCAGCACCAAGGTCATCGGGACCAGCAGGCACTGGGTCAGCAGGATGGCCTCGATCACGCGCGAGCGCAGCCCGCCGTAACTCAGCAGAAACTGCACCACCAGCGCGGCGAGCATCGAGAAGCCGACGCAGACCAGCAGCTCGGTGGTGCCGTTGTCGAACGGCATCTGCTGCAGCCAGGTGCGGGCGGTGAGCGCGTTCCAGGCCAGGGTCAGCAGGCCGAAGTAGGTGAGGTGGGCCTCCTGCCGGTTCATCCAGCCCAGGAAGAGCACGAAGGCCCCCAGCATCGTGGTGGCCGTGGTGATGATCTGCAGCAGAGAGATGCTCCAGAACATCTTCGACGCGTGTTCTTCGGCAAGCACCGCCAGCGGCCCGATGCGGACCTGCGACAGCTCGCCCGAACGTTGGCGCGACGACACCTTTTGCAGCGTGTAGCCCTGCAGCTTGATGTCGAGCGTGTTGCCCTCGGCGTGCAGCAGGCCGCCGGGCAGCGTCACCAGTTGCGGGTAGTAGCAGTTGCGCGTCACCGGCTCGGTCATTCGCCCGCCGCTGTAGATGATGACGCCGTTCAGGTGAACCTCGGCATTGCTGCAGACCCGCTCGATGTAGGCCGCGAGCAGCGGCTCGCTGCCCACGGGCGCATCGAAGCTCAGCCGGTACCAGACCGGGCCGTCTTCGCGCGGGCGGCTGTTCGACCACTCATCGGGCAAGGCGATCAGCTTGGACGCCTGGTCTGCCGGGAAGTGTTCGGCCGCCCCGCCCGTGGTCAGCGCCGAGTTGAGCTCGATGACATTGGGCTCAGGTTCGGCCGACCGTGCTGCCAGGCTCGCCCAGACCAGCAGCCCGACCAGGGCGATCGGGCCCAGCCATGACAGGGCGGCAGAGAGGCGACGACGGGCATGCATGGGCGCCGATTGTGCAGGAGCGGCACCTGCGCGCCGCCGTGCGCCGCGTCGCGCGACAATCTGCTTTTGGAAAGCCCACCCTGTGATCCTTCGCCACGCCTTCATTCCGCTCGACAACATCAAGCTCTCGCACCTGTGCGGCAGTCTCGACGGGCACTTGCGCAACATCGAATCGGCGTTCGACGTCAGCATCTCGCGGCGCAACGAGTCGTTCCGCATCGAGGGCGCCAAACCGGCCGCCGAGCGCGCGGTGGCGTTGCTGCAGGCGCTCTACGACCGCGCCCGCAAGCCGATCTCGGACGAGTCGTTCCAACTGGCCCTGGTCGAGGCCCTCGCCGATGCCAAGCGCGGGGGCGCGCGGCCTGCCTTGCACGATGCCGCCGACGCGGCAAGCGAGGGCGAAGACCTGGTCTTGCGCACGCGCCGCGCCGACCTGGCGGGCCGCACCACCAACCAGCATCTGTACCTGAACAACATCCAGACGCACGACATCACCTTCGGCATCGGCCCGGCTGGCACCGGCAAGACCTTTCTCGCGGTGGCCTGCGCCGTCGATGCGTTGGAGCGCAGCGCGGTGCAGCGCATCATCCTCACCCGCCCGGCGGTCGAGGCCGGCGAGCGACTGGGCTTCCTGCCCGGCGACCTGGCGCAAAAGGTCGACCCCTACCTGCGCCCGCTGTACGACGCGCTTTACGACCTGATGGGCATGGAGAAGGTGGTCAAGGCCTTCGAGAAAGGCAGCATCGAGATCGCGCCGCTGGCTTTCATGCGCGGGCGCACGCTGAACCATGCCTTCGTGATCCTCGACGAGGCGCAGAACACCACGCGCGAGCAGATGAAGATGTTTCTCACGCGCATCGGCTTCGGCGCCAAGTGCGTGGTGACCGGCGACGTGAGCCAGGTCGACCTGCCGCGCGGCACCGACAGCGGCCTGATCGACGCCGAGCGCGTGCTGCGCCGCGTGAGCGGCATTGCGATGACGCGCTTCACCTCGGTCGACGTGGTGCGCCACCCGCTGGTGGCGCGCATCGTCGAGGCCTACGAGGCGGTGCCGGTGGACCGGCCGTGAGTCGCGCCCGGCCGCTGTCGCTGTCGCTGCAGTTCGCCGACGCGGCGCACCGCGCGCAGTTGCCGCGGCACAAGGTGGCGCGCTGGATTCGCGCGGCGCTTTCGGCGCCGGGCGAGATCACCGTGCGCATCGTCGGGACCGAAGAAGGCCAGGCGCTGAACCGCGACTTTCGCGGCAAGGACTACGCGACCAACGTGCTCACCTTCGACTACAGCCACGCCCCGGTGGTCAGCGCCGACCTGATCCTGTGTGCTCCGGTGGTCGAGGCCGAAGCGCTGGCGCAGAAGATTTCGCTGCAGGACCATTACGCACACCTGCTGGTGCACGGCACGCTGCATGCGCAAGGGCTCGACCACGAACGCGAAGCCGAGGCGCAGCAGATGGAGTCACGGGAAACGGCCATCCTCGCCGGCCTCGGCATCGCCGACCCTTACGCGCGCTGACACCTCAGCGGCTCTGCGAGGTGCTCAGGTAGCGCTTGCGCCAGAAGAAGACGCCCAGGCCCAGGCCGACGATCATCATCACGACGCTGGCGATCCACACACCGGTCTGCGCATGGATCAGCGGCAGGCCGTCGAAGTTCATGCCGAAGAAGCCGGTGATCAGGTTCAGCGGCATGAAGATGGCGGTCAGCACGGTCAGCGTGCGCATGATGTCGTTGGTGCGGTTGCTCTGCGCCGAGAAATGCATCTGCACCGCCGTCTCGGCCGACGACTCGAGCCGCCGCACATGGGTCAGCACGCGCTCGATGTGCTCGAGCACGTCGCGCGATCGCACGCGCAGCAGCTCGCGCTCGCGCGCCGCCTGCGGGGCGGTTTCAGAAGGCCATTCGTCGAGCGCGTCGATCCATTCGACGATGGCACTGCGCTGGTCTTCGCAGGTGTCTTCGAGCACATGCAGCGCATTGCGCGAATCGAGCAGCACCTGCCAGCCATTGAACTGGCTGCGCGGGTTGAACAGCTCCTGCTGCAGGTAGCCGAGCTGGCGGGTCAGCAGGCGGCGCAGCTCGAGGTAGCTGTCGACCATGTGGTTGACCATGCGCAGCATCAGGTCGGCCGGGCTGGTGGGCAGGCGCGAGGCGCCGCCGCGCTGCTCGGCCCGCAGCTCGGTGCCTTGCGTCATCTGCAGCAGCTTGCCGGCGAAGAAGTCGCGCACCTGGCAATCGGTGGGGTGCACGGTGAGCAGCACGCGGTCGAACACCGCGAAGCCCACCGGGCTGGTGTCGATGGCTTCGAGCGCCTTCTTGGCCGACGCCAGCGTGCCGCGCTGCTCGTCGAGAAACAGATTGGTGCTGCCGCTGCCGGCGGCGAGCCGGCGAAACACCAGCAGGTCGTACCACGAGGTGTAGTCGAAATGCGAGGGCAGCTGGTTGTTCAGCAGGTCGGCCACATGCAGGTCGACCAGTTGCCCGCCCGTCCAGCGTTGCAGTGCCGCCTGCACGCCGGGCGTGTTGACCTCGAACTCGCGGCGCGCGCTGCCCACCCACAGGTAGCCGGTGGCCGGCATCTGCTCGGGCAGGTCGTCCAGCTCGAGCAGCTGGTCTGGCGTGACGTGGAAGATGCGCACGGCCGACGGCTCAGCGTTTGTTGTGGAGCAGGCGCGCCGCCTCGAGCGCGAAATACGTCAGCACGCCATCGGCGCCGGCGCGCTTGAAGGCGAGCAGGCTTTCCATCATCACCGCGTCGTTGTCGAGCCAGCCGTTGATGGCGGCGGCCTTCAACATCGCGTACTCGCCGCTCACCTGGTAGGCGAAGGTGGGCACGCGGAACTCGTCTTTCACGCGGCGCACGATGTCGAGGTAGGGCATGCCGGGCTTCACCATCACCATGTCGGCGCCTTCGGCGATGTCGAGCGCCACTTCGCGCAGCGCTTCGTCGCTGTTGGCCGGGTCCATCTGGTAGACCTTCTTGTTGCTCTTGCCGAGGTTCGTGGCCGAGCCCACCGCGTCGCGAAACGGGCCGTAGAAGGCGCTCGCGTACTTGGCGCTGTAGGCCATGATCTTGGTGTGGATGTGGCCACGTCGCTCGAGCGTTTGGCGGATGGCACCGATGCGCCCGTCCATCATGTCGCTGGGGGCCACGATGTCGACACCGGCCTCGGCCTGCACCAGCGCCTGCTGGGTCAGCACCTTGACCGTCTCGTCGTTGAGGATGTAGCCGTTCTCGTCGCGCACGCCGTCTTGCCCGTGCGTGGTGAAGGGGTCGAGCGCCACGTCGGTGAGCAGGCCGAGTTCCGGGAAGCGCTTCTTCAGTTCGCGCACGACCTTGGGCACCAGGCCTTGCGGGTTCATCGCCTCGGCGCCGTCTTCGGTCTTGAGCTTGGGGTCGATCACCGGGAACAAGGCCATCACCGGGATGCCCAGGCGCACGCACTCGTCGGCCACCGGCAGCAACTGGTCGAGGCTCAGGCGTTGCACGCCGGGCATCGAGTCGATGTTCTGGATCTTGTTCTTGCCCGCGAGCACGAAGACCGGCAGGATCAGGTCGCTCACCAGCACCTGGTTTTCTCGCACCAATGCGCGGGTGAATTCGTCGCGGCGCAGGCGGCGTGGCCGGCTGGCGGGGAAGGGGGGCGGGGTTTGCACGGCGCGGTTCCTGGCTCGGTTTCGTGGCACAGAAGACGGGCGCGGGCGGGTCGGAAACCTCGTGTTTTTCCGGAGTCGCGAAGGTTCGCCGCGGCCCGTTGTCATCTGATAAAGTCGACGGCGGATGATAGCCGCAAGGCTGTTGTCCCCTGCTTTTCCTCCCTGAGCAGGAGCCTTACCGTGATGACAGCGATGAGGCTTTCGAGCCCCGGCCGCATGGCCGGGGCTTTTTTATTCGTGCGATGCCACCGCCCATAATGCGACCGCATGAGCAGCATGTATTTGTGGGTCAAGGCCCTTCACATCATCTTCGTGGCCAGCTGGTTTGCAGGGCTCTTCTACCTGCCGCGGCTGTTCGTCAACTTGGCCTCCGTTCCGGCCGACAGCCACGCCGAACGCGAGCGCTTGCTGCTGATGGCGCGCCGGCTCTACCGGTTCACGAGCTTCCTGATGGTGCCGGCTCTGGTGTTCGGGCTCTGGCTCGGCGTCGAGGTATGGCGCAGCGGCGCACACCACGGCTGGCTCGATGCGAAGGTGTTCCTCGTGCTGCTGGTGCTTGGCTACCACCACGCCTGCCGCTCGCTGCTGCGCAAGTTCGAGACCTTCAGCAACCAGCGCAGCGAGCGCTGGTTTCGCGTCTTCAACGAATCGGCGGTGGTGCTCTTTGCCCTGATCGTGGTTCTGGTCGTGGTCAAACCATTCTGACCCAATTGGCATGACGCCAGACGACGCCGCGGGCCAAGCGCCGGGCCGCTCCCAAGCTGGCCCGCATCCCCCAGGGGGATCGACCGGCGTATCCGTCGGGCGAGGGGTTGGCGTCCGTCACCGCAGCTCTGCCGCTCCGCTGGCCTGGCTGTATGCCGCGCTGATCGTCTACGCCAGCCTGTCGCCTTTCACCGGCTGGAAGCAACCCCTCGGCCTGCCGCTCTACGGCCTGGGCCACATGCCGTGGCCGCATTGGTGGACCGGCTTCGACGTGGTGTCCAACCTGCTGGGCTACATGCCTTTCGGCGCACTGCTGTTCGGCGCGCAGGTGCGCAGCGGTCGTTCTGCGGGCATGGCTGCGCTGACCACGGTGCTGGCGGGGGCTGGGCTGTCGATGGGCATGGAGAGCCTGCAGAACTGGCTGCCGCAGCGCGTGCCGTCCAGCCTCGACTGGCTGCTCAACACCGCCGGCACCGTGCTTGGCCTGCTTGCGGCGGTGGCCGTGCGCGCGCTGGGCGGCGTGGACCGCTGGCAGGTGCTGCGCGACCGCTGGTTCATCGCCCGCAGTGCTGGCGGCATCGCGCTGCTGCTGCTGTGGCCCATCGGCCTGTTGTTTCCGGCGCCGGTGCCCTTCGGCCTGGGGCAGGTGCTGGCGCGTCTGCAGGAAGCCGCCGTGCTTGCACTCGACGGCACGCCCTGGGCGGCCTGGGTCGATGACTGGGTGAGCGCGCACGAGGCGCTCGCGCCTCTCTCGCGCGGCGCGGAATGGCTCGCCATCGTGCTCGGCTTTCTGGCCCCGAGCTTCGTGGCTTTCAGCGTCATGCGACCCGGCTGGCGCCGCGTGCTGCAGGTGCCTGCGGTGCTGGCCGTGGGTCTGGCCACCACCACTTTGTCGACCGCCCTGAACTTCGGGCCGCAGCACGCGCTGACCTGGCTCACGCCCACGGTGCTGCCGGCGCTCGTGGTCGGCAGCGCGTTGGCCCTGGCACTGGCCTTCCTGCCTCGGCGCGGCACGGCCGGGCTGGGGCTGGTGGCACTGACGGCGCTGGTGGCCCTGGTGGCGCGAGCCCCGGCCGACCCCTATTACGCCGAAAGCCTGCAGGCCTGGGAGCAGGGGCGCTTCATCCGCTTCCACGGTGCGGCGCAGTGGGTCGGCTGGCTGTGGCCCTATGCCGCGCTGGTGTACCTGCTGCTGCGCGTGGCGGCGCGCGACGATGAGCCCGCGCTGCCGGTGCAGGCATAGCCGCTCTCTAAAATGCCGCATGACCTATTTCAAGCGCCACATCTTTTTCTGCCTGAACCAGCGTGACAAGGGCGAAGACAGCTGCGCCAATCACAACGCGCAGGCAGGCTTCGACCGGTGCAAGT
>Ga0302321_100006547_pt1 | contig 10246 bp, 9 predicted proteins | sample Fen_T0_1_FD_202505 | JGI IMG/M metagenome (GOLD analysis project Ga0302321, IMG submission 202505) | Peat permafrost microbial communities from Stordalen Mire near Abisko, Sweden - Fen_T0_1 | ecosystem: Environmental > Terrestrial > Soil > Wetlands > Permafrost | place: Sweden: Abisko... | reverse complement strand
CACGAAATTAAAATCTGTCTCCCTATACTGGATACAATAGTCCGAGGTCGGATACGACCCCGTGATGCCCAGTTCGAAATCCTTCATCCCTCGATCACGGAATACGTGCTGCACAATATCCGGCACACTCATCGACTGAAACATGCGGCAATCTGCCGAACGTGTCAGCGCCCACAACCAAGGCATCAGCGTCGCTCGGTAGTGGAAGAAATGTCCTACCTGCCCAACCATCACAAACCGGGCAACGATCGCGTTGAAGTAACGATCCGTTCCACCCGGCGTTGTCATGCGGATCGTGACCGGATGCCCTGTGATATCATCGAATTTGATATCGGGATCATCACTCGTCAATTCAGCCTCGATCACAAATGGGCGGCTGAGTTGTTCCTTTAGAACAAAGCTTCGCAATCCAAGAACGTCTTTACCAAGCGGGGTTCTGATCTCCACTGCCCGATTGATTTGGGAAATTGTCGGTGATGCCATAATGATTGGTTGAGCAGCAACCAATCGCAGAAGCTGCCAGTCCTTTACCCAAAAGTCGATTCCTCTCTTCAAGACGAACAACATCGCCGCAGTAAACAGCTCTCTCGAATTTGTCTCGGCAAAGTCACCAAACCTCCTCGTATCGACTTTCGATGCGAAGAATCAGCGGCGCAGTTGAGCGGACCCACTCGTGCAGGCGAGCAAAGCCGTCCTTCAAAAGCTGGGGCCAGCTGCCGCTCACGCTGATCTGCATTTTTTTGCCGACCAAGGCACTCTCAGCCGATTTTAATATCGATCCCAAACGAATCGCATTACTGGGAAACAGAAGTGCCGACAATATTACAGCGTTGGAGGCCCGGAGGAATCCCTCGCGCTATTCGGCCGTAATCTGAGCAATGGCTCGCCGCAAAAGCGCCGGCGCAAAACCTCGAACCAATCAAAACTCCAACTTGGATTTGCCACAGATTTGTCAGGAAAGCTGTTATATCTTGTTTTCTTTGCATCAAGCTGCATCTTCTTTCCTGTTCTAACTCATTAATAAACAATTTAAAACACGCTTAAGGAAGCATTTAGATTGTTGAGCAAACAGCGGTTCGAATCCCTCCCTCTCCGCCAGTGTTTAATAGTTTCGCTTTTCGAGGAGCGGAATCCAGATCGGCGGATGCCGACTCGCCCCAAACAGACGAGAGAAGCTGCTAAGCCTTTCGGCCGCTATCCACTGCCTTCTTTTTTTCGAAGGTTGCTCCGCCTCACCTCGTTTCGCACTTTTGCGAGAGGTGGCGCCGGTTGGCCGGCACGGCTTTTTTCATCTCTGCAAACGCGTGATGGCTTCTTCGAGTAATGCGAACGACAACGGGCATTTCTTCGGATTTATGTCCACCCAGACGCTCCAAATAAGAGCATCGGCGAGGTCCGAATCAGAAAGCTGCTGAGCTTTCGCAGTTTCTTTTAGATGTAACGCCTTCACCATCTGCTCGACAGAAAAGCCGCACTCATCCGCCATGCTCTTGATTTCGTCGAGCGGGTATGGATAGAGGGCCGAGTCTGAGCTGTGGGAGTGTTCCATGCTCTCATAAATCGGCTCCTCCCGGTCGTAGATTAAGCCACTGTATCCAGAATTCTAATAAAAAACTGTGAGCCTTTGGCTCGCAGGGACAATCCCCTACTCGCTTACGATTTACGGAACTGCGCGATGTGAAGGCACGATGCGTTTCACCGCAGGCGGCGCGCCCACCGAAGCCCGCGGCACCAAATCAACCGGGAACACAAGCGGGGTGAGCGGCGAAGGAACGCTTTGATCGCTCTGACGCTGGATGCAGTTAAGCATGACTTCAACGGCACGGTTACCCATCGCCCGCAGCGGCTGGCGTACAGTCGTGAGCTGGGGCACCGTCGTGCGCGCCGCCAACGTGTCGTCGAAACCAGCCACTGAGATATCGTCGGGGACGCGCAAGCCTACTTCGGCCAGAGCCTCCATGCAGCCGATCGCCACGCCATCACTCACGCAAAACACTGCGTGCGGGAGCGGCTCGCCTGCATGGCGTTTCAGCCAACCCCTCATAGCATTGCGACCGCTTTCACCGCTGAAACTCGCAGGGATAATCAGTGAGCTATCCACCTTGATGTGCGCGGACGTTAGCGCGCGTTTGTAACCGCGCAGACGGCGTTCGGCGCCAAGTAAACCTTCGTCACCCGATACGTGCAGTATGCGACGGTGCCCTTGTGCAACTAAATAACGAACCATCTCATAGGCACCACGTTCCTCATCGGTCTCTATGTTCACGACATTTGGCAATGCCACGTTGGCATGGATTGCCACAAACGGAGTGTGAATAGGCAGCAGTTTGGCGGTTTCTGCTGTCATCGTCGGCGCGACTAGGATCATGCCATCGATACGCCCGTCGCACCAACTGGGCAGGCGGGAAGCATCGCGTCGCCAATCGTGCAGTGTAAAAACAGTGGTGCTTTGCTCGTGGCGAGCGGCGGCCTCAAGAATGCCGTTGAAGACCTCCAGAAAATATGGGTTGAGCTCACCGCCTTCAATCACCGCAGCGAGTCCCAACGTTTGCATGCGGCGGTTCGCCAGAGCACGAGCAGCGGCATTGGGCCGATACTGCAACTTCGCCGCAGCCTCAATGATGCGCTCACGCGTCTCGGCCGCAATGCGCGACGAAGTGCGTGCACCATTGAGCACAGCAGAGGCCGCCATGGCTGACACCCCAGCCGCCCGCCCAACGTCAGAAAGTGTCGCCGCCCGGAACGGCTTGTGCTTTTTCGAACTAGTCATGGTGGCAATACTTCAATGTGAAAGCTACCCAGTCGCAAGAGTTATAGCAGATTGTTACAAGTGAGCCATGACTATGGCCGGCGAGAGACGTGCCCCGCATGGATCGTGACGGACATAGGCATTGTATTCTAGTGGCTGGTTAGGCCGCGATTTTTCATCAGAAAGGCCCATTTTAAAGGAGCTCCTACTTCCAAATCGCTTTCGTAGCTAAGGTTGCTGCGGAAGCCAAAGCCAGAGCAACAGCCGCCCAAAGTATACCGGAGACCCCCCCCGTTCCAGTTGAAACGAAAGACGCCAAATACAAATATAACAGCCGTCGCGATCCAGACCGCTGTGGTGCAAACCGCCTTAGTATTGCTATCATTCATATTCTTAGGTCATAATTTTGGTTTTATAACTGTGGTTAAATTTGCCTAACAGCGTGATCATCCACCGTCTACCCCCAATTCACGGCGTAGATGAATCTTTAGGAAACCGGGATAGAGCGCAGCGTGATAGACTGGAATCACCTGGCCGTCCTTCAGTGTGACGGTAAATAAATAGATGCGGAAGCTGTCGTCGATGTCGTGTATCCATTTCGCAGACACATCATCAAGACCGACCGGTTCGCAGACATAATGCCATTCCCGGCCGACCATCGCGGGCTTCGTATCCTGCACCATCAGCAGTGCTTTGTTTTCAGAAACATCCTCGATTTTGATACTCTCTGGCACGGCGTCTCCGAAAAAAGCTATGCGGAAAACATAAGTCCCTTGTTTTTTGACTTTGTTGGTTAAGAAGGTGGCGGTTTCTACCTTAAAATACTGATTTTCACTGCCCTCCACTCGCCCAGTGGCCATCGAAACCGTTACCTTCTGACCGCCCGCTACGGTGACGCGCGCGCTAGGCCCAGCGGAGGTGCATCCAACCAAACCAAGAACACAGAGAACGATCAGTTTTTTTCCAAAAGGCATAAGAGTGGATGGAGAGATTTTGGCGATTGAAGCGAACCGAGCAGTGAGCTCGCAAGCTTACGTCGCAAGATTCGCGCGAGCATGCAACACACGCCTCAATCACCGCAAGCCTCCCTTCTTGTAAAACAAAAAGGCCGCGAAGTGATCGCGGCCTGAGAGTGCTAATGGATAGCAACTCGCTAATAAGAGCTTGAGCAAAACGCTACCGATGCAGCGTAAAAATCTACTCAGCGCGCGTCAGAGAAGCTTGATACGTAAACGGCGAATTTCGGAGCTGGTAACAGTGATGATGACGCCGAGCGGATCGGCAACTGCGGTACCACCTTCGACACTGCCAACGGCTTTGGCTCCGACTAACTGGAGCTGCCAATTGCCCGACACCTTACCGGTAAGCAAAGCCTCGATCTGCTGGCCAACACGTTTGACGGTCAGGCTTACGCCCGCTTCGCCGCGCATGGTGGGAACGTTGCAGGTTGCCGTAGCTCCGTCCGCAATCTCGAAGATCCTAAAACAAGTGCCATCGGTGAAATCGTAGTCAGGGCGGCCATCTTGATTCCCAAGAGGCAGCACCGTGCCCGAATGGACAAAGAGCGGCATGCTGAGGAAATTATGTTGAGCACGCTGCCAGCGGCCACCGGTTTGCACCTCACCCGTGAGTAGATGCAGCCAGCGTCCTTCAGGCAAATAATACTCAACCGAACCATCCTCCGTAAGTACTGGAGCGACCAGCAATGACGAGCCCAACATGTATTGGCGTTCCAACATCGCACAGGCCGGATCGTCAGGAAATTCCAACACCATCGCGCGCATCATCGGCACTCCATCGCGATGCGCTTCGAGCGCCGCGCCGTAGAGATACGGCATAAGCCGGCACTTCAGCTTCGTGAAAAAGCGCAGCACGTCGCAGGCCTCGCCATTGTAATTCCACGGCACACGATACGATGAACTGCCGTGCAGGCGACTATGCGAAGACATCAGGCCGAACGCGACCCAACGTTTGTAGACCTCTGGTGGCGGCAACCCTTCAAAACCGCCAATGTCATGACTCCAGTAGCCGAAGCCACACAAGCCAAGTGAAAGGCCGCCACGCAGGCTCTCGGCCATTGATTCAAAGGTCGAATAGCAGTCGCCACCCCAGTGGACCGGGAAACGCTGACCGGTCGTATGCGCCGAACGGGCAAATACCATTGCGTCGCCTTTGCCACGCTTCTCCTCAAGCACTGAGAACACCACCTCGTTGTAAAGAATCGGGTAGTGATTGTGCATCCTCACCGGGTCCGATCCGTCAAAGTAAACAACGTCCGTAGGGATGCGTTCGCCGAAATCGGTCTTAAAACTGTCGACTCCCATGTCGGCAAGCCGGCGGAGATGCGAGGCGAACCATTTGCAAGCACCAGGATTTGTGAAATCCACAATACCCATGCCGGGTTGCCACAAATCCGTCTGCCACACGCCGCCGTCCGGTTTCTTGAGCAAGAAGCCCTGACGACGCGCCTCTTCGAACAAAATAGAGCGCTGGCCGATGTAGGGATTGATCCACACACATACTTTCAAGCCCCGTTCATGCAGCCGGCGCAAAAGACCTTCGGGGTCCGGGAATGTCCGCGGATCCCATTGAAAATTACACCAATCAAACTCCCGCATCCAAAAACAGTCGAAGTGAAATACGTGCAGCGGCAAATCGCGCGACTTCATGCCTTCGATGAAACTCGTCACCGTGGCTTCATCGTAACTGGTGGTAAACGAAGTGGTGAGCCACAGACCAAACGACCAAGCCGGTGGCAAAGCCGGACGGCCCGTCAACGCCGTAAGCTTACGAAGAATTTCCTTTGGGGTCGGACCGTGGATGACAAAATACTCGAGGCTCTCGCCCGGGTTGCTGAATTGAACACGCGAAACTTTTTCGGACGCGACTTCGAACGAGACCGGACCCGTTTCATTAACCAACACGCCATAACCGCGATTCGTCAGATAAAAGGGAATTGCTTTGTACGCCTGATCACTGCCCGTGCCTCCATCCTTGTTCCAATTCTCAACCACCTGGCCATTTTTCACGAATGCCGTGAAACGCTCGCCCAAACCATAAACGCATTCGCCTACTCCAAGCGAAAGTTGCTCGTGTACAAAGTTACCGTGCCCTAGCCATTGGACATACCCAATGCCGCGCGATAAACTACGAGTGAGAATGCGATCGCCCGCTTTAAACGTCAGCTCCCAACCATCACGCCGTTTTACGTGGGCCGAAAGTCCGCCCGAAGCCAGCACAGCCTCATCGGCATTTTGCGTGATCTTAATTTGAGCCGGTGCTTGAGGAACCAGTGGAATCTGCGGACCACGTGCCAAATCTCCCGTAAAATGCTCGACGCGAACCTTGATCACGTCGGCCATCGGCGAACTTAAGCTGATCGTCAGCAACGGCCCCTGCAATGTATCGCCGCGATGCCGGATCGGACGCGTCGGCGCATGCACCACGAGTGAGCCTTGCTCAGACGTAACGTCGTGGGCTTCAGCCGGATAATGAGCTTGTACGCCTGGCTGCATAAGCCAGTTGCCGTCGGTAAACTTCATTCGTGGTCAGGGGAAAGGTCGGGGAGTTTAGTTTAGCGTTAAATTCAATCCCGGGATAAACCGCCTGAATCAATCTTTTTTTTGTGATTTGCTGAAATAAATTGACCATTCAGGCCACCCGGCAACCAGCTTTCCTAGATTATCTTTTAGCCTAAATACTAGGTGTGCAGTGTCTCACCGGGGCAGGCCATTGAAATCAACTGCCGTTCCGGCGGGTTTTTCTTCTCTCTATCCCAATAAAACATCCAATCATCGCCGTATGCTCGCCGCTCTTCTCTTTGCCCCCTTGTTCTCCGATCACATGGTCCTACAGCGCGGACAAGCCAATCCCGTCTGGGGCTGGGATCGCCCGCAGCAAGTCATCACCCTCACCGTCGAAGGCGCAAAGCCATCTCCTGCTCCTATAAGCGTGACCGTCAACGCCGACGGCAGTTGGAGGCTCGCGTGCCCCGAACTTCCCGCCGGCGGTCCATACCGCCTCCACGTCAAAGGCAGCGAAGAACGCACGATTAACGACGTGCTCGTCGGCGAAGTTTGGTTCGCTTCCGGTCAGTCAAACATGGAATTCAAACTCCCCATGGCTGACGGCGGTACCACCGAGGTCGCCACCTCGGATGATCCGCAACTGCGCATGTTCACTGTCACCAGGGCCACCGCGCCGCAACCGATTACTACCGCCACGGGTGAATGGCGTTCAGCTACGTCGAATACGGCCGCCGACTTCACCGCTGTTGGCTGGTTTTTCGCCAAAGAGCTCCGTCAAAAACTCGGCGTGCCCGTCGGCATCATCAATAGTTCCTGGGGTGGCACTCGGGTCGAAGCCTGGACCAGTCGCGAAGCGCTCCGCTCCGTGATGGAGGTTGAAAAAGAACTCACTGCGCTCGCCGATGCCGAAAAAAGCCTTCCCCAGATCCGTGCGGAATATGCCGCCAAGCTCGATGCCTGGGAACAAAAGAACTTCCCCATGGACACCGCCAACGAAGGCGAACCTCGTGGTTGGGCCAAACCAGATTTTGCCGATACCTCCTGGCCTTCCATGACACTACCTATGTTCTGGCAAAGCGCCGGAATGCGTTTCAACGGCTGCGTCTGGTTCCGGCGCACGCTCGACGTGCCTGCGGCGTGGGCTGGGCGCGATCTCACGCTTAACCTCGGGGCTATCGACGATTTCGACACGACCTATTTTAACGGAGAAAAAATCGGCGCCACTCTCCGCGGCACGCTCAACGCTTACCAAGTTCAACGTCATTACCCCGTGCCGGGATCTTTGGTGAAAGCCGGTAAAAACGTGATTACTGTACGCGTTTTTGACCAGTTTGGCGACGGCGGCTTTTCCGGCCCCACCGCTCTCATGACTGCCGAAACTGCAGCCAAGGACCAAAAGCCTATCCCGCTTTCCGGCCCATGGCGTTACAGCGTAGAACGCGCAATACCTCTCGTATCAGGTTCGGTTTTTGCAACTTCTCCCACCATTCCCCCGCTGCTCGCCCCGGAAAACAATCCCGCCTACCTCTTCAATGCGATGATCGCGCCATTCATCGGTTATGGCATCCGCGGAGCAATCTGGTACCAAGGGGAAGCCAACACCGAAGTCGCCAACACCTACCGCGAACGGTTCACCGCTATGATTCGCGATTGGCGCGCACGCTGGAACCAGGGGAACTTCCCATTTTATTTTGTTCAACTCGCCAACTACGTCGCAACGCCGGGCTGGCCACTCTTGCGCGAAGCGCAAACGCAGACGCTCGCCGAACCTGCCACCGGCATGGCTGTCATCCTCGACATCGGCAATCCCACGGACATCCACCCAAAGAACAAACGCGACGTCGGCCATCGGCTCTCACTGATCGCCAGAGCTAAAATTTACGGTGAAGCCTCGCTTGAATATTCCGGGCCCACGCTCGACCACGTCGAAATCTCTGACGCTGCTATACGTATCTACTGGCAGCACGCAGCAGGCCTGCGTACCCACGACGGCGCTACCACAGTAAAAGGTTTTGAGCTCGCAGGTGCTGACGGCGTTTACCATCCCGCCGAAGCACATATTAACGGCACCACAGTTGTTGTGACCAGCGCCGACGCACCCGCGCCGAAATTCGTCCACTACGCCTGGGCTGATAGTCCTGAAACTAACCTGGAAAATTCCTCCGCCCTCCCCGCAGCGCCCTTCCGTACCGATAAGTTTTGAAACCGTGATTCATGTTCTTCCAGGTATGGGCGCAGACCATCGGATGTATTCCGCCCCCGCCTGGCAGCGTTTACCCAACGCTCGGTTTCTCGATTGGCCGGTTCACCGCAATGAAAAATCGATCACCGAAATAGCCGCGCGCGTTATATCCGACGCTGGCATCGAAGACGGTGACACCGTTATCGGTTCGTCTTTAGGCGGGATCGTTGGTTGTGAAATCGCCAACGCTGTTTTTCTTAAAAACCTAATACTTATCAGCGGCGCGAAAAATAAAACTGAGATTTCCGGCCTCCTTGCGCTTTTGCACCCTTTGGCACGACTAGCGCCCTTCGAATTTATTCAGATTTCAGCAGGCAAAATTCCCAGCGAACTCACCCAGATGTTCAGCCACAGCCAAGCTTCATTTATCCGCGCAATGTGTGATGCGATCTTCAACTGGTCGGGCTTGGACGAGAATCGTATCAAGCCTCTACGCATTCATGGCACCCACGATCGGGTGATTCCCTTGCCTGCACAGGTCGATCTTGCCCTCGATGGCGGCCACTTGATCGCCATGACTCACCCGGAAGACTGCGTGCAATTTATCCGAGCACGTTTGACCGACATAAATTGAGGCTCTTGCACGGGCCACAAGCTACACAAATCCTCTCCTGATACTTGCCCATGAAAAAGCGCCCCGTGGCTCTACGTAAAAGGGCCGAGTTTTCCAGCATTGGTGCTGCGAAATCCGTACATCCTTACGCTTGGTTATGGGAATCGGTTGAGCACGAGCCTTCGTTTGTTTTGCGCAGCATGTTCGGGGCGAAGGCGGTTTATCTGCACGGACTCATGATGCTCTGCTGCAGCGCAGGCCAAGAACCTTGGCGAGGCGTGCTCATTTGCACCGATCGCACACGACATGCCGCTCTCATCAAAGACTTCCCCTCGCTCGGTCCGCACAGCGTACTGCCGAAATGGCTCTACCTGCCAGAATGCGCTGCAGACTTCGAAATGACCGCTGGAAAACTTCTGAACCTTGCTCGCCAGCGTGACCCTCGCATCGGAATCGTACCCAACCTCCGAAAACGCAAGAGCCAGTCGCGACCAAAATAAGGTGCGATCTAGCTCAAGGACTGCAGATTTGCGCTGTATCCATCCTATTCCGGTATTTCTAATCTAGGAATACTAGTATTCTGCTTTGCGTCTGAGCACCTCTGCGCGAAATTCACGACCGATGTCTGTAACCGCACCTACTTTTCGAGAAGCTCTGCGTTTTTGGTTAAGGCTTGGCTTGATCAGCTTCGGCGGGCCAAGCGGACAGATTGCGATCATGCACACCGAGCTGGTCGAAAAGAAAAAATGGATCGGCGAAGAGCGTTTTCTGCACGCGCTCAATTACTGCATGCTCTTGCCTGGCCCCGAGGCGACACAGCTCGCGACGTATTGTGGGTGGCTTTTGCATCGCACGTGGGGAGGTATTGCCGCTGGCGTTTTATTCGTTTTGCCTTCGGCGCTGCTGCTTTGGCTACTCAGTTACATCTACGTAGCATATGGACAGGTGATGTGGATCGCCGCGGCTTTTAACGGACTAAAACCAGCCGTTACCGCCATCGTGTTTACCGCAGTTTGGAAGGTCGGCCAGCGAGCACTAAAAACCAGGCTCATGTGGGCGCTCGCAGCGGCGGCGTTTGTTTCGCTATTCTTTCTGCACGCATCGTTTCCTGCAGTGATCGCGACCGCAGCCGCAATCGGGTTCGCAGGAGGGAAATCGTTCCCACAATGGTTTCC
>Ga0302321_100006544_pt1 | contig 10247 bp, 6 predicted proteins | sample Fen_T0_1_FD_202505 | JGI IMG/M metagenome (GOLD analysis project Ga0302321, IMG submission 202505) | Peat permafrost microbial communities from Stordalen Mire near Abisko, Sweden - Fen_T0_1 | ecosystem: Environmental > Terrestrial > Soil > Wetlands > Permafrost | place: Sweden: Abisko... | reverse complement strand
CTGCGGGTACGCGGCCTGGATGAGGCCGCCGCGTGGTGGGCGGCGGAGCGCGTCCGGCTGCTGCTGGACCTGCCCCTGCCGTCGGCGCTGGACGGGACGCCGGAATCGGTCGCCGCGAGCGCCGTGGACGCATGGCTGTTCCACCCCGTGGCCAGGCCGTTCCTGCGGGTCAACCGCTGGGACGGCGTGGACTGGTTCCACGGCGAGTCGCTCGCGGAGCTCCTGGACTGGGTGGACCGGCTGGAGGCGATCCTGTCTCAGGATGGCTCTTCGACCTCGCGATCCACGGCGGCCGGTACCCCCCGGGCCGATCCGCGAGCCGTCCGCGCATTGATCGAGGCGGCGATCGAGGCCTCAGGCTACCGGGTGGACCGCTTGCGCGAGGCCCTCGGCGCCCCGAGTGTCGAGGTCGAGGTGATGGTCCAGCCGGCGCCGGAGCCCGAGCCCGAGCCCGAGCCCGAGCCCGAGCCGGAGCCGGAGCCGGAGGCCGAGCCCGAGGCCGGGGAGCCGGGGCCGATCGCCGTGGCCGCGTCCGAGCCCCTGGCCGGACCTGTCGACAAGCTGAAGAAGAAGGCGAAGAAGAGGCCCGACGCCAAGGGCAAGGGGAAGCCCAAGGGCAAGGGCGGCCGCAAGGGCGCCTGAGCCGGCGACAACGGCCGCCCCGGCCACACCTCAGCTGCCGAGCAGGATCCGCCGCAGGATCGGGATCGGCGGGGCGCCGTGGGCGATGACCTCCTCCAGGTGGGCGCGCTCGTCGAAGCCGGGCGTGGCCGGATAGCCGCCCACGACGCGCGGGGCAGGGACCGCATCCGCGCTCGCGCCGACCGCCACGGCCGCACGGCGCCGCGCTGCGTCCTCGATGTCCCACATCCCCAGGGAGCCCAGGAAGTACGTGGACAGCTGGGTCGCGGTCAGCCGCGCGCGCTCGTCCTTCGCCAGCGCCTCGGCCCGCTCCTGGAACGCGCCGTCCACCATGAGCGTGATCGCCTCGTCGGAGGTCATGCCCATCGTGTGGATGCGGACGTCGAGGACGGCGTTGGCAACCGCTCGCAGGTAGAACTTCCAGTGGACCAGCCACAGGGCGGGATCACCGGCCCCGTACCCGCGGTCCAGCATCACCTGGGTGACGTAGACCGCCCATCCTTCCGCGAACAGCCCGGACCGGAAGACGCGCCGGGCCGGCGAGCTGCCCCGATTCGCATACGCCATCTGGAGGTAGTGGCCCGGCACCGCCTCGTGGATCGTGAGCAGCTGGAGCTGGCGGGCGTTCATCTCGCGCAGGTAGGACTCGACCTCGTCGGGAGCCCACTCCGCGCGCGGCGGCGTGATGGAGAAGAACGTCTTCTGGCCCACGTCCAGCGGACCGGGCGAATCCAGCATCGCGCCGCCGAACGAGCGCATGAACTCCGGTGTCCACTCGATCTCCAGGGGCTCGTCCACGAGGCCGATGACGTCCCTCTCGCGACAGAACGACTCGATCCGGCCGAGCTCCGCGCGGCAGAACGCCACCATCTCGTCGCCCTTCGGGTGGTCCTTCGCGATGGCGTCCAGGATGCCGCGGACGAGATCGCCCTCGTCGTCCGGGATGGGATCGGCGGGCCGCCACCGCGGCCAGATCTCGCAGGCGATGCGGACCATCTCCGCCCGGACGGCGGCGAACTCGGCCTCGGCACGGGCCAGGATGGCCTCGGGCGTGACCGTCGGGTCGCGCAGCGTGTGGCGGAGCTTCGCGGCAAACAGGTCGTACCCCAGCGCCGCGTCACCAGTGGCAGACGGGACCACCTCCGTGGCCAGGTGCTCCGCGATGGCGTCCAGCACGGTCCAGGCCTGGGTCGCGGCGGCGCGGAGACGTGGCAGCACGGCGGCCACGTCGGAGTCGGTCGTGGCCGCAGCCTCCGCCTCGGCGACGGCGCCACGCCCCAGGTCCGCGATCCCGGCGATCCGCCGGCTGGCGACCTCGGCGTGGAGGCGCGACACGCGCCGGGCCCCGGAGCCCAGGGTCTCCTGCGCGTCGCCGATGATCCGTGGGATGCCCTCGAGCCGCCCGGCCATCGAGGCGAGCCGGACGTGGAGCGGCGCGAACTCGCGCGTGGTGAGCGGAAGCAGGCCCATGCCCAGCAGGTACACCCACGCCAGGGGGTCCCAGGCCAGCTCGTCCAGCTCCGTCTCGCCGAACCTCCCCGCCGCCAGCTCGCCAAGGACGAGATCGCGGTCGATGCGCTCGTCGGCGGTGAGGTCCGCCGCCTCCAGCCCGTCGAACGTCGTCGTCCAGCGGTCCGCGAACGCGATCCTCGCCTGGCGGCCGGCCTCGGACGTATCCGGCCAGCGGTCGTCGAACCGGTGGTCGCCGACGGCGGTGGCGAAGTCGGGCTGCAGGACGAACAGCTCGTCGAGGAACTGCCCGACGAGTTCGGCGAACGCGGTCACGGTGGCGTCTCCAGGGTACGGTCGGTCCGTGGGAGTCTAGCCCGTAGGGGCGCCGGACCGGCACACGCAGATAGACTCGGGCGATGCGGAACGAGCTCACGATCGTCAACGGGATCGTCTTCGGGAGCCCTGGCGCCACGGCGGTCCGGATTGAAGATGGCCGGATCGCAGCCGTCGGCACCGACGCGGCGGTCCGCGCCGCCCGGACCGGTGCCCACGAGACCGTCGACGCCCGCGGCGGCCTGATCCTCCCCGGCTTCGACGATGCCCATATCCACGTCCAGGGTGGTGCCCGCCAGCTCGCCGACGCCCAGCTCTATCCGCTCCAGACCGTGGAGGCCGTCCAGGCAGCGATCGCGGCACACGCCGCCGCCCATCCCGAGCGCGCATGGGTGAAGGGCCGCGGCTGGCTCTACGCGCCGTTCATCGGCGGCCTGCCCACCCGCCAGCTGCTCGACGCAGTGGTGCCGGACCGTCCCGCGTACATGCGCTGCTACGACGGCCACACGGGCTGGGTGAACACCGCGGGCCTGCGCCTCGCGGGGATCACCCGCGAGACCCCGGATCCGCCCAACGGCGTGATGGTGAAGGATTCCAGCGGCGAGCCGACCGGCGTCCTCAAGGAAGAGGCGCAGCAGCTGATCGAACGCCTCCTTCCAGTCCCGACCGAGGCCGAGGACCGCGCCTCGATCCGCCGGGCCATCGCAGGCCTGCACGAGATGGGCATCACCGCCGCCCAGGACGCCTGGCTGGAACCCGATGAGCTCGCATTCTGGATCCGCGTCGACTGGGATGGCGAGCTGGCGCTCCGGTTCCGCGGCGCCCTGGTCATGGCCCCGGACCAGACGCTGGCCGAGTGGCGGGACCGCCTCGATGCCTACGAGGCCCAGGCCTTTCCGCTGCGCGGTGGCAACCACCTCGACGGCGGGATCCTCAAGACGTTCGCGGACGGCGTGATCGAGTCCCGGACGGCGTCGATGCTGGCGCCGTACGAGGACGACGCTGGTGCCGGCCTGCCGGCCTGGGAGCCGTCGGCCCTCGACGCGTTCACGGCCGAGGCCGATCGCCGCGGCTGGCAGGTCGAGATGCACGCGATCGGCGATCGCGGTGTCCGGATGGCCCTGGACGCCTTCGAGCACGCGGCGGCGGCGAACGGCCCGTGGGCCGGCGATCCGCATGGCGTCGGCGCCACCCGCGCGCGTCCCGGAACCCACGAGCGGCGGCACCGGGTGGAGCACATCGAGACGATCGATCCGGCCGACATCCCGCGATTCGCGAGGCTTGGCGTGGTCGCGTCGATGCAGCCCTACCACGGCGACCCCTCCCCGAACCAGATCTCGGTCTGGGCCGGGAACATCGGGCCGGAGCGCGCGAGCCGCGCCTGGGCGTGGCGCTCGATCCGCGAGGCGGGCGGGCGGCTGGCGTTCGGGTCGGACTGGCCGGTGGTCCCCTACGACCCGTTCATCGCCCTCAACAACGCGGTCAACCGCCAGACCACGGACGGGCGGCCGGCCGGCGGCTGGCTCCCGGCTGAACGGCTGACGCTCGCCGACGCGCTCGAGGCGTACACCGCCGGCTCGGCGTTCGCCGCCTTCGCGGACCACCGGCGCGGGCGCGTCACCGTTGGGATGGACGCGGACGTCATCATCCTCGACCGGGACCTCCTGGCTGCCGGTCCATCTGCGATCATCGGCACCAGCGTCCGGCTGACCGTCCTCGGCGGCCGCGTCGTCCATCGCTCGGAGGAGCTGACGTGAAGGGTTTCATCCTCGCGATCCTGGCCTCGGCCATCGCCTTCGTGATCCTGATCAACGTGCTTCCGTCGTCGATGATCCAGTTCCAGGGCGAGAATCTCCAGCTCGCCCTCCTGGCCCTCGCAGTCGGGGTCGTCAACGCCGTCATCAAGCCGATCGTGAAGATCCTGTCCTTCCCGATCTCGCTCATGACCCTCGGCCTCGCAGGCATCGTGATCAACGCCGGCCTGCTGCTCGGCGTGGCGTTCCTCGCCCAGAACTGGGCGAAGCTGGACTTCACGATCGGCGGCTGGCCGACGGGCGGGTTCACGGCCGACACGGTCGTCGGTGCTGTCGTCGCGTCCGTGCTGCTCGGGTTGATCTCGGCGGTCGTCGGGCTGGTCGTCAAGGACTGAGCCCGTGGCCGCTTCGGATGGCGCGCCGGAGGGCGCGCCGGAGGCCGCGTCGGAGGGGGCCCTGCGGGATTCACTGCGGCTCGCCGCCCGGCGGTTCGGGACGCCGTCGTACGTCACGTCGGTCGCGTCCCTGGACGCAGCCGCGGCCGAGCTGCGCGAGGCGTTCCCGGACCCCTGGCTGCGCTCGTTCTCGCTGAAGGCGAACGACGTTCCGGCCGTGGTCGCGCGGCTCGCGGCGGCAGGGCTGGACGCGAACGTGGTGTCGTCCGGGGAATGGGCGGCCGCCCGGCGGGCCCGGGTCCCGAACGCGCGGATGACGCTCGAGGGCGTGGGCAAGACGGCATCCGACCTTCGTGCGGCGGTCCGGGCCTCGGCGGCCGGGGAGCCGTTGCGGTGGGTCGCGGTGGAGAGCGCCGAGGAGCTCGCGGCGCTGGGCGTCCTGGCCGCGCGGGCCGGGCTCGGACGCGGCGGGCACGCAGGCAGCGGGCGGGCGGGATTGCCGCCGCTGGACGTGCTGCTCCGCCTGAACCCGGACGTGCGCCCCGAGACCCACGCCGGGCTGGCAGTTGGACACGGCGCGTCCAAGTTCGGGATGAGCGAGACGGAGCTCACAGGTGCGGTGTCGGGGCTCGCAGACGACGGGCCGCTCCGGGCACGGGGCGTGCACCTGCACATCGGCTCGCAGCTGGGCGCGGTGGACGCCTGGCGCGACGGGGTGCGACGGGGCCTGGCCGTCCTGGCGCTGGTGGGCGCAGGGCGCCCGGACTTCGACACCCTCGACGTGGGCGGCGGGTTCCCGGTCGGCGAGGCGGGCTCTGTTCCGCCCCCCGGGCGGTTCGCGTGCGAAATGGGACCGCTGCTGGAGGCGATCCCCACGGGACGGCGACCGCAGCGCCTGGCCGTCGAGCCGGGCCGGTTCCTGGTCGCGCGGGCGGGGTGGCTCGTGGCGAGCGTGCTCCACGTCCGCGAGCGCGACGGTGCGGATGCCGGCGGGGCCACGGTCCGCATCGTGGTCATCGACGCCGGCATGACGGAGCTGGTCCGGCCGGCGCTGTACGGGGCCTGGCACCGGGTCACGGCCCTCACGTCGCTCGGACGCGCCGTCGACGACCTCGACCCGGCCGGTTCGTCGTCCGGGGCCACGCCGGCCCGCGTGGACGGCCCCGTCTGCGAGAGCACCGACACCCTCGGCACCCACGACCTCCCGCCGCTCCGCCGCGGCGACCTCGTGGCGATCGCCGATGCCGGCGCCTATGCCGCCTCGATGGCGATGACCTACAACGGCCGGCCCGCCGCACCGCAGGTCCTGCTGGAGGCCGACGGGCGGCTGGTGCTGGGCCGGCGCCGCGGCCGGGTCACGGGCGGCTGAGGGCCGTCGCCGCGGCCGGGTCACGGGCGCCGCAGGCAGCGCACATGCCGGAAACGAGGCTGCCGTCGGACCCTGAACGCCTCGATGACCCGTGGGCGCAGCCCCTCCGCTAGGCTTGCCGCGTCATGAGCCTGCCCCGTGCCCGCTTCGCCACCCGCCTCGCGGACCGCCCGCTCCTCGCGGACGGCGGCTTCGGCACCCTGCTCTTCTCGCGCGGCATCCCCCAGCGCGCCTGCCTGGACGATCTGACGGCAACGCGCCCGGACCTCGTCGGCACGATCCACCGGGAGTACCTGGACGCCGGCGCAGACCTCATCGAGACGCTCTCCTTCGGGGCGAACCGCATCCGCCTGGACGGGTACGGGCTTGCGGCGGAGGCGGGGCGTCTCAACCGAAGGGCCGCCCAGCTCGCCCGGGAGGCTCGCGACGTGAGCGGTCGGGACGCATGGGTCGGCGGCAGCATCGGCCCGCTCGGTCCGCCCACGCGGGAGCTGCGCCACCTCGACGATGCCACGATTCGGGCCGCCTACCGCGAGCAGATCGAGGGGCTGCTGGAGGGCGGTGCCGACCTCCTGGTCATCGAGACGTTCTTCGACCTCGCGCACCTGCTACTCGCGGTGGACGAGGCGCATCTCGCGGCCGACATCCCGGTGATCGCGTCGCTGACGTTCGGCGAGGACCTGGTCCTGGCCGATGGCACGGGGCCGGCCGCGGCGGCATGGGCACTGGCGAACGCGGGCGTCGACGCCATCGGCGTCAACTGCGGCTCCGGCCCGCTCGCCTGCATCGACGCCCTGGACGGCTTCGGCCACGCGGACGGAGGCGGCCCGGCCCGCTCGATCATGCCCAACGCCGGCCTCCCACAGCGCCTCGAGGGCCGCTTCGTCTACGCCGCCGAGCCCGCCTACTTCGGCCGGATCGTGCCCCGCCTCCTGGACAGCGGCGCACGCATCGTCGGCGGCTGCTGCGGCACGACGCCCGACCACATCGCGGCGATGCGCGCCGCCCTCGACGCTCTCGACGCCGGCCAGGCCGTCATGACCGCCGACGACCGCCGCTCCCAGGCCCGCACCCGCAGCGCCGGTGGCACCGGGCGCGCCCCCGCCATCGTGATCCCGGCGCCCCGGACCGCCGCCGCGGACACCACCCCGGAGCCCGCCGCCGCGGCCCCCGGCTCGAGGCTCGCCGGCGCGCTGACGGACGGGCGCTTCGTGATCTCGGTCGAGATCGATCCGCCGCGCAGCATCCGCATCGATCGCACGATCGACGCCGCTCGCCTCCTCCGCGACGCGGGCACGGACGCCGTCAACATCTCGGACTCGGCCATGGCGCGCGTCCGGATGGGCGCGATGGCCGTCGCGTTCGGCATCCGGCAGGCGCTGGACCTCGAGTGCGTCGTGCACGTCACCACCCGGGACCGCAACCTGATGGCGCTCGAATCCGAGCTGCTGGGGGCGCATGCGCTGGGCATCAGGAACATCCTCGCGCTCACCGGTGACCCGCCACGCGTCGGCGACTACCCCACCGGCACGGGCGTGTGGGACGTGGACTCGATCGGGCTGATCGAGATCCTGGCCAGGCTCAACCGCGGCGAGGACCAGGCGGGCTCCCCCATCGGCCAGCCCGCGTCGTTCACGATCGCCGCGGCCCTGGACCCGACCGCCCATGACGCGGCCACCGAGTGGGACCGCCTGGAGCGGAAGCTGGCCGCGGGCGCGCACCTGGTGATGACCCAGCCGCTCTACGACGTGCCGCAGGTCGAGGCGATGCTGGCCGAGGCCCGCCGGCGCTTCGGGCCGGGAGGCTTTCCGGTCCCCGTCCTCCTCGGCGTCCTGCCGCTCGTCTCCACCCGCCACGCGGAGTTCCTCCACAACGAGGTCCCGGGCATCACCATCCCGGACGCCGCGCGGGAGCGGATGCGGACCGCGGGCGCCGGTGGGACCGAGGCCGGGATCGAGATGGCGGACGCGCTGCTGGCCGCGGTCGATGACGGGGTGGCCGGCACCTACCTGATGCCGAGCTTCGGGCGCTACGAGCAGGCGGCCGAGCTCGTCCGGAGGATCCGCGGCCGTCACCCCGCGACGCCGTCGATCGAGCTGGCGGCCGCGACACCGGTGGCGGCGGAGGCCGCACCGCCGGTCGCGCCTTCGTCCACCCCTTCCTGACCGGGCGTCCGTTCGCGTATCGTGCGGGTGTGCCGCACGTGCCGTCCGCTCCGCTGATCACCCGCCGCGCCCGCCGCGCCATCGCGGCCGCTGCCGTCCTCACGCTCCTCGTCCTGCCGCTCGTCCCGGCCGCCATCGCCGCCGGACCCCCCTTCCCAGCCCCCGTGAACAACCAGGCCGTCTACGACGAGGCGGGGGTTCTCTCCGACGGCGTCCGGACGCGGGTCGAGGCCACGATCGACGGCATCGAGAGCCGGACCGGTGCGGAGGTGGTCGTCTACACCCAGCTCGTGCCGGCCAGCATCACGACTGCGCAGGCCGAGGCCGACGCGATCGCGCTCATGGACCAGTGGGGCGTCGGCCGCAAGGGCATCGACGACGGCCTGGTCATCCTATTCGACCTGCACGAGGATGACCCGTGCCACGGCGAGGTCCAGCTCTATGCCGGGCCCGGGTTCCGCGCCACGTTCCTCACCAACGAGGAGCGCCAGGCGATCTTCGAGAACGACATGCTGCCCTACCTCCACGCGTGCGACATGGACGGGGCATTGCTGGCGGCGATGGCCAAGGTCGACGCCGCCGCCACGCCGGATCACGCGCAGAGCCTCGAGACCGCGCGCCAGGCGAATGCCGTCATCGGCCTGATCCTCTCGCCCCTCGTCGTGCTGCTGGTCGTCGGCGGCGCCCTGCTCAAGTGGTACCGCGTGGGCAAGGACCCGGTCTACCTGGACGACCCGTCGATCCTGGTGCCCGCGCCGCCCCCAGGCCTGACGCCCGCCGCCGGAGCCGCAGTCCGCGACGGCGGCGTCGCGCGCCGGTCGCTCACCGCCGCCAGCCTCGATCTCGCCGTGCGCGGCTACGCGGGGTTCAAGGCAGAATCCGGCGGGGCGTTCGGCGGCAAGCCGGAGATCGGCATCTTCGCGGGTGAGGCCACCTCGGCCGACCAGGCGGAGCAGGCTCGGATGCTCCGGGCGCGACAGCGGCCGATGGACCCGGCGACGCAGTACCTCCGGGAACGCCTGGACAAAGTTGCGGGCGGCACGACGTACATCGAGCATGCCAGGATCACGGAGCTCGGCAAGTACGTGGGCGAGTTCGACAAGCGCCTCGAGACCCACCTCGTCGCGGAGGGCTGGTACCGGGAGCGGCCGTCGATGTCGTCAGGCCGCTGGGCGGTCCGGGGAACCCTCGCGTTCATTGCCGGCGTGGCGACCCTCATCGTCGGCATCAACCTGCCGGCCGGTGGCGTGGTGGTGCTCGGGGTCGCCCTCATCGCCTCCGCGATCGCGCTGTTCGTCATCGCCGGCGCCATGCCCGCACGCACCCAGTCCGGGGCGGTGATCCGCGCGATGCTGGAGGCATACCGCCGCACGCTCGAGAAGACGATGGCGCAGGCGAGATCGATGGGCCAGGTCGTGACCGAATCCGCCATCCCGCTCATCGAGACCCCCGACGACGCCGTGGCGTGGGGCGTCGCGCTCGGGCTCCAGGGCGAGGTGGAGCAGGTCCTGGCACGCTCCTCCGAGGACGTCCGGGCGGGCGGCACGGGCTACTACATGCCCGCCTGGTACCTGGCCGGCGCGGGCGGTACCGGTGGGGGTTGGGGCGGGCCCGGGGGTGGCTGGGCGCCGGGCCTGATGAGCAGCTCCCCGATCCCGGACTTCGGCGGCATGATGGCGGCGCTCGGGACCATCGGGAACTCGCCGGCCTCATCGGGCGGGGCCGGAGGTGGCGGGTTCTCTGGCGGGGGCTCCGGCGGGGGCGGCGGGGGCGCGGGGGGCGGCTTCTAGGCAGTCGGCGGCCGGGACACGGCCAATCGGCCGCCAGCGGTGCGGCCAGTCCCCCACCGGCGGCGCGGCCAATCGGCCCAATGGGCATGCCGGCCCGGCCTCCGGGATCCCACGGTACACTCGCGGCCATGGGAGCCACCGACACGATGGAGATCTTCTTCGAGCGCCTCAACGACGGCGACGTCGCTGCTGCCGTCGCGCTGATGGACGAGCGCACCGAGATGCGGATCCACGTCGGTGACAACGCTCGGACGCTGCGCGGCATCGAGCAGGTGGGCGGCTGGTTCCTGCGGGCCGACAAGGGCCTCAAGATGGTCCCCGGCGACGCGCGGGACCTCGGCAACACC
>Ga0302321_100006543_pt1 | contig 10249 bp, 5 predicted proteins | sample Fen_T0_1_FD_202505 | JGI IMG/M metagenome (GOLD analysis project Ga0302321, IMG submission 202505) | Peat permafrost microbial communities from Stordalen Mire near Abisko, Sweden - Fen_T0_1 | ecosystem: Environmental > Terrestrial > Soil > Wetlands > Permafrost | place: Sweden: Abisko... | reverse complement strand
CGTTGCGGTGCTCGGCTTCCTCCCGATCGCGAACTGGATCCCCGGTGGCCACGCGGCCCCCGGATATCCGTTGCTGGTGCAAGGCTGGCTGAGCGGCACCGCCATCTGTGTCGGCATCGGGGCTATTGTCGCCATACTCACGCGCCGGCGCACCGTCCTCATGCCGGTTTTCGGCGACGTGTGGGCAGGCGGCGCGAGCATTGACCCGGTTTCGCTCGGAATACTTGTCGCGGCTGGTGCGCTCTACCTCGTCGTGGCGCAGCTGGTGTTCAGTGGTCGTCCCCTCCTCATCGACGAGATCATCCAGGTGTTCCAGGCCCGGGTGTTCGCGAGCGGCCGGCTCTGGCTGCCGGCGCCGGCACATCCCGAGTTCAGCAGCAGCATGCACCTTATCGACGGCGGAAAGGTCTACGGTCAGTTCCCCGCCGGCGGCCCCGCCATGCTGGCCCTCGGGTCGCTGCTGCGGGCAGAGTGGATTGTGGGGCCGGTGTCGGGGGTCGTGAGTGCCTGGGCATTCGCGCGGCTGCTGCGGCGCATCGAGCCACGCCTGTTCATCCGTCGCCTCGCGCTGGGCCTCTTTGCACTGGCGCCGTTCGTGGTGTTCATGAGCGGCTCGCACATGAACCACGTGACGTCGCTGATGTGGCTCATGCTCGCCACCACGGCGCTGTACGGTGCCGTCCGCGATGGCGAGGTGCACCTCCTCCCGGCGCTGGGCTGTGGTTTCGCACTTGGCATGGCGGCCACCATCCGTCCGGTCGACGCGCTCGCCTTCGCGCTGCCCGCGGGGCTCTGGTTCCTGGCGCGCACCGTCCGGCGTCCCGCGCGCTGGCGGGAACTCGTCGCTGCGGGAGCCGGTGTTGCGCTGCCGGTCGCGGCGCTCTGCGCGGTCAACTGGGCCACGACCGGCGCGCCGCTCCGCTTCGGCTACACCGTGATGTGGGGACGCTCGCACGATCTCGGCTTTCATGCGGCGCCGTGGGGCGACCTGCACACGCCGGCCCGTGGCCTCGAGCTGCTGAACCTCTATTTCCTGCGGCTGCAGAGCTACCTCTTCGAGACGCCGTTCCCCGCGCTCCTGCCGGCGATCGCCTGGCTTGGCCTTGGCCGGGAACACGACGATGCCGACCGCTTCTTCCTCATCACCGGTACGCTGCTCTGCCTGCTGTACGCGGCCTACTGGCACGACGGGTTCTACCTGGGGCCGCGGTTCCTCTTTGCGCTTGCGCCGGCACTCGCGCTCTACTCCGCTCGCGCACTGACGATTTCCATCGGGAATCCGCTCACCAGGCGGGCGCTTGGCGTGGCCCTCGTGACCGGCGTGCTGATCGCCGTGATCGTGTCGGTACCCATCCGGATCAGGCAGTACCAGCAGGGCATGATCAGCCTTCGCTGGGATCCTGATGCGGAGCTCGAGCGGGCGGGGGTGAAGGACGCCGTGGTGCTGGTACGAGAGAGCTGGGGGAGCGAACTGCTGGTGCGGCTCTGGGCGTTGGGCGTGTCCCGGCCGGCGGCGGAGCACTACTACCGTGCGATCGATCCGTGTGTGCTCGAGCAGACGATCACCGGGCTGGAGCGTACCGGCGCCGATTCGACGCGCGCGCTGGCAGCGCTCGAACCGCTCGTCAGGGACTCGGTGCGCCTGGTTCGTTCCGCGGAGTCGAGCGATCCGACGCTGCGGAGGCTGCCGGGGCTCGCCTACACCGCACAGTGCAACGAGCGCCTCGCCGAGGATGCATCCGGCTTCACGCTCTTCCCCCCCAACCTGCTCTCGCGGCGCACCGACGTGCGCTTTGCGCGCGACCTCCATGGCCGTGACAGCCTGCTGCTCGCCGGGTACGACGGCCCGGTCTACCTGCTCAAGCCTTCGAGTCCCGCCGTTGGCGCCATCCCGCAGTTCCATCCCGTGCAGGTCGATTCACTGTGGGGAGCGTGGCGCCGGTCACCCTGATGCGTGGCCCCGCCTAGCGTGGCAGCGGCGTGATGACGCCGCGTTCCTCGTCGTACAGGTAGGCGGCCCGCCCCGGGGCCAGTGCCAGCAACTCCGCATTCTCCGGCCCACGATCGTACACCACCCACATCGGCGCCGTGTCGTAGTCGGGCGGGTTCTGGATCAGGCTGTAGTGGCTCACATGGCGCGGCCCGTAGCGCACGAACACAACCGCGGGTTGGGTGACGGCCTGCAGCAGTTGCTGGAAGTAGAGTTGCGCTGCGGCGTTGCGCAGGTGCTCGCTCCTCGCCGCCTGTACCCGGAATGGCAGCACGAGGAACACCGCGGCTGCCGTTGCGGTGAGGAGCAGGTCCACTCGCCTGGCGGTGTCACCGGGTTCGAGGCTGTTGCCGGTCAGCAGCCGCCCGAGCCGAGCCGCGCCGAGCGCAAGCAGGAGGGCGACAACCGGAAACGCCTCCAGATAGTAGAGCGTCCAGTTGTTGAAGTGCGCGTATGGCAGGTGAGCGAGCAACAGCAGCAGCGCGGTGCCGGCGGCGAACAGGACCGCGGCCGGTGCGCCCGGCACTCCGAGCAGGACCAGGCTGGCCGCGGCCAGCGCCGGCAGTCCGCTGACGTCGGTGAGCACCGCGCGGGCGCGCTGCATCGCGATGACCGGCAGGCGCTGCGCGGTGTGCTTCGCGTGCGCGCCGCCGAAGTAGGCGGAGAGCGCCTGCATGTCCGGAGGGAGCGGCATGGTGGCCGGGGTGGAATCAAGACCAAAGCCCATTCGGTCGAACGGCAGGTACAGGGTGGTATAGCGCGCGTAGGGTGAGGTGCGCCAGTTCCCGGTGACCTTGCTGTTGTGAAGCGGCATCAGCATGACGACACAGGTGCCAACCGCCATCGCTGCGGCGAGCTGGCCCCACGCCCGGCGTGCGGCCACGTTCCTCAGCACGACGACGCCGACCGGCAGCGCGAACACCAGCGCCGTGAGCGGGCGCGTTATCGCACCCAGGCCGACACATCCCGCCAGCGCCAAGAGCCAGGTGACGCGCGAGGTCGATCGCCACTGCAGCAACGCCCACCATCCGGCCAGCCAGAGCAGCGCAGTCAGGATCTCGGAGAAGTAGCCGGCACGAAAGCGCAGGTTGCCGGGTGACGCGAGCCATATCGCGGTCGCGAGCAATGCGACCGGGCCGCCGACGATACGACGGGCAAGGGCGAACGTGAACGCCCCGGTGAGTGCGGTGAGTAGCAGGGGAACGAGCGCCGGGAGGTGCAGCCAGGTACCCGGCAGCAGGGCGAGTGCGAACCCGGGCGGATACTTCGGCGCGAGCCCCGGTGACAGGAGTACGTGAAACTGTTCGAAGAATGCGGGGGCTGGGGGTGGCGGGCCTACCCAGCGGCCACGTGCGAAGATGCCAGCCTGCAGCAGGTACGCCGCTTCATCGTGGTAGACGGCGACCGGGTCAATGCCGCCCCATGTGAGCAGCGTCACCACAATGGCCAGCGCACCAGCCATCCACGGGACGCTCCGGTGCGCGAGCGTGGTCCTCAGTGCGCTGGACTCGCGCAGGGGTACGCGAGCCACGATCCGCGCCGCTGCCGCGAAGGCTGTGATGGCGATCAGGGCAGCGGATATCGTCACGTCGGTCGGAGGGCGGGACCCGCGCCGACGCGCGCCACAAAATGAAGGGACCGGTCGAACAGCGCAGATGCCGGCCAGGGGTAGAGGCCCAGGGTGGTGTTCCACGTCTCGATGGCGGCGCCGATTCGCTGCAGGGCCAGGGTCCACTCCTGCGCGGACCAGTAGTTGTACGGCAGCGCGACCCCGTGCGCGGCATTGCCGGTCCAGTCCATCAGCCGCAGGGTCTGCCGGTCGAACCACCCCGCCTGGATGTGATCCTTGATGATGATGGCCTGTCGGGCGACGCGGGCCGCCTCGGTCAGCAGCCGGATGGGATTGTCCGCGTGATGCAGTACGTCGACCAGGAGAATGACGTCCACCGCCCGGTCGCCCATGGGCAGGGTGAGTCCGTCGAACTCCTGTACCGGGATATGGGTCCGGGGCCGAACGAGTACGTCCATGCCGGTGAGCGCCAGGTCGGGGCGCGCGTTGCGGATCGTGCGCCCGAGCAATCCGTCGCCACAACCCACGTCCAGCACCGTGGCACCGCGGGGAAGCAACGGCGCGATGTGACCCGCCAGTACCCGGATCCGGCGCTGGAAGATGAGACTCGCGTGGAGCCCCCCGACGAGGCTCATCGGCGCCGGAGCCCCAGGATGCTGAAGAAGAAGCTCGAGAGCACGGTCTGGACGCCCAGCGTGACGAGAATGGTGCCGGGAATGACCCACCGCATGGTCTGCGCGTAGTCGAGTGGGCCAAGGTCGCGCGCGATCCACTGGCCGACCGCAACGCCTATGAGGGCGATGCCGGCGACGGTCCCGGCGGCCCCCGCGACGATGCCGCGCTCGAGGTTGAAGATCTCGTACAGGCGGTTCATGCGCGGATCGTCGGGGAGGAGCCCTTCGGTGATCGCGAAGATCTTGGTGAGGAAGGCGAACACCACCGCCTGGTAGCCGCAGACGATCATCAGCCCGCCCACCAGCAGCGTGTGCACGTCGAAGTGAACCCGGCCAAACTGGAGCCCGGGGAGCGCCACCGCCGCCGCCACGACGCCCAGCAGCATGAGCGCCAGCCCGGGCACCAGGAAGAGCCAGCGCGGGCTCAGGGCCAGGAAGAAGCGAAGGGTGCGCCATCCGTCGCGGAAGGTGCGCAGGTGCGGGCGCTGGTCGCCCCGGCCGTCAGGCCACAGCGTGATCGGTACCTCGCTGATGCGCGCCCCAGTGAGTGTCGCCTTGATGATCATCTCCGTGGCGTACTCCATCCCGGTGCAGCGGAGGTCGAGGTCGCGCGGGAGGTCGGCGCGGAATGCGCGCATGCCGCAATAGATGTCGTGGATCGGCACCCGGAACCAGCGCCGGGCGAGCCAGGAGAACATCGGGTTGCCCCACACCCGGTGCAGGAACGGCATGGCGCCGGGGCGGACGGTGCCGCCGCCCGAGGGGAGCCGGCATCCCTGCACCAGCTCCGCACCACCGCGAAGCGGTGCCAGGAAGCGATGCAGCTCGGTGAAGTCATAGCTGTCGTCTGCGTCGCCCATGAGCACATAGCGCCCGCGCGCCGCCGCAATTCCCCCGGCGAGCGCGCTGCCATAGCCGCGTGCCGGTACCGGGACGACCCGGCCTCCCGCCGCCTCAGTCGACGCCTGCGAGCCGTCGGTGCTGCCGTTGTCCGCGACCACCACCTCCCCGGCAATGCCGTGCTCCCGCATGGTGCGCACCGCCTTGTCGACACAGCGCCCCACCGTGGCCACTTCATTGAGGCACGGAATGACGACGGTGAGCTCGACGGTCGCGGAGCCGGGATCCAGGTCGGACGTGGTCGGCATCATTGCCTGATCGGGGTTGAGGGATTGGCCGGAGCCGCGAGCGCGCTATCGGCCTGCTGCGCCAGTGATGCGAACATCGTGTCTCCCAGGGCAAGGCCCGCGGACGCGGTGGCACGCGCCGCCCGCCAGTCGCCCTGACGGGCCTCGATATAGTAGAGCTTGCTGCGCATCGTTGGCGCCTCGGGGTCGACCCGGAGTCCATCGTGCAGCACCGTGACGGCCTCGCTGTCCTTGCCCTGGCGATCGAGGAGGATGGCGAGGTCCTCGTACACCTTGGGATCATCGCCCCACAACGTGATCGACCGCCGGTACTCGCGGGCGGCGTCCTCGAGGCGTCCCTGACGGTCCAGGTGCCGCGCCAGCGTGCGGCGTGCCCGGTAGTTGTTCGGCGCCTCGACCTCGACTTGCCGGAGCAGTGCGTCGTTGTCACGCCAGACGCGTGCGCGTCCGGCACTCCTGGCAGCCGCCACCAACACGATCGCACCGATGGCCGCGAGTGCGACGCGCGCGACGACCCGCGAGGGTATCCACCGCGCCGCCCGCTCGGACAATCCGGCAACGGCCAGCATCGCGCCGGCACTTGCCAGGTAGAGCGTCCGCTCCGCGAGCAGGATGCCGGTCGGCAGGATGAGGTTGCTGATTGGCAGCAGTGCGACCGCCGTCCACGCGATGCCCAGGGTGATCGCGGGCGCACGGACCCGGCTTACCCATGCGAGCCATGCGCACGCGCCCAGCAGAAGGGCGGCGAGAACGTGTATCACTCCCATTGTCGTAGCGACGGGATAACCCGGCGGAGAGTAATCGAAGCTGAGCCGCGCCGGCCACAGCAGCAGCCGCGTCCACTCCGGAACGGTGCCGAGCGCCACCAGAGCCCTGGCGCCGGGCGCGAGCGCGCGCAGCGGTGCCGCCGGCTCGTCGCCGGCCAGACCTCCCAGCACCGAGGCGCGGAGCAGCAGCAGTCCCAAGAGCAGCACCGCCATCGCCCCGGCAACTGGCAGCACCTTCCTGGCGGACTGCACGCCAGGCGGGGCTCCAACCATTGCCGTGACGAGGAGCAACGCCGGCGTCACGAACCCCTGCTCCTTGCTCACGGCGGCCAGCATGCCGAACCCGATCACACCGAGACGGCGCGCCGGGGTGAATCCATCAGCGATCCCCCGCATGGCCGTAAGGACGGAGGCGAGCACAAGCGCCGTACACAGGAGCTCGCTCACGCCCACCGCGTTCGCCACCGCTTCGACGTGCACCGGGTGCACCGCAAATAACAGGGCGGCGAGTGCGGCCCATGGCGGACCCAGCACGCGCCGGGCCAGCATGTACACGAGGCCGGTCGCCAGTGCGTGCAGGGCGACGTTCGTGGCGTGAAAGATCCAGGGTGTGCCCCCGCCGAACTTCCACAGGAGCGCCATGAACCACACCGTAAGCGGCCGGTACAGCCCGCCGCTGGGCCAGTAGGCCTGGCCGATGTATTCCCACGGAGGGAGAAGCGTGGTGACGCGCGCGTTCTCGACGATCAGGGGAACGTCATCATAGGCAAAGCCGTTGCCCAGGCTGGCCGCGGCCACGGCCACCGCGGCGGCGACGGCCATCACGGGGAACACCCAGCTTGGTGCCGGCAAACGGGCACTCATGGCGTGTCCACCGGACTCGACACCACCGTGCCATCGAGCGTTTCCAGTCGCTCCCATCGCTCGTCGTACACATACGCCGTTCGACCCGGCGCCAGGGCCATCAGCCTGGGGTTCTCGTCGCCACGGTCATAGACCGTCCAGATCGGCGCCGACGCGTAGTCGGCGGGATTCCGGATCAGGCTCCGATGCATGCGATGTCCCAGTGCGTAGCGCACGAAGACCACAGCTGGCTGCTTTATGGCCGCGGTTGCGGCCTCGAAACGAAGCAGTGGTTCGCGGGCGACGTCGAGATTCAGCCGTGTCTCTGCGAGGCGCTCCGGCAACGGCCAGATCGCAATGGCCGCCGAGAGCATCAGGACCAGGGCCGCACGCTCGGCCGGCTGGTCCACGGAGAGCTTCCGGGAAATCAGGGACACAATCGCCGCGGCGCCCGCCGCCACGGCTGCGGCGCCGACCGGCAGCGCCTCGGCATAGTAGAGACTCCACTGCGGCGGGTGGGCGTAGGCGAGATGGACGACGAACAGGAGTGCCGCGGTGCCGGCGGCGAATCGGAGCGCGGCGGGCCCCGTCACCACGCCGATCGCAGCGAGGATGAACGCAAGCAGGGCCCACTCGCCCGCGAGGTCGGAGAAGAAGACGCGCGTCCGGGCAACGAGTGCCATCGGCACCTTCGACGCCGTGTAGTCCCGGTGGAATGTCGCGAATGCCTGGGCCAGTCGCTCGATGTCCGGTGGGCGCGTCCGCTCCGGCGCGCGCTCATCCAGCCCAAGCCCCATGTGATCGAAGGGCAGGTAGGCGCGGGTGTAGCGGCCGTAGGGGAGTTCCCACCATGGGCCGCCGGTCGCGACGTTCTGGAGGGGAATCAGCCCCACGATGGGCAAGGCCACCGCAACCGAGAGGCCCACTTGCCGCCAGGCGCGAGTGCGCGCGGCATCGCGCAGCACGACAATGGCGATCGGTGCGGCAAAAATGAGGGCCGTCAGCGGCCGGGTGATCACGGCAATCGCCATCGACACCGACACCAGCATGAGCCAGCCCGGAGCCCGCGCCTCGCGCCAGCGCAGGAGCCCATACCAGGCCAGCAGGCACGCTGCTCCCGTCAGGGTTTCGGAGAAGAACCCCGCCCGGTAACGGCCTCCCGGCGCCGCGAAGTAGATGGCAGTAGCGAGTGTTGCGGTCGCGGCTCCGTACAGCTGGCGGCACAAGATGAACAGGAGGGCGGCTATCAGCCCCGTCAGCAGCAGGGGCACCAGCGCCGTGGCGCCGAGCAGCACGCCGGGCACGAGGGCGAGCCCGAATCCGAGGGGATACTTGGGTACCAGGCGCGGGGTGACGAGCACATGCGCCTGCTCGAAGAACTCGGGTATCGGGGCGGCGTCGCCGGCGATGTGCCCGCGCGCGAGGAGCCTTGCCTGCAACACATAGGCAACTTCGTCGCCCACCGTCGGCAGCGGGTTGAGCGATCCCCATGCACTCCAGGTGATCACCACGGCCGCGATCGCCGCCAGCAGCGGTGCGATCGCGGGCAGGCTGCGGAACGATGCCAGGAGCCGCGGTGCCGCCGGCCAGCGGAGCGCGACGATCGCCAGCAGCGCAACGAGCGCTGCCACGAGCCACGTCATTGCGCGCGTGCGCGCGCCGAGTCGCTCGCGTTCGGCTGCACGGTCAAGCGCACGGTTCCGGGTGCGGCGCTGTCCGCAATCGCGCGCTCAGCGGCGGCCTTGAAGTTCCTGAAGTTCAGTGAGTCGCCGCCGCCGCCATCTACCGCCAGGCCGATTCGCGCGTGCGCCCGGGCCTCGGCGTACCGGCCATCGTACATCAGGCACGCAATAAGGGACGAGCGCACCTCGTTGAGGTCGGGCGCATAGCGAAGCGCGTGCAGGTACAGCGGAATCGCCTCGGTACACCTGGCCTCCAGGCGCAGGCGGTCGGCATACTCGCGGGGGACGGCGAAACTGCGCGGAAAGAACGCCATGGCGCGACGGTACTCCACCTCGGATGCCTGGCGTTGATGTCCTTCCCAGAGCAGGCTGGCCGCGCCGTAGTGCGAGCGATAGCTGAGCGGAGCATCAATGAGCATCTGGGCTGACTGGGCGAACGGATTGGCCCAGCTCCGCTGACGCCGGGCACTCGAAAGTGTGCCAGCGAACAGGAGGAGCACCAGCGCTGCCACGGAGAGGCCACGAATGAGGGGGCGCGACTCGGCTACCGCCTTGAACACGGCGGGCAGGAGGGCGCCGATGACGAGCAGGAACCCGATGCTGGCAAGAAACAGGGTGCGCTCCGCGAGGACGATTCCGGTCGGCACCAGCACGTTGCTGACCGGGAAGAGGGCGATGCCGACCCAGAGCACCCCGAACGTCACCACTGGGGCGGTGCGCCGCGCGGCGAGGGCACCGATGATCGCGGCGGCGAGAATGAAGAGTCCCAGCGTTTGCGCCGGACCCCATCCAAGTGCCCCGTTGATCTCCTGCGGCGAGTAGTCAGCCTGCAAGTGGGCCGGCCAGATGAAGAGGCGGGCCCACTCGGGCACGACACCCAGCATGGTCAGGGCGCGCTCGCCCGCCGTCAGCCCCTGCAAGCCCTCGGCGGTGAAGGAGCCCACCACATTGTCGAGCACCGCCGATCGCACCGTGAGGAACACGAGGCCGGTCGCCATGAGCGCCAGGATGAACGGCCTGATCGCGGCGACGCGCGTCCAGAAGGGACGGGCGTCGCGCACCACCGTGAGCTCGGCGGCCAGCAGGAGCCCCGGAAGAATGACCGCGTTCTCCTTGAAGAAGCAGGCAATGAAGTACGTCACCATGAACCCGACGGCGCTCTTCGCATCGAGGTCGCCGCGCCGCCGGGCAAGCACATACAGCCCTGCCCAGAGCGCGGCGATCAGGCCCACCAGCAATTCGCCCTGGTTTACGGCAACCGCAACCGCCTCCACATGGACCGGGTGCACGGCGAAGAGCGCCGCCGCGACCCATGCCGCTTCAACCGGGAGTAGGATGGCGGCCAGCCAGAAGAAGGCGACCGCCGATGCCGCATAGAGCAGGATGCTCGTGACCCGGAAGACGATGGGACTGCCACCGCCCACGACCCACTGCGCGGCAAGGCCCACTGACATGAGTGGACGGTAGAGGTCGGGGCTGAAGGGCTTGGGCCAGTACGGGCGGGTGAAAGCGGTCCAGGGCTGGCTCAGGCTGTGGTTGTCCAGGTTCTTGAGCACGACGGGGATATCGTCCTGC
>Ga0302321_100006542_pt1 | contig 10251 bp, 13 predicted proteins | sample Fen_T0_1_FD_202505 | JGI IMG/M metagenome (GOLD analysis project Ga0302321, IMG submission 202505) | Peat permafrost microbial communities from Stordalen Mire near Abisko, Sweden - Fen_T0_1 | ecosystem: Environmental > Terrestrial > Soil > Wetlands > Permafrost | place: Sweden: Abisko... | reverse complement strand
CGTCACTCCTCGTCGCGCATCTCAGCCTGCGCCGGACGCTCGCCACGGACCCGCCGGCGCCGCTCCCTGACCCACACGTAGACCACGAGCGCGACAACCATCAGGCCGATCGAGAGCTCGGCGATCAGCCCCGGCGTGCCGCCGTGGGCGAGGACGCTCATCCGCGCGAGAGCAGCCAGAGGCCGCCGATCGTGTAGAGCACCATCAGACCGAGCATCGCGTACTGGCTGCGAAGCGCGTCGCCGCGGTCGCGGAAGATCGTCACCGCACGGTCGTGGGCAACGGCGAGGCCGACGACGTGGCCGAGCACGAGCGCCCCGACCTGCACGTACCAGATCGTGTTGGGGGTGAGGAGCGCGATGTTCGGGACGAAGTGCGCCGTCCCGAAGATATTCCAGCCCTTCCCGAACGGGTCGGAGAGCAGCGGGATCATGTACTGGCCCTGGATCACGAAGAGCGAGAAGTAGTGCGCGACCGCGTAGACGAGGGCGATCGGCACGAGTGACAGGACGAACTCGGGCGCCAGCGACCGGGGCGCGTTCACCGTCGAGCGCGCGATCGCGCACGCGGCGAGGAACGCGCAGAGCACGATCGCGACACCTGCGGCCAGGCCGAGCAGGTTGAGGCCCGTTACGAGCAGCTCCGCCGTGCCGGGCCGGTCGAGGATGTAGGGCGCCTCGACGCGGGCGATCAGGTCCTGCCAGGTCGTGGTGCGGCTGTAGCCGTCGAAGCCGACCGAGCCGAGCGCGACGGCCAGAAACAGCACCGAGCCGGCGACGGGCTCCGAGCCAGCGAGGCCCGCAAACGGCCACCTCAGGCGCACCCGGCCCTCGGGTGCGTGGAACGGCGCCATCCGGGCGAGGTACCCGAAGAGGATCGCGAAGCCCTCTCCCCTGGCCGTCCACGTCTCCCGGCCGAAGGCGACCATCCCGAATAGCGCGACGTACGAGTAGAGGGCGATCGCGAACGCGAGGGCACGCGGGCTCGCCGGGTTCGAGTACGTCAGCTCCAGCGCGACGAACGCGAACAGGGCGACGGCGCCCGGATAGCGCCCGAACCGCTCCGGGTACACCGCGAGCGGCCGGGCCTCGCGGCTACCGCGCTCCCACAGCCAGACGAACCCGTCGGCGAGCGCGCGCCAGGGGCTGAGGGCCCGCCAGACGTTGCCGAAGATGACGGAGAGCACCGGCACCCCGACCCAGAAGATGACGTAGATCCAGGTCGGGGCGATATTCCCGAAGGGGTCCGTCGTGCCGAACAGCGCCGCCGCCAGCACCTCGACGAAGAGCACGACCGAGAGCGCCTGGAGCAGGATCCGCAGCGGCCCCAGCACAAGCCTGCTGAAGCCGCCGCCGAGACGCCGCCCGCCCGAGCGCCGAGCGAGCTGGGGCGTCTTCCAGAGCGCGCCGAGCAGGACGAACGAGACGACGAGCACGAAGGCGCCGCCCCAGAAGAAGAGCCACCGCGGGACGGGGAGGTCCTGGACCCCCCCGATCCCGTGGGCGAGGACGTGCGGGGCGAGCGACGTGATCAGGGCTTCACCGTGATCTGGGCGAGCGTCGCGTCCATCGGGTGCAATGCCAGCTCGAAGCTTCCCGTCGCCTTGGCGACGAAGACCATCACGGTCGGGGCGCCCTTCTTGACCGGCTTCTCGATGTTGTACCCGTGCAGGTGAACCGTGCTCCCGACGTTCGTCGTGACGACGACCCGCACGGTCTGGCCTTTCTTGACGGTGACCCGCTTGATGCCGCCGACCGGCCGCGCGTTGACGGCGGTGATCGAGACGACGACGGGCTTGACGGCCGCCGGCTGGGCTACCGCGGCGGCGGGGACGGCGACCGCTACGAGCGCGATCACGCAGACAAGTGCTTTTCGCATGAGATCTCCTGAGTCGACGAGGCCGCACCGGCTGGGCGCGGCAGGAACGAGGTCAGGAGAGAACGGGTGGGCCGCGGCCCCGGCGGGTGACGGCCACGGCCGCCGCCGCCGAGCCCGCGTCGGAGGGCGCGAGCACGAGCGGGAGGTGGGCAAGGCGCGGGACGCCGCGCCTCACCGGCGCAGCGATGTCCTCGGCGACCCGGCGGGAGACCAGCCAGACGATCGCGGCGAGCGGGAGCTGCAGCGCGATGCCCAGCCAGAGGACCGGGCTCGCGAGCAGGAACGGAAGCTGGCCCGTGTGCGCGAGCCTCTCGACGTGCTCCTGTACGACGAAGGCGACGACGCCGGTCGCCGCCAGCGGAACCGGCGAATGACGCCGCGCCCGCGTGTCGGCGGCGAGGCCGACGACGGCGATCGAGGCCAGGATCACGACGATCTGCGGTGCGTGTTCCAGGTAGCCGTGGATGTCGCCGGCTGGCGCACCGGTGGCGCCGTAGGCAATCGCATGCCCGAGCAGCACGCTCGCCGCCGCGAAGGGCAGCGTCACGAGCCAGGTCAGGGTGCGCCGCATCGGGGAATGATGCCAGTCCGGGGCTGACGGCAGGCGTCAGGGTCGGGAGACGAGCTGAGCGGGTGGGGCTGAACCCTCACCCGCGCGTGCGCGCACGAGCTCACCCACGATATTGCTCGTCGTCAGCGCTTGCGTTGCGTGCTCAGGCGGAGAGCTTTGCACGCACGCGCTCGCTGACGACACGCGGGTTTGCGGCGCCGCCCGTCTCCTTCATCACCTGGCCGACGAAGAAGCCGAGCAGGCCCTCCTTGCCACCCCTGAAGGCGGCCACCTGCCGGGGGTTTGCCTCGATGATCGCGTCGATCACCGGGTCGAGTGCCGCCGTGTCGGAGACCGCCTCCTGCGCGAGGTAGGGAGCGGCGCTGAAGCCCGGGTCACCCACCTTCGCGATCGCCTCGTCGAAGACCTGGCGCGGGATGCGGTCGCGGGCCTCGACGAGCTGGGCAAGCTCCGCCGCGGCCACCGTCGACGGATCGACGCCGGCGCCGACGAGGTTGTTGGCGATCACGTTCGCGGCGGCGACGCGCTCGGCTCCGGCGGCCACGGTCGCCTCGTAGAGCCAGTCGAGCCCGCCCGTCACGAGCACCATCGCGCGCTCGAGGTCGAGCTCCTCGCCGAGCCTGGCGATCCGCTCCGCGGGGGGCTCGGTCAGCTCCGCGCGGAGCCGATCGACCATCTCGGCGGACGGCTCCACCGGCACGAGGTCGGGCTCGGGGAAATACCGGTAGTCGTCCGCCTCCTCCTTCGAGCGCCGCGGGGTCAGGGTGCCCGAGCCCGCGTCGAAGTCGAATGTCTCCTGCTTCACCTCGCCGCCCGACCCCCAGATCTCGATCTGGCGCGCCGCCTCCGCGTCGATGCCACGGGCGATGTAGTTGAACGAGTTCATGTTCTTGATCTCGCAGCGGGTGCGGAGCTCGTCCGAGCCGGCGGGGCGCACGGACACGTTCGCGTCGACCCGCAGCGTGCCCTTCTCCATCTCGGCGTCGGAGATGCCGAGCTCGACGACGGTCTGGCGCAGGAGCTGCAGGAACCGCTTCGCCTCCTCGGCCGAGCGGATGTCGGGCGCGGTCACGATCTCGAGCAGCGGCGTGCCGCCGCGGTTGTAGTCGACGAGGGAGTAATCGGAGCCGCCGATCCGCCCCGTGTGCCCCCCCATGTGCACCGTCTTCGCCGCATCCTCCTCGAGGTGCGCACGCACGATCCCGACCTCGAGCTCGCCCTCGGGCATCGGGACTAACATCCTGCCATTTTCGCAAGATGGCATATCGTACTGGGAGATCTGATATCCCTTCGGGAGATCGGGGTAGAAGTAGTTCTTGCGCGCGAAGACGGCCTGCGGCGCGATCTCGCAGCCGAGCGCGAGGCCGAGCTTCACCGTCCACTCGACGGCGGTGCGGTTGATCACGGGCAGCGCGCCCGGGAAGCCGAGGCAGACGGGGCAGGTCTGGGTGTTCTCCGCTCCCCCGTAGCCGGCCGCGCAGCGGCAGAACATCTTCGTGCGCGTCTTCAGCTGCACGTGGATCTCGAGCCCGACGACCGTCTCCCACGTCGCGCTCATCGCAGCCGCTCCGGGACTCCGTCGAAGCCGATCGCCTGCTCGAGCGCGTGCCCGGCCCGGAACAGCGTGTTCTCGCCGAACTGGCGGCCGATCAGCTGCAGGCCTACGGGCAGGCCCGCGGAGAGCCCCGACGGCACGTTCAGGCCCGGCAGGCCGGCGAGGCAGGACGGGATCGTCATGACGTCACACGCGTACATCGCGAGCGGGTCCGACGCCTTGTCGCCGATCGGGAAGGCCACCGTCGGCGAGGTCGGGGTCGCGATCACGTCGAAACGCTCCAGGGCGTCGCGGTGCTCGCGGATGAGGAGCGTCCGCACGCGCTGCGCCTGCCCGTAGTACGCGTCGTAGTAGCCAGCCGAGAGCGCGTAGGTGCCGAGCATGATCCGACGCTTGGGCTCGTCGCCGAAGCCGGCGTCACGCGTCCGCTCCACCATCTCGCGGTAGGTCGGCGCCTCGACGCGCGGGCCGTAGCGCACGCCGTCATAGCGCGCCAGGTTCGAGGACGCCTCGGCGGGGGCGATCAGGTAGTAGCAGGGCATGCCGTAGTCGAACGAGAGCGGCAGCTCGCAGTCGCCGATCTCGGCGCCGAGCGAGCGGGCGGTCTCGATCGCGGCCTCGAAGGAGGCGCGCACGCCCGGCTCGATGCCCGGGAGATCCCAGATCTGGGTGGGGATGCCGATGCGAAGCCCGTCCAGCCGCTCGCTCGTCGGCAGCTCGACCGGCTCGGGGAGATCGACCGTGGTGGAATCGTTCGCGTCACGCCCGGCGATGATCGAGTAGAGCAGGGCGACGTCACGCACCGTCCTTCCCACCGGCCCGATCTGGTCGAGGCTCGACGCGAAGGCGACGATGCCGAAGCGCGAGACGGTGCCGTAGGTCGGCCGCAGGCCGACGTTGCCGCACAGCGCAGACGGCTGCTTGATTGAGCCGCCCGTGTCCGAGCCGAGCCCCCAGGGGGCGAGCCCCCCGGCGACAGCGGCAGCGGTGCCGCCGCCCGACCCGCCCGGCACGCGCGTCGGGTCCCAGGGGTTGCGCGAGAAGCCGTAGGCCGAGTTCTCCGTCGACGAGCCCATCGCGAACTCGTCGGTGTTGGTCTTGCCGATCATCGGCAGCCCGGCGGCCTTGAAGCGGACTGCCACGGTCGAGTCGAACACCGGCACGTATCCCTCGAGGATCCTCGAGCCGGCCGTCGTCTCGACCCCCTTCGTGGAAATCACGTCCTTGACCGCTATCGGCACGCCCGTGCCGCCGTCGTGCTCGACGAGCCGGAGGTAGGCGTGCAGCTCGCCGTCGCGCTCTCCCGCCGCGGCGAGGTAGGCCGCGTGCAGCTCGGAGGACGACACCTCGCCGCGTTCGAGCAGGCCGAGCGCCTCCTCGGCGGTGAGGCGCAGCGTGTCGATCACGCGGTCACCTCAGGGCCGGCGGTCGGCGGCACCCGGAAGAGGTCGCCCTCACGGGCAGGGGCGTTCGCGAACGACTCCTCGACGGCGAGCGACGGGCGCGGCTCGTCGTCGCCCCAGACGTTCACGAGGTCGAGCGGGTGCGACGTCGGCGGCACGTCGGCCAGGTCGAGCTCCCCCACCTTCGAGACCGCCGCGAGGATCGCGTCGAGCTCACCGGTGAGGCGATCGACCTCCTCGGGGCGCAGCTCGAGGCGGGCCAGCTTCGCCACGCGGATCACCGTGTCCCTGTCGATCGCCATGCTGCTCCAATCTCGTAAGACGACGGGCCCCTTTCCGGGGCCCGTCGGTCGAAGCTCGAATCCGGAAAGCCTAGGCTGCCGTGACGTTCGCCGCCTGGGCACCCTTGGGCCCCTGGACGACCTCGAACTCCACCTTCTGTCCCTCGGTGAGGGACTTGTACCCGTCCATGGTGATGGCCGAGAAGTGGACGAAAACATCCTCGCCGCCTTCGCGCTCGATGAACCCGAAGCCCTTCTCGTTCGAAAACCACTTGACGGTGCCAGTCTCTGACAACGAACGTCCTCCTGAAACATGTACAGCCCCAACGCTGAAGCTGTACGACTTGAACGAAGCGGCCCGAACGGTACCGTCAGGAACCGGGGAACGCAAGCAGTCCGCGGCGGTAGCGCGCGGCCTTGACCGTCGACTCGAGCAGCATCGCGATCGTCATCGGGCCCGTCCCGCCCGGCATCGGCGTCAGGAAGCCCGCGACCTCGCCGACAGCGGGGTCGATGTCGCCCTGAATGCCCTGCTCGGTCCGGGTCAGGCCCACGTCCAGGCACGCCGCTCCGGGCTTCACCATGTCGGGCTTGACGATGCCGGGAATGCCCACCGCTGCGACGACGATGTCCGCCCTGCGCACGTGCGCGGCGAGGTCGACGGTGCGGGAGTGGCAGACGGTGATGGTCGCGTGCGCGTGCATCAGCAACATCGCCATCGGGCGGCCGACGATCTCGCTGCGGCCGATGATGACCGCCTCCTTGCCCTTCGGGTCGATCCCGTACTCGCGCAGCAGTTCCATGCAGCCGGAGGGCGTCGCGGGCACGTGGATCGGCGTGCCGAGATAGAGGTTGCCCGCGTTGACCGGGTGGAAGCCGTCGACGTCTTTCGCCGGCGAGACCGCGTAGGTGACCTTCGTCTCGTTCATGTGCGACGGCAGCGGCAGCTGCACGAGGATCCCGTCGATCTCGTCGTCGCGATTGAGGCTGTCGACGAGCGCGAGGACGTCCTCCTCGCTCGTGTCGGCCGGAAGCCGCACGTCGCGCGCGTCGATGCCTGCCTCGGTCGCCGACTTGTGCTTCGAGGCGATGTACACGTGCGAGGCGGGGTCGTCGCCGACGAGGACGGTGGCGAGACCGACGTGGCCGATGTCGGCGACCTCGCGCGCAACCTCCGCGCGAACCTTCGCGGCGAGCTCCTTGCCGTCCATGCGAACTGCGGTCATCAACCCGACTCTAGATGACGCGCGCAGCCGGCGATGCACTACCTGATGCGACGCTCAACCGGAGGCGCGAACCTGCCGATAGTGCATCTGAAGCCCGCCTGACGGGTGCTGCCGCCTTCCAGGAACGAGACCGCAGATGGTGTTAACGAAGATCGTCATCGTCGGTGTCGCGATATTCGCGCTCATGGTCGTCGCGCGGCAGGAGGGTTGGGCACAGCGGGTCGGCGTCACCGGCTCCTGCACCGCCACGCAGGCGCCCGCGTCGCAGCCCTCTGGAGCCTGGTACGCCTGCAAACAGGGCATCCTGACGGGGTTCCCCGACCTCGCGACGGACTCGTGCGAGAGTGTCGGGTACGTAGGGAAGAGGGAGATCTGGACGTGCGACGCTCCGCTCGTCTCGCTGCCCGGCTACTGAGCCGCTGAGCGCACGCGCCTGACGGCGAGGCCGGTCAACGCCTCCCGGACGATCCGCTCGGCCACGAGCGCCGTGACGTCGCTCGAGCCAACGGCAGTCGGTATGACCTCGACGACGTCCATTCCCACGATCCGTGTCTGCGAGGCGATCGCCCGGCAGGCCCAGAGCAGGTCGGCGCTCGTCATCCCGCCGGGCTCCGGCGTGCCCGTGCCGGGCGCGAACGCCGGGTCGAGTACGTCGACGTCGACGCTGAGGAACGCGGGCGCATCGCCGACGATCGCGATCGTCTCCTCGATGACCGCTCGGATGCCGCGGTCGCGGACGTCGTGCATGAAGAAGCTCGTGATACCGCACTCCGCCTGCCAGCCGAGCTCCTTCTCGCCGGGCCAGTAGCCACGCAGGCCGATCTGCACATACCGCGCGGGGTCGACGTGCCCGTCGCGCACGAGCCGGTACATCGGCGTCCCGTGCGAGACCTCGACCCCGAAGACCTCCTCGCCGGTGTCCGTGTGGGTGTCGAAGTGAATCAGCGCCACCGAGCCGTCCCTCGCTGCCACGGCCTTGACGTCGGGCTCCGCGATCGAGTGGTCGCCGCCGAGGACGAACGGGATCGCACCCGCGGCCACGACCTGGCCGACGGTGCGCTCGATCGCCTCGTGGCTCGCGGCAGGCGCCGACGGGACGACGGGCGCGTCGCCGAAGTCCACCATCCGCAGCTCTGCGACGGCGTCGACACGGGCCTCGAGGTGCGGCCCGGGCGGGCAGCTGGCGGCACGGATCGCCCGCGGCCCGAAGCGCGTCCCGGGACGGTCGGAGGTCAGGTCGTCCACAGGGGCCCCCACGATCGCCACGTCCATTCCCTCGAGCTCCGCAGGGTCCTCGGTGTACGGCAGCCCCATGAACGTGAGGAGCCCGGCGTAGTCGGGCTTGTCGGGCAGGCCGAGTTGCTTCCAGCGCGCGAGCGGATCGATCACGAAGCGATCCTACGCGGACTACCCTTGCCGGGTGTCGAGGCTCTCGCGGGGATCCGTCCAGACCGCTGCCCGCGTCGGCGCTCTCGTCTTCGTCGTCCTCTGGCTTCTCTCGGTGGAGCTGCAGGGCGTGATCCCGTTCTGGCTGCCGTTCGCGATCCTTGCGGCGATGGAGCTCGAGTTCGTCGTCGGCGGTATCCGCGAGCGGCGGCACGGGGCGCCGGCGCACCCGGCCTCACGCCGGTTGCCGGGGAACGACGACGCCGACCTGGGCTGGGTCGAGACGGTCGACGAGGACGGAGAGTCGATGCTCGTGCCCGCGCCCCCGCGCGGGCGCCGCCGCTCGCGCCTGCCGCTCCTCGTCGTGGTGATCGTCGGGCTGGCGCTGTTCGCGTATGCGTACCGCGTCGACCGGCAGGCGGGCTGGACGTCCGTGTCGGCCTCCGACCGGGCCCGCGCCGAGAAGCGGTTCACCGCCGAGGCCGGGCGCATCGCCGGGCGTCCGGTGAAGGTCATCTGCGACAGCGACTACGCGTTCACGGGCGTCGGCTCGGACGCGGCCGGCATCGCCTTCATTCCGCGCGGCCTCGCCTACCTCGAGCCGACGGTCTGCCGCTCGCTGTACCGGGTGGCATTCGAGCACGAGGTCGGCAACCGCGACGACACCGCCTTCGCGATCACCGTGCTCGCCCACGAGGCGACGCACCTGCGAGGCGTCCGCAACGAGGCGCAGACGGAGTGCTATGCGCTCCAGGAGGGCGTCGGCCTCGGAGTGCGTCTCGGCCTCGCCCGTTCCACGGCCGGGGCTCTCATGCGCGCACAACTCGACCGCGACCTCTCGGACGAGACGGTGCAGCGTGTCGACTACCGCCTGCCGCCCGAGTGCATCAACGGCGGCTCGCTCGACCTGCGCCCGGACGACCCCAGCTTCCCGTAGGCCACGCCCCGGACGCCCGCCGCGGACCGGTGCGATCGGGCCTAGGAGGCGGCGGCCCACTCCTCGAGCCGCCTCCGCACCAGTGCGACGCTGGCGCCGCCGCCGTGGTCGCCGAAAGTCGCGGCGGCGAGGCTGTTCGCCTCCAGGACGAGTCGCTCGCGCTCGCTCTCGAGACTACCCCGCACCACGAACAGCGCCGCGTGCGCACGTGCCCCCCACTCCTCGATCTCCCCGAGCGACGTGCCGGGCACCGTCCGGCCGGATTCGGAGACACGGGGCACGTCCGAAACCGCCTGGGCGACGTCGCGCGCCTCGACGGCCAACCCCTCGCCCTCCGCCTGGAGCGCGGCCTCTCCGCGGACGAGTTGCTCCAGACGCCCGCGGGCCTTTGCGGCGCTCGTGGCGGCGTCGCTCGCAGCCACGGTGGCCCGCCTGAGCGCACGCTCCGCCTCGACCTTCGCGTCCTCGCTCGACCGGCGGGAGCCACTCACGTCCGCGAACCGCCGCTCGGCCACGTCCAGTTCGGCCCCTGCCTCGGCCTCACGCGCCCGGGCGTCCCGCTCGTCACGCTCGGCGTGCTCGATCTCGCCGGGGATCCCCTCGAGCGCCACCCGCACGCGCTGCGCGCGCCCACGCACGTCGTCGACCCGCCCGAGCACCTCCGCGACAACATCCAGGCGTGATGCGACGTCGACGTCGCGCCGCTCGAGATCGCACGCGAGCGCGACGTGATCGGAGGCTCGTGGATCCGCCATCTCCGGGAGTATCGCGCACGGCGGAGCGCTGCCGGATGTCCTGGGCACGTCGACAGGGGATACTGCCCGCCGTGGAGCACCCCCGTTGAAAGCGCACGGCCGCCAGATCGTCCGAGTCGTCTCGGTCGTGCTCCGCAACCCAGATCTGCGGCGCGAGCAGATCTCGTTCTTCTTCTTCAACGGCGCCGAGTGGGGCGTCTGGATCGCGATGCTCGTCTACGCCTTCGACCGGGGCGGAGCGTCGATGGCCAGCATCGTC
>Ga0302321_100006541_pt1 | contig 10251 bp, 7 predicted proteins | sample Fen_T0_1_FD_202505 | JGI IMG/M metagenome (GOLD analysis project Ga0302321, IMG submission 202505) | Peat permafrost microbial communities from Stordalen Mire near Abisko, Sweden - Fen_T0_1 | ecosystem: Environmental > Terrestrial > Soil > Wetlands > Permafrost | place: Sweden: Abisko... | reverse complement strand
GAGGTCGGACCGCTGCGCACCGATCCCGCCTGCCGCGTGCTGGCCAAGCCGATCCTCCCCGCCGACCTCATGCAGGAAATCAAACGAAGCATCGGCTGATCGATCATTTTCTCCCACCCATGAATCTTTCCGCCGTACTTGCCACCACCGTCCACCATCTGCGAGATGGCGTGCGGCGGTGCGTACCGGCGAGGCTCACCCGGTGGACAACCCGCCTCACGCCCGATCAACGGCAGAACCTGGGTGAGGAAACCCGGGCTTGCAGCGAGGTATTGCTGGAGTTTGGCCGCTCCTCCGACGAGGAATTCACCGCGCTCGCCCAAGGCCTCGCGCAGCTGAACGAGAATCTCGCCGGACTCCGCCAGCACAGCGCCAACTTCCAGCTCGTGCTCGAGGACCGCGACGCCGACCGCCCCCTCGCCTCGGCCTACGAAGTCTATAAACGCTCGGTGGACATCGTGCATTCGAGCATCGGCATCGCCTCCTCCGAGCAGGAACAGATGCGCGGGATCGAGGCGGTCCTGCTCTCCGCCTGCAGCGCCAGCGCCCAATTCAGCCGCAACCAACTCCTGCTGCGCCTCATCACGATGAGCATCCGGATGGAAGCCGCCCGGATGGAACCGGAGCACCAAACCATTTTCCAAAACGTGGGTGATGCCATCGGGGACATCACCCGGAAAATCACCGCGAGCACCGAGGCCGCCTTCCAGCGCATCGAGGCGGTGGTCAAGGAAACCGGCACCGAGCGCGGGCTGCTGCACGGGATTGAACGGGATCTCCACGCCCGCGCCCAGTCGAGCATCCAGACGATCCAGCACGAACTCAACTCGCTGCAAGCTGCGCTTGTGCCTTGTGCCGAACAGGGCCGCGCCATCGCCGAACTGTTCGGCCAGACCGCCCCGCTCACCCTTCGCACCCTGGCCTCGCTGCAGCATCAGGATATTGTCCGCCAGCAGCTCGAGCACGTGGCTGCCGGCTTCGACGACCTTCATCAGCATTTGGACGAAACGCGCGGAGCCAGCTCGGCCGCCGCCCGGCTCGAACTCGGCTACATTCACCACGCCACCGGCGTGCAACAGGCTCACCTCCTCTCGGCCCGGCGCGAAATTGAACATGCCACCGACGAGGTGGTATCTGGTTTGCAGGCGATCCTGGAAGCCGGAACGATCCTGGTCGACCGCCTCGGGGCGTTGGAACTCGCCAGTTCCACCGCCTTTTCCGATTTCAAGATTGTCGATATGTTTCAGAAGGAAATCAGCGAACTAGGCGGTGTCGCCGACAAGAGCAAGGAAACCAACGGCAATATCTCCCGGCTCGTGACCCGCATCGAGGACGTCGTGCGCGTGTTCGCCGGAGAGGTCGGCCACCACGAACTCGACGTCAAGATCGTCGCTTTGAACGCGCAGATCGCTGCCGCCCGCGTCCCGTCCGCCGACGCGCTCAGCCGATTGGCCGAGGAGACCTGCCGCGTCTCCGACGACAACGCGATCGTCACCCGCCAGCTTCTCACCGATTTGCAAACCGGACTTTCCCAGTTGCGCGAAATCAAGGAATCCGCCGACCAATTCCTCACCATCGTGACGGACGAGAAGGCCGAACTGGAACAGGGAGTCGCGGCGGTCACGGAAAAGCTGACGCGGCTGAGCACGCGCGCCCGGACCGATGTCACGCAAGTGCGCCAGGAATTTGAAACGGTGCACCGGAGCACCCAGGCGCTGTTCGAGCAGCTCGGACTCGCCGGCTTGATCGAGCGGAGTTTTCCCCCGGCCGAGCAACTCTGTGCCCGTTTGCTCGCCGCCAGCGCCACCCACTCCGACCGCAGCCAGCTCAGTGAGGAAGCCGCCGCCCGGCTCGAGGCCCATCGCGACCGCTACACCATGCAGAAGGAAAACTCCACCCACACCACCATACTCACGGCTTCTCCTTCCGCGGCACCCGTGGCTCCCGCGCCCGCCGCAGCCCCCGCGATTGCTTCCTCCTCTAACGCCCGGGACTTGGGCGATGGCATCGAACTCTTCTGACCCCATGAACAAAACTCGCATCCTCATCGTGGAAGACGAACTCGTGGTGGCCCGCGATATCGCCCAGCAATTGACGGCCCTCGAGTATGAGCCCGTCGGGCAGACGGCGCGCGGCGACGAGGCGGTTCAGCTCGCCGGGCAACTTCGGCCCGACCTCGTGCTGATGGACATCGAGCTGGCCGGACCGATGGACGGCGTGGAGGCCGCCCGGGCCATTCGCGAACAGTTCGCCATCCCCGTAATTTTTCTCACCGCGTTTGCGGGCGATGCGATGGTCGAACGGGCCATGATCGCCGGTCCGTTCGGCTATATTGCGAAGCCCTTCAACGAACGCGAACTTCGCATGGTGATCGAGGTGGGACTACATCAGTACCGCACCGAGATCCGTCTCCAGCGCAGCGAAGAGCGCATGCAGACCGTGCTCCGCACTTCGATGGATGCTTTTTGGGTGGTCGATGCATCTGGCTGCATCCAGGAAATCAACGATGTGGCCTGCAGGCTTACCGGCTACAGTCGGGAGGAACTCCTGAAGATGCACGTTACCCGTTTGGATCCCTCTCGCACCGCCGAGCAGATCGCAGCCGGCATCGAGGAGATCATTAGCGCGCACTCTGGGCTGATCGAGCGTCAGATTCGATGTAAGCATGGCGCGATTCGACTGATCGAGATGAGTGTCACTTGTCCATCCGGAGCGGAGAAGCTGCTCTATTGCTTCGGTCGCGATATCACCGAGCGACGGCTAAACGAGACCAAGTTACGGCAACTCACCCGGGCCGTCGAACAGAGTCCCGCTTCCATTGTCATCACGGATACGGCCGGCCAGATCACCTATGTGAATCCGCACTTTGAGCGGGTGACGGGCTACACCGCAGCCGAGGTCATCGGGAAAAATCCCCGCGTGCTAAAATCCGGCTCACAATCCCCGGAATATTATGCAGAGCTCTGGCGCACCTTGGTGGCCGGCGAGACGTGGTCCGGCGAATTTCACAACCGTCGGAAAAATGGCAGCTTTTTCTGGGAGAAAGTCTCGATTTCGCCGATGCGCGAACCGGATGGACGCGTTACTCACTATATCGCGGTCAAAGAAGATGTCACGGTCCAGAAACAGGCCGAAACGGATCTTGCCCGGCGCGAATCTCATTTGTCGGCCATTATTGAAAATCACAACGGCTTCGTCTGGCTCAAGGATTGCGCCGGCCATTACCTCATTGCGAATCGCGCCCTCGCCCGCTGCTTCGGCTTCGACGATCCGGCAAAAATGATTGGCAAGACCGACTTCGATCTCTGGCCCCGGAGTGCGGCCATGGCCTTTCGCGCGTCCGACCATCGCGTCATGGAACTGGGTCACGGCATAACCTTCGAGGAACCCATCCCGATGAAGGATCAGCCGGTGTGGTGCGAAACCTACAAAACGGTGGTGCTGGATGCGGCCGGCCTGATTATCGGTACCGCCGGCCAGGCCGTGGATATTTCTGAACGCCGCCACGCCCAGCATGAGTTGATCCGGGCCAAGGAAAAAGCCGAGAGCGCCAACCGGACGAAGAGCGCCTTTCTCGCCGCGATGAGCCACGAATTGCGCACGCCGCTCAACGTGATCAACGGCATCTCCGCCACACTGCTCGAACAAAAACTCGATCCGGCCCACCGGCACGCACTCGAACTGAGTCTGCAAGGTGGTCAAAATTTGCTGACGATCATCGAGGAGATTCTCGATTACTCTGCGCTTCAGGCGGGTAAATCCCACATGGACGTCGCTCCCTTTGAGGTCGCCCCGCTGCTTCACCAAGTGATGCGGCAGGTGGCGGAATTGCCCGTCGCGCAAAAATTAACCCTGACGCTTTCCTACGATCCGGCGTTGCCCACGCGGATCAACGGCGATTCCCGGCGCCTCCGGCAGGTGCTCCTCAACCTGCTCGCCAACGCGGTCAAGTTCACCGAACACGGCGCCGTGCATCTGGTGGTCCGGGCGCAACTCGGCGCGCGCAGCCGGCCTGGCTTGCATTTCTCGGTCGTCGATACTGGCATTGGCATCGATCCCGCGCACCGCGAAGTGATCTTTGAACCTTTTGCGCAAGCCGATGGTTCGATCAAACGCCGCTTCGGCGGCACCGGGCTGGGACTCGCCATTTCCCGTTCGTTCGTCCGGCTCATGGGTGGAGAACTGCGGCTGCGCAGCCGGTCTGGTATCGGTTCCGTCTTCCATTTCAACCTGCCCTTCGACCCGGTGCCTCACACCATGGGAATACTTTCCGGCAAAGGCATCGCCGCCTTGCGGGGCGAACGGGTGCTCATCGCGGTCACCGTGGCCAAACGCCGCCGCATGCTCGGAGCGCTGGCCCGTGCGTGGGGCATGCATGTCACGCTGATCGATCCGGCCAAAGCCACGGTCTTCTCCTTGATTGATGTCGCGCCCGACGGCTTTGCACTGGTGGAAGCAGATGCCGTCACGCCCGGCTCTCCCTTGCGCTCGTGGCTCGACTACCGGCGCACATCCCGTCCGTTGCCCTTGGTCTGGCTGGCACGGTGCGGTCAGATGGTACCCGAAGGAGCAGGGGCCCCGTGGAAAATTCTCACTGGTCCCATCGACCCGGCCATCGTCGCCCGGGAATTTACGAATCTGGTCGAAGGCAGGCACGAAGCCAGCCAGCCCGCCGTAGCCGATCCCGAGTCCGGCTTGGCGCCCTTGGCCCAGCGGATCCCGCTCAGCATTCTCGCCGCGGACGATGTGCACACCAATCGACAGGTGCTCGGCATGATATTGCGTCACATGGGCTATCAATTTCGCATGGTGGAGAATGGCGCCGAAGTCCTCACCGCCCTCAAGATCCACCGCTACGACCTGATTTTGCTCGATGTGCAGATGCCGGTGATGGATGGACTGACTGCAGCCCGGGAAATTTGCCGCCTCTATCCCAACCCGATTTTTCGTCCCAAGATCGTGGCCCTCACCGCCAACGCGCTGCAGGGAGATCGCGAAGCATGTCTCGCGTCCGGTATGGACGACTATCTGACCAAGCCCCTAGTACCGCCCACGCTGGCGGCGTGCATCCAAAAGCTATTTTCAGTCGGCAGCGGGCCGGCCGCGCCAACCCCGGCCACCTCCCCGCGGGAGCGGCTGGCCAATCTCACTTGGATCGACGAGGTGCACCTGCAGACGATCACCCAAGGTCTGCCGGAAGAGCAGATCATCGCCGCATTGCATGGCATGCACACCTCCGCCGCGGGGGACTTCGCCCTGGTCTTCCCTCAAGTGCAGGCGGCGTGCGCCGATCACAATCTCGAAGCCTTGGGCACTTCCATCCACGGCCTCAAAGGTTGTTTTCAAATGTTGGGTTGGCTCCAGGCCGCCGACGGCTGTGTGCAGGCTCTCGCCGAGGTCCGGATGGGAAAATTCACGCGCTGGGGATCGTTTCCCGAAGAACTGCAGAAACTCTATCAAAACTCCCAGGCAGAAATGGCGCGCTACCTCGCCATCCGTTCCTCGCCCGCCACCCAACCCATGTGACCATGACCGCCTTTGAAATCGAACCCACCCCTGACGCCGTGTCCCTGCGTTTGAACTTCGATGTCACCATCGAGCACGCGCGCGATTTGCACGCCGCCCTCGTCTCGGCGCTTTTGCCCGGCCGGGCGTTGGCCGTCGATCTGAGCGCACTGACCCGGATCGATGCGGCCATTCTCCAAGTCCTGCTCGCCGCGGCCCGGACCGCCGCCGGTGCCCGGCTGACCGCTTCGTCCTCCGTCTGGACTGCCGCCCTCGCCCGCCACGGACTCACCGATCCCTTCGCCCAACCCTGACCCGCCTTCTGCCATGCCTAAAACCGTTATCACTGTCGACGACTCGATGAGCATCCGCGAGACCGTCAAAATGATTCTCGCCTCCGCCGGCTATCAGGTTCTCACCGCCGAGGACGGCGTGAAGGGCCTGCAAATCTGCCAGCAGCAGAAAGCCGATCTGATCCTGAGCGACCTGAACATGCCGAACATGGACGGCACGACCCTCATCGCGAAACTGCGCACGCTCCCGCAATATCGTTTCACGCCAATCCTGATGCTGACCACGGAATCCCAAGAGGAGAAAAAACTCGCCGGCAAAAAAGCCGGCGCCACCGGTTGGATCGTGAAGCCCTTCGATCCCGCCAAACTTCTTGCCGTAGTCCAGAAAGTCTGCCCGCCCAGCCCATGAACTTCGAAGAGATCCAACGTCGCAGCCGCGAAGTCTTCCGCCAGGAAGCCACCGACCTCCTGATCGAACTCGAGGCCGCGCTCCTCGCGCTCGAGTCGGACGTCGCCAATGAAGATGCCATCAACCGCGTCTTCCGCGCGATGCACACGCTCAAAGGTTCGGGCGCCACCAGCGGGTTCGCGGATCTTTCCGACTTTGTGCACCACGTCGAAGACGTCTACAACGCCGCCCGCGAAGGCCGGCTGCGCCTCGATTCCCGGATGATCGATCTCACGTTGAAGATCACCGATGCCGTCACGCGGTACCTCGACGCGCCCGCTGCCGACGCCGGCGCCGTGCTCGCGGCCGCGCAAGACACGCTCACCGCGTTGCGCACCTGCTTGCCCAAGCGCTCGACAGAAACGGTCGCGTCCGTGGCGCCGGCTCCGGGGCCGACCGGATGGAAAATTCGTTTCCAGCCCGAACCGAATTTTTTCCAATCAGGTTCCGATCCCGCTCTGTTCCTCGACGATCTGCGCACCCTCGGCCCGTGCGACATTCGCGCCGTCACCGCCGGATTGCCCGCGCTCGCCGCAATGGATCCCGAGCTTTCCTATCTCGCGTGGGAAATCGATCTCGCCACGCCCGTCGCGCAATCCGCGGTGCGCGACGTCTTCACTTTCGTGACGGACGAATGCAAGTTGGAACTGAGTCCGCACGCCGCGGCACCAGTCGTGAACGGCATTGTCCCGCAACGCTGGCTCTGCGAATTCACCACCACGGCCGACATGCTCGCTGCCCCGGGTTTGTTGGAAACCCTTTGGCTCGACCTCGGTAAGCTCGGCTCGTATCAGATCCGGCAATCTCCCCCGGCCATCGAGGGGAAGAAGTCTCCCGGCTTATGGCGCTTTGAACTGGAAACTTCCTCGGGCGTCGAGGCGATCCGCGATACCTTCGCGTTCATGATGCACGCCGACCTGAAGATCTCGCCGATCTCTGCGGCGGCGGGCATCGACCTTTCGCTCACTGAACCGGCCGCCCCGGCGATAGCGCCTGTCCGCGCTGCCACATCCGAACAACGGGAAACACCCGCGCCGTCCGCAGCACCCGCGATCCAGCGCCAGCAGGACGAAACCCTCCGTGTCTCGTCGCGCAAGCTCGATCATCTCGTGAATCTTGTCGGCGAACTGGTCATCCTGCGCTCCCAGCTCCACGACGCCTGTGGCCTTCTCCCGGAAATTCCCGTTGCGCTGCAGGGGGTGGCCGAGGGCCTGCAACGCCTCACCTCCGAGCTGCGCGATGTCGTGCTCGATGTGCGCATGATGCCCATCGGCGACACCTTCAATAAATTCCAGCGCCTCACGCGCGACATGTCGCGCGAACTCGGCAAGGAAGTCGACCTCGTGATTCATGGCGCCGACACCGAGATGGACAAAACTGTTCTCGACCAGCTCGCCGATCCGCTCGTCCACCTCGTGCGCAATTGCCTCGACCATGGCCTTGAGCCCGCCGCGCAGCGCGTGGCGGCCGGCAAATCCCCCCGCGGTACGCTGCGTCTCTCCGCCGAACAGAAGGGCGATCGCGTCTGGTTGTGCGTCGCCGACGACGGCCGCGGACTTTCCGCCGCGAAGATCCGCGCCAAAGCCATTGACCGCGGCCTGCTCGCCGCCACTGCCACGCCTTCGGAGGCGGAACTGTTCCAGATGATTTTTCTCCCGGGATTTTCCACCGCGGAAGTCGTCTCGAAAGTCTCCGGCCGCGGCGTGGGCCTCGATGTCGTCAAGAAGCGCATCGAGCAACTGCGCGGCACGGTCGAGCTGACCAGCCGGCCCGGCCAAGGCACGGAAATCCGGCTCTCGCTTCCGCTGACGCTCGCGATCATCGAAGGCCTCATGGTGGGCGTCGATGGCGACCGTTACATCATGCCATTGAGCGCCGCCCGCGAAACCATCGAGATCACCCGCGCCCAGCGCACGGCCGGCAACGGTCGCAACATTGTCGCGCTCCGCGGCGAACTCGTCCCCTATCTGCGGCTGCGCGACCTCTTCGGCTTCGGCAGCGAGAGTCCTGACGTCGAGCGCGTGGTCATCATCGAGTTCGAGGACAAACGGGTTGGACTCGTGGTCGACGAGGTACTCGGCAACCACCAGACCGTCCTCAAGTCGCTCGGCTGGCTCAGCCAGCGCGTTAAGATATTCTCCGGTTCCACCGTGCTCGGCAATGGTCGCGCCGCGCTGATCTTCGACATCGCCGGTCTGGTCGACTTCGCCCATTCTCAGCAGGGTGCCGCTCTCGGCCTGGAAGTTTGATTTTTCGCCATGATTAAATCCCAACAACAGTTTCTCATCGCCATCGCTCGGATTGAAAAATTCAGCCCCGCGCCAACCATTCTCGCGCGCGCCATGAAATTGTTGCGCGATTCGCAGTCCGATATCACCGACATCGCCGCGCTCGTCAGCAGCGATCCCGGCCTGACCGCCGACATCATCCGCTGCGCCAACAGTGCGTACTACGGCACCAGCACGCCGGTCCAAACCATTGGCGAGGCGCTGCAAAAGATCGGTTTTCGCGAAACCATCCACCTGCTCAGCCTTGCCGTCGCACGCCTCACCTCCGGCCGCGATCTGGGCAGCTATGGCATCACCGCGGAGGATTTCTGGGCCGAGAGTCTTTTCAATGGATTGTTCCTCCGCAATCTCGCCACCGCCACGGCCAAAGCGGATCCCGACGAGGCCTACACCGTGGGACTACTGCGCTTCATCGGCCGGCTGGCCATCAACCAGGCGATCAGCGATCTCGGCTGCGGCCTGTACTGGTTGGGTGCCGAACCGATCGCCCAATGGGAACAAGATAACGTCGGTTTTGTGCAGGCTCAGGCGGGCGCGATCCTGATGGCAAAGTGGCAATTTCCTCCGGAGCTGGTGCAGGCGATCACCGGGCAGGACGCCTCGACCGAGACGCGCGAGCCCAACTGGCTGGCTGACGCCCTGCAGTTTGCGTCGGAGCTCTTGCCGCAAGGCCTGGGTGAACCTTTCCGCACCGCGCTCGCCGAAGCGACACCGCCTACGCTCGTGCAAAACGAATTCATGCAACGGCACGATCTCTCGCCCAGCGACGTGTGGACACTGATCGTCAACACTCATCAGGAGTACGACGACATCCGGCAGAATCTGGGGAGTTAAGGCGCAGGTTTCAATCGATCGAGTGATTTGTATTTGTAGGCAGCTAGCTCGCTGGCTACCAGAGGTGGAACGGAAGACCCCCATCGATCCGAACCGAAATCGTAGCTGCGACAGCTGCGGCGTTATTTGAGCAATCCGGCTAGTACCGTGGCGGCTTCGTTGAGTCCGCCCTGCAAGCCGGCGCGTTGATGAACGATCTCGCCCTCGGCATTGAGGATCGTGACGAGATTGGAATGGGCGAAGGCGCCGTCGGCTTCTTGCTTGTACTTCACGCCGACGAGTGCGGCGAGTTCGCGAACGGAATCGTCCGAACCGCGCAAAAGAATCCATTGCTCATTGAGCCCGCGCTGGGCGCGATATTTGGCCAACGCCTCAGTGTTGTCTCGCGCAACATCAAAGGAGACGAGGACGAAGACAGCCTTGCTGCGCAGTTCGGCAGGCAGACGGCCTTGAATCGCCAGCATATCCGTGACCGTCAACGGGCAGGCGAAACCGCATGAGGCAAAAAACATATCGAGCACGACCGGCCGCCCGCGCAGCGAACTGAGCGCGAAAGATCTTCCTGAATCGTCCGTGAACTTGGCGTCACTTTGGTAGAGCGAATCGCGGGTGAAAGCGGCCGTCGCCAGGGGCTTTTTGCAGCAGGCGTCCTCGTTCGCTTTGACGACGGGCTTGCCTTGGCAGCAGGCGTCAGGCTTGGCGGCCGAAGAGAATGGGGGTTCTTGTAGGAGCCTGCTTCCAGGCGATGGGTTGGTAGAGTCGCCTGCAAGCAGGCTGCTACAAAGAATCATGGTGGCGAAGCAGAGAGTGAAAGGCGTGATTTTCATGACAGGAGAATGAGAAGGAATAAGAGAACGATTAATTTGAAATATCCTTCGCGCAG
>Ga0302321_100006540_pt1 | contig 10251 bp, 4 predicted proteins | sample Fen_T0_1_FD_202505 | JGI IMG/M metagenome (GOLD analysis project Ga0302321, IMG submission 202505) | Peat permafrost microbial communities from Stordalen Mire near Abisko, Sweden - Fen_T0_1 | ecosystem: Environmental > Terrestrial > Soil > Wetlands > Permafrost | place: Sweden: Abisko... | reverse complement strand
AGGAGGTGTGTAGAATCTTAGTATCTGTGCAAGATCGCGCCGCTTTCCTTTGACCGTCAATATCTTGGAGGAGAAATTTCATGAAACGCATTACCTACGTGCTCGTGTCTGTGATCCTGCTGGCCTCTTTTGGCCTGGCGTCCTGCGCGCCCACTGCTGCGCCTGCCGCCGCAACTGCCGCCGCAACTACGGCGCCGACCGCCGCTCCCGCCAAGCCGCTCACCATTGCGCTTTCCCAGGAGCCGGACCAGCTGAATCCCATGTTTAGCTCCATGTCTTACACTGGCTGGCTCTCCCAAATGGTGCTGGTCGGCCTGGGCCGCTGGGATGATAAGAACAACCTCGTCCCCGAGCTTGCTACCGATATCCCGTCGACCTCGAATGGTGGCGTCTCCGCCGATGGCCTGACGATTACCTGGCACCTGCGGCCCAACCTCAAGTGGTCCGATGGCGAACCGCTCACCTCTACCGACGTGAAGTTCACTTGGCAGGTGGAGAACGATAAAGGCAACGCCGTCTACACCCGCGCCGGCTACGACAAGATCAGCAGCATCGATACCCCCGATGCCACCACCGCCGTGCTGCACTTCAGTTCGCTCTATCCCGGCTGGCAGACCATCTTCAGCCAGGGCCCCAACAACCAGGGCGCGCTCCTGCCCGAGCACCTGCTCAAAGGCAAGACTGGCCTGGAGAAGGACCCCTTCATCCACCAGCCGACCATTGCTTCGGGCCCCTACGTTGTCAAGGAATGGGTTGCCGGTGACCACATCACGATGGTAGCCAACCCCAATTACTGGCAAGGCGCCGCCAAGCTGGCCCAGATCAACTTCAAGATCGTCCCCAATCCCGAGACGGCCCTGGCCGCCCTCAAGACCGGTGACGTGGACATGGTGCCCGATTTCTCCGAGTCCGATATCAAGACCCTCAGCGATCTTGAGACCAGCACCAACGGCAAGATCCACCTGCGCGTGGATGCCGGCCCCGAGTTCGAACACTACCTGTTCAACCTCGGCACCACGGCCTCCACTGTAAAGGATGCCTCCGGCAAGGTGATCGGCAACAGCGACCAGAATGGTCCCTGCGCCCTGCAGGACGTCAATGTGCGCAAGGCTCTGATCATGGGCATCGACCGCCAAACCATCGTCGATACCCTCCTGGCCGGCAAGACCACCGTGCCCGCCAATTTGTGGCCGAATTCCTACTGGACCAACACCAGTATGAAGGCTTATCCGTACGATCCCGATCAGGCCAAGAAACTGCTCGATACCGCCGGCTACACCGCCGGTTCCGATGGCATCCGCCACGGCATGTGCGGCGGTCAGGACGTGAAACTGTCCTTCAACTTCGAGACCACCGATAAGCAGCTCCGCAAGGACATGGCCGTGGCCGTGAAGGATATGCTGCTCAAGATCGGCGTCGAGTTCAAGCCCAATCACCTGCCCTCCGGCACCTTCTTTGGTTCCTACACCGATGGCGGCGACATGGCCACCGGCAAGTACGACATCGCCGGCTACACCACGGGCTTCTACCCCGATCCGTGGAACGACAACTTCCTGTGCAGCACCATCCCCACCAAGGATAGCCCCGGTGGCTCCAACTACTACCACGTCTGCGATCCGAAGTTGGAAGACATGTTCACACAGGCCAATGCCAGCGCCGATCCGGCTGTGCGCAAGAAGGTTTTCGATGCAATCCAGCAGTACCAGTACGACAATGCGCTCTTCATCCCGATGTACGTGCGCGCGAACGTATACGGTTACAATGATCGCTTTGTCTTCCCGCCCACCAGCGTCATCAGCGGTTGGTCCTGGGATACGTTCAACTGGAGTGTCAAACAGTAGTCTCTAAACGACTCGAAGGGGCCAGAGGCTTGCCTCTGGCCCCAATCTTACCTGTCCGACCGGGCAGGAGGTAAACTATGTCAGCTTATATCTTACGTCGCCTGGTGCAAGCCCTTGTGGTTTTGTTCTTTATTACAGCGGTGTGTTTTCTGTTAACACATTATTCATCCGATCCAATGGCCCAATATGCTAACAAGCAGGGTATGACCGAGGCCGACCGCCAAGCCATCCGCCTGCGGCTCGGGCTGGATCAACCTTTACCGGTGCAATACGTCAGCTGGCTGACGCTGGCCTTCCAGGGAAACCTGGGCAATTCGTTCTTCTCGCACCAGCCGGTATTGCTGTTGATCTCGCAGCGTCTGCCGATGACGCTGGTATTGATGATTACCAGCGAGATACTCATCATCGCCGTTTCGCTGGTGCTGGGGATTATTTCTGCCGTCAAGCAGTATTCGCTGACGGATAACATCATCACCTCGTTTTCATTCATCGGCTTTTCGATGCCGATCTTTTTTATTGCTTTGGGGCTGATGCAGGTCCTGGCCGTGCAGTTCAAAGAATGGGGCTGGCCGTATCTGCCCACCGGCGGGGATGTTTGGGACTTCGGCGACCCACTGGCGCTGGCCTGGCACATGGTCTTGCCTGTTACCTGCTTGATCATCATCACGGTCGCTGGCTATTCACGCTTTTTGCGCTCGAGCATCCTGGAAGTACTCGGGCTGGATTACATCCGCACGGCACGCGCAAAAGGACTGGAGGAACGGGCCGTGTTGTTCAAGCATGCCTTGCGCAATGCAGCCCTGCCGCTGATCACCATCATCGGTCTGGATATCCCTGCCCTGCTGGGCGGGGCGTTGGTGACCGAGTCAATTTTTGCATGGCCGGGGATGGGGCGCCTGTTCTGGGAATATGCCCAGAAAGGCGACTTCCCTGTGGTGAATGGCACATTGCTGCTGACAAGCTCCGCTGTGGTATTCTTTACGATCATTGTCGATGTGGCTTATACGCTGATCGACCCGCGCATCCGTTTGAATTAGTTTATTGGAGAATACGAAAATGACCACAGATGCGCTTCCTGCCCTGCCCGACTCCAATACTAGCGAGCCGATCGCCGCGCCACTGAGCCCCAGACAGTTGATCTGGCGCCGCTTCCGCAAACACCGCATGGCGCTGATCGGCGCGATTGGCATCGGGCTGCTGTTGGTTTTTATCATCGTTGGCTCGATGATCGTGCCTGAACCTGCAACGCGCGACGGTAATCTGCGGGCACGGCTGCTGGCTCCGACTGCTGGACACTGGTTTGGTACTGACACGAATGGCTATGATGTCTTCAACCGCATCATCTACGGTGGCCAGATCTCACTGGCTATCGGTGTATTGGCAGTTGTAATGGAAATCACTCTGGGGACGGTGCTGGGCGGTATCGCCGCTTTTTATGGCGGCTGGCTGGATGCGCTGATCATGCGTTTCACCGAAGCCATGCTGGCCATTCCACAGTTGTTCCTGCTGATCGTGCTGGCCAAGTTCCTTGGCCATGACTTGCCGGATATCAACATCCTGGGACGCACCTTTAGCGGCAGCGTGGGGATCGTGGTCATCGTGATTGGCGGCACATCCTGGATGTACCTGGCCCGCATCGTGCGCGCCAATATGCTGTCACTGCGCGAAATGGAATATATCTATGCCGCCAAGGCCCTCGGCGCCAGCGACCGCCGCATCTTTCTCAACCACCTGGTGCCCAACACGCTTGGGATCATCATTGTGTCCGCCACGTTAGGCCTGGCAGGCGCGATCCTCAGTGAAGCTTACGTGTCTTTCCTGGGCTTGGGTGTGCAGTCGTCCACGCCCACCTGGGGCAACATGATGGATCAGGCCCAGTCCTTTATGGTCCAGGGCGTCTGGTGGCTGTGGTTCTTCCCCAGCCTGTTCATCGTCTTTACCATCCTGTGCATCAACCTGGTGGGCGACGGCTTGCGTGACGCGCTTGACCCCCGCAGCGGGCGCCATCTGTAAAAGAACAGAGCATGCGAGCATACAGACACCCCGAAAGACCTGTCTTTCGGGGTGTCTGCTTTTTCTGAAGAAAAGTGCGTATCATCTCAATAATAGGTGGTTGAGTACAAGGTCCCGCAGCGAAGCGAAGTGGAGGCGGCGGTGCTGTCCCGCCGCCGTATCGAAACCACATGTGACAACAATTTCCCCGAAATATTGAGATGACACATTATTTCGCTCTGTTTCGGACGGGGAGATTATCGCAGGACCTGCCGCGCCGCGCGCCGCCGCCGGTACTGCTCGTGGATCTCACCTACGTGCGTTACCTTCTCCGCGATGGCCACCTCCAGCCAGGATGTGCCTTTCTCGGCGGTCCCCAGCGACCCCGCCCCATAGGCGCCGGTTTTGGTATCATCCTCCCAGGGTGGGTTGGCGATTAGCGCCCCGCCCTCGATCCAATCCATGTAATAGGACGGCGTCGAGATGAAGCCAAGCTCGTCCACGGCGCGCTCCATATGGACCAGATCCGGGCGCAGCGCCAGCAGCAGGGACGTTTCCAGCTCGCAGGCGTGCCCCATCCCGCCCATCGGGGACTCACGCTTCGCCTCCAGCGCCTCGATCCCCTTTGGACTGTTGAGGTACAGCCAGGTGGTGGCGGCAAAGATATCGGGGTGGCGTTCCCCGGCGTACTTCACCACCGTCACCAGGAAGGAACAGTTGCCGCCATGGCCGCTGTTGAAGTAGAAACGTGTAAAGCCGCGCTGCACCAGTGTGTCGACGACCGCCCCCCAGAAGTCCTCGAAGACCCGGCCTCCAGTGGTGAATGTGCCGGCAAACGCGCGCCGGTGCATGCTCACCCCATAGGGATATACCGGCAGGCTGACACACGTTTCCGGGGCCGCGCGCGCCGTCCCCTGGCAGATAGCCTCGATGATGATCGTATCGGTGGAGAGCGGGGCGTGCAGGGCGTGCTGTTCGGTCTGCCCGACCGGGATCAACACCACCTTGTCCCGTTCGGAATCCGCCGGCAAGGGCTGCGGGATCTCATTCGACGGCAGGATGATCCGCGGAATATCCCCTTCCAGCAGGGTGTTGCTGGGCGCCAGCGCAACTGCGCGCGTAAAGCCATCCTCGCGCAGGCCCCTCAACAGGTTGCGGACCACACCGCTGAAAACCGAATAGGGCGTCTCGATACTACTCTCACGCCAGCCAAACGGCAGGGCCGGCAGCAGTCCGATGCGGGCAGGGTTTCCCAGCGCGTTCGAGATGGCCTGCAGGTTGTAGCCGCCCCCCAAAGGTAACACCAGCGGCAGGTCGCGCGCTAATTGTGGAACATCCGGGAAGGTAAGTTCGTCAAATTGGAAGAATTGCGCCGTCATAGAGTGTCCTTTTTAATTTCCAGGCAAGAAGATCAATGTATAAGCACGTGTATACCCTTGCGGGTGAAAACACGCCAGGACACGTGTGCAATACCCTATCGCACTTCTCGGGCTGATGGGCATTCCATCGAGCCCCAATGTGCATTTTCATCCGCAGTATTATATAATCGAATTCGTCCAATTTCTCAAGGAGGCGTTATGCAGCGGTCTTATTCCGGGCTCGGGCACCATACCCGTCGGGCCCTTCCGTTCTTCTTACTCGTACTCGTATCCCTGGCTTGTAGCATCGGTGCGCCGGGCATACCGTCCTTTTTCGCAACTCCCACCCCTACGCCCCAGCCCCTGCCCCCAACCATCATCGAGACCGTCCCACCGGTCGGCAGCGAACTGCCCATACAAAATACGCTGATCATTTATTTCAGCACACCCATGGCTCGCGCCTCGGTGGAAACGGCCCTGACCTCGGATTTTGCAGGCGGGTTCTTGTTCAACTGGGTGGATGATAGCACGCTTTCGGTCACACCCAAATCGGCCCTGCCTGCTGACGGGCAGGTCAATTTTACCCTGGCCGTTTCGGCGAAGGCCGCCAACGGTCTGGCGCTGCTCGATCCCATTTCCTTTTCCTATCACGTCGTCGGGCCGCTGCGCGTGGCCCAAGTGCTCCCGGTCGATCAGGCTAAAGACGTATCGCCGGACTCGGCACTGGTCGTGTCCTTCAACCAGCCGGTCGTAGCACTCGGTGCCGATGCAGCCAACCTGCCCGCCGGGTTGAGCGTCGAGCCGGCCGCCTCAGGCAAGGGTGAATGGCTCAATACCAGCACCTACGTTTTTCACCCCGATCCCGAGCTGGCGGGCGGCACCGATTACGTGGCGCGTGTCAACCCGGCCCTGGTCGGCATCAGCGGCGCCAGGCTCGCCACAGACGGCCAACACAGCGCCTGGGCCTTCCACACTTCCATCCCGGCTGTTCTGGACGTCAGCCCCAAAGCCTCGGATGGCGTGCTGCCGCTCGACCAGCTGATCCAGATCACCTTCAACCAGCCCATGGATCACGCCAGCGTCGAGTCGAACTTCGCCTTGAGCGGGCCTGGCGGGAAAGTCGCCGGCTCGTTCGACTGGAATGAGAAATTCACGCTGCTGACCTTCAAGCCGGCCGCCCTGCTGGAACGGGCCACCGCTTATACCCTGACGCTCGATGGCGCATCCCGCTCGCGCGGCGGCGCCACCTTGGGCAACACCACCAGCATAATCTATCAGACCGTCCCTCAGTTTGCGATCTTGCCCGCCTCGTTCCCCTCGGGGCAAACGCGCCCGTCGGGCAAAGAAATCGTGATGAACCTCAGCGCCCCGCTCGCCAAATACAGCTCGGACGAGTTGAATGCGCTGGTCACCATCTCGCCCACGCCACCGTACTCCTTTGTTTATGCTCGCGGCCCAATCTCAACCGTCCTGAACTTCAATGGTCAGTTTACCCCCGGGCAGACCTACAGCGTCACCTTCCCCGCCACCTTGAAGGACCGCTGGGGCCAGACCCTGGGCAAGGATTACGTCTTCACGTTCCGCGAGCCGGATGCCCAGCCATCCATTGCCTTCGGTACTTACCTGCCCGCCTTGTTTGTGCGCCCCGAGCAGCCGGTAATCAATATTCAGGCCGTCAACGTCCACAGCCTGAACATTTCGCGCGCCACCTTCTCGTGGAGTGACTTCCTGCGCTACCAGACCGACTATAACTTCCATAATTCCTTTGCGCCCGCCGATCTGCAAACGCGCACCGAAACCATCGATAGCACCGCCAACCAGAACGCCCCTTACCCCGTGGACTTCTCCGCGTCGGGGAAAACGCCCCTGGCGCCAGGCTTGTATTACATCGACGTCACGTCCAACGATGTCGGCCCGTCGCCGAAATCCGCCTACAGCAACACCCACGTGCTGCTGGTCAGCAACGTCAACGTGACCATCAAGACCAGTCAAAAGCAGACCCTGCTGTGGGCTATGGATTTACGCACCCAGACGCCCGCGGCCAACGTGGCCGTGACCTATTACGACCCGAAAGGCAACCAGGTCGCCAACGGCACTACCGACGCGAACGGCCTCTGGCAAGGCCCGGGTTCACTGGATGGCGGTTACGCCCTGCTCGGCCAGCCGGGCGATGATTTGTTCGGCCTCGGCAACACCAATTGGAGCGAACAGATCGCCCCATGGAATTTCGGCCTGCGCGTCGGTGGCACCGTCACGAACGAACAGTTTTTATACCTCAATACCGACCGCCCGGTCTACCGGCCCGGCGACACCGTTCATTATCGCGGCGTAATCCGCAAGGCCTACGACGGGCGCTACAGTGACGCCGGTGTGGCGGCGCTCAACACCGACCTGGTTGGGCCGTCGGGGAAACTCGCCGAAGGCAAGGCCCAGGTTTCGGCCTATGGCACCTTCAACGGCGAATACACCATCTCCGCCGCCGCCGTGCCGGGGCAGTATTATGTGGATGTCCGGCGGGACGATCGGACCGATATCAATTACGCGAACGGCATCTATTTCCAGGTGGCCGACTACCGCAAGCCCGAGATCAACCTGGCCGTAGCGCTTTCCCCCTCGCCAGCCCAAAATGGCCAGGCGTTGACCGGTAAGGTCAGCGCCTCTTACTTCTTCGGTGCGCCGGCCAACGACCTGCCTTTCCATTGGACGCTTTCCAAAAGCAGCTCGTATTTCTCCATCCCGCAGTTCGAGACGGGCTTGTACCAGGCAAACTGGACCGGCCCGAACTCCGGCGGCTTCTTTGGCCAGACGATTGTCCAGGGCGATGCGCGCACCGCTGCGGACGGCACCTTCAGCCTGCCGCTGGACGCCCTCAAAGTGGACGACACCTCGATGTTGACGCTCGAAATTACCGCCAGCGAATCGGGCGGGTTCCCGGTCAGCGCGCGCGATAGCGTCACCGTCCACCCGGCCAGCTTCTATGCCGGGGTCCGTCCGGGTGCCTGGTTCGCGCCCGCCGGCAGCCAGATGAGCTTTGACGTCACGACCGTAGATTTGGACCTGAAAGCCATCCCCAACAAGACCCTGACAGCCAGCTTCCAAAAAGTGGACTGGCAGCGCAAAGATTCTTACTTCAGCACTAGCTTTACGCCCAGCTATACGCCTTTCGACAGCAAACAGGTCACCACCGGTGCGGACGGATTGGCGCACGTAGCCTTCACGCCCGACAAGCCCGGCACGTACATGTTGGAAGTGTCGGGCGACGGCGCCAAGACACAGGTATTGGTCTGGGTCGGCGGCGCGCAGAATGCCGCCTGGCCGAACCTGCCTTATGAGCACATCACCCTGACGGCCGACAAGCAAAATTACAAACCGGGCGACAAAGCCGGCGTATTTATCCCCAATCCGTTCGGCGTGGCGGCACCGGCGCTGATCACCACCGAACGCAGCAGCGTCCTCAGCTCGCAGGTCGTCAGCGTCCCGCCCGAAGGATATACCTTCAACTTGCCGATCACCGACGACCAGGCGCCCAACGTCTACATATCCGCCACGCTGCTTGGCCCCAAGGAAGACTTCCGCCAGGGCTATATCAATGTGCCGGTCGAGCCCTCGGCTTTCAAGCTGAACATCGACCTGAAGGCTACTCCCGAAAAGGCTCGGCCCGGCGACAAGCTGACCATCGACCTGAAGGTGACCGATTCGAAGGGCCAGCCGGTGCAGGGACAGTTCTCACTGGCCGTCGTCGACCTGGCAGCCCTGGCCCTGGCCGACCCGAACTCGGCGGAAATCGTGCCCGCCTTCTACAGCATCCAACCCTTGGGCGTCAGCACCGGTCTGACCGACGTGGTCGCGGCCAGCCGCTTGCAGCCTGCGCCGGTGGGCGGGCGCGGCGGCGGTGGCGGCGAAGGGCCGCTCACCATCCGTTCGAAGTTCCCCGATACCGCCTACTGGAAGGCCGACATCGTTACCGATGCCCAGGGCCTGGCCCAGATCACCCTGACCCTGCCGGACAGCCTGACCACCTGGCAGGTGGATACGGTCGGACTGACGCAGGATACCCGCGTGGGCCAGGCGCGCGTCAAGGTGGTCACCAGCAAGGACCTGCTGGTGCGCCCACAGACCCCGGCTTTCCTGGTGGTCGGCGACGTGGCCCAGTTGGCGGCGATGGTCAATAACACCACCGCCTCGGCGCTGGATGCCACCGTCAGCCTGCAGGCCAGCGGTTTCAGCCTGATCGACCCGGCCACCGCCGAACAAAAGGTCAGTGTCCCGGCCAACGGGCGCGTGCGCGTGACCTGGACCGGCCTGGTGCAGGCCGGAGACACCGTGGACGCCACGTTCACGGCCCTGGCCGGCAGCCTGAAAGATGCCACGCACCCCGATGACGGGCCGATCCCGGTGCTGCACTACACGGCACCGCAGACTTTCAGCACCGCCGGGCTGCTGACGGGCGCATCCACCCACCAGGAAATCCTGGCGCTGCCCAAGACCTTCCAGGCCCTGGGCGGGAAGCTCGACCTGGAGCTTTCCCCTTCGCTGGCGTCGGTCGTGCTGAGCTCGCTCCAGGCCAGCGGGGCGCGCCCCGACGATATCAGTTGGAGCAACGAACTGATCGTCTCGGACCTGTTGCCAAACCTGGCAACCTACCAGACACTGAAGGATGCCGGGCTTTCCAACCCGGACCTGGAGGCAAAACTCAAGAGTGCGGTCACCGACGACGTGCGCCGCCTGCTCGCCAGCCAAAACGGCACCAAGAACGGCTGGAGTTGGTTGGCCGATCCATCTCTGGATAACGACGTCGATCCGTACCTGACGGCCTACGTCCTGTTTGCGCTGAACCTGGCCGGTAAGAGCGACCTGAACCTCGACGTGAAAAATTCTCTGCAGAGCGGCCACGACTACCTGATGACGGCGCCCCCCATGGACGGCACGAGCGATCTGAGCAACCCCATCCTGGCGAACCAGGCCGTGTTCCAGAACTACGTGCTGCAGCAGTTGGGCGGCGCCAATGCCTCGTTCGTCGACCAGACCTACGCCAACCGTGACAAGCTCGATCCGTGGGC
>Ga0302321_100006539_pt1 | contig 10252 bp, 6 predicted proteins | sample Fen_T0_1_FD_202505 | JGI IMG/M metagenome (GOLD analysis project Ga0302321, IMG submission 202505) | Peat permafrost microbial communities from Stordalen Mire near Abisko, Sweden - Fen_T0_1 | ecosystem: Environmental > Terrestrial > Soil > Wetlands > Permafrost | place: Sweden: Abisko... | reverse complement strand
TTTTATTTTATAGTTACATCCGCTGACGACAGCATACCTGCAATGGAAAGAACTGTAGAAGAATTCAGGGGATTTACTTACTGTCTTGATAATCCTGAGGAAAAAGCTATTATCTATGGAACCGGACCATGGAATAAGGGTGAAATAAAAGGCAAACCGGCAATGGAAGAAGCGTTCAAGGCAGGAATATCGGTGTGATAAACTGATAAACGATAAAAGCAAATGGTCTCTGTGGCACTCTGTGACCCTCTGTGCAAGTTTCTTTTTTTTTGTTACACAGAGTTGCACTGAGAAGCACAGAGTAACACAGAGTCGTAAAAGGCAATAAGCAATTTTTAAACCATGGAGGATAAAAAAATGAGTATTTCTGAAATAGCCCTTAAAAATCACGAAGAACTGTGGCCGGATTACAAATCACGAGCCATGGATACAGACCCTGAACTGATTGAATTATTTGACAATTTTGCATTCGATGAAGTAATAGGTTATGGCAATCTTGAAACCAAAACCCGTGTCATGATGATTTTAGGTTCAACCATTGCATGCCAGGCCCAGGGAGAATACAAGATGATGGTGAACGCAGCGCTGAATGTGGGTGTGACTCCTGTCGAGGTAAAGGAGATATTGTACCAGTCTGTTCCTTATGTTGGCATTGCTAAAGTAGTGGATTTTATCTATCTAACCAATGGAATATTTACTGAACGGGGAATTACACTACCACTTGAAAGCCAATCTACAACCACCCCGGAAACACGATATGAAAAGGGACTGAAAGTCCAAAAAGAAATTTTCGGGGATACAATTGACAGGATGTATGAAAAGTCACCCAAAAATCAACTTCATATCCAGAAATATTTATCTGCAAACTGCTTTGGCGATTACTACACAAGAAATGGCCTGGATATTAAAACGAGAGAGCTTCTTACTCTTTCAATGCTTATTGCATTAGGAGGAACAGAATCTCAGATAAAGGGGCATATTCAGGGTAATATCAATGTTGGAAATGATAAAGAAACCCTACTGTGCGTAATGACCCAGTTGCTGCCTTATGTAGGATACCCAAGAACTTTAAATGCACTGAGATGTTTAAATGAAATTGTGCCAGAGTAAAGGAAAAAAGATTGGGATTTAAATACTTTAAATTAGCAAAAATAAAAAGAGCAATGAAAATGAAACATAGTAAGATTTTGATTCCGGTGATAGTATTGTTGATTTGCATATCGAATATCTATGCACAAGACTGGCCCCAGTATTTCGGACCCAACAGGAATGGAGTGTCAACGCAGAAAAATATATTACGTACATGGCCTCAGCAGGGACCGGAAGTTCTGTGGACTGCCAATGTGGGTATAGGTTATGGTGGACCTGTTATAAAAAATGGCAAGGTCTACCTACTGGATGACAAGGTTGGTGACAAACTGAGATGTTTTGACCTTACCATTGGAAAAGAACTCTGGAGTTTTTCTTATGATGCTCCTGGGTCTGTTATGTTTCCAGGCTCTCGAAGCGTTCCGGCTATAGACGGAAATCTGATCTTTTCCTGCGGCCCTTATGGTAATCTTTATTGCATAGACATCAATACACACAAGCCTGTCTGGAATAAAAACGTCTGGACAGATTTCGGTGGAGGTGAAATTCCGAAATGGGCAATTACCCAGTGTCCTGTAGTTTACGGTGATTTGCTTATCGTAGCATCACAGGCTCCTAAGGCCGGTGTTGTGGCCTATGAAAAACTTACCGGCAAAGTTAAGTGGACAACACCCTCGCTTGGAGAAGTCGGATATGTTAGTCCTGCAATCGTAAAAGTGGGGGGAGCCAGTCATATCGTTATGATTACTGCTTCTGCTGGTCGCGGAGCAGAGGCCAGTGGTGGTAAGGTCGTTGGAATTGATCCGCTTACAGGTAAAATCCTGTGGGAATATACAAATTGGCAATGCGGAATCCCGGTCCCGGGACCTGTTGATGCCGGCGAAGGAAGAATACTTATTACCGGCGGATATCAGGCCGGTGCAGCAATGATAAAAGTTGAAAAGAAAGCTGATGGCGGCTACAGCGTCAAAGAACTTTACAAAAACCCTGATTTCGGTGCGCATACCCAGCAGCCGGTACTTGTTAACGGCTATTTCTATGCTCAGTATACAACCAACGAAAGAAAAGACGGCCTTGTCTGCATGAGTATGGATGGTCAGGTTAAATGGAAAACCTTAAGAGCACCATTATTTGATAAAGGGGGAATGATTCTCGCAAATGGCCTGCTTCTCACAACTGATGGCAGTAAAAAGCTATACCTGATTGAACCTGATCCGTCAGCTTTTAAGCCGGTTGCATCTGCTGACATGCTTTCAGTAGCATCAGGCACTGACCCTCGGTTTGCAACTCAGAACTGGGCGCCATTAGCTCTCGCCGATGGCAAACTCCTGATCAGGGATCAAAGCCGGTTAATCTGTGTCAGGGTTGCTAAATGATTAACGTGATAATTGTAAATCCTTATAAAGAATTGTCGATTGGACTCTTTGTGATTTGGGAAAATTAGTTTGATTTTTTACTAGCTTTACTATTCATTTATATAATAAATAATCAAACATGGAAATCAAATACAAACGTATTAACATCATGTTACTTTTAATGTTGGTACTAGTCGTTACCATGAATTCCTGCGGCTTACAAAAAAGCAAAGAGAATAATTCACGAACCATATCATTCGACCAGGCCTGGCGCTTTATCAAGGACAACCCTTCGGGCGCAGAAGCACCTGCTTATGATGATTCGCAATGGAGAACGCTTGATCTGCCCCATGACTGGAGCATCGAAGATCTTCCGGGGCAGATACCCGACAGTATTATCGGCCCATTCTCAAAAGCAGCAATCGGCAAAATGGGGACTGGTTATACCATCGGTGGAACGGCATGGTACAGAAAGCATTTTTCAATCAGCAAAGAAAATCAGGATAAAACTGCTTATCTGATGTTCGACGGGATGTATATGAACTCAGATGTGTGGGTCAATGGAAAGCATGTCGGGAATCATCCATATGGCTATACTTCATTTTATTACGATATTACCCATTATCTTAATCCGGCTGGGCAATCCAACACGGTGGCAGTTCAGGTTAAAAACGAAGGTCGTACAGCCCGCTGGTATTCCGGCTCAGGTATCTACAGACATACCTGGCTTACCCTGGTTAATCCGGTACACATCGGTGTTTGGGGAGTAAACATAAAAACTCAGTCGGTCAGCGAAAATTCGGCTGAGATAAATGTCGCAACAACGCTGGAAAATTCAGATAAGAATAAGAGAGAAGTAACTGTAAAAGTTGAGATTATTAATCCTTCAGGTGAGATAGTTGGAAATTCTGAAAACCGCACCACGGTTTTACCAGATGCTAAAAATAATATTGAAATACACGTATCTGTCAGTAATCCTCTGCTTTGGTCGGTTGATAATCCTAAACTGTATTTTGCCAAAGTAACCATCCTAGATAACAATAAAGAATCAGATTGGACCAAAACGTCTTTCGGGATCAGAACAATCAAGGTTGATGCAGTAAATGGTTTTACAATTAACGGAAAATCCCTTAAGCTAATTGGCGGTTGTTTTCACCACGATAATGGCCCCCTGGGATCTGCTTCTATCAACCGGGCCGAAGAACGAAAAATGGAAATCTTTAAAAATGCCGGATATAATGCGATACGGTGCAGTCACAATCCTCCTTCACCTTACTTACTACATATATGCGACAGTCTGGGAATTCTGGTGATCGATGAGATTTTCGATAATTGGGAAAGAGAAAAAGTTTCTCCGGACGATTATTCGAAATCCTTTAAGGAATGGTGGAAAAAAGATATTGATTTAATGATACTTCGCGACCGCAACCATCCTTCAGTGGTCATGTGGAGTATTGGAAACGAAATAAGCGAAGCACTCGACACTGCAGGCATCCGAATCGCTAAAAATCTTACTGAAGAAGTACGTAGTTTGGATCAATCCCGTGCAATTACAGAAGGGTTTAACGATTTCGCAGCAATGAGAGGTCAAAAAAGCCATTGGGATGAATCGCGTTCCCATATGGATATGCTCGATGTAGTCGGGTACAACTACATGTTTAAAAGGTACGAAGAAGATCATGAAAAATATCCGAACCGTGTGATGGTTGCGACCGAATTTATGCCGGTTTATTCGCTTGATAACTGGAAGATGGTGGAAAAACATCCCTATGTGATTGGCAATTTTGCGTGGGTCGTTATGGATTACCTCGGCGAAGCCGGTGTGGGACTTTCAAGACTCGTTCCAGATGTTCCGGAGAAACCCGGATCGCGGCAAGGAGATGGTTTAGGTGCATTTTTCAGCAGGGATTCATGGCCAATATTTAATGATTATCAGGGTGATATAGATCTTATTGGAAAAATGAAACCCAGGTATTCTCATCAACTTGTGGTGTGGCGAAAAAGTCAGGTTGAAATGCTTGTCCACCGTCCTATTCCTTCCGGTTTGAAAGAAATTGTAAGTCCATGGGGCTGGCCCGATGAATTGAAAAGCTGGAGTTGGCCTGGGCATGAAAAAGAAAAACTACAGGTTCATGTATATTCACGCAGCAAACTGGTAAAACTCGAGTTGAATGGCAAAGTCGTAGGTGAACAGGCTGTTGACGGAGAAAATTCAATTACCGCCACGTTCGAAGTGCCTTACGAACCGGGAACTCTAATTGCACGATGTTACGACAACGGAAAGGAAACTGCTTCGCAGACATTAAAAACAGTTGGTAAACCAGAAGCTATTCGGTTAACAGCTGACAGAAATGTGATCAGGGCCAACAAAAATGATCTGGCATACATTACAACAGAAGTTGTTGATGCTGATGGAAATGTAATTCCTTATGCTGATGACGTGAAGGTGAAATTTGAAATCTCAGGACAAGGAAAACTGGCTGGATCAGGAAATGGAAATCCAAAAGATATGGCAAGTTTTCAGCAACCCGAAAGAAAAACTTACCAGGGAGTTTGTCTGGCTATTATATGTCCGGAAACTACTCCGGGGAGAATCAATATAAAAGCAACGGCAGAAGGACTAAAAGAGTGTAACCTGGAGGTCACTGTTAAATAACTTACAGGTACTGGATATAGCGCAGTTATTTACCTGAATTGACCTGTTTAATAAATCCGGTAATATTACCAACCCAGGCTATGAAGTCTTCAGCATCCTCATCTGCTCCGTGTCCAGCATCCCAGTAAAGAAATGTATTCACATTCTTCTGCCGGTTCTCCAAACTGGTAGCCAGATTGGCCAGAACAGTCTGTGAAGTGTGGGCGTCAGAAGTGCCCTGACGAAGCCACCAGTTCTGTGTACAGCCACTGTTATTCTGTCCAATGAAGTACATAGCATTCATCAGGTCTACAAGAGTTTTAACTTCGGGGTCAATCTCCGCATTCGCATTTCCGGAAGCGTGACGAAGGCTGAAATTAGTAAAGTGCCTGGCGTCAGTAGCCTTATTACCGAACTCATTAGGCTCTGGCTGCTTCATATTAAAATCGTCAAAAGCCGGAAGACCTTTCATTCTTCCGACATGAGTGACATAGTCTGCAAATCCAAAAGAAGCGCCTTTATCACTCCATTTTATCCATTTATTATTTGTCAGGTATTCTTTGCGTTTTTCTTCAGGAAGGACTTTAAGGTATTTATTAGCAGAAGGGATAAGGTAAAATTGCAGAAGGTATTTGTCATAGTTGTCTGCAGTTAAGGTTCCAAAGCCATTCTTGCCCTGGAGGTTCAGCGATGCCTGATACTCTGAATAGATAGCTTTCAGTTGTTCTGAAAGCTCCTGATCCACAAGACCCGATCTGGTTGGATAAGCGCCATACATCCACTCATAAGCACCGTCGGCATTTTCCAGATCTGTGATTGGACAGAAACAAGCGCTGCCAAGAATGTTATCTTCTGTGTCCGCAGCTCCAATCTCCTTAAGATATGGTTCATAAACTTTACTATTGCCTGAAGCTCCCAGAAGAGCTGACATTGCACCTCCTGCACTTACACCAGTAGATATAATCCAATCGGCATTGCCCGGAATGACTCCCTTGTTGTGACGAATGTAGCGGACTGCTGCTTTAAGGTCCACAATAGCGGCAGGAGCCTTTCCGTAATTGGTGCCGTCGGTGGCTTTATTATCACGTCCCCTACAGCCGGGTGACACTACAACATAACCGGCAGCCAGAGCAAGATCCACCTTGCCACTTATATTGATGTTCCCACCCGGAGTTCTTCCCGGCATCGGAGACATTCCCCCCTGCTGTCCTCTCGGACTACCTGTTCCAACAGGGCCACCCTGTCCGCCGGGACCACCGGGACCACCCATTCCGTTACGCATATTATTCACCGACATATATCCTCCAATGCCAATGTTAAAGAGAATAGGGGCGTTTGTGGCATCAACAGCTACATCATCGATATTAACAGGAACGCTGATATTCATGCTCTGATAATCTTTGTCAACGGGATTCGCAACATAAGGAATGTGCATATAAAAGTGGTAAGTTACCTTCTTTTCACCCACGGAGGTCTTTACAATCCTGGTTTCCACTGTAAAGTTATCCTTTGGGAACAGTAATGGATCATTGGTCTGGCCAGCTGCGTTTGTCCAAACCACGAAAATAGCAGCGGTGAGCGTCCATGAAATCATAATTCCTTTACTCATTGGTGATCGGTTTAGTTTAATTCAATCATATATCTATTCTTAATAAAGACATAAATCAATTACCATTTATTCCTTATATGTGTTTAATTTTTTCTTCATTTAATTAATCTAAGGAATAATTTTGACGCATGTTTTAATTTTCAAAACATGTTGAGTTGTCAGGTGCTGATTCCTCAAACAGCATTATCAACTGTTAAAAACATGTTAAAATTAAAACAAATCCGGTGTGAGGTTGTTAATTCATCAACAAAACACATATGAATCTAATAATCAGAACTCAATATTTAATTTTAAATTATTACAAATGAAAAAATCAATTTTTCCTGCAATTACATTGGTCATTCTTATTGCATCAGCATTCACATTTTTCCAGTCTGTTGAGTGGAAAATCAGTGATAACTATTCCGTAAAGTTCGATGGTGGCGATCCCAGCGGTGAATTCACCGGTCTTAAGGGCAGCATTAAATTTGATGAAAAAAACCTTGCAGATTCCAAATTTGACTGTACTGTGGATGTTGCATCAATAAATACCGGCAACGGAATGAAAAACACTCATGCCAAAAGTGATAAATGGCTCGATGCTACCAAATATCCTGTCATTCATTTTACATCAAAATCCATTAGCAAAACTGAGTCAGGCTATGAAGCAAAAGGAACTCTCGATTTTCATGGCGTACAGAAAGAAATTACCTTGCCATTTACATTTGTAAATAACGTATTTGCAGGAACATTCGAAGTTAATCGTATGGATTATGGTATTAATACTGCAGAACCAAATCATGGAGCACAGGTTTTAAAAGTATCTCTGAATGTGCCTGTTACAAAATAAACAGGAATGTTTAAAAATCATTTTTATCATGGACTTACATCCGGAATAATGGCTGCACTGGCAGCCATTATTTATAGCCGGATCCATTTTTTTGCAACTCAGGCAGATTTTTCCGGAATCATTAATCCCGGCTCAATGATCAGTATGAATTTGATTGTCTGTTTAATAATAAGCATCGCCTATTACTTTGTTGCCAGGATCTCAGCAAAGAAAGGTATTATTATCTTTCATCTGGCAATATCAATTCTCTCATTCGCAGCAATTATTCTTCCTATATCAATTTCCCTGCCTCTGTCTGTAAAGAATCCTGAACTTTTTCCGGGACTTGCGGTTCCAATGATTTTCTTCCCTGCTCTGGCATGGTTTACATTCAAACCGCTATTTTTCTTTAATGAAAAATAATAGTATTGAATTAAGCAATAATTTAATCTTACACCGATACTAATAAATTAGTACCTTATTTTCCCTACCGTTCAGCACTATCCTGTTTTCGGAAATTTTCCCTGGCTCTATTTCCTTATTGTTGACTACTACTTTTCCTGAATTTTTAACATCAACAATTATACTCCAGTCACTAAGTGTCTGTTTGATAGAATATTCCCGATGATCAGCTTCCTGGATCACTTCCAGACTGAGTGAATTGTCACCTATCCTTACATTATCAATCGATGAATCTTTCCAATCTGAAGGCATACGAGGTGAAATAAATATAGATTTTTCATAAGCGTTTGGTTTGATTCCAAAAAAATGATTGATAATCGGCACGTCCACGCCATAATTATTCCAGGCCTGCACCATCATTCCAAAGTCAGGAGACACTTCATACATAGATCCGGGAAGAGCATAGCTGAAAGAGCGATGAAGCATATTGATATAGCGCAATGCATCTTCCGGTTTTCCATAATTTGCTGCAGCAACAGCCTGAACACCGGTTGGTATTGTCATTACCGCCCCGGTGTAGGAAAATATCTTTTTTCTTGATTTGAGCACTGTACTATCCGGTTCTTCAGTTCTGTCAATCCCGGTTACATATACTCCATATGGGTTTTCATACCTTTTAGCAGTTTCAAGGGCTGCCTTTCCTTTTTCGAAATCTGCAACACCTGTTTCGAGAGGTGTGTTAACAACCCAGTTACGGTAAATTACATAAGGAATCTGCCGATCACCCTGAGAATTGACAAGTTGCTTTTCGATTTCCTTCAATTCAGCAACGACCGATGTTTTTTTAAGTGTATCAGCTCTTATAATAGCACCCTTTAAAATTGGTTTTGCATCTGCCGAAGTTCCCCTGAAATCACCGAATGACCCGACAGTCTCATTCCACCATTCTTTATTGATCTTTACTTTAAGTTCCTCAGCTGACTTCTTATAATCTGTTGCTGATTTATTATCCCCTATTGCCACGGCTAATTCGGCTGCTGATGAAAAAGCCTGTTGGGTATATGCAGCAACATCTATCATTTCCTTGTTTAATCCGGGTATCTCCATCAGTCCATTTCCGTCAGGGTATCCGTTGCCATCTTTATCATTATCCTCTAACCATTTAATTCCCTTTTTTACTTCAGGGAACAAAGTTGTTATAAATGCTTTATCACCTGTCCATACAAAATAATTTTTCAGAAGGGTGATAAAAAGTGCTGTCTCACTAAGTAGTCCAGGATTATAAACTGATCCATTAGTAGAAACTTCGTGAATGATCCGTCCATCTCCATTTGTTTGTTCAGATATCTTTTCAAGTAAAATGATTGTGCTTTTAACAAGGTCGTGATCGCCGGTTGCCAAAACTCCCTGCAATGCATATGCTGCATCTCCTCCAAACCACCAGGGATAATCAGGCAAACCAGCTGACAGACCAACACCTATTTCCGGAACATTACGTACAAGCCAGTCGGTATTGTACTTTAACCATTCGAACATTTGCTCAATACCTTTATCGGGTACAGTGAGATGCGAAGTGCTGTTTATCTTTTTATACCTCTTTATTTTCTGTGTGAGTTTTGCATTCCCTTCTGTCATTAAAACCTGATAATTTGATAAAAGCGATTCTTTCGACTTATAAGAACCTGCAATGAAAAAGGGGATTAGCTTTTCTTCGTTTGGTTTTAATTTTATTGAAAATGACAGTGTCCCGTTTCTGCCCAAACCTTTTCTGGTCTCACTTTGACAATCAGCTGCTTCTTGAGAAAAATGATCTGCCATTAATGATGATCCAAAGGCAACATACCATGGATTGGAATTATCTTTTGCTATTACTGCCGATAACTTTTCATCATAAGAAATATTGTCAACAGCATCGATCATATTAGTTCTCTCTCCTAGCCAGGTAGGCCGAAGGTCCGTCATACCAGTAAAGGAAAAGACTATTTCTTTGCGTTCCTTTCCATGGTTTATGATTCTGAATTCTATAATAAGGCCTTCAACTGCATCTGGGACAAACTGAAACCGTCCGATCTCCAAGTTTTCCTTCTCATATCTGAAATGATGACTATTGGCCATTGGATAGTTGATGAATTTATCAGCCTTGTTCAGGCAATATGAATCATTGCTACCCTTGACAGAAATTTTTGCATTAAATCCATCCATGAGTTTAATCGGATGATCCCATATTCCTCCCATCTCACCATCTATATGCCATCCCATATCAGGGAAGGAGCCATCCTGATAACCGATCATATAAACCCTGTCGCCGGCTGTCACATAAGGTGAAGCCAGATATTCGCTTTTCCCCTCTATGG
>Ga0302321_100006538_pt1 | contig 10253 bp, 8 predicted proteins | sample Fen_T0_1_FD_202505 | JGI IMG/M metagenome (GOLD analysis project Ga0302321, IMG submission 202505) | Peat permafrost microbial communities from Stordalen Mire near Abisko, Sweden - Fen_T0_1 | ecosystem: Environmental > Terrestrial > Soil > Wetlands > Permafrost | place: Sweden: Abisko... | reverse complement strand
GAGGCGAAGAGAAAATGTCATGGTGAGAAATAGCTGCGGGAAGGAGACGAAACTGGAGGTTTCGCGGGGCCGGGAGTGCGGGAGGGCATCGAGCGCAATCAGCATTGACCGGTCAACGGTCGCGCCATCCGTAGCCCATGGGGCTTGGGATGGTGCCGAGGAGGGGAGTCGAACCCCTACACCCTTGCGGGCGCTAGACCCTGAATCTAGTGCGTCTGCCAATTCCGCCACCTCGGCTTCAGAGGAGCGCGGACGCTGGACGACCCGCCGCGCGCCCGCAAGTGTTTTTCAAAGCGTTTGTTCCCGGAGTGTCGGACCCGCGGCTGCGGATCCACCGATGCAATAAAAAGGCCCGCCGGCGACAGACCGGCGGGCGAGAGGGACTGAGACCGGGTGGACGTCCTCCGGCGATCCGCAATGGGAGAGCAGAGGCCGACCCGCTGCTAGGGCGTGTGCGCGAGGGTGCGCACATAGGCGATCAGCGGATCCACAGCATAGGAAGGCAGGGAGTGGCGGGCGCCGTTGGGTTCCTGCAGGCGGACCGGATCCATCGCCCGGCGGCCGTGCGTGATGATCTCGCGCAATTCATCGTCGGATTTTGCCTGGATTTCGGCCGAGTTCAGGTGCGGCAGCGCGCGACCGAAGAACTTGTCGGCCTTCTCATTGCCCTGGCCGTTGGCGCCATGACAGACCTGACAGGTCTGCTGGAAAACTTTCTGGCCGGACATTTTCTCGTCCGGGCGGGGCACGACGTGAACGATCAGGTGGGCGTGGGCGCCTTCGACGGAGCCGACCTGCACGCCCTCCTCATTCGGTATCCAAACCTCGGACAACGTACGCACCTCGCCTTTCCGGTCGAAGGCCAGCGTGCCCTCGAAATCCAGGGTGCCGGTGGGCCCGCGCAACCGGGTCTTGATCGGCACGCGCACCTCTTTCCCGGCGCCTTTGATGACGACGGCATCCGGCCGTTCGGTGCAGGCGAAGGAGTATTCCCCCGCCGGCAATTCGCGATCCCCCGCCCGGAAGGCGAAGGGGATGCTCGCTTCGATTCCCGAGCCGAGCGCCGACAGCGTCAGCGCGCTACACAGTCCGACAATCACCGCATTTCGAATCTTCATGGTTCTCACTCGCTGCAAGTTGGGCTGGATACGCCGGACCGTGTGGGCACGGGCCGGCGCAGTTGACCTGCGCGATAAGGGAAACTACCTAGGCGACAAAGTAAACTTATAGACTATCGGGGTTTCCCTGTTTGTTTCGGGATCTGGGTATGGACGGAGTTGCGCGCCGCGGCAAAGGGGGTTGTTGCAGGTCGTTTCGTTCTTCCCGCGCGGGGGGCGATTCGCGAGGCTGGGCCCGTGAATTCCCCCCTGCGACCGCGACATCATGGTTGGCGGATCGGCGTGCTGATCCTGGCGCTCGGCCAGGCCCTCGTCGTAGGCGCGGTGCCCGCGTCGGATGGGGAGGCGGCGCGGGTCGTTGTCGTCGCCAACTCCGCGGATCCAGACTCGCGCCCGCTGGCGGAGTATTACGTGAAGATGCGCGGGATCCCTCCGGCCAACCTCGTCGCCCTGCCGTTGCCGCTGACGGAGACGGTGCCATGGCCGGAGTTTTCCGCGAAAATCTTTAATCCGTTGCTGGCGGAGCTGATCGCGCGGGGGTGGATCGACGCGATCCCGTCGCGCCTCACCGATGCGTATGGTCGGACACGGCTCGCGGTGAGCGGCCACCGCATCAGCTACCTCGTCCTGATGCGGGGCGTCCCCCTGCGCATCGACGACCAAGCCGCCTGGCGCGCGAAGGTTCCGCCGACGGGGGTGATCGAGGGGCTGCTGACCAACCGCGCCTCCGTGGATGGCGAACTCGCCGTGCTGGCCGGGTGGGCGACCGGGGAGACGGTTCCGATCAATGGCCTGATCAAGAATCCGCTCTACCAGCACCTCGATCCGCGCGACCTGGTGGCCGCGGCGATCGTGCGCGTCACCCGGCTCGACGGTCCGACGCCGGCCGCGGTGCAGGGGATGATCGATGGTGCGCTCGCAGCGGAACGCACCGGTCTCGCGGGCCGCGCCTACGTGGACCTCGGCGGGGCGTATCCACAGGGCAACGCCTGGCTCGAGACCGTCGCCGGGCGGATCGACGAGGCGGGTTTCGATCTGACGGTGGACCGGGCGCCCACGACGTTCGGACCGCTCGCGCGTTTTGATGAACCGGCCCTCTATTTCGGCTGGTACGCCGGCAGCGTGAACGGCCCGTTCCTCCTGCCCGGCTTCCGGTTTCCCCCCGGGGCGATCGCGGTGCATATCCACAGTTTCTCGGCGGAAACCCTGCGCTCGCCGATGGAAAACTGGTGTGGTCCGCTGGTCGCGCGCGGGGCGGCGGCGACGCTCGGCAACGTCTGGGAGCCCTACCTCGACTACAGCCACCACCTCGATCTGTTCGTCGACGCGCTGCTGCGGGGCCGGACGTTTGGCGAGGCGGCCTACTATGCGCTGCCGGTGTTGAGCTGGCAGGCCGTGGCACTGGGGGATCCGCTTTACCGGCCGTTCGGGCGCTCCTTCGATGAGCAATGGAGGCTCCGCGCCACCCTGCCGACTGCGCTGCAACCGTACGTTGCGCTGCGGCAGGCGCGTTGCGAACTGCGGGCCGGCCGCAAAGTCGAGTCGCGGCAGGTGTTGCGGGAGGCGTTTCGGGCGACGCCGTCGCTGGCCGGTGGACTGGCCCTGGCGCAGGCGGAGCGCGACGGTGGAGACCGCGAGGCGGCGGTGCGCGACCTGGCGTTTGTGGGGAAGTTGGAGGATTTTCCGCCGGTCGACGTCGGCCTGGAGCGGTCGGTCGCCGCGTTGCTGGTGGAATGCGGCGCGCCGGACCAAGCCCTGGATCTTTACGCGAAGGCGCTGGCGAATCCTCCAACCGGAGAGGCGGAAGCCCTTTTGCTTGAGGAGGCGATTCGCGTGGCCAACGCCGCTGGCCGTCCGGCCCGAGCGGAGCCGTGGCAGGCGCGATTGCTGCGCCTGAATTCGTTGCCCGTGAAATAGCGCAGTCCGGAATGTCGCCTCCCAGAAGCGGTCGGTGGGCCAGGGTTGATTCGTTCTGCAAGGCTTCCGAATGGTGGGGCGGGCTTCACGCCCGCCATCTGGACCGGTAACGAACTGGCGGGCCTGAAGCCCGGCCCACCGACGGAAGCGGAAGCGCTTCCGCTACGAAGAAACCGCGGATCAGCGGAGGCCTTTCCAACAGTGGGATGCGCCCGGGGCCGGCCCGTCGCCGACCGGAGGTTGCCAGCCCCCGCGGGCCTGCATCCTCGCCGGCATGCCTCAGCGTCTCCAGTGCCTTTCGGGCAACCTCGTCGACGTCGTGGGCCGCCGGATTTTTCCCGGCCGGGCGGAGATCGCCGGATTCAGACCGGCGCGCAGAGGGCGGCGGAATGCGGAGAGTAGCCCGCACCGTCGATCCCAGCCTGCTGCCACCGCTCCTCGAACAACCGGGCGCACTCCCGGTAGAGCGCGCAGTCCTCGGCGTTGAGCGCCGCAATCTCGGACCGCAGGTCTTCGGGCAGTGAATACGTATCGTCGGACCGCGCGGGATTGGCGTTGGCCCGGGCGGCGGGCACGGCGGTAAGGTGGAAAAGCTGTACGAACAACCGCATGGATTCAGGAAATCGTTCGGTGAGGCCAATGAAGGCGAAATCCTCCGGGGCGACGCAGCCGAAATAGCGGCTCATCTCATTCCGCGTCTCGTCGCGGGCGGCAAAGTCGCGCAGCGTCCAATCGTGTTCGTGCAGGGCGCGACACAAGGGGTTCTTCCAATCCGGTTCCCGCTGCCAGTAGTAATAGAACGAGGCGACGCGTTCCACCGGTTCGCGCACCCAGGAAACCAGTGCGGCTCCGGGGAAGCGCCGGCGGAGCTTCTCCGCGTAAAAATGTCCGTGGATGCACCGGACGGAGGGTGGAAAATCGGCGAGGACTTGGCCGTGGGCATCGGTGATCTCCCAATAGGTCTGGCAGTAGGCTTCGCCAAAAAGCGTGGCCAGCATCTGCCGGAAACTGACGCCGCCGGTCTTCGGGATATGGAGGCTGAGGAGCACCCGCACCTGTCGGAAGAGCTGGCTCTCGAGGTCGCCGCGGAGGTCGTGGGTCCATTGCCGGAGAATTGTTTCCTCCGGTGCGGCATGGCCACTCGGTGCAGCCGAGTGCTCGAGCCGTTGGAGAACGGCGCGTAAATTCAGCGCCAGCTGCGCCGGGATTCGGATGTGTTCAGTTGTCATGGTTCCGAGCGATTCGGAAGGATGACGACTGTGGGTGTCGTCGCATACTGTGGACGGCCGAGGGCCATCCACGTTACGGAAATTTACCGACCCGAGATTCTGCGGTTTGTTGCGCGGAAAGTACCAAACGCGGTTCTCAGCTCAGAGCTTGTCGACGATCCGGTCGGCCAGACCGTAGTCGATTGCTTCCTGCGCGTTGAGGTAGAAATCGCGGTCGGTGTCCCGGGTGACCTTCTCCATCGGCTGACCGGAGGCGGTCGCGAGAATCTGATTCAATTCCTCGCGCAGTTTCTCCATCTCGCGGGCCTGGATGTTGATGTCGACGGCGGGGCCGATCATGCGGCCGGTGATCAACGGCTGGTGGATGAGCACGCGGGCATGCGGGAAGAGCAGCCGCCGGCCTTTCTTCGCTCCGGCGAGCAGGATTGAACCCATCGACGCCGCCATGCCGGTGACGACCACCGTGATCGGCGAGGTGATGAGCTGCATCGTGTCGTAGACCGCCATTCCGGCGGTGATCGAGCCACCCGGGGTGTTGATGTAGAACGTAATTTCCTTCCCCGGGCCGGTCGCCTCGAGGTAGAGCAACCGCTCGGTGATTTCCTTGGCGGTCTCGTCCGTCACCGCACCCCAGAGGAAGATCTTCCGTTGCGCCAGGAACTTCCTCTGGATCTGCGCACCGACCGGGCCGGGGAGCTTCGCGGCCTTGTCGGTGGGCTCGTCTTCGCCCTCGTCATCATCGTCGTCGTCGGCACGGGCGGGCAGGGGAGCATTGAAACCGGGCTGGAGTTTCTCGAAGTGCATGGTGGAAAAATGTCAGGAGGGTGCGGAGTGGCGAGCGCGATTGTCGCGGCCGGTTCGGTCGGTGGCGCCGGGGCCGCGGGCGGCGGGCCGAAGGTCAGCGTTTCTGCCACACCATCCACCGTTCGCGGCCCTCAAACATCGGCAGCGAGTCGGTCACGGGGGCTTCTTCGACGAGGGTGAACCGCGGGCCCAGCAGCGTGGCGTGCTCGCCCTCGGTGAAGCCGTAGGGAGGTTCGGTGCCCTTCGGACCAAAGTAGAAATACCCCAGAAACAGCCCGGCGGGCTTGAGCAGTTGCGCGACGCGATTTACGAACTCCGGCCAGCGGGCCGGCAGCAGGGCCAACAAAAAGGTGCGCTCGTAGATGACGTCGAACGCCGGCGGCGTGAAGTGGTGCGTGAAGAAGTCGCCGCAGTGAATCTGTTTCGCGAGGGCGCGGTTGGCGCGGCGCTTCACCTTCTCGATTGCCGCGGGACTGAGGTCGATCGCCGTGGTGTTCCAGCCGGCACCGGAAAACGAAAAGATCTCGTGACCGCGACCGCAGCCGGGAATCAGGGCGTGGCGGCGTTTGGGCGGATTGCGTTCGATCCACTGCAGCACCCCGACGGGCGCGCGGCCGGGGTCCCACGGAGTGCGGTTGGTCCGGTAGCGAAAGTCCCAGAACTCGACCTCGGCAAGGTTGACGGCCGGAACGGGCACGGGCGGAACCACCGGTGCGGAGGCAACCGGACGGGCGACCAGGCGGGTCGAACGGGAAGTGATGGTGGGAGGACGAATGGCGCGAGCGAGGCTCATCGCAAAAATGGAAACACAAGCAATTTCACGATTCGGCGGCGTTTGGCAAGAGGCGCGATGAGGGACTTTTCCATCACCGTTTCGGCGAATCGGGGGAAGAAGAAGACCTTCGGTCGCCGGAAGGCGAGCTTTAGCGCCGGATTCGTCGCAGGTTCCGGCCCATTTCCACCGCCTGCCGGAGGGCTCGGGCCGCTGCCGCGGGATCCGTGGCGGTGCAAATCGCGGATACGACGGCGATGCCCTCGGCACCGGCCGCGATCACTTCCGGGGTGTTTGCCGCGGTCAGGCCGCCGATCGCCACGACCGGGAGGGCGATCTGGCTCCGCAGGGTGGCGAATCCGGCAATGCCGAGTGCGGGTGCAGCATCGGCCTTGGTTCCGGTCGCGAAAATAGGACCGATTCCAACATAGTCGACTTCGGGGCCGATGGTGGATTGCTGGGCTGCGGCATGCAGCGAGAGGCCGATGATCGCGTCCGGTCCGAGGAGGGTGCGGGCTGCCGCCGGGGAGAGATCGTCCTGCCCGACGTGCACGCCATCGGCACCGATGGCGTGGGCGACGTCGACCCGGTCGTTGACGAGCAGTGGAATTCCCCGCGGACGAAGCACGGCGAGGAGGGCACGGCCGGCCTCGACGAGCGCCCTCGCCGGACCTTCCTTGTCGCGCAACTGCACCATCGTGACGCCGCCCGCGAGGGCGGCCGCAACCGTTTCCACGAGACCGCGGGCGGCGGTCATCGCCGGATCGGTGACGAGATAGAGCGAAAGATCAAAGCGGGAGCGCATGCTGCCAGAAAGGGCGAGACGACGGATTCGAGAAAGAGGGTCAGAGGTTCGCAGAGGCCGGCTGAAACGCAATCGCGCGGCGGCGCGGAAAAACCCCTTCTCTTTCGGGCGCGGGGTCGCACAGTGGCGGCATGAAGATTGGGATCGTCGGCTGCGGCATGGTCGGATCGGCCTCGGCGTTTGCGCTCGTGATGAGCGGAGTCGGCCGGGAGATCGTGTTGGTCGACGTCAACAAGGCGCGCGCGGCCGCCGAGGCGGACGACATCTTTCACGCGGTGCCCTTTGCGCATCCGTTGACGATTCGCGACGGAGACTACGCCGATCTGGCCGGGTGCGCGGTGGTGGTCATCGCCGCAGGGGTGGCGCAGAAGCCCGGCGAGACGCGCCTGCAATTGCTGCAGCGCAACGCGACCGTGTTTGGCCAGGTGATTCCATCAATTCTGGCGCAGGCCCCGCAGGCGGTGCTGGTGGTGGTCAGCAACCCGGTGGACATTCTCACGCAGCTGGCCGCGCACTTCGCCGAGAAACACGGACTGCCGCCCGGTCGGGTGCTCGGTACCGGCACGATGCTCGACACGGCGCGGTTCCGCGCGCTCCTTGGCCGTCGCTTCGGGGTGGATCCGCAGCACGTCCACGGGTATGTGCTCGGCGAGCACGGCGACTCCGAGGTGCTGACGTGGTCCCGCGCGGCGATTGCCGGGATGAAACTCGACGAGTTTTGCCGCGTGCGCGGACTGCCGCCGCTGACCCAGGCCGAGCGGCTGGAAATCGATACCGGGGTGCGTCGGGCCGCCTATCACATCATTGCCGGAAAAGGCGCAACTTACTACGGGATCGGCAGCGCGGTCGCCCGCCTGGTCGACGTGCTCCTCCACGACCAGCGCGCCATTCTCACCGTCTGTTACCGCGCCGCGGAAGTCAGCGGCGTGCCGGGTGTGACGTTGTCCCTCCCTCGGCTGGTGGGCGGGACGGGCGTCCTGGAAACGCTCCCGGTTACGCTCGACGAAAATGAACAGGCCGCGCTGCAGCGGAGCGCCGTGACGCTCGCCGAGGCGACCGCCAGCATCGCCACGCTCTGATCGCAGCGGTGGCGGCCGGCCCTCCTTTGCAAAGGCTTCGGAGGGCGCGCCGATCCCAGGATTGGCCCGGCGGTCCGTTTCGGTCTCCGGCGGGGTCTGCGTCGATCAGGCTGGGATGCTCGAAACGATTTTTAACCGGCGACTAATGGTGGCTCCATCGAGCTGATACAGTGCGTCCAGGAGATGCAGCTGGAGAGAGCCCGGGCCCTGACTCTTCTCGGCGGCGATCTCCCCGGCGATCGCCAGAAAAGACAGAGCAGCACAGACGGCTGCGACGCGGTCATTTTCCACCGCGAGCGTGGCCCCGACCAAAGCCGTCGCGGTGCAACCGAGTCCGGTCACGCGGGCCATGAGCGGATGCCCGTTGGCGACGCCGACGACGGTTTCGCCGTCGGTCACGTAATCGACGGCCCCGGTGACGGCGACCACCGCTTTGGTTTCGCGCGCAAGTTGCCGGGCGGCGGCCAGCGCGTCGTTGGAACCGCGGGTCGAGTCGACGCCCTTGGTCTTCTCGGCCGTGGCGCCGGCGAGGACCATGATCTCACTCGCATTGCCGCGAATGCAGGCGGGTTGCAGGCGGGCGAGATCGGCGGCGGTGTCGGTGCGCAATTCAGTGGCCCCCGCGCCGACGGGATCGAGCACCCACGGAATGCCGCGGGCGTTGGCGGCGACAGCCGCCTTGTCCATTGCCTTGATCCACGGTTTGGAGAGGGTGCCGATGTTGATCACCAGTGCCTGTGAAAGCGCGACGAATTCCTCGACCTCTTCGAGGGCGTGGACCATCGCGGGCGAGGCCCCGAGGGCAAGCAGGGCATTGGCCGTGTTGTTCATCACGACGTAATTCGTGATGTTGTGCACGAGCGGTTTCTGGGTGCGGACAGCCGCGAGAATGGCGGAGCAGCGTTCAGCGGTGAACATGGGAATGCGAGGGTTGCTGGCGCAGACCGGCGGGACGCGCGAGTTTTTTTCGCGAGGACGACCGAACGCGACGGTTGGGTTGAGGCGGGTGAAAAGAGTCCGATTCGGCGAGCGCGCCGGTATCGCTGTAGCCAAAGCGCGTTTCGTGCGTCTAGTTCCCATATGTCGCGCTTCGCTCTCCATTCCGGATTCGGTGGGCTGCCACGGATTCTGGGTGGAGCGCGGACGGCAGTCGGGCTTCTGCTCGTGTGCTCGGTGGTGGCTGGAGTTCCCGGGGTGCTGGCGGCTGCCGCGATTCCGGCGAATCCGTTCGCGACCGCGGCGGCGGCCAAGCCGGCGGGCCGGATCGACGAACTGGTTTTCGCCCAACTCCGCCAGCAGGGAATCGAGCCGGCGCATCCCTGTTCCGATGCGGTCTTTGTGCGCCGGGTGTATCTCGATGTCATCGGGCTGGTGCCGACGGCGCACGAGGCGCGCGAGTTCCTGGCGGACAAGAATCCGGAGAAACGGCGGGCGTTGATCGACACCCTGCTGGCGCGCGAAGAGTTCGCGGACTACTGGGCGATGAAATGGAGCGATCTCCTGCGGGTGAAGGCGGAATATCCGATAAATCTCTGGCCGAACGCCGCGCAGGCATACCACCGGTGGATTCGCGCCGCGATCCACGACCACAAGCCGTTCGATCAGTTTGCGCGTGAGCTGCTCACGGCCAACGGCAGCAATTTCCGCGCCCCGCCGGTCAACTTCTACCGCGCGCTGCAGAGCAAGGATCCGCGGACTTTCGCTCGTACGGCGGCGCTCACCTTCATGGGCACCCGCGCCGAGAAATGGCCGCCCGAACGGCTGGCTGGGATGGCGGGGTTTTTCGCGCAGGTGGGTTTCAAGGCGACCGGGGAGTGGAAGGAGGAAATCGTGTTTTGGGACCCGGCAAAGGCCGCGCCCGCGGGCATCGGCCCGGCGGTTTTTCCTGATGGTACCTCGGTAACGCTTTCGGCCGACCGCGATCCGCGCGAGGTTTTCGCCGACTGGCTGACCGCTCCGCAGAACCCCTGGTTTGCCCGCGCCCTCGCGAACCGGGCGTGGGCGTGGTTGCTCGGCCATGGCATCGTCGATGAGCCCGACGACCTGCGGCCCGATAACCTGCCGTCGAATCCTGCGCTCCTCGCGGATCTGGAACAAGAATTGGTCGCGGCCCATTTCGACCTGCAACTTCTCTTCCGGCTCATCCTCAATTCCTCGACCTACCAGCTGGCGTGCGTGGCGCGCTCGGACCGGCCGGAGGCGGCGGGGGATTTCGCGGCGTATCCATTGCGCCGGCTCGACGCCGAGGTGCTGATCGACGCGATCAACCAGATCACCGGCACGAACGAGAAATACACCAGCGCCATTCCGGAGCCGTATACCTTCATTCCGGAGGAGGCGCGGGCGGTCGAACTCCCCGACGGCAGCATCACCAGTTCGTTTCTCGAAACCTTCGGCCGGCCGCCGCGGGACTCCGGCCTCGAGGCCGAGCGCAACAACCGCCCGACCGCGGTGCAGCGGCTCGCGTTGCTCAATTCGAGTCACATCCAGCGCAAGCTCGAGCAGGGGCCAAAACTACAGGCGCTCCTG
>Ga0302321_100006537_pt1 | contig 10253 bp, 10 predicted proteins | sample Fen_T0_1_FD_202505 | JGI IMG/M metagenome (GOLD analysis project Ga0302321, IMG submission 202505) | Peat permafrost microbial communities from Stordalen Mire near Abisko, Sweden - Fen_T0_1 | ecosystem: Environmental > Terrestrial > Soil > Wetlands > Permafrost | place: Sweden: Abisko... | reverse complement strand
GCGCCGCGCATCTTCAAAACGCCCTGTTGGAGGAGCGCGCGCGGGGGGCTCTGGTGATCGTGGTCAACCACACCGACGGCCTTGCGGAACAGCTCGGCGCACGCTGCGTACGCCTCGAAAACGGTCGCGTCGTTTAGCGCGGGCATACCCCCTAGCCATTTGCCTCGAGCAAGCAATCGAGCAACCGGTTCACGCCACGATCGTCGTTGCGAGCGAGCAAAGCGGTCGGCGCGGCGATGCCGAGAGCCTCGAGCTCCGCGCCGTTGCTGCCGGTGCTTGCGTCCGGATCGCGCGCTGCGGACAGCACCAAGTGATCGGGCTCGCGCCCGGACGCGCGCATGGCCAGCAAACAGGAGCTGACGTCATGCAGCACACCCAAGGCGTCAGCAGCAACGAGAACCCAGATAGCTGGGCAGAGCGTCTGCGCGAGAGTGAAGTTGGTGACGCCGGGCGCGAGCGGTGAAAATACCCCCCCGGCCGTCTCAATAATCGTCCAAGCTGCACTAGGTGACAATACATGCGGTGCCACAGATTGCTCCGCCTCATTTATCCAATCGCTGATTCGTCCTAGTTCGATCCGTTTAGCTGCGCGTCGGGCCGCCAGGTGGGGTGAGACCGGTTCGGGTAGCGCGTACAAAGGGTGCACGATTCCCGTACGAACCGAGCTCGCGTCGCTTAGCGCGGCTGCATCGCTAGCCCCTGCCGCCACGGTTGAATGGTTGCCGCTTTGGATGCCGCTCTCGATCGGTTTCAAGCCTAGAGCCGGCAGCCCCCTGGCGGCCAGGGCGCGCAACAAGGCAACGCTGACCCGCGTCTTACCCACCCCCGTTCCACAGCCGAGAATTACGACGCGCATGCTTCGGTTACCGCGCGCGCTAAGCGGTCGATCTCTGAGGCAGTGAATGTTGCTTTCACGGTCAACCGCAGTCGGGCCGCCCCCTTCGGCACCGTGGGTGGGCGGATAGCCTGTACCAAAATGCCAACAGCACGCAGCTGCGCGGCCGCCCCTAGGACCCGCTCGTTGCTGCCCAAAATGACCGAGACGATTGGTCCGAACGAGTTTGGAACGACAGGCAAACCCGCGTCGAGCAGTCTGGTCCTAAGCTGGGCTGCGTTCTGGGCGAGGGCCTCGCGCGGCGAATCTGCTTCCCGAACGAGTTCCACGTGAGCACGCGTGAGATCCGCCAGGCGCGGAGAGGGGGCCGTAGAGAATACGAAGCTACGCGCTCGGTTCCAAAGGAGCGTTCGCAGTTGGCGCGACCCAGCAACAAAACCGCCTTGGGTGCCTACTGCCTTGCCTAGCGCCCCCACCAAAATGTCGGGCTTCACCCCTACTTCTGAACAACGCCCCCCGCCGGACGGACCGTACACTCCAAGCGCGTGCGCTTCATCGACAATCAGGCAAGCGTCGTTCTGGTCGCACAGCGTCCGTAGAGCTCTTAGATCGGGCCCGTCCCCGTCCATGCTGAAGTACGATTCGGTCACGACCCAACACGCCCGGGCGCTCCGATGGTGCTGCAGCGCAGCGCCCATGGCTGCGAGGTCGAGGTGAGCTATTACCTGGACTGTGGCCTTGGAGAGCCGTGCCCCGTCGATCAACGATGCGTGGTTCGCGGAATCCGAAAGGAGTACCGTCCCTACCATCCCCAGAGCCGAAATCAGCCCCAAGTTCGCTGCATAGGTGGACGAGAACAAAAGTGCCTGCTCCGTCCCGACCCAGGACGCCAACTCAGCCTCCAGGTCGAGATGCTCAGCAGTCGAGCCGTGAATCAGACGCGACGCGGCGGCACCGGGGTTACCTAGTGTTTCACGTGAAACGCAGCCCGCCGCAAAGCCCAAGTAATCATTGGACGAAGCGTCGAGTGGACTGACACCGCGGCTCGCTGCAGCTTGCGCCACACTACGGCGCGCGCCCCCGTCATCCGGCGCCCGAAGCAGGTTAGCACCGACCAGGTCGGCCAAGGTCTGGTCCAAGAATGATTCGAATCGCACGCGGTTGGTCTTAGCACCAGCGATGCGCACGTGGACGACTCGCCACGCCATTGCGGCCGATTCAATGTTCCCGGCGTGGGCTTGTCTCGAGCCTCGGCAAATCCAATCCGGCCCTGCCCTAGCCACGGGGCTGCCAGGAGCCTAGATCCGCCAACGCACCACGCGTAACGACGAGAAACCGGAGCTGTTCGTTCGGTCGAAAGCAACCTGGGTCGTAGCAACCTCGGCTCCCGGTTCTGGGGACACGGTGAAGCCCGGCGGAATCGTCAGCGTTGCCCCTACCACTGGCACTGGCCGTGGCGGTCCAGTGTGGTGGAATTAGGAGCACGCTCAAGGCGCTGGATTGCTCACCTGGCACCCTCAACTCGCCGAGTGAGCGCTGGGGCATCGAGACTCGGCAACCAAGCGCGCCCGGAGGCCAGCGTCGACCACCCTCAAACGATAGCTTCCGCCTCGCGGTGTCGAGAACGCACGGCCAATACCAAAAAGCAGCCCTCCCAATCCCCGCAAGGCCCGCCAGACGCGACGAGCTGCCGACCCCGACTGCGCGTCTTCCGAGGGGTGCGTGGAGCGGCGAAACTCGGCAGAGCTGGCTAGATTGGGCTATTACCAACAGGATCAGCTCGCCGCCGCTTGCCAAGGTGCGGCAAGCGAGTTCTACGGCCGACTTAACGCTACGAGGTCGTTCTTCCGCAGGGCAAAGCTGCGGAAAGGCGATGCATCGGTTTGCAATCGCCGGGCTGGTACGAGTTCCCGCGTGGGCCAGGAAGCCGTGTGAGTTCCGGGTCGGAGCCTTCACCCCCCAGGGGCCCCGCCAATTTTTTGGTGCAACGTTCGACGACGAACCGCATCGCCCGGCTTCGCCGGAAGTCTGGTGCCGTCGGATGGCCCGGAAATTTGAGACCAGAGCCCGCACAACCAACAATCGACAGTCCGAAGAGCGTGCTTACTGTTTCACGTGAAACTCATGAATACGCCGCGTATTCTTGGAGACGCCACGAATAGCCGAATTATATCAAATTCTTACGAGTTTACCGAGCGATAAGAACTCTGAGTTTTCATGATTTCCGGCGGGCGCTACAGGCTTCGGACGACTGCGGCGAACCATTGAGATATGCTGCTCTCAATGAAGGCAAGCGAGGTCGAGCTGCTGCCAGCGCCCAAGCGCGGGCGGTATGATCGCGCTTTGACCCGGCAAGACCGGCAGGCAGCGCAGCGTGAGCGTGTGGTTGCAGCGATAGAAGCTCTGACTGCGACAGACCGCGAGCTCACCGTGGCCAACGTGGTCGAGCTGGCAGGGATCGGTCGCAACACCTTTTATGAGTACTTCGACGATTTGGAACACGCGCTACTCGCGGTCCAGGCGCGCACACTGCGCGAGCTCGCGTCGCGAATCGAGCTCGCGCTGCAGTCGGCGCGTACACCGCTCGAGCGCATTCGCGCCTTGGCCCGCGTTTGGACCGAGACGTTGCTGGCCAGTCCTGCGCGGGTGAAGCTCGCTCTGCGCGCGCAAGCGGAGTCGGCCAATGCGATGCAGCTTTCCGCGCTTGGCCAGCACCTTGCCGGCGTGCTCGCTGCCGAGGGGGGCGAAGCGCGAAGTACCTTGCCCGGGCTCGCTGAACCGCTGCGGATGGCGGTCGTCGTCGCGCTCTTCGAGTCCGTCAGTCGGGCGCACCTGAGCGTGCGCCCGATGACGAGCCAGGAGTTGCAGCGCGTACTCGCTGAGTGGTCCGTGCGGTTACTGCGCTGACTGGGCCTCACAGGACCCCTCGTCTCGGCTAGAGACATGGCGTGCTCACCGGCTTTGCTGAGAAGGCTTCGTGCGATTCGCAGAACCTCGGGCCACTGGCTGTGGAAAACTTGCTTGCTTTTTGGGCGCAATCTGCGCGCTCTGTCCGCTGACGAAAAGGCAGCAGCAGCATTTCCATCGCGTCTTGAGGATGCTAGCGTCCCTCGCGCATGTCCAAAGGTCCGGTCGAGCTCCGTGTTGGGGGGCAGACCTACCGCGTCGTCGCGACAGCGGACGAAGCGGACCTACATCGTTTGGCCGACGTGGTGGACGCGCGGTTGCGCCAACTCACGGCGCCAGGCCGTCAAGTCTCGCCACAATCGATGTTGCTTGCAGCGCTGTCCTTGGCGCACGACCTCGAGGACGAGCGGAACCGCCGCCAGCGCTCCGAGCAACGCGCACGGGAGATGTTGAGCAGCTTGGTGTCACGAATCGACGCGGCGCTCGAAGCCGATTCCGCGGAAATTGCCGCACCCCCTCCGGTGAGCGAGACGAATTCAGAAGAAGCCGAGGTCGAGTTCGATTTCGGGCCAGGACTCGAGCCGTAAGCTCAGAAGCGCCTGCCACGGCCGGATCTCAATCACCGGGGTCGGGAGCGGGATGCAGCCACTCGTAACCGAGGATGAACGGCAGCGCGAGCCACAACCCGTCGATCTGCAGGCCGACGTAGAGCGTATTGCCGTGCCCAGATACGGCCGAGTCACCGCCCAGCACGACACCGCTGGCCATCGCGTAGTGACCGTGAAAGTTGTGACTGCGGAGGCCGAAGAAAGCTTCGCCACCGAAGCGTACGTCGCTGGCGTTGCGGCTGAGCGCGCCCGCCGACAGGACAATCGGAAAGTCACCCTCGAAGGTCGGTAGGAGCAGGCTCAGCCCACCGCCGAAGCGTACGTCCGAGAAGGTCGCGGTGCCGATGGTCCCGAACGGTCCGAGCGCGAAGTCAGCGTTTCGCTCGCGACCGAACAGCAGGTCACCCCTAAGATTCCCGCAAAAACCGGTCTTCTGCCAAACGCGGTCGGTGCCCAGCCCGCACAGGGACGTCTGCGCGGCGAGATTCCACTCAGGCTCGGCTTGGACTCGGGCGGCGCCGACCAAAACCGAGATCAACGCGGCGAAGAAGAGAACCGCCTGCATGCTCCCAGCGGGCCGATGGGGTGAACGCCCGAATGACAATTCAGGGGGTCGAGTAGGACGGATTGAGCGCCGGGTCCCGGCACAGGTCATATGAAGCAGAGCAAGCCGTGCACGAAAAGGACTTGTCTTGGCCGACGACACAAGGCCCGGTATCGGTCGAGGTTTGGGTCGTGCTTGCGGCGGTCGTGCACTTGTAAGGTGAATTTGCCGGTTGAGTCGTGTCTTGAGCGCCGGAAGGATAGTTGACCAAGCAGCCTTCACAGACCCGAATCGGAAAATCGAGCTCACTGGACGTGACCGGTGCGTTGCCCAGGGTTTCGCCGAACACCCGAATTTTGGCCAAAACGACCTTAGCACCGCGCACCGACGCGTTCGCGCCCAAAGCGGGGGGTATGACGTTCACGGCCATCGCCGCATAGGCCGGCACGTCGCCCGCCGAGGCATCCACGAAGCCGGTGCCGACGGTCGAGTAGTTGCCGAGGGTGTGCCCATCGAGTGTGGTGAGCGTGACCTCGGCTCCGCGGAGCGAGATGCGCGAGGTCTCCGTGCGGAGCTGCTGGCTCGAGGCCCGCTGGGTGAGCTGATTACCGACCAGCACGAAGGCCGTATAACTCGATGTGAAGGCCACATCCATGATGCCCTCGGCCAGCATAACGGCCGTGTTGTCCGGCTTGGCGACGCAGGTCGAGGCGTCGATCGAGATCACTCCGACCACGAATAGCGAGCTGTTGTTGTCAGCGCAGCTCGGGATCAGGGCGAGCGAGCCCAGCGTGAGCAGGCCAACAGAAAACAGGGACTTGGTTGTCGAGCGACGCATGGGAACCTCGAGCGGCTGCGACGCTTGGAGCGCGCACCTTTGCCAAGTGTACCGAGCACGCTCGGCGGACGCCAAGATTGTGCGCACAATCCCTTATTGAAGTGGGAGATTCACGCCAGATTTGCGTCATTCTGCGAGCTCGAGGACGCGTGTACGCAACTCGCTCAAGGCGATGGTTTGGGTCTCGACTTGGCCCAGGCCGCGCGCCATCACGAATTTCACGTCCGAGCCCGCGCGCTTCTTGTCATGACCGAGCAGCGAGGCAGCATCGGCGAGCGGTTGACCGGTGAGGGTCGCAGGCAAACCCAAGCGTCGGAGCAGCGAGACCGTCCGCTCACGAAGCTCGCGCGGGGTTTTACCGACGGCTTCACCGATCCGCATTGCCGCGACCAGGCCGAGGCTCACGGCCTCGCCGTGGCTGAGCACGCTGTAGCCGGCTTGAGCTTCCAACGCGTGGCCCACCGTGTGCCCCAGGTTGAGCACCGCGCGAAGGCCACTTTCGTGCTGATCCAAGCTGACGATCCGCGCTTTGACGCGCACCGAGCGGCGCACCAGCTGAGCCGTCAAGTCATCATCGCGCTGCACGACGCGCTCGGCGTTGTCTTCCAAGAGCGTGAACATCTCCGGGTCGCCGATCAGGGCGGTCTTCACCACCTCCGCCAGGGCGCCAATGAAGCCGCGCGCCGGCTCCGTGTTCAGGTACTGCACATCGCAGAGCACGCCGCGCGGCTGCCAGAACGCGCCCACCGCGTTCTTTGCGGACGCTAAGTCGACGCCCGTCTTGCCCCCCACCGAGGCGTCCACCATGGCCAAGAGCGTGGTCGGAATGCCGATCCAGCGCACGCCGCGCAACCAGGTCGACGCGGCAAAACCGGTCATGTCGGTGACCACGCCGCCGCCCAATGCGACGAACGTGGCTTTGCGGTCTGCCGAGCCTTCGAGTGCGGCCCGCCAAATCCGTTCGATAGACGAGATATTTTTGTGGGCCTCGCCCGGTTCCAGATCGACGCGGATCACGCGTGTGCCAGCTTCGCGTAGCGCGGTCTCGATGGGTGCAGCGTGCAGCGCGCACACGGTCCGGTCCGAGACGAGGACGCACACTGGGCTTTGCGCGATCAGCGCGCCGATGCGCCCGCTCGCAAACCCCAAACCAATCTGCACACCGTAGGACGATTCACCGGCGGCGACAGCCAGCTCATCGCGCGACCAGGCCTCTTGCACCCGGGCGGCTACGCTCTCGAGCGGTGCCTCGCAAGAAATGCGCGCCTGGGCTTCGGCGTAACTTCCCGCGCGTAACGCCAGCAACTCGCTCGCGCGTTGTTCGGGGGCAGGACCCGAGAGCAGCGGTCGCGGGCCTTGATTGAGCGCGCGGCGAGTCAACTCGGCCGGCGAACCTTCGAGCGTCACGACGACGCATTGGTCGAGCGCTTGCAGGCGTAGATCGCGCGGGAGCAAAGCGCCGCCGCCGACCGCGATTACTGGCGCGCGCTCCGCGCGAGTGGCTTCGCGGAGGACACGCGATAGACACGCGCGCTCGAGGCCACGGAACGCCGCCTCGCCGCGCGTCGAGAACAGACTCTCGATGCTGGCGCCGGCTTCGCTCTCGATGGAGCGATCCAAGTCGATGAACGGCCTGCCCGTGGTCTGGGCGACGATCGCCCCCACGGTCGACTTTCCGGTGGCCATGAAACCGTTGATGATGAGGGGACGTTGCATTGCTGGATCCGGGGCCCTGGGCCCAGGGGGTCAATTGGCGCAGAGCTTGCCGGAGCCTGGCCGAGCGCGCCAGCGACAGCTGAGCGATGTAAGGTTCAGGCCGATGGCGAGTCTCGATCTCGAAGTGGAGCAGCGCGGCGAATCGCTTCGAATTCGCGTACGGGTGAAGCCGCGCGCCTCGAAGAGCCGAATTTTGGCGGTCCGAGAGGGGATGCTGCAGATAGCCATCGCCGCTCCGCCGGTCGACGGGGAGGCCAATTCAGAGTTAGTGCGAACCTTGGCTGGCGCGTTGGGCTGCGGAAAAAGCGCGATCGAAATTGTTTCAGGAGCCGGGTCTCGCAGTAAGCTGGTCGCGATTACCGGGCTCACCCTGGCAGAGCTGCTCGCTAAACTGGGCCGGGCAGAGACATAGCGGGTCGTGCGGCCTGCTGAGCTCGGACGCCTAGGCCGCTAGCCAGAAAGCCCATCTGAGCTCAACTTCAGAGCGACCGGAAACCCCACGATGACCGAATCCACCAATCTCCGCTTTGCCAAGTACGAAGGCCTGGGCAACGACTTTCTGATTGTCGACGCTACGGACGAGGCGCCATTCGACCGCGCCCAGGTAGCCCAGCTGTGCGACCGCCATTTCGGGGTCGGCGGTGACGGCGTGCTGTTGGTGATGCCGCCCACTTCGCTGGGGGCACGGGCAATGATGGTCGTCCTCAACGCGGATGGCAGCCGCCCGGAAATGTGCGGCAACGGCTTGCGCTGCGTCGCCTTGCATCTCGCCTTGCAAGACCGCGCGCAGGCGGTGAGCTTCATCGTCGACACGGATGCGGGGCCCCGTTTGGTCGCGGTGGAGCGTGCGGACGCGGGGGCGTCGGTTTCGGTGGGTATGGGCCGCGGCTCGCCCGAGGGCGAGTTTTGCCACCCGTTCGGCGGGGTGACCTTGGCGTTTTCGCGGATTTCGATGGGTAATCCTCACGCCATCACCTTCGACTCGACCCTCGACGAGCGTGCACTGGATGAGCTCGGCCCGGCCCTCTCGGCCACGTTCGCTACCGGCAGCAACATCGAGCTCGTGACGACCCGCGGTCCGCGCATTTTGGACTTGTTGGTTTGGGAGCGTGGCGTGGGTCGCACATTGGCCTGCGGGACGGGCGCTTGCGCGGTCGTGGTTGCGGCCGCGCGCCAAGGTCGCGTGCCCTTCGATAGCGAGATCGAAGTGCGTTTGCCGGGAGGCCCCTTGCACATCACGGTCGCGCGGGAAACCTTGGAAGTGACGATGCGCGGACCCGCCCGGCGGGTGTTCTCGGGTGAGGTCTCGCTCAGGTGAATGTAGAGCTCGACGGGCCACGCCACGACTTGAACGTGGTGGCGATCGTATCCGGTGCGGATGCGATCGAGGTCATGAGTCGTACCCTCAGTCAGACCGGGGACCGGCTCAGCGTGGCCACTGATTTGGCCGAGGGGCTGGTCCGCATTTCCTCGCAAGTCCCCGACGTAGCCTTCGTGGACGTGACCATGGGCGACGGCGCCGGGCTCGCCGTTCTACACCATGTTCGTGCGCTCGCCCCCCACGTGACCGTATTCGCGCTCACTGGTGCCGAGCACTTGGCATTGGGTGTACAGGCTACTGCGCTCGGCAGCGCCGGAACGCTCGTTCTGCCGCTCTCCGGTGACGAGTTGATGAATGCTCTCTCCGACGTGCGCACGCGCCTCGCCGAGCGCGACGAGCGTCTGCGTTTGGAGCGTGCCGCCGCCGCTGCCAGTCGCCATATGGCGCTCGTGGAACAAGTGGCGGAACTCGCGGAAGCGCCCACTCGTCGGGACGCCGCCGAACGACTAACCGAGCTGTTGATCAACGGCGTCGGCCTGTTGCAGGCGGCCGTGTACGTGCCCGCCGCCGAGGGCTCGCGCCAGCTGATGCGTGTCGCAGGTCGTGGCCCGCTGGGCGACGCACCCAGTTTTTGCGATGAAATGGAGCTGTTAAACCACGCTCGCGCACACGACCAAGACACTTTGCGCTTGGCGCTGCGCCGTGAGCAAAGCGGAATGGTGCTCCTGGGCAAAACCGCAGATGGCCGTACCGCGAGTCAAGCCTTCCCTCTTTTGCCGCTGATCAGCGCGCAGGCCACCACCGCGCTGGCATTGATTGGCGCCCGCGAACAGTCGCACCGCGGGGCAATGAAGGATCCGAGCTCGAGCGCTTACACGTTCGCCTACTTCGTGGACGTTGCGGGCCGTGAGATCGACATGGCCCGTCGCCACAACCGTCGCTTCGCGCTGGCGACCATCGGCGTGCAATCCGAGCGTCCGGGGCCAGGGGAGGGTGAGCCGACGGTGTTGGTCGCCGAGCACGTGCTGACCGCGGTGCGCGACACGGACGTGCTTGCGCGCGTCGACGCCAACGAGTTCTACTTGCTCTTGCCCGAGACGGGTGGCCTAGGCGCGCACGCTTGTCGTGGTAGGATTTTGGCCGAATTGGCCAAGCGGGAGCCAAGCTGGTCGCGCGATGGTCTGGCCGTCACGGTCGGGGTGGCCACATTCCCGCACGATGGCGGCGACTTGTCGCGCCTCCTACGGGTGGCCAAACAGCGAGCCGAGGCCTCGCAGAATAGCGTGGTGCACCGCCTGAATCTACGCGGCCAGTCCTTGCCAGACTTGGCGGACACCCTGCTCGCGCTGCCCGCCGCAGGGCAAGCTCCGAACGCGCGCGGTTTGGAGAGCCCGCACTACATCGAGCTGCCCGCGATGGATTTGGTTGGCCTTGCCCTCAGCACCGTGTCCGAGGCATGGCGTGCGGGGCAAGCGCGCGTCGTG
>Ga0302321_100006536_pt1 | contig 10254 bp, 6 predicted proteins | sample Fen_T0_1_FD_202505 | JGI IMG/M metagenome (GOLD analysis project Ga0302321, IMG submission 202505) | Peat permafrost microbial communities from Stordalen Mire near Abisko, Sweden - Fen_T0_1 | ecosystem: Environmental > Terrestrial > Soil > Wetlands > Permafrost | place: Sweden: Abisko... | reverse complement strand
CGGCCCAGGGCATCGCGCAGCGCGAGCACGCTCTGCACGGCCAACAGCGACGTGCCGCCCAGATCGAAGAAGTTGTCGTTCGCACCCACGCGGTCCAGCCCGAGCAGACGGCGCCAGCTCGTGGCGATGACTTCTTCCAGCTGTCCCTGCGGCATCTCGAAGGCCACGTCCAGCACCGGTCTTTCGCCGGTGGGCTTGGGCAGGGCGCGGCGGTCCACCTTGCCGCTGGGGGTGCGGGGCAACACCGGGAGCGAAACGAAACTGGTGGGGACCATGTACTCGGGCAGGCGGGCCTGCAGGTGCCGGCGCAGATCGGCGCTCGAGACTGGCTGCCCCGACGCGGTCACCAGATAGGCCACCAGGCGCTTGCCACCCGACTCGTCCTCGCGCACGGCGACTGCGGCTTGCGCCACCTCAGCGTGCTCGGCCAGGGCGACCTCGATCTCACCCAGTTCGATGCGATACCCGCGTACTTTCACCTGGTCGTCGGCGCGGCCCAGGAACTCCAACTCGCCATCGGGGCGCTCCCGCACCAGATCGCCCGTGCGATAGCGGCGCGCGTGCGCGTCCGGGGCCTCGGGATCGGGCAAGAAACGCTGCTCGGTGAGATCCTCCCGACCCAGGTACCCGCGCGCCAGGGCCACGCCTCCGATATAGAGCTCGCCCTCGCCGCCCGGCGCGACCGGACGGCCCGCCTCGTCGAGCACGGCCACGGTGACGTTGGGCAAGGGGCGACCGATGGGTGGCAAGGCCGGCCAGTCTGCGGGCTTGCCGGCCAGCCTGTAGGCTGTAACCACGTGGGTCTCCGAGGGCCCGTACTGGTTCTGCAACGTGCACTCCGGGAGACGCTGGAAGAACTCGGCGATGTGTCGGGTGATGCGCAGGGCCTCGCCCGCGGTGATGACCTCGCGCAGGCCGACGGGCAGCAGGCCGCGACGGACCGCCACCTCGGCGAGTTGTTGCAGGGCCACGAAGGGCAGAAACAGCCGGCGGACGCTGGCGCGGTCTACCTGTTCGAGCAGGCGGGCTGGATCCGCGCGGGTTTCCTCGTCGGTCAGCACCAGGGTTCCGCCCGAGGCCCAGGTGGCGAACATCTCCTGGAAGGAGACGTCGAACGAGAGCGGCGCCAATTGCACGGTCTTGTCACCCTTGCCGCAAACCGAGGCCTGTCCCTGCCAGTCCAGCAGATTGAGCAGGGCGCGGTGGACCATGGCCACGCCCTTGGGTCGTCCGGTCGAGCCCGAGGTGTAGATGATATACGCCAGGTGATCGGGGCTGCTCGCGCGGGCAGGAGCCTGCTCGCGTTCAGCGGAAAGCCGGCCCCCCGCCGCGTCCACACGCAGAATCGGCACGTCCGTGCGGGCAAGCCGAACCACCGTGCTGGCGTGGGCCAACGCGACCACAGGGTGGGCATCAGCCAGCATGAACGCCAGCCGCTCGGGCGGGTACTCCGGATCGAGCGGCAGGTACGCCCCGCCCGCCTTGAGCACGCCCAGCACGGCGATCGTCATGTCCACGGAACGTGGCAGGCAGATGGCCACCGGGACATCCGGCTTGACACCCAATTCTTGTAGCCGCGCGGCCAAGTGGTTGGCCCGCTGGTCGAGGGTGGCGTAGCTCAGACGCTCAGTGCGATACTCGACGGCAATCAGGTCAGGTGTCTCCGCCGCCTGGCGTTCGACCAGATCCACCACCGATGACTGGCCAGGTATACTTAACTCAACCATCCGCATCCCTCGCCTGCAGGTTCGTTTCTAGCACAACTGTTCGCCTCCGGCTCTCCCGCAGACGCCTCAAGGAGGAGAGCAGATCAGCCACCTGAGCTGGAGCAATGATGAAGGCTGTCCCCACATAGGCGACGGCCCCGACCGCAACCTCAGAGGCCAGCAGTGCTATCGCGTGGTGTGCGGGTTCGAGCCCATGAATATGACGAAATGCAAAAATTGCCGCCGTCATGCCGGCGCAGGCCAGAAGAACGCGTGCCAGGCCCGCAAGGGCTCGCATGACCGGAACGCCATCCACGCGGCCCACATAGACCAGAGTCAGCAGCGCAAAGCCTCCTCCCGCCAACCCGGGCGCGACAGTGGCCCAGACCAGACCCAGGCGACCGAGGAGTGCGATGGAAACCAGAAGCAGCGCCATGTGGATGACCTGGAAAACCAGCACGGTTCGCGCGCGCCCACACGCCTTGAGGTAGGCCACCAGGGCCGAGCCCATCGGGAACACCACACCTAGCCCGGCCAGGATCGCGAGCAGGGGCGCCATGGGCTGCCAGTTCGGGTTGAACAGGGTGACCACCAGGGTGTGGGATTCCACGCCCAGACCGACGGCCAGGGGAAAGACCAGCAGGGCCACCAGAGGCATGGCGCGCACCAGGGCCTCCTGACGCGCACCGGGCGCCAGTCGCGCGAAAGAAGGAAGAAGCACGTCAGCCAGCGCCTCGCCGATGTTGTCGGCCGGGATCTGCGCCAGGTTATAGGCCAGAGCGTACAGCCCCATGGCGGTGGGCCCGAACATCATGGCCACGACCAGGTTGCCCCACTTGGTGGCGGCCAGATCGGCCAGACTGGCGAGTTGCAAGGGGAACGCAAAGCCCAGGATGGACATAACCTGCGCCCGGTTGATCGGCCCCCACCGCAGCCACGCGCGCGGGTCCACGCCGGAAGCGAAGATCACAAGGCGAAAAATGGAACGCACCAGATTCGCCCCCACGATCGCCTGACCGCCCCAACCTTGCGACGCAAGCCCGAGCGCCACCGTGGCAAACACGACTTCCGCCCCGCTCGATCCGAGCCCCACCCGCCGGAAGCGGAGTTCTCGGTTGAGGATGCGCTCCGGGATCTCGGCGATGCGCAGGATGGCGAAGGCGGCCACCAGGCCGGGGAGAAAGGCGATGGCGCCCGGGGCGTTCACCAGGTGACAGAGCGGCTGGCCCACGACGAGCAGGAGCAGCGAAATCACCGCGACGGTGCAGGCGCTCAAGACCGTCACGTGGAATCCCGCCACCGGCCCAGCAGACGGATGGGCGACCACGTATTGCCCGTACCCGGAAGAGGTGGCGACTTGGCTGGTCAGCACCAGCACCGCCGCCACCCCGACTTCGCCCACCACGTCCGGGTTCAAGTAGCGGGTGAGGATGAGCGTCCCCAGCGCGCCGATGATCCGGCCGCCAAGCCCGGCGCCCACGTTCCACATCGCACTTCCAACCGCCCGGGTGGTTACGGACACTCGTGGCCCTCCAGCCAGGTCGTCGCGGCCAGCAGGATGACGTCCCGTATTGCGTAGCGGCCGATCAAGTGCGAGGGCGAACCATACAGGCTGGGCAGCCTTGCGTCGAACGAGCCATTCTCCGGATCGAATCGCACGCCCACGTCGCGGAATTCCAAGAACCGGTGCGTCGTCGGGAAGAGGCACTTGTAGGCGCTCTCCTTGGCGCAGAAGAAAAGCCGGTCCCAGGGCACGCCATCGCCCTGCCGGCTGGCCAGCCATGCGCATTCTTCCGCCGTACAGACCACGCCTGTCAGTTCCTCGGGTAGCGACGCGACCGGCTCGCTGTCGAGGCCGAGGCCCCGGATGGCGCGGGAGTCGTCGACGGGCGCGGTCCGGGCGGCCGCAGCAGCGCAGAAACCTTGACAGTGCGTAATTGAGCCTACGTAACCAAACGGCCACACGGGATCACGGAAACGGCCCACGGGAATCGCGACGCGAGGCCCGCCCAGCAGGGACACTGCCTGACGGGCGCAGCACCGTCCCAGTGCGAATTCGTGCCGGCGCGCAGGAGTTGCGCGCGCCATGGCCCGCGACTCTTCGGGAAAAAGGTCTGGATCGTCGGCCAGGTCGCGGCTGGTGACCAGAACCACATCTTTAGGAAAAAGATGTTCCCGGCTTCTCTCGACGATCGGAGTTGGTAACGCAACCACCACAGCGGGTGAACGTAGCAGAATCGGGGCCAGGGTCACGAGGCCGCTCCAGACGCAGCAACTGCGCGTTCGTCGAGCGCGGCGCGTTGCCGACCACATGAGCCCGCGCGGTTCCCGGTGGCTCCTGGCTTGCATCCCAATGTGAACAATATGGGCGGCATGGGTTTCCTATGATATGAGGAAAAAGCCAGCCTGGGTGCGATCTTTGGCCAGCGCGGAGGAGCAAACTTTCATGAGACCGGGCAGCGAGGGTTCGGGGGACGCCGAGCCGAAACAGAAGCCCACCATAACCATCAGGTGGCCCCAGCGTCCGGGCCAGGTGGGGCCTGCCAGGCGTATCATCCTTCTGTGCGGAGACGGTGAGGGAGAGGTCGTGTTCAAGGACAATCGTCTTTGCCTGCGGCACGCCGAAATCGTCTCGCGTCGGGATGATTTCTTCGTCGTTGCCAAGGACGACGGCGAACCTGTATCGGTGAATGGCAAGCCGGTCCACGGCGAGGCTCCCCTGCGCGAGCGGGACGTGGTCAAGGTGGGGCACACGGAGATTCGCTTCCGCCATGCGGCCCCGGATGAGCTCGGTCGCGAGGAGGCGCTCAGTCCCTTCGTGCGCAGGCCCACGCCAGCCCTGGGGATACCCGTGCCCCCGGATCGCACCATGAGTGTCTCCGATTTCGTTGCGCAGAGCCGCGCCATGCGCGTGCTGGCCAATGCGACCGCCAGCCTGCTCGTGCATCACCCATTCCCCGTGCTCTTCGATCGCATCCTCGATCTGGTGTTCGAGGCTGTGCCAGCGGACTTCGCTGCCGTCATGTTGCTGGGCGAAAACCAGGAGCCTGTACTCAAAGCAGGTCGCGATCGCTCGGGCCACCCGGTCGAGCAGCGGATCAGCCGTGCGATCGTGCGCAAGGTCATCGAGGGGCGGGTGGCGGTGATGGCCGGGGATGCTTTCGAGGACGCCAACCTGCGCCAACAGCCCAGCGTGGCGGGCGAGCCGAGTCGCCGCGTGATCTGCGCTCCGCTCTGGGTTTCGACCCGGCAGGGTGAGCCGGTGCGCGTGCTCGGCGTGCTCTACGCCAGCGCCCGGCTCGATCGCGTGCCCTTCCGGGGGGCCGACCTGGAGGTCCTGACCGTCCTGGCCAATACGGCCGCCGCCAAGATAGAAACTGCGTGGCTGCTCGAGGCGGGCATGGAGCAGCGGCGGCTGCAGGAAGACCTGCGCGTGGCCGCGGAGATCCAGGCCAGCCTTCTGCCCCAGACCCCAGCACACGTTCCAGGCTACGACCTGTCGGGCCGAACCCAGTCGAGTCGGGCGGTGGGTGGTGATTTCTACGACCTCGCCTACGACGGCAGCCTGCTCCACCTGGCGCTCGGCGACGTCGCGGGCAAGGGCGTGGGGGCGGCCATGCTCATGGTCGAGTTGCGCTCCACAGTGCGCGCCAACTGGCAAAGCGGGCCGCTGTCCGAAGCCGCGACCCGGATCAACGGCGACTTTCATCTCAACATCCCTCCGGATCGATACGCGACCTTCTTTCTCGGCCGGCTGTGCCCGGACAGCGGCCGACTGACCTACGTGAATGCAGGCCACAACCGGCCGCTGCTGGTGGGCGCCGACGGTCGCTGCGAGACACTGGGCGAGGGGGGGATGGCCTTCGGCTCCTTCGCCGACTCGGGCTACGACGAGGCCCAGGTGTCGATGCAGCCAAATGACACGCTGGTGGTCTTCTCCGACGGCATCAGCGATGCCTGGCCCGAGCCCGGGACGGCAGACCGCGAGCTGGCCCAGATCGTTCGCAGCGTTGGCACCGGCGGCGCAGACCAGATCCAGCAGGCCATCTTCGAGGCCGCAGATCGGCGCGCCACCGAGCTGCCGCGCGACGACCGGACGTTGGTTGTGGTGCGCCGCCTGGCAGCGTAGCCCCGCATCCGTCACCTCGGAGGATTGTAACGGCAATCCAGGCACGGGCGCTGGTGCACACTGCGTCCCATGGTCGGGACAGTTCTTTCAGTTCACGCCGGGGGAGTCCGGATTGCGGAAAAGCGAGGAGAGATACCGGCGGCTGGTCGAGACGACAGATACCGGCTACGTCATTGTCGACAACCGGGGCGTTGCCCTCGATGCGAATCAAGCATACGTTCACCTCTCCGGACACGACACCTTCGACCAGATCCTGGGAAGAAGCGTGGTGGACAGGCCATTTACAATCGCGGAGCTTTCAGACATGTTGAAGGGAAGCTCGCCGGATTGAGGAGGGCGTAGCGCTATTCGACGGTCACGCTCTTGGCCAGGTTACGTGGTTGGTCTACGTCGTGGCCGCGCACCACCGCCACGGCATAGGCCAGCATCTGCAGCGGCAACACCGTGACCAGCGGTTGTAGCAGGGGCGGCGCTTCGGGCACCCACAGCACGTCCTGGCAGTATTTCGTGATTTCGGTGTCGCCCTTGGTGGCCACCGCAATGACGTGACCCTCGCGCGCCCGCACCTCCGCCAGGTTGGACAGGACCTTGTCGTAGCTGTTGCCCTTGGTCGCGATGATCACCACGGGGAGGCCGTCGTCGATGAGCGCGATGGGCCCGTGTTTCATCTCGCCGGCGGCATAGCCCTCGGCGTGAATGTACGAGATCTCCTTGAGCTTGAGCGCGCCTTCCAGCGCGATGGGGTAGTTGCTCCCGCGACCCAGAAACAGGAAGTCGTGCGCATCCTTGTGCTTGCGTGCGAGCTCTTTCAGGTCGCCGACCAGCTGCAGGGTTTCGCTCATTTTGAACGGGATCTGGATGAGGTCACTAGCGAAACGGACGGCACCTATGTCATCCAGCGCGCCGTTGCGCCGGCCCAGGTGGATGGCCAGAAGGGCCAGCGCGGTGAGCTGGGCGGTGAAGCACTTGGTGGACGCGACGCCGATCTCGGGACCGGCAAATGTGTACAGCGCGAGGTCCGACGTGCGCGCGATGGCCGAATCGACCACGTTGCTGATGGCCAGGGTGCGCGCGCCGCGTGCTTTGGCTTCGTTCATGGCCGCCAACGTATCGGCGGTCTCACCGCTTTGCGAGATGCCCACCACCAGGTCCCCGGGACCAATCACCGGCTCGCGGTAGCGGAACTCGCTGGCCAGATCCACCTCGCAGGGGATCCGGGCCACCCGCTCGATGAGAAACTTACCGACCAGGCCTGCGTGGTACGACGTCCCGCAGGCGATGATCACCATGCGGCGGGGTATCTCGGTGACTTCCTTTTCCCACAACACAGCATCGCCGTTGTTCAGCATCAGACGGCCGCGCAGGGTATCGGTCACGGCGCGCGGCTGCTCGTGAATCTCCTTGAGCATGAAGTGAGGATAGCCGGCCTTTTCGGCCTGCCCCGGTGTCCAGGTCACGGTCTTCGGCCGACGCTCCACCGGCTGTCCCGCAAGATTCGTGATGCTTACCTGATCGCGGGCCAAGTGTGCCACGTCGCCATCCTCGAGAAATATGACCTGGCGGGTCTTGTCCAGGATGGCCGGTGCGTCGGAAGCGAGGAACATCTCGCCCTCTCCCACCCCAACCACCAGGGGCGAAGCCTTCTTGGCCGCCACCATCTCGTCGTGGTGGCGATCCGACAGGACCGCGATGGCGTAGGAGCCTTCCACCTGGCGGAGCGCCTGGCGAACCGCCTCGGGCAGGGACGACGCCCCGTCGATCAAGGCCTGGTCAATCAGGTGCGCGAGCACCTCAGTGTCGGTCTGCGAACTGAAGTGTCTTCCCGCTGCTGTCAGTCGCTCGCGCAGCAGGGCGTGGTTTTCCACGATTCCGTTGTGTACCACCGACACTGAGCCCGACTTGTGCGGATGGGCGTTCTCCTCGGAAGGGCGGCCGTGGGTGGCCCAGCGCGTGTGTCCGATCCCGGTCAGCCCGCGCGGGCTCTCCACGGCCAGCAACTTCTCCAGTGCGGCCAGTTTGCCCCGGCAGCGCACCAGGCGGGCACCCTGGCCATTGGCGACGGCGATGCCGGCCGAGTCATAGCCGCGATACTCCAGTCGGCGCAACCCGTCGACGAGAATGGGGGTGGCTTCACGCTTTCCGACGTAACCAACTATTCCACACATAGTTTCCTCACTACTTGATGATGGCGCCATGCGGCGCACTAATACTTTTGATGGCCAACGCGTCAATGCACCTACTGTGCACGCACTCGGGCAGCGGCGACCTGCGATGTTTCCACACCAGCAGGTAACGTCCGTTACCCAGAGGTGACGCCCGTCTTCCAGCGGTGGCAAACCCGGTGTGCGCCACTCTCATTGTCCTCCGGCCGTGGTGCAAACCGTCGGGTTTGAGCCAGGCGATGAAAGAGTCATGCCCGTTTGGATGAGCACGGCCTGTGCCAAGCAAGCTGCGAACGTGGGTTCGGAACTATCGTCGTCGTCGCTGTGACCGCTGCCGTCGGCGATCATCTAATTTCGTGAGAGCAAGGTGCGAACGCTTAGGTTCTCTTCTACACTGCCGGTTTCCTACCGGGACGAGTTGGAGCGCATCGTCTTCTTCAACCCCGAGCAAGGCCGGGTGACCTCCTCGCTGCTCGACTCGGTTCGCCGCTATGGCGTGCCGTCCATCGTCGAGGACGGCACCTTCCTTCGTTTCCGCTTGCCAGGCTTCGGCACCATTCAAAGCCTCTATGCCCTCGACGAAAACGATCAGCCAGTACAACTCGCGGGCGTGGTCATGTTCGTGCGGGAGGCGCCGGATACCATGCTCCTGCTCCACGTGGCGGTTCACGAGGACTACGCGGCCGGTGGAACACGCGCCGATGCCTGGGTCACGCCTCAACTCTTGGCGGCAGTACGGAGTGCGTGTCGGCGAACCCGCGGGATTACCACCTTGCGCCTGCTCTACCCGCACGAAACCAAGGTCCACCTCAAACCAAGGGCGTAGCCAACACAGAAACTGGTCTCGGCGGAGAATCAGTCAGGACGCTTGAAGATGACCGCGGGAGCGTGCAATTCGCTCTTGGGCGCGCTGTGGTATTGCTGCAGCCGGTACTGGATGGTCCGCACGCTCATGCCGAGAATCTCCGCCGCCTTCGTGGTGGAGCCGCGGGTCGCCTCCAGGGTGGTCAGAATGACGTGACGTTCGATGTCTTCCATCTTCGAGCCCGGAATGCGAATGCCGGCCGTCCTCACCGCCGGAGTCTCCACGCCGGGCGGGAGTTCCGCGGCCGTCACGCGCGGCCCGCTAGCCAGCACCACCGCGTGTGCAACCGCGTTCTCGAGCTCGCGCACGTTGCCCGGCCACTCGTAGGACGCCAACTCCTCCAGAGCCTCGTCGGAGAAGCCCGCCAGGGACTTGCCGTCTTCGCTGGCGTACTTGTGCAGAAAGTGCATCGCAAGCGCCAGGACGTCGGAGGGTCGCGCGCGCAAGGGCGGCAGGTCTATATTGACCACGTTCAGGCAATAGAAGAGATCTTCGCGGAAGCGGCCCTGGGCCACCTCTTCGCGCAGATTGTGGTTGCTGGCCGCGATCACGCGCACGTCAACGTGCAAAGTCTCCTCGCCCCCCATGCGTTCAAAGGCGTGCTCCTGCAGAAAGCGCAGCAGTCTCACCTGCAGGGCGGCCGGAAGGGCGAAGATCTCGTCGAGAAACAGGGTGCCACCGGCCGCCTGCTGCAGCCGCCCCTCACGGCGGCCCGGGCTTCCAGGCAAGGCGCCGCTTTCATGGCCGAACAGCTCACTGTCCAGCAGGGGTTCTGCCAAGGCCGCGCAGTGGAGCTTGAGGAAGGGTCCCTTGGCGCGCGGGCTGTACTGATGGATCGTGGTGGCAAGGAGTTCCTTGCCCGTCCCGGGCTCCCCCGTGATGAGAACACTGGCCTTGGACGCTGCCACCTGGGGCAGGACCTTGAGCACATTCTGCATGGCGGGTGAGCTGCCCACCACATTGCTGAAGCTGTAGCGCTCGGCCAGGCGAGCCCGCAGCAGCCCGGCCTCGCGGTGAAGCCGCAAGCGGTCCATCTCGCGGCCAACCACCAAGGACAGCTCCGTGAGATCGAGCGGCTTGGTCAGGTAGTCGGCCGCGCCCTCCTTGAGCGCCGTGACCGCGGTCTCCACGTCGGCAAATGCCGTGGTCACGACCACCGGCATATCGTACCCGCCGCTGCGCAGCTTGCGCAGAAACTCCAGACCATCCATGCCAGGCATCTTTAGATCTGTGAGCACCAGATCTGGGGCGAAGTCAGGCACTTTTCCCAACCCCTTGAATGCGTCGGCTGCGGTCTCAACCGAGTAGCCACCCTCCCGCAGCGCCTCCGCCAGCGCGCCCCGGGCGTCCGCGTCGTCATCCACTACGAGAACTCTACCCTTCATGCCTTTC
>Ga0302321_100006534_pt1 | contig 10256 bp, 6 predicted proteins | sample Fen_T0_1_FD_202505 | JGI IMG/M metagenome (GOLD analysis project Ga0302321, IMG submission 202505) | Peat permafrost microbial communities from Stordalen Mire near Abisko, Sweden - Fen_T0_1 | ecosystem: Environmental > Terrestrial > Soil > Wetlands > Permafrost | place: Sweden: Abisko... | reverse complement strand
CGAGTTCGACCACGACGAGGCCCACGACAACACCGGACACACCCACGCCCCTGCCGAAGGCAGAGCGCTGGGTCACGGAGGCGGGAGCAGCTGTCATCGAGGAGTGAAACCTGCTCCGAGCCCGTACCCTCGTCAAGTGAGTTTTTGTGGGCAGGTGGCATCGGTTAGCACAAAGACTCGGAATTATAGAGAATATCTGGTTGAACCAGCTCGGGGCGGCGCGCTCAGGGCGCTCTTTTTGACTCGAGCCGCTCGAGCTCAGCCCACGAAAATTCGTCGGCGCGCGGCGTGAGCACTGGGTTTGGCGGGCGCAGGCTAAACCAGGCGGTGGCGCGGCCCAGGCGCATCACGTGAATGCTTTGGGCCGGGCTTTGCAGGGCTTGCCCGAGGAGCGCCACGCGCTCGCCCGTCGGCTTTTGGGCAACGTCGAGCACCAAGATCGCGTGCCCCTTGCCGCGCGCTTGCACGAAGAAGTCGCCCGCCACGAGCGCCGCGGGATCGGTCACGTGAGTCGCTCGAGCCGCGAGCGACACGTTGTTGGTCCACAGCATGACGGCGTCGATGTACTGCCTGAAATCGGCGTAGGTTGGCTCGCGCGGTTTGCTTTTGACGACCCAGAACACGTTGGGGCCGGAGGCGAGCAAGCGCTGCCCCTTGGCCCAGCGTGAAAATGGCAGGTCGAGCTTGGTCACGCTGCGGTAGTTGAGCGCATCGAGCTGGTCGGTCGACCACAGCCACTCTGCGTGGAGCCGCACCACTGCATCCGCGCTCTGCTGTAAATCGCCGGCTCCCACGTCGATGGCCACGACCGCAGCCACGTACTCGTCGTTCGGCTGGAACAGCGGGTCCCCCGCGTGGGTCACCACCGGCGTGTCCGGCGCGGCGAGCGGCAGACTCCGGAGCCACTCGCCGAAGGACTTGGGCAGGACCGGCACGCGGGCGTAGCCCGGCGGCGGCGGAAAGCGTTGCTCGAGCGAATCGGTGGGCGCCGGGAATTTCAGGTTCTCAGCGGAGAGCCACCGGTAGCGCTGGCCGTCTGGGGCGACTCCGCGGGGCTCGGCGGTCGTCGCCGGAGCGGCGGCTGTGCCGGCGTCAGGCGGCAGCGAGCTTGCGGGAGGGGGCGCGCTGTTCGAGCCGGTCGCACTTGCAGTGACACTCGATTCGGGAGCAGGCAGAGCTCCGCGCTTGGGCTCGTGTTTGCAGCAGACGGCCGCGACGAACAGGCTGAGGACGGCAATTCGGCGCACGGCGTGGTCGGGATAGTACACCGAGCCGCGCAGAAGGCCGATTTTTGCGTCGTTCCTCCGGTATCACCCCGGTTCCAGAAAATTAAGTTCATGAAATGACTGCTCTTTTTGGATGGACCGGGCGCAGCGATAACCCTGGGCGTATAAGTGGCCGTCAGTACGCCCATGAGCTCGAGCCAGAGTTCGCTATTTCCCTCCCTGGGCTTCCGCCGTGGTCGAGACATAAGCTACGGAGTCGCTATGGGTCAGCCTGACAAGGGTCAAGAGCTCGAGCGCGTGCTCGCAAGCGCAGTCGATAAGCCGCACGTGATTCTGCTCGGCGGTCATCCCGACCCGGACGGGATCGGCAGCGCCCTCGCGCACAAGCGCTTGTGCGAGCGGATGGGAGTGTCTGCCACCATTGCGCACGTGTTGCCGCTGTCGCGCTCGGAAAATCGCGCTCTCGTCAAACTCCTGAACGTGCCGATGGTGCGCGTCTCGGAGATGGCGGATCTCGAGCAGTACGGTTACCTGGCGTTGGTCGACGCGAGCGCCAGCGAGACGAGCATCAAGCTGCCCGAGAGCCTGAAGCTGCTGACAGTGGTCGATCACCATCGCCCGCCGTCCATCCCGAAGGCGGCGTTCGTCGACATCCGCCATGACGTCGGGGCTACCTGTACGATTTACGCCGAGTACGCGGAGCGCGGCCTCGCGCCCTTCGGCGCCGAGGGCAATGACGACGCCGCTGCGGCCACGGCGATGTTCTTCGGCATTCAGACCGACACGGACGACTTCGCGTTCGGGACCCCGGCCGATTTTCGGGCCGCGGCGTATTTGAAGCCGTTCTGTGATTCCGAAACGCTGAGCCGCGTCGGGCGCCGCACTTTGACTGCGGAGTCGATGGAGGCCGTGGGGCGCTCGCTCATGGACCTCGAGGTCGTGCGTGACTTTGCCATTGCGAGTGTGGGCCGCGTGTCGGCCAACAATCGCGATGCCATCCCGATGGCCGCCGATTTCATTTTGCGCCGCGAAGACATCGACACGGTGCTCGTCTTCGGCGTCGTCGAAGACCGGATTGACGGCTCACTCCGCACCAGCCGTGCCAGCGTCGATCCGGCGCTGTTCATGCAAAACGCGTTCGGCGATGACAGCCAGGGGCGGCCCTTCGGTGGTGGCCGTGCCGACATGGGCGGTTTTCGCATTCCGCTCGGGCTACTGGCGGAGTCGACCGACGAGAACAACTTGCTTCGTATGGTGAAGGAAGTGGTTCAGAAGCGCGTTGCGCGCGTCGTGCCCGAGCTCGAAAAGAAGAAGCGCGAGCCCAACAAATCCGAGTGACCTCAGCGCCGCTCGCTTCGGCCGCGCGGGTCCTCTTGCCATTTCTCGTCCTCGTCCTCGAATTCGACGGGACTCTGGCCTGTTTCGTCTGCGACTCGCGTGCGCCGGGGGGGCGTGGGTCCGCTGGTTTCGGTCTCGGGGGCGTCGAAGGCCGCTTCGCCTTCGACGTCGATTGAGAAGAGCCGCCCTCGCACGGCCTCGAGCGCACTTTGCAGGCCGCGGTCCCCCGCCAAACCGACCTCCATGCAGCGATGGGCCGCGCGGCGCGCGGGGCGCCCGAAGACCCAGGACAGCGAAAACAGCAGCGTCGGTAGCAACACTCGGAAGAGGCCGAAGTTGGCGACGCGCGCCAAGGTCAGCGCCAGCGCCACCACCGACATCAAAAGTGGCGCCGCCGGACCGAGCCCGCGACGGCGCCGCGAAATGCCGTAGCGCCGCGCTGCGCGGTAGCTCCGGGCTTCGCGCCTCGCTCGCCGCGTTTGGTCCCGCAGCTGTTCTTTCAGCTCTTTCCTGAGGCGTCGCCCTTCATCGCGCAACTGATGGCGGTGCTCGCGGCTCAAGTCGACCGCGCGGAGCTCCGCCTCGGCGAGCCCTGCGATCGTCGCTCCGACCGCTCGCCAGTCGGCTCTGCCGGCGGTCCGCTGCTGCGCGGGCCGAGCCGAGCCGCGCTCGGAGTCGAGTGAGGGCACCCGCGTCGCCCGTTTGTCGGGATCTGGCTCGAGCATCGCGCTGAGCACGCGAACCAACCAGGGCTCCGCGCCGCGGCCCAAGGCCGCAGGGACGTCGATGCCCAGGCCCCGGTGCGGTAAATCTTCCGGTTCCCGCCCCGTAACGAGCGAGAGAGCGGTGGCCCCGACCGCGTACACGTCGCTGCCTGGAAGCGCGCGCCCTTGGAATTGTTCGGGCGCCATGTAGCCGAACGTTCCGACTACGGTGCTGCCGCCCTCGGGCTTGAGCTGATCCCGAACGGAACCGAAATCGACGAAGGCGAAGCTGCCGTCGCCGCGCCGGATCACGTTGCCGGGCTTGATGTCTCGGTGGATGAGCGGGGGCTTTCGCGAGTGCAGGTAGGCAAGCACCGAGTCCGCATCGCGTAGGAAGCGCGCGATGTCCGCGAGCGCAAGCGTGCCCTTGCGACGGCGCAGCGCAGACAACGCTTCGCCTTCGATTTTTTCCATCACCAGATAGAGCGCACCGGCTTCTTCGAAATGCTCCACGTACACGGGGAGGTTCGGGTGGTCCAGGGTGGCAAGCACCCGCGCTTCGCGTTCGGCGAGCTCGACGTCCTTCCAGCTCTTGGCGCCGCGAACCTGAAAGCGCTTGATGGCGACTGCACGCCCGTCACGCTTGTCTACCGCGTCGAGCGTCTCGGCCTGGGAGCCGCTGCCGAGCACGCCAATCACCGCATAGCGCCCCGCGCGCAGCGTCCCAGGCGAAGGAGCGTCGACCACGCTCCATTCCTAGTACCGGCCCCCGCGAACCGCCATCGCGGAGGCCTTTGCCCGCCTTTTATGGCTCAACCCGTGTTGCGCATGCCTTGTGCGATGCCGTTCAGGGTGGTCCCGAGGGCGGCATCGAGCAGCTTGAGCTGCGGATCGTCCTCGGCGAGCTTGCGCTTCTTCTTCAGCAAGCTGACCTGAAGCAGGTTCAGCGCGTCGACATATGGATTCCGGAGCGTGAGCGCGCCCTGCAAGAAGCGGTGATCGAGCAGCATGTCGCGCTCGCGGATCACGTGCAGCGACTGCACCGTGCGTCGGAACTCGGCCTCGAGACCGGCCATCACCGTCGGGTCGGCGCCGAGCTCACGGGCGTACAGCCGCGCGATGTCGATGTCGGCCTTGGCGCACACCATTTCGATCTTGTCCAAGAGGTCGCTGAAGAACGGCCAGTTCTTGGCCATTTGCTGGAGCAACTCGAGGCCACCCGGTTCGGCGATGACTTGCTCGAGCGCGGTGCCCGCGCCGAGCCACGCAGAAGCCATCAGCCGCATCTGCGTCCAGCCGAAATTCCAGGGGATCGCCCGCAGGCCCTGAATCGTGCCGGCGCCGCGCTCACGGTAGGCGGGGCGCGAGCCAAAGTGCACGTGACCGAGCTCGCGCACCGGCGTGGCCGTGAGGAACATTTGAAACAGCGCCGTGTCCTCGTGCACGACCTTGCGAAATGCGGCCTGCGAAGACTCGCTGAGGCGTGCCATCACTTCGCGGTAGCGCCCTTCGGCGCCCGGTTCGAGCTCCGTTCGAAAATCCGAGAAGCGCGCCATCAGCGTGCCCGTGAGCATGACCTCCAGGCTCCGCTCGGCGATCGACAAGATGCCGAACTTCTGGGAGATGATTTCACCTTGCTCGGTGATCTTGATGCGCCCGGACACGGTGTCGGGCGGGAGCGCCGTCAGCGCGCGATACACGGGCGAACCGCCGCCACGGCCCACCGTGCCGCCGCGACCGTGAAACAGCGTGAGCGTGACCCCGGCATTGCGCGATACCTCGGCCAGGGCTTCTTGGGCGCGATAGAGCTCCCAAGCCGCAGCCACCACGCCGACGTCCTTGGCCGAGTCGGAATAGCCGAGCATCACTTCTTGATGCATCTTGCGCGCCTTGAGCTGCCGCAAGTAAACCGGGTCCACGAACAGGCTCTTCATGATCGAGGGGCCGTTGAACAAGTCGGCTTGGGTCTCGAACAGGGGCACGACATCGAGCCGCGAGAACGGCTCGTCGCGGGCCAAATCGACGAGCCCGGCCTCGCGCGCCAGGATCAGCACGCGGAGCAGGTCGGTCGAGGTCTTCGTCATCGACACGATGTAGGTTTGCGCTGCGCGCTCGCCGAACTCGTCCTGAACCTCGCGCATGGTGTGGAAGAGCTTTGCGGTACGCGCGGCCTCTTCGCCGAGCGGCGCGTAAGCCGAGACCAGAGGCCGCAAGCCCATGAGCTCACGATGAATCGCGGCATCATCGAGCTCGGGTACCCCCACCGCTTTGGCGATCGCGGCCAAGGTGCGGGTGTGCATCTCCGAGTCCTCGCGAAGATCCAGGTAGTAGCCCGCGAAGCCGAGCACCTCGAGCTGCCCGATCAGCGGCTCGAGCAAGCTGCGTCGCGCAAAATCAGCGCGCGCGTGCACCAGCGATTGTCGCACGACGTCGAGGTCTTGCCAGAATTCTTCGGCCGAAGCGTAGGCGCCCGGCACTCGCTCGGCCTGGCCCGCGTCGCGTGCGGCGATTTCACGGCGTGTGGCCTCCAGGCGGCCGGACATGAAGGTGAGCTTCAGGCGCAGCGGTTCGTGCGCGTCCCTTCGGCGATTCATCTCCCACAGCTTGGGCAGGAGCGGCTTGTCCTTTTCGAGCGACTGGCGGAGCACGTCTGGGACGCCACCCAAGCGGTCCGAGACCGACAAGCGCTGCACGAGCTGCCACAGCTTGCGATGGTAGAGACCGAGCAGGGCATGCGCCGTGCGGCGCGCCGCCGCCATCGTGACATCCGGCGTCACGAACGGGTTGCCGTCGCGATCGCCAGCGACCCAGCTGCCCATCGGCAACCGCAGCGAGAAGCCGAGCGGTTCACCAAAGGCCAGCTGAAAGGCGCGCTCGGCGTTCTCGCTGACCTGAACCGAGGCATCCAGCAAGCGATCCTCCAGGTACCAAATGACGGAGCTTACTTCGTCGAGCACGCTCGGGCGATCGCGCCGAACCTCGTCCGTGAGCCACAAAAGCTCGATCTCCGCACCGATCGCGCTCTCGATCCGGATGCGCTCTTCGGGCGGTGAATTTTCGCGCTTGAGCAGCGCGTCCGCGAGGCGAGCCTGCAGCTGAAGCAGCGTGCGGCGCGTGGCTTCGGTCGGATGCGCCGTGAGCACCGGCCGCACTTCGAGCTCGCGCATGTACTCGCGCACCTCCGAAGCCGTGCGCTTCTTGTCGCGCAGCTTCTCGAAGGCCCAACGAATGCTGGCGGGTTGCGCGCCACGCTCCGGGCCGTCCTCGTAGGCCCGCCGGCGTCGCACGCGGTGGACTTGTTCGGCCGTGTTGATCAAGAAGAAGAACAGCGTGAACGCGCGCGCCACCGGCGCCGCCACCGGCAGCGGCAGGTTCGCGACACGTGAGAGGAGCGAATCGAGATCGGCCGCGGTGGCTTCGGCGCGTCGCCGGTCGCGGCATGCCGAGCGCAGGTCTTCCACTGCCTGGAACACGGCTTCCCCTTCGAGCCGCTTGATGACTTGGCCGAGGGCCGACGCGAGGTAGCGCACGTCCTCCTGCAAGGGACGATCTTGAGGGCGAACTTCGGGAGGTGTTGCTGGGCTCACCCTCCTCGTTTCGCACGAGCTGGCGAGGGAAGGAAGCCCCTCGACAAAAGCTAGTGAGCTGCGAGGGGGGAGCAAACTCGAGTGTTTCCCGAGTGTTGCGTATGGTGACAAAAAACGGGCTCGGCACTGTTCCGGCTCGGCTAACCGCGCCCGTGGAGCCAGGTGCGGAGCACGGATTCGCTTCCGCTTTCCAATAGCTCGAAGGCCCGCTGCATGGCCTCTTCGGGCGCCATCGGTCGCCGGCAGATCGAAAACATCGCCGTGAAGTCGCCAAAGTCAGCCGGGCGCACCGCGTCAGCGATGCCCCCCGCGAGCAAGATGACCGGCACGCCTCGCCGTCTGGCCCAACGGGCAACGCCCGAGGGCCCCTTGTTGCGCAGGCTCTGCTCGTCCAGAAAGCCCTCGGCCGTGAGCACCAGGTCGGCGCCCGCCAGGGCCTGCTCGAAGCCCAATAGGTCGAGCACGAGATCAATCCCCGGCTCGAGGCTTGCGCCGAGCAAGCCGAACAAGGCCGCTGCGATGCCCCCCGCAGCTCCCCCGTAAGGCGTGCTTCGCACGTCGCGCCCCGTGGTCTCGGCAATCACCTCGGCGAAGTGGGTCAGGTTGTGTTCGAGCTCGAGCACCCCTTGGGGTGTGGCGCCTTTCTGCGGGCCGAACGCGCGGGCGGCGCCAGTATCGCCCAGCAAGCAATTGTTCACGTCGCATGCCAGGCGGATCGCTGCGCGCGAGAGGCCAGGGTGGAGACGCGTCCGGTCGATGCGGGCGAGCGTGGCAAGTCCGGCGCCGCCGCTCGCGATCGGTGCGCCGCTGCTATCCAGCAAGGCCACCCCGAGGGCCGCGAGTAGCCCGGCACCGCCATCGACCGTGGCGCTGCCACCCACGCCGAGGATCACCGTCTGCGCGCCCGCGTCGAGCGCGGCGCCGAGCAACTTTCCCGTCCCGCGGCTGCTCGCAACGAGCGGATCCCGCTCGTTGGCCGCGAGCAGCGCAAAGCCCGAGCCGGTCGCCACATCGACGACGGCGGTGCGCCCCCCGTCGAGCAAGCAGAAGCTTGCGCGCACCGGGCGCCCGAGGGGGTCCGGAACGATGGTCTCGCGCAAGATCCCCGCGCGCGCGGCACACAGCACCGCGCTCGTACCGTCGCCGCCGTCGGCGATCGGCAAGGACACGACGTCAGCGCTCGGCGCCGCAGCGCGGACGCCGCGCGCGATGGCAGTGGTCGCGTCGAAGGCCGAGAGGCTGCCTTTGAGTGCGTTGGGAGCGACGACGACCCGCACCATGAGAACGGCCATTTATCATCGACGTCAGGAGTCGCCAATTGGCCACACCGGGCAGGGTGGCGGGACCCGCCTTGGCGCATTTCGGACACAACCAGCGCAGAAAATGGCAAATGGGCCACACTTCCGTGGGGGGTGGGCCACGGACAAGGTCGAATTCGGCACTCGAAGATTGCCCGGAGACCGGGGGGTGGTCTATCGGTTCTTTCTTTTCTTAGAGGTGGTGAACTGATCATGCGTCTATCGAAGTCTCTTGGCGCGGCATGCGTGCTGTCGATCCCTGCGTTCGCTTCGCGCGCGCAAGCGGCCGATTCCGGGGCATCGCTTGGCACGGTTGCTCCGGCGCCGCCGGCTGCTGCAGCGCCCGCTGCTCCGGCGCCATCGGTTGCTCCGGCGCCATCGGTTGCTCCGGCGCCATCGGTTGCTCCGGCGCCGGCCACCGGTGGGGCCGCAGCCTCGGCTTCTCTTTCTTTCGCGGGCGGCGCGGGCGGCGCGTCGGCGAACGCAAGCAGCAGCGCGGGCGATGGCTTCTGGGAGCGCTACCGGCCGCTACCCCTGGCGCTCGAATTCGGTGTGTATGGGGGCCTCGCGCATTTTGCCCGCCAGCACAACCTGCAAGACCTGGATCTGGTGGCGAGCAACCCCTACGGCCACCAGCGGCTCGCTACCTCGCTCGACCTCGGACTGCGCGCAGCATTTTATCCGCTGTCGTTCGTGGGCGTCGAAGGTGAGCTCGGCGTGATCCCCACCAAGACCCGGACGGACGGGCGCAGCGCGACGGTTTGGACTTACCGTGCTCATCTGATCGCACAATATCCTGGCTACCGGCTCGTGCCCTTCGTCGCGCTCGGCGTGGGCGGCATGACGCTGAAGAGCCACATCGATACCTTGGGCAAGGACAGTGACCCCGAATTTCACGTGGGTCTGGGCGTGAAGTGGGCGTTCAGTGAATACGTGAGCGCACGCTTCGACGTTCGCGACGATTTCATGCAGAAGAATCTGCTGATTGCCGGCGTCAAGAACGGCGACTTGGTCGGGAACACGGAGTTCCTGCTCGGCTTGAGCGTGACGCTCGGGCGCACTCCGTACGAGCCCTCGGCTGCACCAATCGATTCCGACGGCGACGGGTTCCAAGATCCCCAGGATGCGTGTCCCGCCCAGCCGGGAGTTGCCCCCAATGGCTGCCCCGTGGTGGTTGTCGTCGACACGGACAAAGACGGCGTACCGGATGCAAGTGACCCGTGCCCACTCGAGGCTGAGGACGGGCTAGCCCCGAACCCCACCGACGGCTGCCCCAACAAGGACGCGGACGGTGACGGCATCTTGCTTCCCCTGGACAAGTGCCCGGGCGAACAGGGAGTGGCTCCCGATGGCTGTCCCATTCGCGACAAGGACGCCGACGGCATCCCGGACGACATCGATAAGTGTCCCGACCAACCCGAGACCAAGAACGGCTTCGAAGACAGCGATGGCTGCCCGGACGAGTTGCCGAAAGCCGTCGCCAAGTTCGCCGGAGTGATCAAGGGCATCGAGTTCGACTTCGGCAAGGCTACGATTCGCGCGTCCTCGTCCAAGTCGCTCGATGAAGCGGCGAAGGTGCTCGGCGAGTACCCAGCCCTGCGTGTGCTCATCAGCGGCTACACCGACGACGTGGGTGAACGTCAAAAGAACATCGAGCTGTCCGAGGCGCGCGCCAACTCCGTCAAGTCTTACCTGGTCGCGAAGGGGCTCGACACGGCGCGTATCGAAACGCATGGCGCTGGTCCGGACAATCCGATCGCGGACAACAAGACGGACAAGGGACGTCAGCAGAATCGCCGGATCGAGTTCAAGCTCATCACGAAGTGACGGAGCCGCGCCGCCGAAAGGGCGCGAAACGAAGTTCATGTCGATGCGTGAATCGATCTCAGCCTTGCTTCCGCAGCGTGCGCAGCAGCGTTGAGATCTAGACAATAATTGGAGGAATAGATGCGAAGCTCTCTAGTGATTTCCTTGATCGGTGCGGCGAGCATGGCCGCCGCACTCCTCGTCGGCTGCGGTGACAACGACGCCAAACCGGTGGCCAGCCAGATTGGCCAATCCTGTGTGCGAACGGCGGACTGCGCGGACGGCCTGAGCTGCATC
>Ga0302321_100006531_pt1 | contig 10258 bp, 10 predicted proteins | sample Fen_T0_1_FD_202505 | JGI IMG/M metagenome (GOLD analysis project Ga0302321, IMG submission 202505) | Peat permafrost microbial communities from Stordalen Mire near Abisko, Sweden - Fen_T0_1 | ecosystem: Environmental > Terrestrial > Soil > Wetlands > Permafrost | place: Sweden: Abisko... | reverse complement strand
AAAATAGAACTCGGGAATTTGTGGAGTCGGCCTTGAAGCGGGCTCAATTCGTATACAGCCGTGTTGGTGAAGTTTTCCAATATCTTGATGAGCAAAGAAAAGATCAATAAACATTTTTTAGAAGCTCAGCCCCCAATATGTGACATTTCCACTTTAGGTAAGGCAATCGTATTCTCTGAGCGTAGCTCCGAATAACGATCGGTGCGTTTGCCCCAGACGCGGGTGAGCAGTTGTGAAAGTTCGGCATCTGTTGCGCCGGATCGAATCAAGCTTTTGAAATCGTGACCTTTAATCCCAAAGAGACAAGTATATAACGAGCCTTCTGCCGATAAACGTGCGCGATTGCAGGTACTACAAAATGCCTGTGTTACCGATGCGATGACACCGATCTCGCCACTGCCATCTTTATAGCGCCAGCGCTCTGCCACTTCGCCGCGATAATTTGGGTCAATCGGTTCGAGTGGCATTTCGGCGCTGATCATTTTGACGATCTCTTTTGCAGAAACAACATCGTCCATGCGCCAGCCATTCGAGTGGCCCACATCCATATATTCGATGAAGCGTAAGATATAGCCCTTCTCACGGAAGTAGCGTGCCATCGGCAATATGCTGGATTCATTGAGTCCGCGCTTGACGACCATGTTAACCTTGATCGGTTCCAACCCGACCGCTGCGGCAGCTTCCATGCCCTCGAGCACTTTCTCTACTGGGAAATCTACGTCGTTCATGGCTTTGAAGGTTTCGTTATCGAGCGAGTCCAAACTTACGGTGACACGTTTCAAACCTGCGTCCTTAAGGGCTTGTGCCTGTCGGGCTAGTAGTGCACCATTCGTTGTCAGCGTAAGATCAAGCTCAGGGATTTCAGCGAGCATGCCGATCAGTATGTGAAGATTGCGGCGGACGAGTGGCTCACCACCTGTCAATCGAATCTTTTGTACGCCGTGATCTACGAAAATCCGCGCCAATCTTGTGATCTCCTCAAAAGTCAGGATCTGATCGCGATGCAGGTACGCGTAATCAGGTCCAAAGATCTCCTTAGGCATGCAATACACACAACGGAAGTTGCATCGATCAGTGACGGAAATCCGCAGGTCACGCAGGGGGCGGTTGAGGGTGTCGGTTAGGGTCATAGTGTTCCAGTTTTGATTATAACAATTATATATGAGGGCTCATTTAGCCAATTGACTATGCCTCTCAGCCATGCTATCATGAAACAATTCATTTCACTTTTATTCTGCACGTTACAAAGGAGTTATTTATGCAAAGTAGTAGTACGAGTTTTCGTATCGTTGAATTTATTTTCCGTATTTTTGGCTGGATCATTGTCAGCATTTGGGGCATACAATTCGGGGGCTGGTTGTTGAATTTGGTTGGTAATCCACAAGCCAGTGAACTATTAGTCACCAAATGGGTTTTCTTTTTACTGGGCGGTTTGAGCGGTTTTATCCTGATACCGTATTTCACCACCAGACCCGCGCGTGCCATTCGCAGAAAATTGGGACATCTTTCAGCGGAGACGCTCTTTGCCGGTTTGGTCGGGTTAATTGTTGGCTTGCTGATCGCCGCCTTGCTGGCATTTCCGCTATCCATGCTTCCCACGCCCTTCGGCAAAATATTTCCATTCATTGGTACCATGGCATTTTCTTACCTTGGCGTTGCGCTCTTCGTGATGCGACAGGGCGATATTATGGGGTTGTTTAGTACCCTCAGCGGGCGCGGTGGCGAAAGCGGCTCTTCCTCTTCATGGACAAACCTCAACCGTACCATCTTACTGGATACCAGCGTGATCATTGATGGACGTGTCGCTGACATTGCCAAAACTGGATTTTTACCAGGTACGCTTCTTATTCCTCGTTTCGTGTTGAACGAGCTCCAATATATCGCTGACTCACCTGACGGTTTGCGCCGCCAACGCGGACGTCGCGGTATGGAAGTGCTTGCCGAATTACAAAAACTACCCAATATCCTTGTGCGCATCAGTGACATCAATGCCGAGGGCGTGCGCGAGGTGGACGATAAACTCGTGGTGTTGGCGCGTCAGTTGAAATGCCCGATCTTGACCAATGATTTCAACTTGAATCGCGTAGCTGAAATTCAAGGTGTGACGATCTTGAACATCAACGAACTTGCCAACGCAGTTAAATCCATTATGTTGCCAGCCGAACGCATGACCATCAATATTTTTCAGGAAGGCAAGGAACATGGTCAGGGCGTAGGTTACATGGATGATGGTACGATGGTCGTTGTTGAAAATGGACATGAACATATTGGTGAATATAAAGAAGTGGTTGTCACCAAAGTTCTACAGACAGCCGCCGGTCGTATGATTTTTGCCCGTGTGGAAGAAGAGAACGGGAAAAAGAAAAAATAAAAAATTAAATATAAAGGACACTAAGTACACAAAGGATTAAAAGCAAAAACCTTAGTGACCTTGGTGTCCTTTATGTTTAGAAATGAGAACGCAATGATCAAACTTTACAACACCCTCACCCGCAAAAAAGAAAAATTCCAAACCCTCGAACCGAACGCCGTGAAACTGTATGTCTGCGGCGTTACGGTGTATAACGACGCGCATGTCGGTCATGCCATGTCTGCATTGGTATTCGATATTATCCGCCGTTATCTTGAATATCGCGGCTACAATGTCAAGCATGTGATGAACTATACGGATGTGGATGATAAGATCATCAACCGCGCCAAACAACTTAACGAAGATCCGCTCAAGTTGTCGCAACGTTATATTGAAGATTATGCAAACGATCTTAAGAGTCTGAACGTCCTGCCTGCCACATCCAATCCGCAGGTGAGCAAGACGATGCCGCTCATCATCGAGTTCATCCAGGGACTCATCCAAAAAGAAGCCGCATATGCTGCGCCGAATGGTGATGTCTATTTCAGCGTTACCAGCGATGATGATTACGGCAAACTCTCCGGTCGCAAGATCGAAGATATGCAAGCCGGTGCGCGCATTGAAGTGGAAGAAGCCAAAACCCATCCGATGGATTTCGCGTTATGGAAGGCTGCGAAGCCCGGTGAAATTTCCTGGGATAGTCCGTGGGGCAAGGGGCGCCCCGGTTGGCATATCGAGTGTTCGGCGATGAACCTCGCTGAACTCGGCGAACAAATTGATATTCACGGTGGCGGCAACGACCTCATCTTTCCACACCATGAAAACGAGATTGCCCAAACCGAATCGTACACCGGCAAACAATTTGCGCGTTATTGGATTCACAATGGCATGTTGCAACTCGGCGGCGAAAAAATGTCCAAGTCGCTTGGTAACATTGTCAGCATCAAAGACTTTTTATCAAAGCGTGATGCAGATGTGATGCGGATGCTCGTACTGGTTGGCTCATATCGTGCGCCGTTGATCTTCAATGCTGAAACTCAAGACGCCGCGGAAAAATCCATCGAGCGCCTCAAATCCGCCTTTCGGTCTGCCTCGCCATCTTCAAGCGGACTCTCCGCTGAAGCCGCTTCTGCGCTGGCTGCCCAAGCTGACTCCACAAAGCAATCTTTTACCGACGCCATGGACGATGACTTCAATACGCCGCTTGCCATTGCATCGTTGCATGAACTTGTCAAAGCTATCAATACCGCACGCGATAACGGTGCAAATGACGAACAGTTGAAGTCTGCACAGGCGATGTTACGTGAACTTACCGGTGTGCTTGGCCTGCAATTGAAAGAAAAGACCGGCTCCACCGATGTGGAAGCACAGGTTAATGCATTGATCGCAGAACGTAATGAAGCCCGCAAGCAAAAACAATGGGCGCTCTCCGACCAACTCCGCGACAAGCTCAAAGAACTCGGCGTGACCATCGAAGACAGCAAAGATGGTACGAAGTGGCGATGGGGATAAGTTCGTCTGCTAGTTACTAGTGAATGGCTTATAAAGAAACTTCCGAGATGTAGTCTCGGAAGTTTCTTTATTTCCCGGTCTCAGGCAACACCAGTGGAATATCTAAAAATGGATGTTTCACCACCTGCACAGGTAAACAATATGCTTCAGCGATCAATTCGGGTAACAATACTTCCTGTGGTGTTCCCATTGCTTTCATATTCCCTGCGACCATGAGCGCGATGCGGTCTGCATAATGTGCGGCGAGATTCAGATCGTGGAGTGCAACCAACACCGCAAGATTATCTTTATGTGCGAGTTCAGAGATTAATTCCAATAAGCTGACTTGATATTGCAAATCCAAATGCGTAGTGGGTTCATCCAATAATAAAATCGGCGTCGACTGACATAAGGCACGTGCGAGTAATATGCGTTGTTGTTCGCCGCCAGAGAGTTCACCGACCCGCCGCTCAGCGAATTGAAGCGCGTTGACGCGTTGTAAAGATTGTTGTGCGATTTCTTCATCTGCTTTTGAGGGCTGACCTAAAAAGCCAAGATAAGGTGTGCGTCCAAATAAAACCGTTTCCCAAACCGTGTATGCAGGTGGCATGGCGACTGCCTGCGGAACAGTTGCAATATACTTTGCGCGTTGTATCGGAGTCAACGAAATGAATTCATGATCATTCGTGCGAACATGACCTGTGTAAGGAATCACTCCGCTCGCAGCACGGATCAACGTTGATTTGCCTGCGCCGTTGGGTCCGATCAACGCCAGGACTTCTCCGCTTTGTATGTTGAGGGAGATATTGTGCAGGATTGGGCGAGACCCATAAGAAACGGAAAGGTTCTGGATTTCTAGCATAGTGTTTCTGGAGGGTTAAGGAATCGTCCAACTTTCGCCAAGACTCATGCCGAGGGTTTCGTAAATTTTCAAAGTTGCCTTAGAACGATTCAAAGTATAGAAGTGAATACCTGCCACGTTATGATCGTATAAGTCAAAGGCTTGTTCGGTCGCCCAGTGAATCCCTACCTTTTCAACAGCTACATCGTTTTCAGCGCGCAGTACAGCGCGCAATAATTTGGCAGGGACGCGCGAGCCCAAAGATAATTCTGCCATGCGCTTCATACCCTGTACCGAAGCGACCGGCATAATTCCTGCGAGAACTGGTACTTTGATGCCTGCAATCTCACAGCGCTCGCAAAAATCGTAATAGTCGCGGTTGTCAAAAAAGAGTTGGGTGCAGATGTAATCCACGCCCGCATCCACTTTTGCTTTGAGGTAATCCATTTCTTTCAAGCGATTTGGCGTTGCCGGATGACCTTCGGGAAAGCCTGCTACACCAATACCAAGTTGTGGAAAATTCTTTTTGATAAAGTCGACTAGTTCAGATGCGTAATGAAAACCATCTGCCGCGGGGACGAATGTATCACTGCCTTTGGGAGGGTCGCCGCGTAAAGCCAGCACGTTTTTTCCACCAGCTTCAACATATTTTTCCAACTGTCGTTTCACTTCATCGCGGTTCGCACCAACAACAGTTAGATGCATAACAATGTTAAGCGGAGTTTCCTTTTGCAGGCGCATCACCAGGTTTTGAGTCAATTCGCGCGTCGAGCCGCCCGCACCATATGTGATGCTGACGAAGGACGGTTGAATCGGAGATAGTTCACTGATGGTCTTGAACAGTGTTTGTGAACCTTCTTCTGTTTTAGGTGGAAAAAATTCAAAACTAAAATGAACTTTAGGCTGGCTTAGGATTTTTGAAATGTGCATTTTCGTGTTGTTCCTTTACAAGGCGAAATTAAATCAAGGCATTGTATCAATAAGAATCGATAAACAGTAGACCCATATCGATGGCTTTTGAGAATTGTCCGAAGATGTGCATGGTGACAATGAGTCTGCTTGTAACTTTGTATGAAATTAAAATATCAAATACCAATGCAACGCAGTTTCTTTCGTGTTTGGGTTGATCGCTTTATACACGTTGCGGTCGAAGCCGCTTAAGATAAAGCCGCAACTTTGATACAACGTACAAGCCGGGACGTTATCATCCTGCGTTTCAAGCATCACGCCAGGGAAATCATTTTCACGTGCCCATTGGATGCCACGCTCCAATAACTTGCGTCCAATGCTTATGCCGCGATATTCGGGATTCACAACGAGGTCTTCCACATAGCCAAATTGATTCCACCATTTCATCATTTTGATTCGCCCAGCGAGATTGCCATCCGCTTCAGCGAAGAAGATCGTAGCGCCGCCTTCATCAAGCGGCTTTATGTCACCGATAACTTTTTTGATTCTCATCTCTTGTTTTTCTTTATTCAGCATTTCTAAAATTCCACGCCAGCTTGAGCAACAATGCCAGCATCATAGGGGTGTTTGATGGGTGTCATCTCGGTCACGAGGTCGGCTTGTTGGATTAGGGCGTCAGGGGCAGAGCGGCCTGTGATCACCAGGTGCAAACCAGTTGGGCGATTGAGGCGGAGCCAGTCCAATACTTCATCTGTGTTTAGCCAGTTATATGCCAGTGTGTATGTAAATTCATCCAATACGATCAAATCGTAATTTCCGCTGGCGATTTTTTCTTTTGCCATTTCCCAACCTTGCCGGGCGCGGGCGATCGTTTCATCCATATCTTTGGATGTCCATGTGAAACCATCGCCGGTGGTGTGCCATTCGATCCCAAGTTTTTTTGCGGCTTTGATCTCGCCCCATTGACCCGTTTCGGCTTTAATGAATTGAATTACGCAGATACGAAAGTTGCGCCCCCAGGCGCGCAAGACCATGCCAAACGCGGCAGTTGATTTTCCCTTGCCATCGCCAGTATTAACAATGAGCAATCCTTTTTTTGTATTGTTTGTCATTACCATAATCCTTGATTTTTTGTGCGTCGCAAGATCCATAGAAAAAATGGTGCGCCTGCTAACGCTGTAACAATGCCGACTGGCAGTTCTTGAGGTGCCAAAACAATTCGCGACAGAATATCGGCAAACAATAAAACAGTCGCGCCTCCAATAATGCTTAACGGAATTAGTCGACGATAATCCACGCCCCACCACATGCGCACAATATGTGGGACGATAAGACCAACAAAACCAATGATGCCCGCAAACGAAACCGCCGCCGCCGTTACCAGTGAGGCTGCCACAATGATAATAATTTTTGCGCGACGCACATTCAGCCCCATTTGCAGTGCCTGGTCATCGCCGAATTGTAGAAGGTTGAGAGCATACCCGCTCAAGACCAATATCGTTAATCCAATGGCGAGATATGGGATCAGTGCCAATGTTACATCCCAGCCAACCAAACTAACTCCACCTAAAAGCCAGCCAATCGCGCGGCGTAGTTCGCCAGTGGAACGCAACATGAGGAATGAAGTCAATGAGACAGTAAAAGAGGAGACTGCCACACCTGCCAGGATTAAATTTGTAGTGGGAACGCCTCCGCCTACATGGGCAAAGGTGTAAACCAGAAAGACTGTCAGCAGGCTGGCGATGAATGCAATCAGTGGCACAGCCAACAATCCGATTGTGGTATAGGGCCAGTGAACGGACATAGCCAGCACCGCGCCTAGTCCTGCTCCCGAAGCTACACCGATCAGATATGGGTCAGCCAGTGGATTGCGAAACAAACCTTGATAGGTTGCTCCGCTTCCAGCTAATGCTGCGCCGACCAATGCGATCAAGATCGTACGCGGCATACGGATATCCCATAAGATCGTATGAAACGTGTCATTGGTTGAGACTCCGATGATGGCGCGCCATACTTCCAAAGGAGAAATGAAAACGGAACCGATTGCCAGGCTAAGGAGCAGGGCAATTGAAAGAAAGGTGAAAGAAAAAAGAAAAGGAGCGCGGCGCATGGGTGGATGTAGATGTGAAGAAAGATCTACTTCACATCTACATGAATATTATTTAAACAACTCAGGATGCAACAATTTTGCCAGTGCTTCCAATCCATCTACCAAGCGTGGACCGGGGCGGCTGGCTAGGTTATCGTCGAAAGGCAAAATTTGTTTGTTTGTGACCGCGCTCAATTTTCCCCAACCTGGGCGGGCTGTCACTGCTTCGGCTGTAACGCCATAAGCCGCATCACCTAAAATGATGAACGCTGGATCAGCGGCGACAACTTGTTCGAGTCCCATTTGAGGATAACCATCAATATCAGCCGCGATATTTTTTCCGCCTGCGCGATCAATTAACAAAGTGATGAATGTACCTTTGCCCGCGGTATAAGGTTTGGCTGGGTCGGTGGCATCAAGCTCATAAAAGACGGTTGGCTTGGTTGTAACGGTCGCGATCTTCGCGTCCACTACGGCGACACGAGCTTTGAGCGCGTCGATTGCGGTAATGACATCCGTTTCATGGCCGGTTAATTGCGCTACGATTTGCATGTTGCCATATAACTCTTCAAGAGTGGTTGGGTTCTTCAGATAATATACAGTGATTCCAAGTCCTTCAAGTGTTTTCACTTGTTCAGTTGGGTTGATCTCTGCAGCTAACACGAGATCGGGATGCAAAGAGACTATTTGTTCGGTGTTCAGGTCTTGGAACGTGGAACCGATGCTGGTGACACTTTTTGCCGCTTCAGGGAAATCTGAAACTTCATCGCGTCCAACCATCTGTGAACCTGCTCCAATTGCAAAAAGTATTTCTGTGTTTGACGGTCCGAGTGAAATAATTTTTTGCGCGGGTGATGCCAGTTTAACTTCACGACCAAGTCCATCGGTGAGGGTGATGCCAGTTGGAGTGGAGGTTGGTGCGAGTGTAGGAGCTTCAGTGGCGACCACTGTTGTCGCAACGGGAGCAACTGTCGGTGTGGCTTGAGGCGCACACGCGGTTAAGAGGATGATTAATAGGCTAATTATTAAAGTCTTGCGTAACATGTTTTCTCCTGAGTGATATGAAATGAAAATCCCCAGCATTGCTGGGGAGGTTGGAGAGGCAATCCAAGTGGCCGTCATCCACCTCCTTTTCGCGAGAGTGTGGCGAACCGACCAGAGCGGGCGACCTGACTTGTTAGTCTGCTGGTCTACTTGTCCGTTAGTCTGCTAGTTAGATGGTTTGACTAGTAGACGAGAAGACAAAGAGACGGTATGACTAAATTTACAGTTGCGCGACAGTGCTGGAATTACACCAGCTTCGCCGCTTGCTGATCGTTATTTAATTATCCGTATTGTATGCGGTGATTGTGGGAACGTCAACCTGCGATTTGGCGCGCAGAAAAATGAGGACGGCAAGAAGTGCTGTAGCGATGAGTAGGGTGTTGTTACCTGCGCGTCCATAGATCGCCAGTGCAATAGTCGGCACCAGATAACAAATGCTTACGAGGAATGTTTGCCTAGAATCTTTTTTAGTTTCCCAAAGCAAAGCCAAGGGCATTAATAGGAGAATGAAATCATAATTGAATAGATAAGGGCTGATCAACAGGGTTGTGATTACAGAGACATTCAAAAACAGTTCAGCCTGTCGCAATAGCACTAATCGAACCTGGAGAAACAAAATGAGAAGAAATGCCAATAACACAATTGCAATAATGATGGTTGTTTTTGTGAGCGCCTCGTTAAAAAAAAATTTAGATAACCATACAGGCAGGCTGGTGCATATTTTTACGCATAAATAAGGATCGCTCCCGCCACTTCCGTACGTTGTGGATGTAATGCCTAATAACATTTGTGGATAGCGGATGTACCATAATGGGTCGGCAATCAAGCTGATGGCGAAAAGAAAAATCCCCGCCAATAAAAAGGCACGCAATACGCTTTGTCCGAACTTGTCGCGTCGCGCAATAATATAGATCAACACCGATAATGCCATAAGTGCACCAAGATGCGGCTTGTATGTGATTAATACGGTGCCGAGGGTGGTAAGAAAAACATGTTCTTTTCGCAAGGCATATATCAACATAGCGCCGCCCAGCAATGTTGGAAAATCATTTTGACCAACAATCAGAGCTCCGACCACTGGTATAAAAAGCAAGCCCTCCGGGAAGGCAAGCAAGCGCATACGACTGGGCCAACTCGCAACAAGGAACCAGATGGAAAAGAACAACATGGCGAGGTTCAGTTCAAACCATAAAGTCGCGGCTGAATGAATAGGAAGCCAGCCCAAATAAAAAGTACTTAGTGTATACCAGGGTGGATAAGGGAAGCGCGGCAGGAAAAATTTATCCAGGGGTACACCGGCGTTTTTTGCGGTGACTACTCTTACGGCGGGAATATCGTAGATGGGGGCACGATGAACCAGTGCCACACTCGAATTGTAGACCGCAGTAAAATCTAAATCGGCTGGTACGGCGTTGGGGATGTAGAGCGCCACCAATATCATAAAGGTGATGACGATCACGGTTCCCATGCTGATCAGAAAGATTTTTTTCATTGCTGTTTGTTTTGCCTTTTAATATCACCGATTAAACCACGA
>Ga0302321_100006530_pt1 | contig 10258 bp, 9 predicted proteins | sample Fen_T0_1_FD_202505 | JGI IMG/M metagenome (GOLD analysis project Ga0302321, IMG submission 202505) | Peat permafrost microbial communities from Stordalen Mire near Abisko, Sweden - Fen_T0_1 | ecosystem: Environmental > Terrestrial > Soil > Wetlands > Permafrost | place: Sweden: Abisko... | reverse complement strand
GCGAAGATCGTGCGAGATGCCGGCCAGCAGGACGGTGCGGTTCTCCAGCAGGGCCGTCACCTCCTCGGCCATGCGGTTGAAGGCCGCGGTCAGCTCCTTCAACTCCTGGGCGCCGCTCTCCGGCAGCCGTACCGGCGTCCTGCCCTGGCCGACCTCGCGCGCCTTCCCGGCCAGGCGACGCAATTGGCGGCTGGTGCGCAACACCATGAACAGGGCCGTGGCGAGGGTCAGGCCGGCGCCAAGCACGAACACACCGGCACCCACCAGCGGCGCCACGAAGGCATAGTCGGCGCGTTCGAAACCGATCCGCAGCAGTTTGTCGCCGACCTGCAGGTCGGCCCACGCCCAGGCCGGATCGGGACCGCTCATGAGACGGATGGGATGATGCATGCGCCGCGACAATGCGGTCTCGATCCGGCCGATGAAGAAATCGTGGGCGATGGACTGGTTCAGCGTGCCGCGCGCCTCGCCCAGTTCGAGGCCGTGCCGGAAGGACAGTTCGTTCTCGAAATCGGGCCGGGTCTCGGGCGGCAACTCGACCCAGGTTTGCGCGGCAAGCAGAACCTTGGCGGCGAGGTCGTCAGCGGAGCGCTCGGTCAGCGGCTGGATGATCTGCGCCCAGACCACCGCGAAGGCCACCGCCTCGAACGCCAGGAAGGCGACCAGCAATGCGCCGGCGGTGCGGCCAAACAGGGTGCGCGGCAACAGCCTCAAGCGCCCTTGCCCTTCGGCGCGAACAAGTAGCCCTGGCCCCAGATGGTGCGGATATAGGCCGGGTTGGCGGGATCGTCCTCGATCTTCCGGCGCAGACGGGTGACACGAACATCGATCGAACGGTCGAACGGGTCGCGCTCGTAGCCCTTGAGCCAGTCCATGATCTGGTCGCGGGACAACGCCCGGTTGGGGTGCTCGACGAAGAGCTTGAGCAGTGTGAATTCGGCCTGCGTGATGGCAATCTCATCGCCGTCGCGGGACAGGCTCTGCGCCGCCAGGTTGAGGGCGAAGGGACCGAAGCGGGACTGCTCGGCCACCTCCTGCCCGGAACGCGCCTCGCTGCCCCGCCGCAGCACGGCGCGGATACGGGCCAGAAGCTCGCGCGGGTTGAAGGGCTTGGGCAGGTAATCGTCGGCGCCGACCTCCAGACCGACGATGCGGTCGATATCCTCGCCGCGCGCCGACAGCATGATCACCGGCACGCCGATTGCCGCCTTGACGCGGCGGGTCAGCGCCAGACCATCCTCGCCCGGCATCATCAGATCCATGACGATGAGATCCGGATCGAAGCGGGTCAGACGTTCGTCCATCTCCTTGCCGTCGCGCGCGGTCTCCACACTCATGCCCTGCTTGCCGAGGTAATCCGCGATCAGCTCGCGGATGCCCGCATCGTCGTCCACCACCAGCACCCTGTCGGTCATGTGAACCCCTGTTTCCGAAACACACTGTTACAAAATCATCCCGGCAGGAAACCCCGCCGTTACGCCGCCGGGCCAGAATGCACATCAGGAAAGGAGTTCACCATGAAACGCACCCTGCTGATGTCGCTGCTGCTGAGCCTGAACGCCCTGCCCGTTCATGCGGCTGAGCCGTGGCTGACCGAAACTGTTTTCGGCCAGGCCCTGCCGATGGTCGCACAGCTTTCGCCCGAAGAGCGTCGCAGCCTGCGCGAGCGCTGGGAACAGGCGGCACCCGACGAGCGCGCCACGCTGCGGCGCGAATTCAGGGAACGCCTGCGCCAGGTGCCGCCCGAGGGACGCGAGATCCTCCGCCAGGAGCTGATGCATCGCTGGCAGGGTCCTGTGCCGGAGAACCGCGACCGTGTCCGCAGCCAGGACCATCGCGGTCAGCCCGCCGAAGCCACGCCGCGCGACAACGGCTGGCGCGGTTTCGGCAGGGGCTTCGAACGTCGTTTCGAAAACGGCGATCCCGACCAGGCCGGCCGTCGTTGATCCGGCTGAGCCACCGAATTGCAAAGGAGCCTGAAATGCGTACCTCCCACCTCATCACCGCCCTGCTGACCAGTCTGGGCTTCTGCGCGGCCAGCCAGGCCGGCAACCCGCCCGCGGTATTCCAGGACACCGCCTGGGTGGTCTCCAGCAACCCGGTCTACGAAGACGTCAATGAACCGCGCAGCGAGCAGCATTGCCGCACCACCGACAACTGGGGCAAACGTCTGGCCGGTTATGACGTGGCCTACCGCTACCACGGCCAGACCTTGACCGCCTTCATGCCCCATGACCCGGGCCGCACGGTCAGGGTCGACGTCAGCGTCAGGCTGGCGGAACACTGATTCCCATCTCCAGGGTTTGTCGCCCGGCGGGTGAGCCGGTACAGTGCACGCTTTTCGGGTCGATCGGCACGCGTGCGTTTTTGTCTCCCTCTGCTCTGCATCCTTGCTACGGGTGCGGTTCAAGCCTCACCCGATACTGACTTCCAGGCCGCCCACGATGCGTTCCAGAAGGGGCATGGCGATCGTGTGGTGCGGATTGCCGCCCGCTTTCCCGACGGGCACCCGCTCGCGCCTTATGTCCAGTTCTGGCGGCTCAGATCGATTGACGCCAGCACCACGCAAAAGCTGGCATTCATCGAACACTACCCCGGCACTGCCCTGGTGGAACGCGTACGTGGCGACCTCGCCCGCGACTTCGGCCATAACGAGAACTGGTCGGCATTCCGTATCCAGTTCCAGGCTCTGGCGAAGCCGGACCAGGAATTGCAGTGTTTCGATCTGCGCGCCAGGCTGGCGGAAGCCGATCCGACAGCGGACAAGGCGGGTGTCGAACTGTGGCTCACCGCGCGCGACCTGCCTTCGTCCTGCGACCCGCTGTTCGCCAGGCTGGCCGAACGAGGGCTGATCGGACTTGAAGAGCGGCTGGAACGCCTGCGCCTGGCCCTCGATGCCGGCAACCTGCGCCTGGCCAGGGAAATACAGGGCCAGTTGCCCGACGGCCAGCGCTGGGCGAGCGACACGCTGGCACGCGCCCAGCGGCATGGCGAAGGCCTGCTTGCCGAGGCGCCCGAAGCGCGTGGACAGCGCGAGGCTGCCCTCTATGCGCTGACCCAGTTCGCGCGTGCCGATGCGGACGGCGCTTTCCGCCTCTGGGGGCAGTACGCAGGCAAATTCTCGGAAGACGAACAGCGCTACGGCTGGGGTCAGATCGCCCTGCATGCCGCCCGCGGCCATCACCCCAGTGCGCTGCAGTGGTTCGAACGCGCCGGCCAGCCCATGAGCGAGCAACAGGCGCAATGGAAGGCCCGCGCCGCGCTGCGCGCCGGGCGCTGGAACGAGGTGTTCAACGCCATCCAGTCGCTGCCGGAATCAGTACGCAACGAGCCGGTCTGGCGCTACTGGAAGGCGCGCTCCTTCCGTGCCCTGCGCGCCGACTATCCGGCCAATGTGCTGTTCGCCAAGCTGTCGCAGGAGATCAACTACTACGGCCTGCTGGCCACCGAGGAACTGCCGCCCAGCATCGAGGCACGGCCGCGCCGCTACAAGGTGACGCCCGACGACCTCAAGGCGGCGCGCGCGAACCCGGGCCTGGTGCGCGCCCTGATGCTGCGGCGTCTTGGCGACGCCGGCAACGCAGTTTCGGAGTGGGAATGGAGCCTGCGGTCCATGAACGATCGCCAGATCCTGGCCGCGGCGGAACTGGCCTTGCGCGAGAAATGGAACGACCGTGCAATCGTGACCGCCGAGAAGACCCTCGAAGAACACGACTTCGACCTGCGCTACATCGCCCCCTACCGCGATCTGGCCAGCAGCTATGCCGCATCGAACGGGCTCGACGAAGCCTGGGTCTACGGGCTGATGCGGCAGGAATCGCGTTTCATCGAACAGGCCAGGTCGTCCGCCGGCGCCAGCGGCCTGATGCAGATCATGCCGGCCACGGCGCGCTGGATTGCCCGCCAGCTGGGGCTCAGGCGCAATGCGCACCGTGCCGTGGCCAAACCCGACGTCAACATCCGTTTCGGCACCTATTACCTGAAACGCATCTACACCGCCCTCGACAAATCGCCGGTCCTTGCAACCGCTGCCTACAACGCGGGGCCGATGCGGGCGCGCAAGTGGCAGGCGACGGTGCCGCTGGAAGGCGCGATCTATGTCGAGGACATACCGTTCGCCGAGACCCGCAATTACGTCAAGAAGGTCATGGCCAACGCCATGTTCTACCGCAACCGATTCGGCGGCGATGTCATGCCGCTGAAGGACCGCCTGGGCACCATCCCTGCCCGCGGCGGCAGCCTGCCGGCCGATATCGACGAGACCACACCGGCCCCGGAATAAGCGGCGTCTGCTATCGTTGGCGAAAACATCCCACCCGGAGTCCCAATGAACGGCAAGCACATCTGCATACTCGGCGGCAGCGGGTTCGTCGGCCACCACCTCGCCAGCCTGCTGGTCGAACGCGGATTCCACCTGCGCATCCCGACGCGCCGCCGCGAGGATGCAAAGGACCTGCTGGTGCTGCCCACAATCGAGGTCGTCGAGACCGACATCCAGGCGCCCGACCATCTGGTCAATCTGTTCGAAGGCATGGATGCGGTTATCAACCTGATCGGCATCCTGCACGAGGATCGGCGGGCGAGCTTCAAGCACGTCCATGCCGAACTGCCGCGCGAGGTCCTGACCGCCTGCCGCACCACCGGAATCCGACGGCTCCTGCACATGAGCGCGCTGGGCGCCGACAATGCCTCGCAGAGCGCCTATCAGCGCTCCAAGGCGGCGGGCGAAGCGCGGGTGCTCGCGGCCCAGGGCATGGATCTCGATGTCACAGTGTTTCGCCCCTCGGTCATCTATGGACCGGGCGACAGCTTCCTGACCCTGTTCGCCGATCTGCTCGGGATGGCCCCGGTGATTCCGCTGGCAGATGCCTCGGCGCGCTTCCAGCCGGTCTATGTCGGCGATGTCGCTCGCGCCTTCGCCGATGCCCTCGACGATCCGTCCAGCTTCGGCCAGCGAATTTCCCTCTGCGGTCCCGGTATCTATACCCTCAAGGAACTGGTCGAGCTCACCGGCCAAACGCTCGGCCTGGAGCGGATCCTGCTGCCGCTCGGAGAATCGGCCTCCTACTGGTTCGCCCGGCTGATGGAACTCAAACCCGGTCGCAAGCTCATGACCCGCGACAACCACTACGCCATGCTCACGGACAACGTCTGCCCTTCGAACTGCACGCCCCAGCCAACGGCGCTGGAAACGGTCATCGGCTACCTGCGCGAGGCCGGGCCGCGGCGCCGCTATACCCGGCACCGATCGCTGGCCGGACGCTAGCCGATGGACTGGCCGCCGCACATCCGCGTCTATGCCGTCGGCGGCGCGGTGCGCGACCGGCTTCTTGGTCTGCCGGTCAAGGACCGGGATTTCGTCGTCGTCGGCGCCAGTCCGAAGGAGATGACCGACCTGGGTTTCCGCCCGGTTGGCAAGGATTTCCCGGTCTTCCTGCATCCGGACACAAACGAGGAGTACGCGCTGGCGCGGACCGAGCGCAAGACAGCGCGCGGCTACAAGGGCTTTCAGGTGCATGCCTCGCCCGAGGTCACGCTGGAAGAGGATCTTCTGCGCCGCGACCTGACCGTCAATGCCATGGCCGAGGACGACCACGGCGGCCTCATCGACCCGTACGGCGGGCAGGCCGATCTGGCGGCGCGATGTCTGCGTCATGTCTCGCCGGCATTCGCGGAGGACCCGCTGCGCATCCTGCGCGTGGCGCGCTTCGCCGCGCGCTTCACTGCTTTCGGCCTGGCGGACGACACGCTGGCGTTGATGCGCGCGATCGTCGACGCCGGTGAGGTCGAGGCGCTGGTGCCTGAACGGGTTTGGCAGGAGCTCTCACGGGGGCTGATGGAGGTCTCGCCTTCGCGGATGATCGAGGTACTGCGAAGCTGTGGCGCGCTGGCCCGCCTGTTGCCGGAGATCGATCGCCTGTTCGGCATCCCCCAGCCGGCCAGATATCACCCGGAGATCGACACCGGCAACCACATCCTGCGCGTCGTGGACTGGGCCGCAGGAATGAATCTGCCGCTGCCGGGCAGATTCGCCGCACTCCTGCACGACCTGGGCAAGGGGACCACGCCGGCGGAACTGCTGCCGCGCCATCACGGCCATGAGCACCGCGGAGTGGAACTGGTGCGCTCTGTCTGCGAGCGCCTCAGGGCGCCGGTCGAATGCCGCGAGCTGGCGGTGCTGGTGGCGCGCGAGCACGGCATCGTGCACCGGGCAGACGAACTGCGTCCTGAAACCATGCTGCGCCTGTTGGAGCGCTGCGACGCCCTGCGCCGTCCGGAACGTTTCGACCTTCTGCTTTCAGTCTGCGAGGCGGATTTCCGCGGCCGACCGGGGTATGAGCAGCTTGCCTATCCCCCCCCCGAACGCCTGCGGCTTGCGCTCGGCGCCACCCAGGCGGTCGATGCCGGTGCCATTGCCGGAGCGGCGCCGACACCGGCTGCAATCCCGGCCAATATCCGAGCCGCACGTATCACCGCCATCAGGGTCGCAATGGCCACGTAAGCGGGTAAATGTATTCTGATGCCCCTATTAGGGTCGCAGGCTTGGATTCCTGCCGGTTCGGTGGATAATCTGCGCCGCGTTTCCGACCGGGACGTCCTTAAACTTGAAGGAGAATCTGCATGCAAGCGAATGTCGGCGGTATCGATCGTATCCTGCGCATCGTCGTGGGTATTGCCCTGATCGCCTGGGCCGTAACCGGAGGTCCGGTCTGGGCCTGGATCGGCGTGGTGCCCTTGGCCACGGGCCTGATCAAGTTCTGCCCGCTCTACTCCGTCATCGGCACGAACACCTGCGGCAAGTAGGCATAAGCCGCACGGTTCCCCTGGTTGGGGGAACCGTCCTGTCATGAGTGTCGAACTGTATTGCTGGAAATGCGGCGCCGCGCTCGATGCCCTGCCGCAACCGCTCGGGCGTCGGGCGGAGTGTCCGTCCTGCCACGCCGAGTTGCATGTCTGCCGGCTATGCCGGCATTACGACACTGCCAAGGCCAAGCAATGCCGGGAAATGGCGGCCGACGTAGTTCGCGACAAGACCCGTGCGAACTTCTGCGAGTGGTTTCAGCCAACGTCCGCGAGGCCGGGCCAGTCTTCGGCGACCGCCGCTTCACCCCGTTCGGAGCTGGACAAGCTGTTCGGCGACTGACGGCCGGCATCGATGCTGTCGACAGGGACGCCAGTCATGCCCGGCAACTATTGAATGGTGAGGTTTGCCTGCGATCCGGCCATGGACTCCTCGCCTCGATCGCCTTTGATCTTGAACAGGGGTGAGGTCACGGCCGGTCTGCCGAGTGACTGGTAATAGGTGGCGATCTCGGCGATATCGACCGGCGTCAACGGCAATGTGACCAGGTTCATGATCGGGTTGAATACTTTCCAGTTCCGGTATTCATAGATCTTCTCCGCCAGCCTGTCGGCCCGGCGACCGCCAAGTTGCAAGGTGTAGAAGAATCCTGCCATGCGTGCATCGCCATGGCAGGCGATGCAGACCGTTGCCTTGTGCCTGCCCGCGTCGGCATCTTCGGCCAGGGCCGGGCTGCCCAGTACCGCTGCCGCAAGCAGCATGTAAACAAATTTCATCGGGCTCTCCAGCGGATAGATGCACAACCATCCGTCATGGTCGTGCGGTGTATTCTAATTCCCGCATTGCATACCAAGGAATATTAAAGTTCAGGGCAAGCGGTGCCGATAAGGGGTTTGTTGAGATTTGATGCACAGCCTGTTTGGGCAAACCCATCGAAAGGTGGGGACGCAAAGTTACCGGTCTACAGGGGATACCCCATGACAGCGGGATTGCCAGGCGCACATACGGTCGAAACGACCGGTTGTGATTCTTCCGCTTGCAGTCGCTGCCTGTTTGGTCCCTAGTAGCACCATCTGCCGATGCGCTGTTTCCTGGCAAGGAGAGGCTGCTATGCAAGTATCGAGAAAGAACGTCGTTCAAATGAACCAGTTCGGTCGCCCGCATACCCCTATGGGTAAGGGCGGCGCGGACCTGGTCGGTTTGTGTGGCGAACTTGCCGCCAAGCGGCTCTCCGAAACCATCTCCAATACCTTGAACGGCCTTGCGGACGAGATGCTGGAAGTCGCGGATCGGACCGTCGGCATTGAAATGCGCCGGTATTTCAGTGAGGCGGCCGGTTTCGCACGCGACCGCAGCGGCACCCTGGAGGCGGAGTTCCGCAAGCTGTATTTCCAGCGTTTCCTGCGTATCTGCAGGCGGGATCGGAGCGCATCGGATCAGCATGACGACCTCCTGGGACTCGATCAGCTGAGCCTGGTGGAATCGGATCAGCTCGAGGAGACCCTGGCAACCGGCAGCATCGCGAATGCGATCGACAATCTCTGCGGCGAGGAAATGTTCGGCCTGGCGAAACGGATCGGCGTCATGCTCGACGATCCCGATCTTGAACTCTGCGAGAACCCGCTGGCCGCGCGAGTCATCGCCGACTCGTTCATGGAACTGATGCAGTTCCGCAGTCTGTCCGTCAAATCGAGGCTGGCGTTGGTCCCCGTGTTGAACAAACACCTGCCTCCCGCCGTACGTCAGGTCTATCAGGAGATCAACCAGTTTCTGGTCAAGCATGGGGTTCTGCCCACCATCCGGGTCAGCTTCCGTAAGCCGGCCCAGGAAACCGTCGCATCGCGCGACATGTCTGGCAATGCGCCAGCGATTTCAGCGGACAGCATGTCCAGTACAGGGCAGGACTTGCTGGCAGTACTGCAGCAATTGCTTGCCATGGGCAGGGCAACAGGTAACCCGGCCGGCCTTACCCATGCAGCGGGCAGCCTGCCCGGTTACAGGGACACGAATGCCAGCCCGGGCGGCCAGGCCGGCAGCTTCAGCGTTCCGGTCGGACCCACACCGGTTTTCGTCCAGACCCTCACCCAGTTACAGCGCGGCAAGACCGATGCGTTGGCTGGCATCGGCCTGGACAGCGTCGGCATCGCCGACGGTCATGTCAACGTACTGAATCTGCTGCGCAACTCGGGAGATGCGAACAACCTGCCGCAGGTAGATGCGATGACCCTGGATATTGTCGCCATGGTCTTCGACTACATCCTCGACGACCAGCGCATCCCGGATGCCATGAAGGCACTGATCGGCCGGCTGCAGATTCCGGTACTCAAGGTTGCAATGCTCGACCGGACGTTCTTTTCCCAGAAGACGCATGCGGCCCGCCGGCTGCTCGATGCACTGGCCGGCGCCTCGATCGGCTGGAATGAGGAAGAGGGCCACGATGGTGGCCTCTACCGCAAGATCGACCAGGTCGTGCAGACCATCCTCAATCAGTTCGACGACCAGATCGATGTCTTCGTCACTGTCCTAGACGACTTCCTGGCGTTTCAGCTCGCGGAAAGCCGTCATATCGATTCGCTGACCAGCCGCAGCGCGAAGATCGTCCAGCAGCGCGAAGAACTGGAAATCGCCGGGCTGGTCGCAACCGATGAAATCCGCATACGTGTCCTCGGCGAGGAACCCGCGCCCGTCATCCATGAATTCCTGTTCGGACGCTGGCAGGCTTATCTTTCCGGCCTGTACACCAGCCACGGCGAAGGCAGCGAGGCATGGAGCAAGGCGCTTTCCACCATCGACGATCTGCTCTGGAGCGTAAAGCCCAAGATCTCGCCTGATGATCGCAGGCGTCTTGTCGGCCTCCTGCCCGACTTGCTCAATCGCCTGGAGACCGGTCTACACGCGGTAGGCGAGGGGCATGAGTCGTGCAACCGGTTTTTCTCCGCACTGGTGAAATGCCATGCAGAAGCCGTGCGCGCCGGATTGAGAAACGAACCCGAAACACCCGCTGAAGAAACTGCAGCCCCTCCTTCCGCCATCATGGCTGAAAGTGCCGGCATGGCTGAGGACGCCGCTACGGCAGCGACCGACCGGGCTCAGGAATTCGAAACCATTCCCGAACTCGACGAAGTCATCGAACCTGAAATGGGCATCGGTGCCGATCTGATCGAACAGGCCCAGGCGGAAGAACCACTCGTCCGGGTTGAACCCGACGCTTACCCCGCCATGGATCCGGCCGGAGCAGCGGACACGCTGGTACAACAGTTGAGGCGCGGTACCTGGATCGAGTTCGATCAGGAGGACGGATCGTCCAATCTGGCCAAGCTTGCCTGGGTCAGTCCGCGGCAGGGTATCTATCTGTTTACCAACCGGCTCGGCCAGCGTGCGATGTCGATCAGGCCGGAAGGTCTGGCCAGCAAGTTCCGCGAAGGCAAGGTTCGAATCGTCGACAACATGCCGCTC
>Ga0302321_100006529_pt1 | contig 10258 bp, 10 predicted proteins | sample Fen_T0_1_FD_202505 | JGI IMG/M metagenome (GOLD analysis project Ga0302321, IMG submission 202505) | Peat permafrost microbial communities from Stordalen Mire near Abisko, Sweden - Fen_T0_1 | ecosystem: Environmental > Terrestrial > Soil > Wetlands > Permafrost | place: Sweden: Abisko... | reverse complement strand
GTGGTAAAGGGCCGTTCGTGAGAACCGCCCTTTATTTTTTATACCTGATAAATGACACCCCCAATACTGTCATGTTTAGCTCCCGTAACCGATGCCAGGCAATTCACCTCGTTCCGGAACCTCAATACTCCCAGAAAAGCAAAAATCAATGCTTCTTTATAGTCAATCACTTCTTTTGATGGAATTTCTATCTCTACTGTAAACAAATCCCTAAACAACTTAATTAGAAAATTGTTATGCGCGCCACCTCCGGTAATTAAAATTTCGCCATCTGTTTTTTCGACGAATATATTATTTACCTGTATAGCAACATGTTCATAAAAAGTACGCAATTTATCTTCAAGCGGAAGGTTATACCTATTTATGACTGGTAACATCTCTTCCAAAACCCACTCCTTACCCAATGATTTGGGCCCTTTCTGCTGATAAAAGCTCAAATTATTCAGGTCCGAAAGCAATGCGCTATTTACAATTCCCTGCCTGGCAATCGATCCTTCTGCATCGAAACTAAGGCTGCGCTCTTTAACCAGATGATTGATAACAATGTTAACCGGACAAATGTCATAGGCCAGGCGATTGCCTTTTTTATCGTTGTACGAAATGTTGGCAAACCCACCTAAATTGAGGCAGTAGCTATATTCTTCAAATAAGAATTTATCGCCAATAGGAACAAGAGGAGCGCCTTGTCCTCCTAAAGCAACATCCATCGTTCGAAAATCGCAAATAGTGGTAATGCCAGTTTGAGCTGCAATGCAGGCACCATTGCCAATTTGCAAGGTAAACCCTTTATGGGGCTGATGAAATATGGTTTGCCCGTGAGATGCTATAAAATCAATCGCAGGCTTTTGGCCTTCCAGAAATAGATTAACATAATTTGCTGTTAGGCTGGCATATTCGTTATGCAGCAACATTAAATCGAGACCGGATAGTTTTTCGGCATCGGTTAGTTTATCCTTCCATGCTTGAGAATAAGGATAAGTCATTGCCCGTTCTATTTCATAATTCCATTTCCCTTCCCTAAATTCAAAGGTACACTGGGCAATATCGAGCCCATCGAGCGAGGTGCCGGACATCAATCCTAAAACACTGTAATAATTCATAATATCCATATTATCGACTACAAACCTTTAGATAATGACTTCTATACTTAATACTTCCATCTACTTATAAAACTCCGTTCGATATTCTGTTTTATTACCTTTTTCATCATACACAACAAGGTAGAGCTTATGTTTTTTGCCAAATTGCATCCGTTCGGAGTCAAATTTATAATAAAGCAAATCCTGCTTCGGATCATATTCAAATAATGCCCATTGGTCGTCAATAAGACCTTTGTAACTGCTAATGCCCGATAGAATATCCTTTATGGCAAATGACATGGTGGCCCAATTGCTAAAATCGTTATTAACAACTGTAAATAACGGTTGTACCTGAGGTGAAACAGTATCTATAGCCACCATATAGTTTCCAAATGTTCTGATATTACCGGTTACAAAACCTTCTGCATATCCTCCTCCATTCCAAATTACCTTCCCTGTCTGATCGATGGATACCAGCAATGCTTTATTCGCTAACGAAAGAGGCAAACCAACTGGTTTAATAGAAAGTGTACCAGATTTATGAAGCGGTGTATATGGATTATGAATATGATGTACTTCGGAGAAATAGCCAGCTTGTCGTGGTAGCTTTGAATATTCAAAAAGGAAATCGTCATACAAAGCATCTTTGGGAATAAATAATTTCACTTTATCGTAGGCGAAAGAATTTTCAGTTTTGTAATGCATCAATAATCCGGCTTTTGCCGATTTTGAACGAATGGTATTAGTGCTAAAGCCTTTGCCCTTTATGTCAAATACAAACTCATTTTTATTGGAAAAATCATCCAAAACCCGTATCCTGATTGTTTTGGTTAATGTATCTGCAAAGCTTATCTGACCACGATCCTTCAAATTGCTGTAAATATTCAATTGATTGTTTGGCTGAACAAATAAACGGTTAATGCGAATTCCATTTTTAATATAATGCTCATAATCAATGATGCTGTTCACATAGCGCATCTGATCAAAAGACAATTTATCAAATACCTGCTCAAAAACCAGAGTATCATTCACAAACAGTTCAATGGAATATATTCCAATCGTATTCCGTGAATTGCTACTCATATCATAAACCTGGATTCCAAGACCAACTTTACCGGAAACCATAATAGTAGTCAAGGCATTAACTTTACTTTTTCCTTCAAATGTCGTAATGTCATAACTTACGGGGTTTATACCATTATTAACGCTACTCCTTTCACCCATTGGATAGAGCCACAGTCTCTCAATAACAGGAGGCGTTGTGTCTGGAATTGAAATATTAGTTACCTTAAAAGCATTTAATGAGAATTGAGTTCTGGTGTCGCGCACTTCGAAATGCATGTGAGGCCCAGACGAAGCACCCCTGTTACCAGCAAAAGCGATAATTTCACCTTTCTTCACCATCACCTCATTAGGTTTAAGTGTAATATCTACACCAAATTGCTTTAATTTGTATTGCTCTTTCTTGCAAAACTTATCGATATCATCACGGAATGCTTCCAGGTGACCATAAACAGATGTTGTACCATTGGGATGATTGATGTACAAAGCCCTGCCAAATCCATTCAAATCGACCTTGATTCTTGAAACATAGCCATCATCTACAGCAATTACGTTCAATCCAACCAGGGCGCTCGTCTTAAAATCAATCCCGGCATGAAATGTATTGGAACGTAATTCTCCAAAATTCCCTGAAATGGCCAATGGATTGTCCAAAGGCTGACACAAATCATTCGCTACAAAAGGCTGACCCTTAGCATTAATACTATATAACAAACAGTAAATCAATGCTGTATTTACAAAGACAAATCTTCTCAACATCCTTATTAAAATGAAGTTAATGCAACGGTAAATTTAGTCAGATAAGCTCGATAACACGTCCTAATTTATCAACATTATTTTTTAAATTGCCAAAGCAATGTTATATTTGTAATAATTTAGTCTCAAAGCATGACAGAAAACGAGTCCATAGTCAATTCACTGGAAGTGAAGATCAATAAATTGTTTTCGCTTCACGAACAGCTTAAAAATGACAATCAGCGTCTTTTAAGCGAAAATGGGGAATTGCAGGACACAATCAGGCTTAAAGACAATGAATTTAAGGATTTGCATAGCAGATATGAAAATTTAAAGCTTGCAAAACAACTGGTTTCCGGAGGCGAGGACACACATGAAGCCAAGCTTAAGGTAAACCGAATTGTGCGGGAAATTGATAAATGTATTGCTCTTTTGAATAAATAAGTGGAAGAAATGGAAGAAAAATTATCCATTCGGGTAAACATAGCAGATCGTTACTATCCGCTTAAAATTGAAAGGGATGATGAAGAGAAGATTCGCAGGGCCGCTAAAATGATAAACGACAAGGTGTTCCAGTATAAAACCAGGTATGCTGACAAGGACATCCAGGATTTTTTGGCTATGGCAGGTTTGCAGTTTGTAATTCGTTTAATAGAAATGGAGGACAAAAATGGTGAAACACCTTTACTTGAGAAATTGCAAAAACTAAACAATGCACTTGACGAATTGATGAATACCGAAAATAGTAACAACGACGTTCTTTTACATACCATTGAATAAAATATTGCCCGCATAGTTTCTTCAATACCTTTGGAACTCAACACTTTACAAATTGGAGTAAAGCTCAGGCTGTCTAGGTCAGGCCTCACTTCCGGGAAACCGGAAATTCGCTTTTAGCGAACATTGGAAGACCGAAATAACTGGCAACTCCACCCATGTCAATTGGGGTTTTTAAAAGTATGAACGAAACTTTGTGGGTTTTTTTATATATATCCATCTAATAATTAATATACTATATGACAGTAACAATCATAGGAATTGGAACATTTCTGGCGGGTGGAATTCTGGCAATTGCAGTTTACTATCTTGCCACCAAAAATAAAAGGGAATCTATTATCAAAGAAGCTGAAGCTGAAGCTGAAGTTATCAAGAAAGACAAAATTTTACAAGCAAAAGAAAAATTCTTTCAATTAAAAGCAGAGCACGATAAGATTATTAACGAAAAAAATTCCCGATTAGCTCAAGGCGAAAACAAATTTAAGCAGAAGGAGTTAGCGCTTAACCAAAAATTTGAAGAAGCGCAACGTGCTAAAAAAGAAGCTGATACTATTCGTGACAACCTTACTGTTCAGCTCGAAGTTGTTGAAAGACGTCATGAAGAGCTTGAAAAACTTCACAGACTGCAGGTTGAGCAACTGGAAACCATATCCGGTATTACAGCCGAAGAAGCTAAGTCGCAATTGGTAGAATCATTAAAGGCTGAAGCCAAGAGTGAGGCCATGTCGTCCATCAACGAGGCGATTGAAGAAGCCAAAATGACAGCCAATAAGGAAGCGAAGCGCATTGTTATTCAAACAATACAGCGTGTAGCTACCGAATCGGCAGTAGAAAACTCGGTAACAGTCTTCCATATCGAAAGTGACGAAATCAAAGGCCGCATCATTGGCCGTGAAGGTCGTAATATCCGTGCCCTGGAAGCAGCAACCGGAGTTGAAATTATTGTGGACGATACACCTGAAGCTATTATTCTTTCTGCTTTTGATCCAGTTCGCAGGGAAATTGCACGGCTTTCGCTTCACCAGTTGGTAACCGATGGACGTATACACCCAGCCCGTATCGAGGAAGTGGTTGCCAAGGTTCAAAAACAGGTTGAAGAAGAAGTAGTTGAAATTGGAAAGCGCACCACCATTGATTTAGGTGTTCACGGATTGCATCCTGAATTGATTCGTCTGATTGGTAAGATGAAATACCGTTCATCATACGGCCAAAATCTGTTACAGCACTCACGCGAAGTTGCCAATCTATGCGCCATCATGGCATCAGAACTAGGCTTGAACCCTAAAGCTGCGAAACGCGCTGGTTTACTCCACGATATTGGCAAAGTTCCTGACGATGAGCCAGAATTGCCACATGCTATCCTTGGTATGAAGCTGGCTGAGAAATACAAAGAAAAACCGGAAATTTGCAATGCCATTGGAGCTCACCACGACGAAACCGAGATGACCACTCTTTTAGCACCAATTGTACAAGTGTGTGATGCTATATCAGGAGCTCGTCCAGGTGCACGTCGCGAAGTAGTTGAATCGTATATCAAGCGCTTAAAGGATCTTGAAGCGTTGGCGCTCTCCTACCCTGGCGTAACAAAAACATATGCTATACAGGCAGGACGTGAGCTACGTGTAATTGTAGGTAGCGAAAAGGTGAACGACAAAGATGCAGAAACCTTATCGACTGATATTGCCAAAAAAATCCAGACCGAGATGACTTATCCAGGTCAGGTAAAAATTACGGTAATCCGAGAAACAAGAGCCATTAGCTACGCGAAATAATATTTGAATAAGCATATTTAAACATTCCAAGTTTTTAAATTTGGAATGTTTTTTTTTATAACTCCATTTTTGATTCGTTATCAGGTTGTAACCAATACAAAACAATGAAAATACTAGTTACCGGAACTGCTGGATTTATTGGGTTTCACCTGGCTAAGCGTTTACTGGAACGTGGTGACGAAGTTATTGGACTCGATTCTATTAACGATTATTACGATGTTAATTTAAAACTTGGACGCCTGAACATTTGCGGTATCGATACCCAACAAATTGAGTACAACAAATTGGTTTCCAGTATCAAATATCCAAAATACCGCTTTATTAAGCTTAGCCTCGAAGACAAAGAAAATATCAACAAATTATTTGCCGGCGAAAAGTTTGACAAGGTTTGCAACCTGGCCGCCCAGGCAGGAGTTCGCTATAGCCTTACCAATCCTGATGTTTATATCAATAGTAATATAACAGGTTTTTTGAACATATTGGAAGCTTGCAGGTTTCACCCTGTAAAGCACTTGGCCTATGCCAGCAGTTCCAGTGTTTATGGGCTTAACGAAGAACAACCCTTTTCCACCCATCAAAACGTAGACCATCCCATAAGCCTATATGCAACAAGCAAGAAAGCGAATGAATTGATGGCCCACACTTATAGCTATTTATTTAACATTCCAACAACAGGATTGCGTTTCTTTACCGTTTATGGCCCATGGGGAAGGCCTGATATGGCATTGTTTCTATTTACAAAAGCCATCATTGAAGGTAAACCCATCGATATATTTAACAAAGGTGAGATGAAACGAGACTTTACCTATATCGATGACATTGTGGAAGGCATCATCCGAGTCATAGACAATCCTCCAGCCGGCGATAAAAACTGGAATGGAAAAAAGCCAGAGTCTTCCTCGTCCAAAGCCCCTTATAAAATATATAACATAGGTAACAGCAATCCTGTTCGGTTGATGGATTTTATTGAAGCCATTGAGAAGGAATTGGGAAGTGTGGCCAAGAAAAACTTATTACCCATGCAACCAGGCGATGTACCCTCTACATGGGCTGATGTTACTGACCTTTCTGAGCAACTCAACTACAAGCCCAACACATCGGTGCAAACTGGTATTAAGAATTTCATTGCCTGGTATAAGGAGTTCTATAAATAAATCGAAACGGTCAAGAGATTAGCTTGTAACCCTCGAAATCTTCAACAAGGTCTGCAGTTCTTTGATCTTGGGCTCATATCCCAGCTTCTCATAGGAATAAATAAGGTTGAGCAACAGACGTTGAATAACCTCTACATTCGAACATGGTTGATAAAATAACTCATCCGGTGTGATATTCTGTTGCTTCAGGAAAAAATCAATTTCTTTGCGGCCAAGCACAGCGCCTTTGTTAAACGGATTGATATAAAAAAGAATATTTTCGCTCTTAGATTCAGGATTTATAAACTCATTAAACTCATCCTTATAGGCCAATACAAAATTTTTCGGAAGGTTTACCCCATAAATTGGAAGTCCCAGCTTCTGAGCAATAGATGCATACAGAATCCCAAGTGAGATCGGGTTCCCCTTCTTGGATAAAATCACCTGGTTTATATAAGAATTCTGTGGCGAATAATAATTGGTTGTATTCGCTGTAAACTTATGATTATCAAATATAATATGATTCAATATCCTTACTTTCTCAAGGGCTGTGAGATTTTCGTTAATCTCAAGCCAGGCATCATGCTTAATTTTCTCAATCGGGTTTTGGATTTCAAACAAACCCAGGTCAGGATACTGATACTTGGCCACAATATAAGCGCCATCTAATAAATCTGTAGCCCCATCGCGAATCCAGTTAGACAACAACGTATGAACAAAATTAAGTTGAATTTTCTGGATAATATTCTCAAGCTTATCCTGAATCAACTCATTACCAGAAAACTCCCATGCTTTTTCAAGATCCGGCACAATATCAACTCCCTTGTCCATCAGCGATTGATAAACAGCTTCGAATATCTCTTTATCAGGATCTTCCAGAAGTGTTAAAATGGCTTTTAATTCCTGCTTATTCATACGAAACAGCTTTGATGCAAAATAATAAATTTAAACATATTCCTTACTATCCAATTGAAAGAAAATTATCAACATATCAATATTTATTTCTGGCAAAATACCAATAGAATTAATTACTTTGTCTTTTGAAAATGATCAATCTCTAATCAAAGAAACCATGATACAACGTATACAAACCTTATATCTTTTAGGAGCAACCGTTCTTATAGCGCTATGTTTTTTCTTACCATTGGCGGCACTTTTCTCCAAAATCGGACAAGTGGATTTGCTTACCTTGAACAATTTAGCCAAAGGCACTGTTGGTAAAGGATTAAGCGAGATCATAGCTTTTCTAGCAGGTCTTGCCTTTGGAATGGCCTTTATTTCCATCTTTTTGTATAAGCGAAGAAAACGGCAAATGGTCATGTGCCTCATACTTATAGCTTTGTTTTTGATTATCAATATATTGACTGTTGTTCAGATAGAACAATTAAAACAAGCATTGGGAATGATGGTAACTTACAAGCTACCGTTAATTTTCCCACTGTTAAGCGCGGTCCTTTCCTATCTTTCCTATCGGGGAATAAAAAAGGATGATGAATTGGTGCAGTCATACGATCGGCTCCGCTAGGTATTAAAATTGTTACTGGTGAAAAAAAACATCCTGATTTTTACTGTTTTAACCCTGCTGCTACTGGCGTTGTTTATTACCGACTTATTTTTTGGGTCGGTACAAATTCCGGTTAAAAATATTATTCAGGCTTTATTTTCAGGCAATTCGGGCAAAGAGGAATGGAACCTGATTGTGTTAAATTTCCGTCTCCCGAAAGCCACCACCGCTATCCTGGCTGGCGCTGCTTTAAGTGTAAGTGGTTTACAAATGCAAACCATGTTCCGCAATCCTTTGGCTGGTCCAGATATTCTGGGTATCAGCTCTGGTGCAAGCTTAGGAGTTGCCTTTATCCTGTTGGGTTTTTCGTCGATGTTAGGCCTTCAAACCGGCGATGCCATGTCAAACTGGATTATTGTGCTCGCTGCCTGGTTTGGAGCAGGTTCTGTGTTGTTGCTCATTTTCGCTGTTTCGCTCCGAGTCAACGATATCATGACCATCCTCATATTGGGGATCCTTTTTGGCAGTGTTTCAACAGCAATTGTTAGTGTTTTACAATATTTTTGTAACGAAGTGCTATTAAAATCTTTCCTGGTTTGGTCGATGGGAAGCCTTGGCAATGTTAGTGGTTCACACCTGCTAGTTTTACTGCCATCGGTAGGATTTGGACTTCTTCTTAGCTTACTAACCATCAAAATGCTCAACCTTATGCTCCTGGGCGAAAACTACGCCAAGAGCATGGGTCTAAATGTTAACATAACAAGATTCCTCATTTTTTTAAGTACCAGCATACTTGCAGGAAGTATTACTGCTTTTTGCGGACCAATCGGATTTATTGGCATTGCAGTACCGCATATCTGCCGCATGATTTTTAAAACCAGCGACCAAAAAACACTTCTGTTTGCCAGTATCATCGTAGGCGCTTCTATTATGCTGCTTAGCGATTTACTTTCCCAAATTCCAGGAAATGGAATCGTTCTGCCCATCAATACTGTTACAGCATTGCTAGGCATTCCTGTAATTATATGGATTATATTCAAAAACCAGCGAGTCGCTTCCGTATGACACCCATCATTCAAACCCATCAATTATCCGTGGGATACAAATCCGGATCGCAAACCAGGACCATCATAACCTCCCTGGACATTGCCGTTTCACGTGGGGAATTAATTGGAATTATCGGGCAGAATGGCATTGGCAAAAGTACACTCTTACGAACCATTGCGCGCCTGCAGGAACCTTTAAATGGTAAGGTCACGATTTATGGGCAAACCATCGATTCATTCTCACGAAACGAGTTTGCACAAAAAGTAAGTTTTGTTTCCACCGAAATTGTAAAGTTGAATCACTGTACCGTGCGCCAGTTGGTGTCGTTTGGCCGGTCGCCTTATACAAATTGGTTTGGTCAATTATCGTCAAACGATGAAGCGCTGGTGTCGGAAGCTATCGAAATGGTCGGACTGACATCCCTTGCCGGAAGATATATCAATGAGATTAGCGATGGCGAACGCCAACGCGTGATGATTGCCCGTACCCTTGCCCAGGATACGGATATCATTATTCTGGACGAGCCAACGGCTTTCCTCGACATGCCCAATAAATACGAGGTAATTCACCTTTTAAGTGAATTAACCCGAAAGAAAAAGAAAACCATTCTGTTTACTTCGCACGATTTAAACATTGCCATGCGCGAAGCCGACCGCTTGTGGCTGATAACACCAGAAAAATTCCTTGATGGCGCTCCGGAGGATTTGGTTTTGCAACACGCTATCTCCAATCTGTTCGATGAAACACGTTTGAAATTTGATTCCCGTAAGGGAGAATTCAGCATCCGGCGCAAACCCATTGGTTCCTGCAATCTTATTGGCAAAGGAACAGCGCACATATGGACGAAGAAAGCCTTGGAACGACTTGGCTACGATACCGAAAACGAAACATATTCCATTGAAATAACTGTTGAAGAAAAAGCTGGAACAACCCGTTGGCATCTGATCCATGAGGATAACACCCAAACTTTTAATTCTATCTATGCGTTGGCCGGTTGCTTAAAAGAAATGTTTACTGACCGAAATACAAATAGCGCACTGGGCTAAAGTCCAATCAGATATCCATTATTTATTTCAATTTGGTAATCCTCTGATTCCTTAACAGGCCGAAATACAAACATAATGTTAATATGAACAACGAAACGCTTGT
>Ga0302321_100006528_pt1 | contig 10259 bp, 8 predicted proteins | sample Fen_T0_1_FD_202505 | JGI IMG/M metagenome (GOLD analysis project Ga0302321, IMG submission 202505) | Peat permafrost microbial communities from Stordalen Mire near Abisko, Sweden - Fen_T0_1 | ecosystem: Environmental > Terrestrial > Soil > Wetlands > Permafrost | place: Sweden: Abisko... | reverse complement strand
AAACGATAAGCAAACACCCATTATTCACACATTAAATTTAGAAATTGGTGAAATTGAAAAAAATGGCTTTGATCATTTCATGCTCAAAGAAATTTTTGAACAACCGCGTTCAATCCTGGATACTTTCCGAGGAAGAGTAAATGCAGACCATTCAGAAATACACCTGGGGGGTTTATTTGACGTAATGCCACGCCTTGTCCAGGCGAAACGAATTATTATTATCGGTTGCGGAACCTCATGGCATGCAGGGCTGGTTGGTGAATACCTCCTCGAAGAATTTGCACGTATACCTGTTGAAGTAGAATATGCTTCAGAATTTCGTTATCGCAATCCAGTTTTATATAAGGATGATGTGGTTATAGCCATCAGCCAGAGTGGTGAAACAGCAGATACATTAGCCGCTATTAAGCAAGCAAAAGAATCAGGGGCTTTGGTCTTAGGAATCTGCAATGTAGTAGGTTCAAGCATACCTCGCGAAACTCACGCCGGGGTTTATACCCATGCAGGTCCGGAAATTGGAGTAGCTTCAACAAAAGCATTTACTGCCCAGGTTACTGTACTTACGATGATGGCTATTTCATTAGGAATGACCAGGGGCAATATTTCTAAAGAAGAAGGTGCACATTTAATCAAGGAATTAACTGATATACCTGATAAAATACAAAAAACACTGGATAACGACGATAAATACAACCAAATAGCCTGTCTATTCAAAGATGCTACAAACTTCCTGTATTTAGGCCGAGGATATTTATTCCCCGTTGCTTTGGAAGGCGCACTTAAACTTAAAGAAATCTCCTATATTCATGCAGAAGGCTACCCTGCAGCTGAAATGAAACATGGTCCAATTGCTTTAATTGACAATAAAATGCCAGTCGTAGTCATTGCAACTCATGATCAATCATACGACAAGATTGTAAGTAATATTCAGGAGATTAAAGCCCGGAAAGGCATCGTAATTGCTGTAGTAAACGAAGGTGACGAGGTTATCGGAAAAATGGCTGATTATGTGCTGGAAGTTCCAGTTACTGATTTTGCCCTGGCACCAATTGTTACGATTGTCCCTCTCCAATTGCTATCTTATCATATTGCCGTCATGAGAGGATGTAACGTCGATCAACCGAGAAACCTTGCAAAATCAGTTACCGTCGAATAATCTCATTTAAACTTTATATTTAATAAAAAGCCAGATCAAAAATCTGGCTTTTTTATTATCGTTTCACATATTGATTTTCGTAATATTTTTCATAGGTACCTGATACAATATTATTCAACCACTCATCATTGGCCAAATACCATTCAACTGTCTTTTCCAAACCCTCTTCGAACTGAAGTGATGGTGACCATCCCAATTGCTTTTGAAGTTTAGATGAATCGATGGCATATCTTAAATCATGCCCAGCACGGTCTTTTACAAATGTTATAAGCTTTGCAGAAGTACCAGCAGGTCTATTTAATTTGGAATCCATTACCTTGCACAATGCATGAATCAAATCGATATTCGTCCATTCATTATTGCCTCCTATATTGTACGTGTCTCCCATCTTCCCTTTATGGAAAATAACATCGATTGCACGAGCATGGTCAATTACATAAAGCCAGTCGCGAATATTTTCGCCTTTACCATAAATTGGAATTGACTTATTATTTTTGATGTTATTAATTGAAAGAGGAATGAGCTTTTCCGGAAACTGGTTTGCTCCATAATTATTGGAACAATTAGAAATAACAACCGGCAATTTATAGGTGTGATAATAGGCCCTCACCAAATGATCAGAACTTGCTTTGGATGATGAATATGGACTGCGTGGATCATATGCTGTAGTTTCAACAAAAAATCCGGTCTCTCCAAGTGAACCATAAACTTCATCGGTTGAAATATGGTAAAATAATTTACCTTCCATGTTATCTTTCCATATCTCACGAGCTGCGTTCAGTAATACAACAGTTCCAACGATGTTTGTCTGTATAAATTCCATTGGATTCGAAATTGACCTATCCACATGCGACTCGGCCGCAAGATGGATGATCCCATCTGGTTTATATTGAGCAAATACCTGACGAATGGCTTCAGGATCCGTAATATCTGCTTTCACGAACTCATAATTCGGTAAAAAATCGACATCTTTTAAATTTTCAAGATTCCCTGCATAGGTAAGCTTGTCCAGATTAACGATTTTATACTGAGGATATTTATTAACAAAAAGACGAACAACATGTGAGCCAATAAATCCAGCACCACCAGTGATAATGATTGTTTTTGACATATTATTTAAATTACAGGGTTACAAGATGCAGATGGGGTAACAAAGGAGATACTTACTTTCCTTACCATTTATTTATGTTTGCTACGGTAATTTTTCTCCCAATTCCAGGCTGAAAGAAGGGTCTCTTCCAGAGTACTTTCTGCCTTCCATCCCAGTTCATTGTTTGCAAAGCTGGTATCTGCCCAAACTTGCTCAACATCGCCAGAACGTCGGCTTACAATTTTATAGTTTACCTTACTATCAGCAACCTTCTGAAAAGTATTAAGCACTTCTAGAACACTTACTCCTCGTCCAGTTCCAAGATTGAACACTTCGAAATTCTTTTTATTTTTACAATTAATCAGCCGTTTGATAGCAATAACATGAGCTTTAGCCAGATCTACCACATGTATGTAGTCGCGGACACATGAACCATCAGGAGTATTATAATCATTTCCAAATACACTTAGCTGGTCACGAAGACCGATGGCTGTTTGTGTTACAAAGGGTACTAAGTTTTGAGGAACCCCTATTGGAAGTTCTCCAATTAAAGCAGATGCATGAGCTCCAATAGGATTAAAATACCGCAGAGCAATTGCTTTAACAGATGGGTTTGCACTTATGGTGTCCTCAATAAACTCTTCAGAAATTTGCTTCGTATTCCCATACGGCGAGTTTGCCTTTTTAATAGGAGCTTCCTCTGTAACAGGTAATTTATCAGGTTGTCCGTAAACAGTGCATGAAGATGAAAAAACTAACCCTATGGAAGGATTTTCGTTCATAACATCCAACAAATTCAACAAAGATGTAAGGTTATTCCGATAATACTTGAGCGGTTTTTGAACAGACTCCCCCACCGCCTTATAGGCGGCAAAATGGATAATCGCTTCAATGTCCTTATGTTTTGCAAAAAGACCTGTTACTTTCTCCTTGTCACATAAATCAATCTTTTCAAAAGATGGTCTGGTACCAGTAATTTTCTCTATTCCATCGAGCATATCAACCGTGGAATTCACCAAATTATCAGCAATTACCACCTCAAAACCCTCGTTTATCAATTCCACAGCAGTATGGGAGCCAATATAACCAGTTCCTCCAGTGACTAAAATTTTCTTCTTTATCATATTATAAACTCCAGTAAGTCAATTTATTTATTTTCTTTCGATAGACGCCTTTGACATCAACAAAAATACCATTGATGGTGCTTAATTTAACAAAGTACTCTTCAGATAAGTTGGCATATTCTTTATGATTAACCGCTAAAATGATGGCATCATAATTGCTTTTGATTTCAGTAAGCTCAAATCCATATTCCCGTTTAAGTTCATCTGAATCAGCAAAAGGATCAGCAACATCTACCGCTACTCCAAAAGATTTCAATTCATAAACGACATCTGCAACCTTTGAATTACGAATATCACTTACATTTTCCTTAAATGTTGCTCCTAAAACCAACACTCGTGACCTATTGATTGTTTTATCGGCTGCGATCATTTTTTTTACAGTCTGCGTTGCGATATAACCACCCATGGAATCGTTAATGGATCTACCCGCATTGATGATCTGAGCATGAATACCAAGTTCATCCGCTTTGTAAGACAGGTAATAAGGGTCAACTCCAATACAATGACCTCCAACCAAGCCAGGAAAAAACTTCAAAAAGTTCCATTTCGTAGAAGCTGCCTCAATTACCTCGTAAGTATTAATATCAAGCTTATTGAATATAAGTGAAAGCTCATTCATAAATGCAATATTGATATCCCGCTGCGTATTTTCGATAATCTTTGCTGCCTCAGCAACCTTGATAGAGCTGGCTCTATGCACGCCAGCAGTAACAACCAGTTCGTATGTTTTAGCTATAACTTCCAGGGATTCTTCGTCGCACCCGGAAACTACTTTTATAATTTTCGTCAGCGTATGATCTTTATCCCCAGGATTGATACGTTCAGGTGAAAACCCAACTTTAAAATCCCGTTTAAACTCAAGGCCTGAAAATTTTTCCAATATTGGAACGCAATCTTCCTCGGTACAAGAAGGATATACCGTAGATTCGTAAACCACGTAATCGCCTTTTTTTAATACCTTCCCAACTGTCTCCGTTGCACTGAGCAATGGTGTCAAATCCGGTAAATTATGTTTGTCTATCGGTGTAGGAACGGCTATGATAAAAAAGTTCGCTATCTTCAAATCCTCAATGTCTGCCGTAAAATATATATCGCATCCACCGAATGCCAAAGCATCCAGTTCTTCGCTTGGATCGATTCTATTTCGCATTTTTTCGATGCGATCATGTTTAATATCAAATCCAATGACTGAGATCTTTCTGGCAAATTCTAAAGCAATAGGTAGCCCAACATAACCTAACCCGATAACGGCCAGCTTATTTTCTTTAGCAATCAATTTGTTAAACATAATTAACCTTAAGAATTTTTACAAAATGGGTGGTAATCTCCTTTTAATCCAACAGGATTTGAATTACGGATGGTAAATACAGTTTCAATAGCGTTCCTTGCTTCCAACAAACCAAATCCTTTTCCTGCCAATACCGCTTCGTAAGTTTTAGTATGCAAATCGGTAAAGCCATCACTAAATTCAAATTCATTATTGTCCACAGTTATGGAGCGGAAAGTCCGCTGACCTTTTACTCTAATTGCTTCGGGAATATCATTATAGTCAATACTTAAAAACCAACGTACCCTCGCTTTTTCAAGTACTAAGCAACCTGCTGCCTTATCTGGCTTGACAACATTCACAATATTCTCCTTTACAGATCCAAAAATCCAGGATAACATGTCAAAAAAATGAACGCCGATATTTGTGGCAATACCTCCGGACTTCGTAATATCACCCTTCCAGGAAGTATGATACCAATTACCGCGACTAGTTATATAGGTGAGATCAATGTCATAAATTTTGTCCTTCGGTCCCTTTTCAATTTTTTCCTTTAAATCTATAATCGATTGATGCAATCGTAATTGAAGAATATTAAAGACTTTTTTACCGGTTTCCTTTTCAATTTCAACTAATCCATCAATGTTCCATGGATTTAATACTAAAGGTTTTTCGCAAATGGCATCGGCCTGATTACGCAGAGCAAACCTGATGTGCGAATCGTGAAGATAATTTGGTGAACAGATACTTACATAATCTACTTTGGTACCTGCACGACGCAATTTATCGACGTGACGGTCGAAACGTTCGAATTCGACGAAAAAATCAGCGTTAGGAAAAAAACTATCAATGATTCCTACGCTGTCAAATTTATCCAATGCAGCAACAAGATTGTTTCTAGTTTCTTTAATCGCTTTTAAGTGCCTTGGTGCTATAAATCCAGCCGCACCAACCAGTGCAAAGTTTTTCGGTTTATTATCCATGTGTTATTTTTCTTACAATTCCTTCTTCTAATCTATATTTTTCTTTACTCTCAGAACAAACAGCATCTCCATTTGCATCAAAAATTAAACGCTGACCGTATTCGCTCATCCAGCCTACATGTTTGCCAGGATTGCCAACAGTCAATGAATATGGTTTAACATCTTTGGTAACAACTGCACCTGCTCCAATAAAGGCATACTGCCCTATCCGGTGACCACAAACAATTGTAGAATTAGCTCCAATGGTTGCGCCTTTTTCAACCAGTGTTTGTTTGTACTCATTTTTACGGCTAATGGCACTTCGCGGGTTTAGTACATTTGTAAACACCATTGATGGCCCCAAAAATACATCATCTTCGCAAATAACTCCGGTATATATGGAAACATTATTTTGGACCCGTACATTTTTTCCAAGGATTACTTGGGGGGATATCACTACATTTTGGCCAATATTACAATTTTCACCAATAATGCAATTACTCATAATATGGCAAAAATGCCATATTTTTGTGCCCTTCCCAATTTTACATCCATCATCAATATAGGCAGATTGGTGAACAAAATATTCATTTTCCATCAGGAGATATATTCTAAAACAGCATCGGTTATAAACTGTAATTGCTCTTTGTCCAATTCAGTGTGCATCGGCAAAGATATAACAGATTTACACAACATTTCTGTTACCGGAAAATCTCCTTCCTTATAACCTAAATAATAATAGGCTTTTTGCAAATGAAGCGGAATTGGATAATAAATCATAGAGGGGATTCCTTTGGATTGCAGATGATCTTTAAGCCCGTCCCTGCTGACTCCTTCTAAAAATAATGTATACTGATGAAAAATGTGCGTGGATTTAGGATTTCTAACAGGAACTGTAATTTTTGGGCTGTTCAAAAAAGCTTTGTCGTAAAATGCAGCAACTTCCTGACGCGCTTTGTTATAGTTATCAAGATGTTTTAACTTAACATTTAAAATAGCGGCCTGAATAGTGTCCAAACGAGAATTGATACCAATATAATCATATTGGTAGCGAACTTTCATTCCATGATTGGCTATAGAACTGGCGAGCTGTGCCAATGAATCATTGTTAGTCATCAAAGCACCTCCGTCACCATAACATCCCAGATTTTTGGATGGAAAGAATGATGTGCAACCAATATCTCCAATGGTACCAGCATGAAGATAATTACCAGAAAATTTACACAAAGAACCCATTGCCTGGGCACTATCTTCAATCACAAAAAGATTATTTTCACGTGCTATATTCATGATTGAATCCATATCACAGCATTGGCCAAAAAGATGAATAGGTATAATGGCTTTTGTTCGATGTGTAATAGCATTTCTGATTCCGTTTGTCGAAATATTGAATGTGGAAGGATTTACATCAACAATAACAGGCTTTAATCCCAACAAAGCAATGACTTCCAGGGTGGCAGCAAACGTAAAATCAGCTGTAATTACCTCATCTCCCGGTTTAAGGCCAAATGACATTAAAGCGATTTGAAGAGCATCTGTACCATTACCACATGGAATGACATGTTTAACATGAAGGTAATCCTCCAATTGTTGCTGAAATATTTTTACCTGAGCTCCATTAATAAATTCTGTACTATCAATAACGTTGGCTATTGAAGAATCAATCTCCGTTTTTATTTTCCGATATTGACTTTTTAAGTCAACCATTCGTATTTCATTCATTCCAAATCAATTTCAAATAAGAATACGAAGATAATAAAATTGTAGAAAATAAATTTTCAATTCATAGGTGTCTATTTAGAAATACACTGAAACCCATTGTTTCAAGATTTAATGTTAAAGTAGTTCATCATTGGAATTCTATTTTTTATACATTTGTACAAAACACTTTACATTGGAATTAGCCATATACATCAAAAACTTACTTTACAATCACGATAAAGTAATTATTCCAGGTTTGGGAACACTGCAAACCGAATATAAACCAGCTCAAATAAATTCAGGTAGTCGAACCATTTCTCCACCGTCCAAATCACTTGTTTTTGATAAGGTCTTCGAAACCTCTGATGGAGTGTTGGCAAATTTTATTAGTAATCAAAAAAAAATCACAAACGAAAAGGCCGAAGCTTTTCTTTCTGAGCAAATCACTTCTTTGCTCCAAAAACTCGATTCAGGCGAAACAGTTTTTTTAGATGGGATTGGTTACTTTTCAAAAGAAAACAACAACATCCGGTTTGAGCCTGAACAAGGGGTTAATTTTTTAACCGACTCATTTGGCTTATCAAAAATAGATTATAACCCAATCGAATTCAATACTATTCCCAAACATACTCCTCAACCTATGAAAACTCCTAAAAAGAGAAGTTACGCTCTCCTTATTGTAATTTTTGCAATTTTGATATTAGCAGGAGGAGGTGTGGCAACATACCTTTATAACCCTGGTATTATAACGAAGGTTAAAAATTTTATAAAGAAACCTTCGATTGCTTCAGTTACAACCGTAAAGAATAAGGATACTACCACATCAATCCAAAATGATACCCTTAAAGCCAATGATCTGGAAAAATCGGTTGATAAAACCAATGATAAAAAAACAGCATTATCCATTAAAACCAAAACCGATACTCCCAAAGTAAAAGCAAGTTCTTCCTTTTATATTATCGCCGGAAGTTTTAAAACATTTAAACGTGCTTCTATATTGGCCAATCAACTAAAAAAAGAGGGATATAAACCTGAAGTTATCCAATTTGATCAGGATCCGTTTCGTGTTTCACTTGGCGAATTTGCAGACAGAGCTCAGGCAGATGAGGAATTCAATAAAATCATCGCTAAGAAAGGGACAGGAACTGTTTGGCTGCTTAAAAAGAACTTGTAGCAAAGCAAAATTTTGGATTTCCATTCAGAGATCGCAAGAGAGATTCAAAGTCTTCGAGTCATAAACTTTTTGCATTCCTCAAAAAAAAACCTTCCGGCGTTGGTCAATTCCGGAAGGTTTTAAAAAAAAGACTAACTCAAATACTAATCCTTTACTAACTGCATTATTATTTTATTTTCATCTGAAATTACTTTTCGATATATCAACGTGGGCATAAAATGTTCATCCAAAACCGAAGAATAAAACTACCATGAAGATATACCAAGAATAAAACTATACCTTGAAATAATTGGTGGAAGATTGGTAGAAATTGACAATATATCAGAAATACAATTATTTTTTCTTTTAAGATTCTTAACGGATTCATCAGGAGATAAATTTATAATTTCCCTTAAATTCTGATTACGTATCGATAGAATTAAAATGTTACCATGTTATTCTTAAATCATTTATATCTCAAAAGTATTCTTTAATAAAAATAAAATTAAGTGAGATATTCGGATGTTTTACTATTTAAAATTGTGCTAAATTAGGCCCTTCTTAAAAAAATTTATTTCATTCTTTTTAAAATAGGCTATATTTGCCACCTTAATTTTAATTACTATTACGATGAATGCGTTGAGAATTATCGTTTTAGCAAAACAAGTACCTGATACGAGGAATGTAGGGAAGGATGCTATGAAAGCGGATGGTACGGTAAACCGTGCCGCATTACCGGCTATTTTTAACCCGGAAGATCTTGATGCTCTTGAACAAGCATTAAGGGTTAAAGATGCCAATCCCGGATCTACCATCACATTGTTGACGATGGGACCTGTTAGGGCTGCTGAAGTGTTGCGCGAAGGTTTGTTCAGGGGAGCTGATGATGGTGTATTATTAACAGATCGTGCTTTTGCCGGTGCTGATACGCTTGCCACATCTTATGCTCTTTCCTGTGCCATAAAGAAAATAAAAGATTTCGATCTTATCGTTTGTGGCCGGCAGGCTATTGATGGAGATACCGCCCAGGTTGGACCACAGGTTGCTGAAAAATTAGGTATTCCTCAGATTACCTATGCTGAAGAAATTATGGGTATTAAATCCGGAAAAATAAAGGTAAAAAGAAGGCTCGAACGCGGCATTGAAGTGGTGGAAGGTTCTCTTCCCATACTTGTAACGGTAACCAGTTCTGCAGCTTCATGCCGTCCAAGGAATTCAAAACTCCTGATGAAATACAAACATGCATCGACCGTTAGCGAGCGTCAGGAAAAAAGCGAAGATTACATGACCATGATCAATGAGCGTCCTTATTTGAATATCAAAGAATGGAGCGTTAATGACATTGAATGTGATCGCGAACAGTTGGGATTAACCGGTTCTCCTACTAAAGTGAAAAAAATTGATAACATCGTTTTTCAGGCAAAAGAATCGAAACAATTAACCAGTACAGATTCGGAAATCGATGAGTTGATGAAAGAACTTATCGCCAGCCATACGATTGGTTAACTTCTTATTAATTGCATTCTCGGAAAAATTGAAAAATCATGAACAACATAATTGTTTATTGCGAAATAGATGAAGGTAAAGTGGCTGATGTAAGCTTTGAACTACTTACCAAGGGCCGCAAACTTGCTACAGATTTAAAATGTAAATTGGAAGCATTGGTGGTTGGTACCAAATTGGATGCTATTCCTCCACAACTTTTTCCCTATGGTGTAGACACGGTTTACGTTGCGGACGATTCCCGTTTCGAATTTTATACCTGTCTTCCACATACAAGTATTACCGTAAAACTATTTAAAGAAC
>Ga0302321_100006527_pt1 | contig 10259 bp, 9 predicted proteins | sample Fen_T0_1_FD_202505 | JGI IMG/M metagenome (GOLD analysis project Ga0302321, IMG submission 202505) | Peat permafrost microbial communities from Stordalen Mire near Abisko, Sweden - Fen_T0_1 | ecosystem: Environmental > Terrestrial > Soil > Wetlands > Permafrost | place: Sweden: Abisko... | reverse complement strand
CACGATCTTGATTGCGCGCGGAGTCGCGAAGGGCTTGCCGTGCGGCTTCCCATCGAGCGGATCGAGCCCATCGGTCGCGAGCAACTCGGCGATGCGCGGATACCAGCTCTCCACGAGGCCCTTCGCGAGCACGCCCCACTCGGCGCCCTGCGCGAAGGAGGTGGTGTCGACCTCGACCGGCGGGCAGGCGGGCGGATGTCCGCGGTGTGCGAAGGGGTAGACGAAGCGCGAGGTGGCGGGTGCGGACAGCAGCGTCGTGACGTCGGGAGTGGTCGGGGGTGTCGCGCAGAGTCCGAGCCCGGCGAGGAGCAGAGCCAAGGCATGCGAGTGCAGGAGGATCGAGGCCATGCGCGAATCGTAGCGCGCGGCGCAGCGGGCGCGGTTCGCGGGGCTCAACCGCGAGCGACAGCTGCTCGCAGCCGCGGAGCACAGCCCCGGGTGAGGAGTCGGACGATGCGCCTATGCGAGCGACCTCTCGCGACCAGGGTCCAGCCCAGCAAGACACGTGCTAGACTCCAGACATGGGACCCATCCGTGCACGCGTGAAGAACGGCCGGCTGATCCTCGACGAACCGACCGACCTGCCTGAGGGGACGGTCCTGGATCTCGTGCTCGATGACGAGGGGGACGAGCTCACGCCCGAGGAGCGCAAGGTGCTCCATGGCGAGTTGCGCAGGTCCGCCCGAGAAACCAAGGCGGGCAAGACCAGGCCGGCGGCCAAGGTGCTCGCTGAACTGCGTGCGCGCCGTCGCGCGTGAAGCTCGAACTCACCGCGACAGCGGAGCGCCACGTGTTGACGATCGACGCGTGGTGGCAGGCCAACCGTCCGAGTGCGCCCGAGCTGTTCCTCGAAGAGCTGGCCGTCGCCTTCGAGGCCTTGGTTTCTGTGCCACTGAGTGGGCGCGTAGTCCGCGTCCGGGGTCTGCGGGGAGTCCGGCGCGTGCTGCTGCGTTCAACGCGCAACCACGTGTACTACCAGGTCCAGAAGGACACGGTGACCGTGATGGCAGTCTGGTCGGCCGTTCGCGGACGCGGTCCGAGCGCTGGAGACCTTCAAGGGGGCCGCTCGAAGGGCCGCCGCAGACGCTAGGCCGATGCGAAATTGGAGCGGCTGAAGGGATTTGAACCCTCGACATCCACCTTGGCAAGGTGGCGCTCTACCACTGAGCTACAGCCGCGTCGAGGTGCACACAACCTGCACCAGGGGCGTGGAAGGATAGCTTCCTCCCACGCAAAGGCAAGTCCCGCCAGCTACGCCCCCCGGGCGGCCAGCTGCAGGCGGCCGTAGACGTGTTCGGAGGCGTCCTTCGCGGCTCGCAGGAGGGTGTCGCCTTGCACGAGGCGCGCGGCGAGGCGCGTGGCGAACCTGCAGCCCGAGCCGCGGATCTTGCCGCCCTGGATGCGCGGGTGCTGGATCCAGAATTCGCGCTTGCCGGGCTCGAGCACGAAGTCGCGCGCGGGGTCCTCGGCGCCGTGGCCGCCTTTCACGATCACGGCTGCGGCGCCGAGATCGAGCAGCATCCTCGCGGCCGCGACGCGCGCGGCGGGATCGCGCACGAGCTTCTCGAGATCGGCGCTGGCGAGCTCGGCGAGTTCGTCGAGGTTGGGCGTCAGCACGACCTTCGCGGGCACGAGCGAGCGCAGGTATTCCTGCGCGTCGGAACGGTCGAGGAAGCGGCCGCCGTTGGAGCACGAGAGCACCGGGTCGACGACGGCCCAGAACTTGACGCCCATCTTCGCGCGCGCGCGCGCCTCGCGCACGAGATACGCGGCGGCCTGCAGGTCGGCGCGGCCGGGCAGGAGTCCGAACTTGATCGCACACACGGGCAGCTCCTTGCGCGCTTCGGGAATCCAGGTCCCGGCGCCGCGCGCGCCGAGCTCGCGCAGGCCGTGCTCGTCCTGGAGCGTGTTGGCGGTGACGACGAAGCGCACGCCCATGTTGATGCCCGCGAGGGCCTGGCGGTCGGCCTCGAGGCCGGCTCCGCTGGGATCAAGGCCGGCGACGACGAGCAGTTGCGGTGCGGTGATGATCATGCGCAGAATCCTATCCCGGAGGGAGAGCTCGATGGGAATCCGCTCGATGACGTTGCTGAAGGCAGGGAAACCTCTGCGCAGGTGGACACTATTTCCCGCCATGCAGGCCCCCCTGGCACTCCTGTGCGCCTTCGCCCTGGCCGGCTTCGGCGGCGACGGCAAGCGCAAGCCCGATACGGTCACGCTGCAGAACGGCACGAAGCTCGCCGGGATCGTGGTCTACAGCGACCAAGCCGAGCTCGTGCTGCGCGTGGGCACGCGCGACACGACCTACGCGATGAAAGACGTCGCGAAGATCGACGCGCGCGGCACGAACCTCGCGGACACGATGGAGCGCTGGGTCAAGAGCAAGCCCGGCGACGAGGAGTCGCTGCACGATGCGGCCAACAGCTGCCAGCGCTTCGAGCTCACCGACGAGGAGGCGCTGCTGCGCTGGAAGCTCGTGCTCACGTATCCGGCGAACGAGCAGTACCACAAGGACCTCGGCCACGAGTTGCGCGAGGGCGTCTGGGGCCTGCGCGATGGCGAGCGCTGGGTGAGCCTCAAGGAGTGGCTCGTGCCGCGCGAGCTGAAGAATTCCTGGAAGCTCGCGAGCACGCACTTCGAGCTCAAGACCGACGGGCCGATGAACGAGGCGATCGACGCGCTGCTCGACTTCGAGTGCCTGTATCTGGCCTTCTTCCAGAAGTTCGGGCACGACCTGCACAGCTACGAGGTGGTCGAGCGCATCAAGGTCGAGGTGCAGGCCAAGAAGCGCAACTTCACGGCGCCGACGAAGGGCGCCGTCTCGTGGTTCGACCCGCGCGGCAACGTGATCTACGTCGACGGCGCGAAAGGCCTCGACCGCGCGCGCATGCTCATGGACGGCACGCGCGCGCTGCTCTGCAACAGCGGCTCGCGCCAGCGCGTGATCGACGGCGTGATCCCGGCCTGGGTCGAGGCCGGGCTCTCGACCTGGGTCGGCTGGAACCTGCACGGCGAGCTCGGGCGCGCGGTCTGGGATCCGGCGCCATTCACGCTGATGCTGCGCAAGGTCGTGCTGACGGACTCGAAGGAGCCGATCAAGCTCGCGAAGCTGCTCAATACGGCGACGCTCGGTTTCGACGAGAGCGAGCTCGGGCAGGAGCACTACGCCGAGGCCTTCACCTTCATCGACTTCCTGCTCGGCGCGGGCGGCGAGAAGTACCGCGTGCGCTTCCTCGAGTTCCTGCGCAACACCTACCGCGGCAAGGCCGCGGTGCCGCAGTTCTACGACGCGATGCAGTTGAAGGGCCCGGAGATCGAGGCCGAATGGCTGGCCTGGGTGCGCGTGCAGACGGCCTCGGCGCCGCCGCCGAAGTAGCGGCTTTCCCCGCCTAGAAGCCCTTGTCGGTCAGGAACTGCACCGCGGCCAGGATCTCCGCGCGGCCGTGGCGCGAGTTGATCTCGAGCACGCGCTCGGCGTTGGCCGGCAGGAAGTCCTTCACGAGCTTGAAGTCGACTTCGCCGGCGCCGGGCGGCATCTCGGGATGGCCCTCGGCCGCGTCCTGCAGGTGCACGCCGATCATGCGGTTGGCGTAGGAATCGAGCCACTTGCCCTGCGCCTCGAGGCCCACGCGCTCGCGCAGGTGCACGTGGCCCGTGTCGTGCCAGTAGGACAAGCCGTGCTTCGAGAGGTCCGCGAGCACGAGACCGACCGACTCGAAGTTGAAGAGATCCACGAGGCTCGGCCCGGGCTCGATCGCGAGCTTGGTCTCGGGGAACTCGGTCAAGAGGCAGAAGAGCGAGCGGCACAGGTGCTCGAGCTGGCGCTGGCTCTTCTTGTGCACGCGGTGCACGAACTCGCGCGCACTCTCGCGCAGCAGATCGTTGGTCGGGTCCTTGGCGAGCTTTGCCTGCAGCTTCTCGGCTTCCTCGCGCAGCGGCTTGTCCTCGAGCTCGCAGCCGCGCACGATCACGACCTGGCAGCCGTAGCGCTGCGCGAGCTTGGCGTGGCGGCGCAGCGAGTTGAGCGCGCACTCGCGGCTGTTCTCCGAGAGGCTGCCGAGCTTGGAGCCCGACATGGTCTCCGAGCGCGGGTCGAGGCAGCCGGCGATGACCGAGGTGACCGTGATGCCCGTCTCGCGGCGCGAGTCCTCGAAGCCGTTCAACTTGACCGGCGCGTCGAGGATGCCGAGCTCGATGCGACGGAAGCCCATCGCCACCGAGGCGAAGGCCTGGTCCTCGATGGTGCGCAGGCGCGCGCCGTAGCAGCACGTCGAGAGCGAGTAGTGGTTGGGGATGCCGGGTTGAGTCAACACGTCACGTGCGCGAAGCGCGGAAGGGGGTTCGTGCCTGAACCACCTCTATCGATCCGTTCGTAGTCCGGGCGTTACAGTTGCCCCACGAGGCAAATCCGGTTGTCAGGGACGCACGAGCAGGCTCACGCGTTCCCCAGCTTCCGCCGGAGGCCTTGTTAGACGCTCCGAGTGAAGCCCGGATCAGCCCCTGCCAGGGCTTGTGTCAGGCTGGATCCTACAAAATCGCAAACGTCGGATGCAAGCGTCCGGGAAAGCTAGACGCGCACCTCGCCGCGGGCCCCGAGCAGGCCTTGGTGGCGTCCTAGGACTGGTTCCACTTCCTCGGAAAGAAACTCCAGCACCTGCTCCGGGGCCCTCCCGACGTAGCGCGAGGCGTCGAGCAGGCTGTCGAGCCGGCCGGCGAGGCGCCCGAGTTTGGGGTCCTGGGCGAGCAGTTCGCGGAAGGGGTTGGGCTTGCCGTCCTTGATCGCGCGCGCCGCGGCGTGGCTCAGCGTGCGGATCGTCTCGTGCACGTCCTGGCGGTCGGCGCCGGCCTTGACGGCCTCCATCATCAGCTGCTCGGAGGCGAGGAAGGGCAGCTCCTCGTCGAGGTTGCGCCGGATCACGTGCGGGTTGACCACGATCCCGGCCGCGACGTTGAGGCACAGGTTGAGCACCGCGTCCGTCGCGAGGAACATCTCGGCGATCACGATGCGCCGGTTGGCCGAGTCGTCGAGCGTGCGCTCGAGCCACTGGTTCGCGGCCGTGTGCGCGGTGTTGCCGAGCGCCTCGATCACGAAGCGCGCGAGCGAACAGATGCGCTCCGAGCGCATCGGATTGCGCTTCCAGGGCATCGCCGACGAGCCGATCTGCTGCTTCTCGAAGGGCTCCTCGAGCTCCTTCTTGTGCGCGAGCAGGCGCAGGTCGGTCGCGAACTTGTGCGCCGACTGCGCGATCGAGCTGAGCGACTGCGCGATGCGGAAGTCGGCCTGGCGCGGGTAGGTCTGGCCGGTGACGCCGTAGGCGCGCTCGAAGCCCATGCGCGCGGTGACGCGCTTGTCGAGCTCGCGCACTTTGTGGTGGTCGCCGTTGAAGAGCTCGAGGAACGAGGCCTGCGTGCCGGTCGTGCCCTTGACGCCGCGGAAGCGCAGCGAGCGCTCGGCGAACTCGAGGTCCTCGAGGTCGTGCAGGAAGTCCTGGATCCAGAGCGTCGCGCGCTTGCCGACGGTCGTCGCCTGTGCCGCCTGGAAGTGCGTGAAGCCGAGGGTTGGCAGCGAGCGGTGCTCCCTGGCGAAGCGCGCCAGCACGTCGAGCAGGCTGACGAGCTGCGCGCGCACGAGCTTCATTCCCTCGCGCATCGCGATCAGGTCGGCGTTGTCGGTCACGTAGCACGAGGTCGCGCCGAGGTGGATGATCGGCCGCGCTTTGGGCGCCTTCTCGCCCCAGGCGTGGATGTGCGCCATCACGTCGTGGCGCAATTCGCGCTCGTAGCGCGCGGCGGCATCGAGGTCGAGGTCCTCGAGCGTCGCCTTCATCTCGGCGATCTGCGTGTCGCTGATCGGCAGGCCGAGCTCCTTCTCGCACTCGGCGAGCGCGATCCAGAGCTTGCGCCAGGTCGTGAAACGGCGCTTGTCGGAGAAGTTGAAGCGCATCGCCTCGCTGGCGTAGCGCGACGAGAGCGGGCTCTGGTAGTTGTCGATCTCCATGAGTCCGGGGGATTGTACGCGCAGCCCCACCACCACCCGCAATGCGAGCTCAGCCCGGTTCAGGGATCGACCCAGGCGAAGGCTTCCTGGTCCTTGGTCACGAGCAGCCGCTTCTGTCCGCCGAAGGAGTAGACCCTGCAGTCCTGGATGAGGCCCTTGTCCACGCTGGTCCAAGAAGCGTCGCAATGGATGCTGCCCGCTCCCGCGCCGATGCAGCGCAGGCGGAACACGCCGCCGTCGTTGGAGTCGTAGAGGTAGCCGTCGTTCGCCGCGAGCGGATCGAAGCGCAGACGGTACGTGCGCCCGAAGCCGGCCGGGACTCCGAGTTGGCTGCGCGTGAGCGTGGTGCTTCCCGCCGGGCTGATCGCACCGCTCGAGCGGTCCCAGTCGTAGACCACGTAGCGCGGGTCGACCCCGTGCGTGTAGGCCACGACCAGGCGTGCGTCGATCGGCGCTATGCCGTCGGTCATCTCGGCGGAGATCGTCGAGGCTAGCTGCACCGTCGGCGCGCCGCTTCCGAGCTCGCGCAGCGTGAACGAGAGCAGGCCCGCGTCGGTGGCGACGAAGGCCACCTTGCCGCCCGTCGACAGATCGGCGAGCGCGATCGTGTTCGCGAGCCCCGCTCCAAGCTCGGCGTGAGCGGAGGCGCACTGCGTCCACGCGCCCGAGTTCCAGCGATACAGCACGAGTGCCGCCTCGCGAGCGCCGCCCGGCACGCCGGGCTGCCGCGTGGGGCAGAGCGCGGCATAGCTCTCGCCGCCCTCCGTCAGGAAGGCCACGTCGTCGGTGTAGAGCTGGTCGCCTTCGATCCAGCCCGGAAAGATCGCCGAGGCCACGAGCGGATAGAAACTGCCGGCTTGCGGATCCTGGGCTGCATCGAGCGACCAGTCGAACAGTCCGCTCGCCTCTCCCGTATTCGAGGGGCCGAGCAGGCGCGCGTTCCCCGGCTCGACCTGTGCGAGTTCGAGCTGCTCGCTGAATCCCTGCGCGTGGTCCGCGCCGGAATGGGAATCCTGCGCGGGGCGATAGCGTCCCTGTTCCCAGGCTGCCCCGTTCCAGCGGTAGTGGCGCACGCCGCCGCCCGTCAGCACGTACGTGTTCTCGAAGTCCAGTGCGACTCCGCCGTCGCAGTGCCAGATGTACTCGAGCTCCATGAACGGGCTCGGCCCCTCGAGACCGACATCGAACGCCTGGACATTGAAGCCGAGGTAGCCTGCCCCCATCGTCCAGAGCGTACGCGCCGTGCCGCTACCCGAGGCCATCAGGACCTGCGCGGAATCCCCCACCGCGCCCTCCACGAAAGGCTGGTGGTCGAGCTGCAACCAGGTGGGGTTCGCAGTCGAGATGTCGATGTCGAACAAGCTGTCCGTTCCGCGCACGAAGAGGCGCTGCGAGGAGTCTACGGCGAGCTGCACGACCTCGAGGTCCTGGTTCGTGTCGAGGGTGATCGTGGAGCGCGCCTGGATCCCGCCCGGCTCGAAGATCGCCGTCAGGCAACGCAACTGCTTCTGCCGGCCGCAGGCGACGTAGAGCTCGGTCTGATGCTCGTCGACGCGAATCGCCAGTGCGCGCGCGGAGTTCTCGTGGATGCCTTCGGGGTCCGAGCCGGTGAAGGGCGGATCGGCCTCGAAGGGATTCCAGTACGCGAAGTTCATCGCGGGAAACAGGTCGGCGTCCAGGGTCGGATGGAGGAAGTCCGAGACCGCGTCGAGGTCGCAAAGCAGCAGCAGCGGCGCCGAACCGTGGACGTCGTGCCCATAGGCACCGATGTTCGCGAACAGGTAGGCAATCGTCCGCCCCGTATCGTCGACGGCGACATGCGCCGAAACGAAGCGGTCGACCTCGAGCGAATCGAAATGCGGATCGGAGGAGCTGACGAGGAAGTGGCTGCCGGCTCCATTCAGCCGCTCGTAGAGCTCGAGGCACTGGCCCTGGAACGCGAGGCCTGCGGAGTCGCTGGAGAGGATCACAAGGCGCTCGCTCGTCAACAACAGCACACGGACGGCGGAGCTGCCGCCGGGAGCGCGCGGGATCAGCTTGATGTCGAGCAGCCGCTCACCGGGCGCCAGAGGCGGATCGAGCACCGAACTCGCCGCGGGCGCGAGGACGAACGCGGTCCGGTTGCCCGGGTTCGCCGGCGTGCAGGGCGAGGACGTGCAGGGCCCCGAGAGACACGGGCCGGCGAGATCCTCGCGGTAGAGCGCGTTCTGCGTGAGCGTATAGAGGCACGCAGCGCTCTCGTCGAGCTCCAGCGCCAGGAGCTGCTCGGGCTCGCCCGTCACGGAGCTGAACTCCTCGCTCTCGGCATTCATGCGCTCGCCATCGGAGAGGCGGATTGCCGCACGCACTCGGCCCTGCGCGATCCATCCGCGAGCCAGCTCGGGCTGCACCGAAGCATCGGAAGGCAGCGCCATGTCCGCGATCGTGCCGTCGTGGACGTCGCCATGGGGCACCGAGGCAAGCAACGCGGGCGGGCCCGAGCCGGGGGCACACGCGAGCCCGAGGAGCGCCGTCATCGCGATCGCAGAGCGCAGCATGCCGCATCCTAGGCCCCGATCCGCGCTTCAAAGCCCCCGCGTCGCGCTCAGTTCCACACGAGCCAGGGAAACCAGGCCCCGCCCCAGTTTGCGAGCGCCGCGCAGCCGATGCAGAGCGGGATCCCGAGCAGCACGATGCGCGCGAGGATGTTCGCGTTGTAATCGACTCCGCCCGCGCGGGCCACGGCGCGCGTCGCGAGCCAGGCGCCGATGATGTCGGAGAGCAGATCGAGGCCCGAGGAGTTGCGCGTGGGCACGAAGTGCTGGTGGATTTCGTCGGAGAGACCGTAGAGCCCCGCCACGACCACGATCACGAGCGTCGCGCGAGCATCGAGGCGCGGCCAGCCCTGTTCGCGCCGCACGAAGAGGCACAGGCAGATCGCCAGCACGCCGTACTCGAAGCAGTGGTAGCCGTTCGAGGCGATGCCCCAGAAGGCGCCGCCCTCGCCGCCGCCGCCGAACTGCTGCATCGAGAGGATGAACGTGAGCGCCATCCAGCACACCGCAGGCACCCAGCGCGTCGCGGGCGAGAGCGAGAGCAGCGCGCGGGCGAAGAGCTGCAGCGCGCGAACCGCGAGCGGCCGCGGCTCAGCCTTCATAGCGCTTCTGCGCGATGAAGACGAGGCCCTTGCCGTCCTCGCTGCGCTCGACGAGCAGCGCCGCGAGCATCGAGTTCAAGAGGAAGAAGCCGCGCCCGCGCTCGTCGTCGGGTCCAGGCAGATCCGGATCGCTGATCAGCGCCTGCACGCGCTCGGGATCGCCGCCGCCCTGGTCGGAAACGCGCATCTCCCAGCCGTCGGGCTGCACGCGCAGGTGGAACTGCACGCGCACGTTGGGCGGCGCGTCGCTCTCCTCCATCGCGGCGTTGCCGCCGCCGTGATCGACGGCGTTCGAGAGCAGCTCGCTGGCCACGAACTCGAGCTCGTCGACCGCGTTCGCGGGCACGCCCTCGCGCTGCAGGAACTGGCGCATCACCGCGCGCGCGAGCCGCTCGGCGCTGTGCGCCGCCGGGATGTCGAGTCGCAGCTCGTGCGGCTGCTCGCGGTCTTCGCGGATGTTCATGCGAGCGGCTCGAGGTCCAGGGACAGGTCCAGCGCCGGCGCCGAATGCGTCAGCGCGCCCACGGAGATGCGGTCGACACCGCTCTTCGAGAAGGCCGCGATCGTCTCGAGGTCGATGCCGCCCGAGGCTTCGAGTTCGATCGAACTCCCCTGCAGCAGCGCCTGCGCGCGCAAGAGCGGCACGAGACGCGCGAGCTCCGCGGGCGTCATGTTGTCGAGCAGCACCACGTCCGCGCCGCCCTCGACGCCCGCGCGCGCCTCGCGCTCGTCGCGCGCCTCGCAGGTGATGCGCACGCGCGGCCCGAGCGCCTTGCGGATCCCGCGCAGCACCTCGGGGATCGGCCGGCCGGCGAGCTCGATGTGGTTCTCCTTGATCATGACCTCGTCGTAGAGGCCGAAGCGGTGGTTCTCGCCGCCGCCGCAGCGCACGGCGTACTTCTCGAGCGCGCGCAGGTTGGGTGTGGTCTTGCGCGTGTCGAGCACGCGCGCCGTGCCGCCGCCCGCGGCGCGCTCGACGTAGCGCGCGGTCAGCGTGGCGATGCCGCTCATGCGCTGCACGAAGTTGAGCGCCGTGCGCTCGGCCGTGAGCAGCGCGCGCGCCGAGCCCTCGATGCGCGCGAGCTCCTCGCCCTTCGTGATGCGCGCGCCGTCCTCGGCCACGAG
>Ga0302321_100006524_pt1 | contig 10262 bp, 9 predicted proteins | sample Fen_T0_1_FD_202505 | JGI IMG/M metagenome (GOLD analysis project Ga0302321, IMG submission 202505) | Peat permafrost microbial communities from Stordalen Mire near Abisko, Sweden - Fen_T0_1 | ecosystem: Environmental > Terrestrial > Soil > Wetlands > Permafrost | place: Sweden: Abisko... | reverse complement strand
CACCCACCAGCTGGAACCGATACGCGCCACGCGAATACGGGTTCTTTGCCAACGTCAATCCCCAAGTCGATCACCCCAGATGGAGCCAAGCCACTGAACAACGCATCGGAGAGCCGCATCGTCGCCCGACGCTGATGTTCAACGGTTATGGCGAGCAGGTTGCGCCGTTGTACGCAGGATTGGATCTCCGTGCCAACTATTGACCTTTCCGTGCGGTCGAGGCCGGTCCTATTTGATACCGCTTTCGCGCGGCGATTCGTCGCCGCCAACGCGGCAGTTCCGCTTGCCATGTTGGGCTGGGACGCCTACCGGGGTCAGTTGGGTCTCAACGGGGTCAACTTCGCCATTCGCACCACCGGGCTTCTGGCGCTGCTGCTCCTGCTACTCTCGCTCGCGATTACTCCCATTCGAAGATTAACAGGATGGAACGCTCTGATCGCGCTGCGGCGCACGCTGGGCCTGTCGGCTGCCTTCTACCTATGCGTTCACTTCGCCATCTTCTTCGGCTTTGATCGCGCGGCAAGCATCCGAGACACCGTCCACGAAATCCTCGTACGCAGGTATCTTCAGATCGGGGCCATAAGCCTCGGGCTGATGTTCTTGCTTGCGCTGACATCGATCGGTGCAGTGGTCACCCGGCTGGGAGCGAGACGCTGGAAAAGGCTGCACCGACTTGTTTACGTCGCAGCTATTCTGGGCTCCATTCACTACTGTCTGCTGGTCAAGGCGGACTTGCGCCAGCCCCTAGTCTTTGCGGCGATTCTGGGTGGGCTCCTTGGATTTCGCGTTGTCCAGTACGGAATTGATAGACGGAAGATTCGTCCAATGCACGGCTCGATTCCTCGGGCGCCGGTGGGCCCCCGTTTCTGGTCAGGCGAGCTTCAAGTGATGAGAATCGTCGAAGAAACACAAGATGTGCGAACCTTCCGCCTTGGGCCCAAGGAAGGGGGAAAGCTTCCCTTTGCCTATCGCCCCGGCCAATACCTCAACTTGGCCCTCGCCATCGACGGTGTCCGGGTGAACCGCTCCTACACAATCGCCTCATCGCCTACTCAAACCTCCTTCTGCGAGTTGACGGTCAAGCGAAAGGCAGACGGTCACGCATCCAAGTATCTGCACGACGCGCTTCGCGAAGGAGACACCCTGAAGGTTTCCGCCCCTTCCGGACGATTCGTCTTCACGGGGTCCGAGGCAAACGAAGTGGTTCTCATCGCGGGAGGAGTCGGAGTTACGCCGATCATGTCGATCCTGCGTTACCTCACGGACTGCTCTTGGCCAGGACAGATACACTTCTTGTTTTCCGTCAGGCAGCAGCAGGATGTGATCTTTTCGAAGGAGATCGCGTCGTTGCAGCGACGGTTTCCCAACTTGCACGTCTACGTGACATTGTCCAATGAGACGGCCAGCGCTTGGGCTGGGGAGAGAGGCCGCATCACGGCGGAGATGCTGCTTCGTCTTATTCCTGATCTGAAGAAGGTTCCTGTCTATCTCTGTGGACCTGACCCAATGATGACCGGAACGCGCGTCATTCTTCTTGGATTGGGTGTGCCTGAAGGCAAAATCCAGATGGAGGCGTTCACCGCTGCTGAGCCAAACATTGCAATACCCCGCGGGTCGATTGAAAAGAACCTTCCACTTGAAGTGGTCAGCACCGGTGAGTCGATTGCCTTGGCTGCCGGCGCGATCCCGACAGTGCACTTTCGTCGGTCTGGGAAAGTGGCCGACCTGCCGCTGGGATTGACCATCCTGGAAGCGGCCGAAGACGCGGGCCTCGAAATCCCGTTCGAATGCCGATCCGGGATCTGCGGCCAGTGCAAGACCAAGCTCCTCGCCGGACAAGTGACCATGGATGTTGAAGACGGGCTTAGTGCCGGCGACAGGTCTAACGGAATCATCCTCGCGTGCCAGGCGCACTCGGCGCGGGACGTTATTGTCGACGCTTAAGCCGTCATGAAGGGCAGCGCCATGGTTTCGAGCGTTGCCTCACGCCTGGTGCAGTGAAACACGAAGGTTTGTAGTCGAGCTACGAACTTTCGTTGCCGGGCCGAATCGCATTTTCGCATTCTCAAGGATTTGCGCCGTCTTTGCCCGGAGGGAGTGTTGGCACGGCTTCTGCTCATGGTCTAGGCATCCGCCGGATCGGCGGCCCCAACCAGGAGCAAAGTCGCATGTGTAGAATTTCTCCAATCGACCCAAGCGCCGCAACCGGAGTTGCGAAGCAGACGCTCGATGCCGTGGAGACCGAGTTCGGAATGGTCCCGATGATGGCCAGGACCATGGCGCAGTCCGGGGCCGTTGTCGCGGGATGGGCCGCACTGAATAGCGCACTGGCTGGCGGCGTGTTGAGCGCGCGAACGAGGGAAATTGTCGCGCTTGCGGTGGCTCAAACCAGCGCAAGCAGCTACTGCCTAGCCGAGCACTCCGCGATCGGCAGAACGGTCGGGCTGACCGCGGAAGAGGAGATCGCGGCTCGTCGGGGGCGCGCTATGGAGGCAAAAGAAGCCGCTGCTGTAGGTCTGGCGCTCGCCATTCTCGAAACCCGCGGAGGTGTAAGTGACGATGAGCTCGCCTTCGCTCGTAGCGAGGGGCTATCGGACGCGGAGATCACCGAGGTGTGCGCACACGTGGCGCTCAACCTGTTCACGAACTACTTCAACCGCCTTGCCGACACAGAAAGCGACTTTCCAAGAATCGATGTTCGCTTGCCGGGAGATGCCGGCTAGATCCGAAGCGCTGCTGGGTTGAAGACTGATGCATTCTGTTTCATCCCTGCATTTCACCCACAAAACAACTGAAGGAGCCCAATCATGAAGATCGTATTCGCATTCCTGGTCGCCATTCCTCTATCTCTACTCGGCTGCAATCGCGAGCCAACTGACAATACCAAGATGGCACCCAGTCTGCCGGCAGCCGAGCCCACCTCAATGGCCGCGCCGGCGGCAATGGCCGCGCCGGCGGCAATGGCCGCACCCACCGCAATGGCTGCACCGACTGTAATGGCTGCACCGACTGTAATGGCTGCACCAGGCGCGATGGCTGCGCCCGGCATGATGGCCGAACATGGAGGGATGGCCACGCATAGCACGAAGAAGGCGGCTCCAATGATGGCCGCACCCGGGGACATGGCCACACACCACCCGCAGATGGCGACGCCAGGCGCCGGCCAGATGTAGCCCACTAACAACATCAACTCTCAATCATTCTCACCACCCTTCAAACAACAACCTTCCGGAGAATACAAATGTCTACGTCAACTCAAACAACATCCAAGCCCAACATCCCCATCCCCAACACTCCAAATGCTCCCAATCTGGTGACCTTCGGAACGCTCCAAGTCGATGGCCTGAACATCGCCTACCGAGAGGCCGGTAACCCATCGAGCCCGAAGCTTGTGCTATTGCACGGATTTCCGGCCTCGTCGCACCAGTACCGCAATCTCATCCGCTTGCTGGGTGACACGTTTCACGTCATCGCCCCCGACTACCCCGGCTTCGGGAACAGCGACACGCCTGATCCGGCCCAGTATGGTTACACCTTTGACAAGCTCGCCGAGGTCGTCGAGCACTTCCTAGCCGCCAAGGGTTTCGTTCACTATGGCCTATTCGTGCAAGACTACGGTGGTCCCGTCGGGTTCAGGATCATGGGACGACATCCCGAGGCGCTCGACTGGCTGATCATCCAGAACACCAACGCCTACGAAATAGGCTTCACGGCCGCCTGGGACGGTTTCCGTGGCGCTTTGTGGAAGAATCGGTCACCCGAGACTGAGGCGCCGCTCGCCGGCTTTCTGACCCACGACGCGATCAAGGGTATCTATCTTCACGGTGCCAAGAAGCCCGCGCTGATCAGCCCAGACAACTGGGAATCGGACTTTGGCTTCATGCAGCGGCCCCATGCCGTTCGAATGAACCTCGACCTTTTCTATGACTACCGCACGAACGTGCCACTCTATCCAGAGTGGCAGGCGTTCCTCCGCCAACGGCAACCTAAAACGGTCATCTTTTGGGGCCAGGACGATGTCTTCTTCACGAAAGAGGGCGGCGAAGCCTACCTCAACGATCTGCCAAAGGCCGAAATGCACCGGCTTGCCGCGGGGCACTTCGCGGTGGAGGATAATCTTGAGTACATCTCCGACCACATGCATCGCTTCTACGCCACGCGGGTAGCTGCCGACCGTGGGAAGGGCGTCGGCAAGGCTTAGTGCCGGGCCGCTTCGCTGGGGACCTGAAAAGGGGTTCCCAGCGGAGTGTTCACCTGAATAGTCAGGAGCCACCCTGCCCTTCAGGGTTCTGCTCCTCAAGCATCGAGGGCGGCGACGTTGCTGCCGAAAACGAAGTGCAACTGGTCAGAGAGCGTGCTTGCACGGCAGCCGCCACGTAAACAATGGGAAGGACAAAGACATGGACAAGAAGAAGATCGCAGTATTGATAGGGAGCATTCGCAGGGAATCCCTGAACCGCAAAATGGCGAAAGCGCTGATGACCCTCGCGCCATCCTCGCTCTTCCTCGAAATCGTCGAAATCGGCGGCCTGCCGCTCTATGACCAGGACCTCGATGACCATCCGCCAACGGCTTGGTCCGAGTTCCGCGCGCGCATTCTCGGCTTTGACGCCTGCCTGTTCGTCACGCCCGAGTACAACCGCTCGGTTCCCGCGGTGCTCAAGAACGCCCTCGATGTTGGCTCGCGGCCCTACGGCAAGAGCGTGTGGAACCGCAAACCCGGTGGTGTGGTGACGGTATCTCCCGGACCACTCGGTGGCTTTGGCGCCAACCACCATCTCCGCCAGACGCTCGTATTCCTCAACGTGCCAGCGATGCAGCAGCCAGAGGCATACATCGGTGACGCCGCCTCTCTCTTCGACGGGCAAGGCAACATCATCAATTCATCGAGCAGAGAGCTTGCTATCAAGTTCATGGACGCATTTGCCACTTGGGTTACAGTCAACTGCGCCAGCGCGGAGGCGCATCCGTAAGCCCTGGCGCGCGAGTCCTGAGCAGTTATGAACCACCCTGCCCTTCGGGATCCTGCTCCTCGGACCGTCCTGCAGTCACCCCAACAATTCCGAGTGCCTTGATTCGCGAAGCGAGCGTTGTGGGCTTCATCCCGAGCACTTCAGCCGCACCGCCTGGGCCGAAAACCTTGCCATCGACCTGTTTCAACGCAAGAACGATATTCTCACGCTCTTGGCGCTTCAACTCGTTGCGGGTGAGCAGGCTGGGTGACAGGGCAACTTGAGCAGGTAGGTTTGGCTCCTCGGCGCGCATCGGTTTGGGGAGGTCGAACTGAAGTGGTCCCTCTTGTGTGATGATGACGGCACGTTCGACTGCGTTCTGGAGCTCACGGATGTTTCCTGGCCAATCGTGAGCGGCAAGCTCTGCCATCGCAGCGCGTGTGATTTTCGGGCTTGGACGCCCCATTTGCTGAGAGCTCTTCTTTGCGAAGTGGGAGACGAGCAGCGGGATGTCCTCGCGGCGTTCGCGCAAAGGCGGAAGCATGATGGGGAAGACATTGAGTCGATAGTACAAGTCTTGCCGGAAGCGCCCATCCTCGGTGTCCTTCTTCAGGTCTCGGTTCGTCGCCGAGATGATACGAACATTCACTTTGCGCGTTCTGGTGTCACCTACGCGCTCGATCTCCTGCTCCTGCAATACCCGTAAGAGCTTGGCCTGCATGGCGAGGGGAACTTCGCCAATTTCATCGAGAAACAACGTGCCGCCATCGGCCAGCTCAAAACGACCGGCCTTGTCCTTGAGCGCTCCTGTGAACGCACCTCTGACATGACCGAAGAACTCGCTCTCGAATAGGCTGTCGGGTATGGCACTGCAGTTCACCTTGATAAGAACTTGTCCCTTCCGCTGGCTTTGTTCATGAATGGCGCGGGCGATCAGCTCCTTCCCTGTGCCGCTTTCACCACTGATGAGCACCGATGCATCCGTACGTGCCACGAGCTGGGTTTGCTGCATGACCTTCTGGAGTGCTGGGCTTTCGCCAATGACCGCGCCGAAGTTGTACTCGGTAAGAATCTCTTCGTACAAATAGGAGTTCTGCGCTTGCAGCCGAACCTGCCCTTGTTCCAAGAGGATGCGTTTCGTGATGTCCACTATCACGGTGCGCGTGTGCCCAGCGCTCGCGTCGGCCTTGGACCACCACTGAACCCAGACCGGATTGCCGTTGTCCTTACGGCGCAATTCGAGCACAACCTCGCCAGCCTCCTTGCCTCCTTCGATGGCCTCGAACGCCTCGCGCAGGCGCCGCTTGTTTTCTGGGGTGTCAGCAACCAGGGATTTTCCAAACGTGGTGGCGACCTCCTCGGGTTGGATGCCGAGCATCTTCATGGCGGCACCGTTGGCCCGAACGAAGCGAGTGTCCAGCGCCTCGTAAACATAGCCGATAGGGGCCTCCTCGAAGAGATCGCGAAATCGCCCCTCGTTTTCACGGATCGCTAGATTCGCAACCCGCAATTGTTCATTCAACTCCCGCTGCACCTGCTCTAGTGCGGCGGTCTTCCTTGCCGCCAAACGCAGCTCAATCTGGTCCATGACCAGCGTTGCCAGCTTGGTCAGCCTTTCGCCTTCTGCCGGGGTAAGCTCGCGAGGCTCGCGGTCGATGATGCAAAGGGTGCCTAGATTGAAACCGTCATGTGTGCGCAATGGAGCAGCTGCGTAGAAACGCAGCCCCAGGCTCCCGGTGACGAGAGGATTGGTCAGAGCCCTTGCATCAATCGTAGCGTCACAAACTTGATAGAGGTCTGCTGACAGAATGGCCGAGGCGCAAAGGCCCGGCTCGCGGCCCGTCTCGGAAGCGTCCAGACCACTGTGTGACTTGAACCAAATCCGGTCGTGATCGACCAAGCTGACGATCGCGATGGGTACTCGGAACAACTCCGCCGTGACAGCCGCGATCTGGTCGAAAACCCCGTCTGGGGGAGTATCCAGGATCTGGTACCGCCGGAGCGCATCGATACGATCCGACTCGTTGTTTGGTACGGCTGCAACAATTGTCTCCACGAGGTTCCCCTAGCACGAAGAGTACGGATGAGCCATCTGCCATCGGATTTCATCAGCGGAGCCGCCCTGGGGTGGAAAACTGCAATTGGCGCTCGGCCTTCACACCTCGTAGCCTTGGAGATCTATCGGTTCGAATCGGGAGGTTGCAGTGACGGTTGATCATATCTGGCGATATCCGGTCAAGACGATGGCCGGGGAGAGACTGCAGCGGGCGGTAATAGGGCCGCTCGGCATCGAAGGGGATCGACTCGTGCATGTCGAAGACGCGCGAGGCCGAGTAGTTACATCCCGATCGCATCCACGCTTTCTCGGCCACAAGGCCGTGTCGGATGGAAAAGACACCATCACCGTCGATGGTCGAGCTTGGCAAAGTCCAGAAGTTGACGCCGAGGTCGAGGACATCGCAGGAAAAGGGGCCAGGCTGGTTCGCTACGAGGGCGCCGAGCGATTCGATGTCTTGCCATTGCTGGTGGCCACGGATGGCTCCATCGCGGCCTTCGGTCACGACTATCGCCGACTGCGACCCAATATCGTGATCGGCGGGGTCGACGGTCTGGGCGAGCGCAGTTGGCCTGGAGCATGCCTGCGGATAGGCAAGGTCCTGGTCGGTGTGCAAGACCTTCGATCACGGTGCATCATGACGTCGTTCGATCCAGATACCCTGGTTCAGGACAAGAACATCACCCGCGACATCTACCGTCGCTTCGAAGGCAAGCTTGCCCTCAATTGCTTCGTCATCGAAAGCGGCGATATTGCAGTCGGAGACGACGTGCAATTGGTCAGGGGGCGCGCTTGCATGGTAGCCACCGAATCATTCGGCGCCTAGCCCGAGTCATCGCGGGGTCCCCCTGCCGTCCAGCCAAGGTCCGGACGATTTTCCAAGATTCCGCGTAACCGCTCCTGGGCGAGCTTCGTAGATATGGGGAAACCGCGGAACACGCCCAAGGGTTGGGTAACCCGCAACTAGGAAAGGAAAGTCACCATGAAGACTCATACTATCAGTCACGCATTGCAGGCGTGTGTTGCAGCCATTGGTTTGCTCACCCTTGCTACGAGCAGTACAGCATCGGCCGAGAGCCAGTCGGGACCCCATGCGCGGGGCGGCCAGCTTTGTTCGCTGGGCTTCTCGGCAGCGGGACAGCCGGGAACAATCATTTGTAAGGACATCACCACAGGCGCGACCACGCAATCCGTGCCGGTCGGGGCCATGAACGCAGGTCCAGGGGGCGGAGCCGGAAGCCTTGCCTACCACGAGAAGCGTGTTCTTGTGACCAACCAGTCACAGGGTGCTGTGCTCTTTGCGCTGGCCGGAGGGCAGCTGACGTCGCCGGTGACGCTGCAGACCGACGGGGAGAGCTCGCTTTCAGGGGTTTTGAGTGACCGAGGCGCCTACGTGCTGACCGGCACGCGCTTGCTCTTCTTTCCACGAGGTGAGATGACGGCCGCGAGCAGCCAGGCGCTGCTTGTGGCGGACGGATCGGCCGCGCAAGTGACGCTCGCGGGCGGCTATGCCTACGTCTCGGAAAAGAACGGATCGCTCGAAGGATTTTCCCTCGGGCACGACGGCAATCTTCGGGGACACGCCACACCGGTTGCCGGAATTCCCGCAGGCGTGATTGTCGGCATTGTTGGGGTTGGAGACGTGGTCGTGGCTCCAATCGCGCACTTGGCCAGCAATGCCAACCAGTCGAGCATTCCCGTCGCCAGCGGGCTCAGCGTTGCCCAGATTGTCCCGACCAAGGAGGTCGCGGCGTGTTGGGCGGCCAGTGATGGCGACGAAGCGTGCATCACCAACCCGGGCAGCATGACAGTTTCGTGCGGGCACGTCGGATCGGAATCCTTCACGAGCTACACCAGCGCCGCCGCCAGCCTTCCCGGAGAGACGGTCTTCGACATCGACATGATGGACACGCTGGTGGGGATTCTGGGCAAGAGTAACGGAGCCCCGGTACTTCTCGCCTTCAGTCGCACCAGGCAGAGCGGAGATTTTCTCAGCCTCATAAACCAATTCCCGCTCGGCACGGCCACTGCCACGGGGGCGGTGCTCCTGCCTGTACAGTAGCGGGGATCGCTGGGATTACCATTGGCTCGGGCGATTGCCCCTCATGACCTTTATCGGAGGACGATCCATGAAGAACGCGAAAGCTGTACCTCGTTTGGCAGTCATGCTGGCCGCGGCCACGTGCGGTGCTGTAGCCCTTCACGCCGCTTTGGCCAAGGGAAAGATGGCGCAAGCCGAAGCCGCTCCTGCGAATCCAGCGAATTGGGACAAGAGTGCCCGCTTGAAGGAGCTCTCACCGATGCAGTACCGGGTGACGCAGGAATCCGGGACCGAGCCGCCCTTTCACAACGAGTATTGGAGCAACCATCGCGACGGCATCTATGTCGATGTGGTTTCGGGCGAGCCGCTGTTCCTATCCAAGGACAAGTACGAGTCGGGAACGGGTTGGCCCAGCTTCACGCGTCCACTCGAGCCCGGCAACGTGGTGACGAAGTCAGACAATGGGCTGTTCGAATCGCGGGTCGAGGTGCGGTCTCGGCGTGCCGATTCACACCTGGGCCATGTTTTCGATGATGGTCCAGCGCCCACGGGCAAACGCTACTGCATGAATTCGGCGGCCATGCGCTTTGTGCCATTGGAGCAAATGACAGCTGCGGGATACGGACAATACTTGCCGCTTTTCGGCGCCCTGGCACCCAAGCCTTCCAACATGCAAGATAGTGACAAGGCTACAGCGACGCTCTCGGGTGGCTGTTTCTGGGGCGTGCAAGAGCTGATTCGCAAGTTGCCGGGCGTGCTCGAGACCACGGTGGGGTACACGGGGGGGAACGCCGACAGCCCCGGCTACGAACAAGTCCACACGGGCAGTACCGGGCACGCCGAAGCCGTGCAAATCGTCTACGACCCTAAGGTGCTCACCTACGAAAGCATCCTGCGCTACTTCTTTCGATTGCACGACCCCACCACGCCCAACCGCCAGGGCAACGACAAAGGCACGCAATACCGCTCGGCGATCTTTTTCCACGGGGACGAACAACGCCGAGTAGCGGAGCGGGTGAAGGCCGAGGTGGACCGCTCGGGCAAGTGGCCGGCCAAGGTGGTCACACAGATCGTTCCGGCTTCCACCTTCTATCCGGCCGAGGGGTACCACCAGGACTATCTGCAGAAGCACCCGGGTGGCTACACCTGTCACTACCTGCGCGACTGACCAGCACCATGCCCGGCGCGATGCAAAATCTCGTTCGCTTTCAGA
>Ga0302321_100006520_pt1 | contig 10264 bp, 7 predicted proteins | sample Fen_T0_1_FD_202505 | JGI IMG/M metagenome (GOLD analysis project Ga0302321, IMG submission 202505) | Peat permafrost microbial communities from Stordalen Mire near Abisko, Sweden - Fen_T0_1 | ecosystem: Environmental > Terrestrial > Soil > Wetlands > Permafrost | place: Sweden: Abisko... | reverse complement strand
CATCAACGCGGTGCCGAGCTTCGTGCTCGACCGCAAGTACGGCATCCCCGGTGCGCAGCCGTCGGAGGTGTTCCTCGCCGCGCTGCGCCAGGTCCGCGACGAGGCGACCGTCGAGGCCTGACCGGCCGGCGCTGTCCCTCGCCGGCCCCTCGACCACCCGGGTCGGCAGCTGTCCATTCGTTGTCCCCTCGAGCTCCAGTGACGCGGCGGCGAGTGCTCGTGGGCCGACGCCCAAGGGGCTCCACCCGCCGGGCCCAGCCGCTTTTCGTTCCTTGCGAACAAGGACACGGCCCACCGGGCGCCTCGACCCGCACGAAACGCCGCGACAGGGCCTGCGAGGCCCGTATCGCGCGTCGCGATGGCCCGAAACCGCCGATGACGCTCGGTTTCGGCCGGGAGAAGGGGCGATCCCCCGTGGATCGGCCCGCCTGTTCGCTCCTGACGAAACGTGCGGCGATGGCCCGACGCACGAGTGGAACCGGACTGGCGGCGTTGGCGATCCCGCGCGACTAGTACCTCGGCAGTGACGGGTCGATGCGGGCAGCCCAGGCGTCGACGCCGCCCGACAGGATCTGGAGCCGGCCGAACCCGGCCTGGCGCATCGCCTGGAGGGCCTGCGCGCTGCGGGTGCCGTGGTGGCACGAGAGCGTGTAGGTCTGCGCCGTGTCCAGCTCGTGCAGGCGGGCCGGCAGCTCGCTCAGCGGGAACGTGATGGCGCCCGGGATCTGGACGATCTCGGTCTCGTAGACCTCGCGGACGTCGAGCAGCGTGAACGCCTCGCCGCCGAGTCGCCGCCGGTTGAACTCGTCGACCGAGACCGCCGGGATGCCGCGCTCGTCCAGCTCGACCTCCTCGCCGCGGATCCCGCAGAAGAGCTCGTAGTCGATGGGCGCCGTCACGCTCGGGTTGGTCCCGCAGACCACGCAGCTCGGGTCGCGGCGGATCTTGACCTCGCGGACCTCGAACGCCAGCGCGTCGAACATCGCCAGCCGCCCGATGAGCGGGTCGCCGATGCCCAGGATCAGCTTGATGACCTCAAGCGCCTGGAGCGAGCCCACGATGCCGGGCAGCACGCCCAGCACGCCGCCCTCGGCGCACGACGGGACGAGACCCGGAGGCGGCGGCTCGGGGAAGAGGCACCGGTAGCACGGCCCGTCATTGGCGCCGAACACGCTGACCTGCCCGTCGAACCGGAAGATGCTCGCGTAGACGTTGGGCTTGCCCGTGAGCACCGACGCGTCGTTGACGAGGTAGCGGGTGGGGAAGTTGTCCGTCCCGTCCGCGATGATGTCGTACTGCTTGAACAGCTCGATCACGTTGGAGCTGTTGAGCCGCAGGCTGTGCGGGACGATCGCGATGTCCGGGTTGAGCGCGCGCAGGCGCTCGGCCGCGGCCTCGAGCTTGGGCCGACCCACATCGGACGTCGAGTAGAGCACCTGGCGCTGGATGTTCGTCAGGTCGACGGTGTCGAACTCGACGACGCCCAGGGTGCCCACACCGGCCGCCGCGAGGTACAGCGTCAGCGGGGAGCCGAGCCCGCCCGCGCCGATGCACAGCACCTTGGCCGCCTTGAGCTTGCGCTGCCCCTCGAGGGTGACCTCGGGCATGATCAGGTGGCGGCTGTAGCGCAGGATCTCCTCGTTGCTCAGGGTGACGTCGGGCGCAGCCACGGCCGACCCGCCCGCGATGGCCGGGACCAGCGTGATCGTGTCGCCGTCCCTGACGGGCACGCCGCTCTCGCCCGCGAGCAGGGTCCGGACGTTGTCGCCGCCCAGGAAGATGTTGACGAACGGCCGGATGCCGCCCGCCTCCTCGAAGATCTGGTCGCGCAGCTCGGGGTGGGCAGCGGCCAGCGCCGCGAGCGCCTCGTCCACGGTGGCCCCCTCCACCTCGACGCTGCGCGCACCGCCGGCGAACCGCCGCAGGGGCGTCGGGATCAGGATCGACACGGCCATGGGTCAGGACTCCGTCTGCTGCTGCGGGGACGCGGGGAGATCGGCGACCGGCACGAAGGTACCCTCCGGCGCATCAAGGGTGAAGGTGTTGCCGTCCACGACCTTCGCGGCGTGCACCGAGTAGACCCGGTACGCGTAGCCGGCCCAGGCATGCGATCGGTCGTACTCGGACGGCCGGGCCTGCTCCTCGGGATGGCTGTGGTAGAAGCCGATGAGGTCCAGACCCGCCGCGAGGGCGCTCCGCTCGACCTGCACCTGGAATGCGGGCGCGATGAGGTAGCGGTTGTGGTGGCCGCCGTCGAACTCGTTGGGCGCGGGCTCCGCGCTCGTGACCATCCACGGCTCGTTCACGCCGTCCCCGGTGCCGACCAGCGCCCCGCAGGCCTCGTTGGGGTAGGTGACCTCGGCGTGGGCGCGCATGACGGCCTCCGCCTCGGGCGGGATGGTGATGCTGCGCGGGTCCGTCATGCCCACATCCTGCTCCTGACGCTATCGTCTCGCTCATGCCGCCCCATGACGACCTCGCCGACGCGGGCTTCACGACTCGCGCGCTGCACACGCGCCCGCGTCTGACCGACGCCCACGGCGCGCTGCGCACGCCGGTCTACGACACCGCCGCGTTCGAGTTCGCGACCGCGGAGGAGATGCAGCTCGCGTTCGAGGGGCGCAAGGTCGCCCACACGTACTCGCGCTCGTCCAACCCCACCGTCGAGGACTTCGAGCTGCGCGTGACCGCGCTGGCGGGCGCGCTCGGCACCATCGCCGTGGCCTCGGGCATGGCGGCCGTGACCGCGGTCATCCTGACCCTCGCGGAGACGGGCGCGAACATCGTCACCACGCGCACGCTGTTCGGCAACACGGCCTCGCTCGCCGGCTCCACGCTCGCGCCATGGGGTCTCGAGGTGCGCTACGCGGACATGCGCGACCCGGCCGCGGTCGAGGCGCTGATCGACGACCGCACGGCGCTCGTCTTCCTCGAGGCGATCGCCAATCCGCAGATGATCGTCGCGGACATCCCGGCCATCGTCGCGGCCGCGGAACGCCACCGCGTCCCGGTCGTGCTCGACGGCACGGCCACCACGCCGTACCTGCTCAACAGCGCGGAGCTGGGTGTGGCGATCGAGGTGATCTCGTCGACCAAGTACATCTCCGGCGGCGCCACCTCGGTCGGCGGGCTGATCATCGACAACGGCGTGTTCGACTGGGGCGCCGTTCCCCGCCTCGCGCCGTGGTTCGCCAAGGCGGGCCCCTACGCGGCACTCATGGCGCTGCGCCGGAACGTCTACCGCAACACCGGCGGCTGCATGGCGCCCCACAACGCGTTCCTCCAGGCGCTCGGCCTCGAGACGCTCGCCCTGCGGATCGACCGCACCTGCGCCAATGCGCTCGAGCTCGCCCGTCGCCTCGCGGCGCATCCCGCCGTCACGGCCGTGGGCTACCCGGGGCTGGAGGACGCCTCGACGCACGAAACGGCCGCCCGCCTGCTGGCGCGCGGCTTCGGCGGCGTCCTGACGTTCGAGCTTGCCGATCGGGCGGCCTGCTTCCGGGTCATGGACGCGCTGGCGCTGGTCCGACGGGCGACGAACGTCAACGACAACAAGTCGCTGATGATCCACCCGGCCTCGACCATCTACGCGGACTTCACGCCCGACGAGAAGGCCGCGATGGACGTGCCCGACACGGAGCTGCGCCTGTCGGTGGGCATCGAGGACGTCGAGGACGTCTGGGCCGACCTGGCCCGAGCCCTCGACGCCGCGGCACCCCGCGGCTGACCCCACCGCCCTGGCTCCCTCGCTCACCCGACCCGCTGGATCTGCGGGACCTGGATCCCGAGGCGCTCGTCGTTGCGCTTGAACAGCTTGGCGAAGCTCGCCGGCACGTACCAGCGCAGGAAGTACAGCTTGCAGCCGACGCAGTAGCCGGTCGCGGCGAGCAGCGTCTGCAGCGCGGCGACCGCGCCAACGAGCAGCCAGCCGCCGGTCGTCAGGCCGACCACGAACAGGACCGAGCCGAGCGCGATGAAGATGCCGCCGAGCGCCTGGGCGAAGCGCGGCGGGTACTCGTGCTCGGGCTCGGTCTTGCCGAGCTTGAGCGTGGAGCGGATCACCGGCCAGGCGCGTCCCGGCAGGAAGAGCCGAGTGCCGAACGCCGAGGCGACCAGCAGGTTGAGCCCGACCAGCGCGGCCAGCCAGAACCAGCCGGTGACAAAGGCGACGACGAGGATGACGACCGAGACGCCGGCGCCGAAGCGCTGGCCGCGCGGGTCGATGGTGCGCGCGGGCGGGGTGAGGGACGGGGCCATGGGGCGGGGTTCTCCGGAACGAGTCGGGACGTGGGTTCAGGGTGCCGAGTGCTCGGACGGCGGCTGACCGGTGCGTTCTCGGGAGAACATGAGGGCCGCGGTCCTTCGTGGATCCGCGGCCCCTGGGCGCTTGGTCCGGTGGTGCTGGCGGGGCGTTGCGCTCCTGCTCAGACCGTCCGGGCGTCCTCCCGACACCGGGGCCGCCGGCGACAACAGCACATCTCCAGGTCGTCGCCGAACCGCGGCATCGCGCACATCGCCAGTCCGGCGGAGCGATCGGATGCGGGGAGACGGACGGTTCCGGGGGTGTTCATCGGTCCGCGGAGCCTAACAGCGGATCGTTGACTGCACAAGTTGCGGATCGGTGACAAGACGCTCCGTCAGCGCTCGTCGGGCGGGTCGTCCGCGCGGATCGTCCGGCGCAGGTCGGTCGCCCGCGACCGCAGGTCCCGGAAGAAGTCCGTGTCCGTGATCTCCGCCACCCGCTGGGCTTGGCGCGCGTGGTCGATCTCGATGCGCAGCTCGCGGACCTCGGCGCGCAGGCGCTCCTCACGGGCCTGGACCTCGGCGGCCATCGTGGAGAAGCGGCGGGCGAGCGTGCCCAGCGCGTCGTCCCGCACGGCGACGGTTGCGAGCTGCGCCGAGTCGAAGGCGCCCGATTCGAGCGCGCTGGCCGCGCTGGTGACGCGGGAGACCTGCTCGAGGTACTCGAGCTCGAGGTCACGCAGGCGCTTGGCCGACAGTGACGCTTCGAGGCGCGCCCGCAGGATCGCCACCTCGAAGGGCTTCGTGAGGTAGTCGGTCGCGCCCATCTCGATGCACCGGACCACGCTGGCCAGTTGATCGACCGCCGAGACGACGATCACCGGCACGTGGCGCAGGACCGGGTCCGCCTTGATCTGCTCGAGGGTGGCGTACCCGTCGAGCTCGGGCATGACCAGGTCGAGCAGCACCACGTCGACGGGCTCCGAGCGCAGCAGCTCCAGGGCGGTGCGCCCGTTCTCGGCCTCGAGGACGGTGTGGCCGTCCGCCTCGATCGGGCGGCGCGCGAGCATGCGGTTCATCCGCTCGTCGTCCACGACGAGCACGCGGCCACCGACCAGATTCACGACGCCTCCCTTCCGGCGAGCAGCGCCAGACGCGCCGCATCGAATGCCGCCCTGGCCTGAGCCACCCGTGCCTCGGCGTCAGGCACCAAGCCGTCGCGAGCGTCCGCCTCGAGCGCCCGGCAGATCGTGGCGAGCTGCGCCGCGCCGGCGTTCGCGCTGTTGGACTTGAGCGAGTGCGCCGCGAGCACGAGGTCCGGCATCGACCCGCTCGCGATCGCGGCGGCCATGCGGTCGAGCTGCCCGACTGCGTCCTCGATGAACGTGTCCACGAGCTGCACAACAAACTCGGCGTCGCCTCCGGCAAAGCTGAGCAGCCGGTCGAGCGCTCCCGGGTCGAGCACCGGCGCGGCGTTGATGGCGGCGTCCGGGTTCGCCGATGGGTCGGCTGGAGCTGGCAACGCGTCCGTCGATCGCGCCGCCACGAGACCCGGAGGCTGGGCGGCGGGGCCGGACGGAGCTGCCTCGATACCCGGCGATGGCGCCGCCAGCAGGGCAGCCGTCAGCTCCTCGGGACGGATGGGCTTGGCAAGGTAGTCGTTCATGCCCGCGGCCAGACACGCCTCGCGGTCGCCCTCCATGGCGTTCGCGGTCATGGCGATGATGTGGATCTGGCGGTCGGGCCAGCGCGACCGGATCTGGCGACTCGCCTCGAGACCGTCCATCTCGGGCATCTGGACGTCCATCAGCACCAGGTCGTACACCGCCCGCTCGACGGCCTCGAGGGCCGCGACGCCGTTCTCCGCAAGGTCCGTTCGATAGCCCATGCGCTCGAGCAGGCGGACCGCCAGCTTGATGTTGAACGCGTTGTCCTCGGCGAGCAGGATCCGCAGCGGATGCCGCGAGGCGAATGCCGGGTCGGCGGAGAACCCGCGGCTCGAAGCGCCGGCTGTTCGGACGTCGGTGCCGCTGAGCACGGCGAGCATCGTGTCGCGGAGCGCCCCCGGTTTCACGGGCTTCGTGAGGAACGCGGCAACCCCGACGGCGTCACGATCGCGCTGCCCCAGCGAGGAGAGGATCACAACCGGCGGCGCGCCGTCGCCGGACGCGGCGATCGCCTCGGCCAGACCCACACCGTCGAGCTCGGGCATGCGCAGGTCCGAGAGGACGATGTCGTGGGCGCCAGCGCGGCGCGCGAGGTCGCTGGCCTCGAGTGGCGACGTCGTTGCGGTGACCTGCATGCCGAGACGCTCGAGCTGCGCGACCAGGATGCGCAGGTTCGTCGGGTTGTCGTCGACCACCAGCACGCGCCGCCCCTCGAGCGTTGCGGCTGCGGGGTGCTCGGCCACGGTCGGCGAGGCTGTCGGCGGGGCCGCAGTGACATAGGCCGTCAGCCGGAAGGTCGAACCCTCGCCGGGGACGCCCGAGCTCTCGGCGGTGATCGTGCCGTCCATCAGTTCAGCGAGACGGCGGCTGATCGCCAGGCCGAGGCCGGTGCCGCCGTACTTGCGCGCGATCGACGCGTCGGCCTGCGTGAACGACTGGAACAGGCGCCCGATCCGGGCGGGCGGGATGCCGATCCCCGAGTCCTGCACCTCCACCTCGAGACGCCAGCGACCGGTCGTCGCGGTGGCGCCGTCGATCGGTATGCCGCGCACGGCACAGACCACCTCGCCCTGGTCGGTGAACTTGAGCGCGTTGGACAGCAGGTTGAGCACGATCTGGCGGATGCGGCCCGAGTCGCCGATCGCCGTCGGCGGCAGCGCGAGATCGGGGTCATAGACCAGCTCGAGGCCCTTCTTGGCAGCGACCGACCCCATCACGTCAAGCGCACCCTCGAGGGTCGCCGCGATGTCCATCGGGTGGAGGTCGAGGTCGAACCGCCCTGCCTCGATCTTGGAGAAGTCGAGGATGTCGTTGATGATCGTGAGCAGGGCCTCACCCGAGGTGTGGATCGTCTCGGCGTAGTCGAGCTGCTCCTCGTCGAGCGTCGTGTCGATCAGCAGACCGCTCATGCCGATGACGGCGTTCATCGGCGTGCGGATCTCGTGGCTCATCGCCGCAAGGAACGCGCTCTTCGCCTGGTTCGCGGCGTCGGCCTCGCGGCGGGCGGCCTGGAGCTCGGTGATGTCGTGGTAGATGGCGTAGAAGCCGAGGTGCTCCCCGTCGATCACGAGCGGCACCATCAGGATCTCAACGTCCAGGCGCGACCCGTCCTTGCGCATGCGCTGACCGATGCGGTGCGCGCGGCCGCGCTCGAGCGCCTCGGCCACCAGGTCGTGGCTCTCGTCCCGGAGCTCCTCGGACCGGACCACCAGCTCCTCGATGTGGCGCCCGATCGCCTCCTCCTCCTCGAAGCCGAACTGGGCCGTGGCCGCCGGGTTCCAGCCGGACACAAGCTCCTCGCGATCCATCGTGACGATGGCGACCGGGCTGACCTCGACCAGCGCCTCGAAGTACTGCTTCTGGCGCCGGATCTCGGTCGTCCGCTCCTCCACGCGCCGCTCGAGGGTGGCGACGTTCTCGCGCAGCTCCGCGGTCATGTCGTCGAACGCGTTGGCGAGCGTGCCCACCTCGTCCTCGGACTGGTAGCCCGAAGTGGCGTTGAGGTCGCCGGCCTGGACCCTCGCGGCCGTTGATGCGAGCGAGAGGATCGGCCGGGTGACTCGCCGCGCCACGACCCAGATCCCGGCCGCCAGGAGCACAGCCGACAGGATCCCCACCACGAGGATCGTGAGCGCGAGCTCGCGTGCGGAGCCGAACGCCTCATCCTGGCTCATCTCCGCGACGAGGCCGGCGTCACGCGTGGGCTGCCACTGGTACACGCCGATCACGGGCACGCCGGCCGCGTCCGTGTACAGCGCCTGTCCGCTCTGCTGCGCGACCAGCTGGTCGACGGCGTAGGTGTTGAGCCTCCCAGACTCACCCGTCGAACCCGTGAGGCCTTGGACGAGCTTGCCGTCGGGCCCGACCAGGAACGCCTTGCCCGTCTGCCCGAGGCCGACCCGGTCGAGGATGATCTTGTCCACACGCAGGAGGGACACGTTGGCGGCCACCACGGCGACTCGCGCGCCAGCGCCGTTGCGGTCGAAGATCGGCGTGGCGACGGTGATGGTCGGCCGGCCCGTGAACGGCGACGTGTACGCGTTCTGGACGATCGTGCGCGACTGGCCGGTCACGAAGTAGTCCTGTGAGGCGACCGACTTGCCCTCGTCCTGGGGCAGCGTCGAGAGCCGGACGACGCCGGCCAGGTCGACGATGTAGATCTCCTCGGCGTCGGCGGTCTGCGCCACGTCGGTCGCGAGCATCCGCCGCAGGTTCGCCTCGGCCGTCGCCCGCGCGGTCGGGTCCGCAGTCGGGTCGAGGAACGTCCGCGTGTCGTCGCCGACGCCCGGGATCACGGCCACGAACACGACGTTGCGCGTCTGCTCGTCGATGAACGAGCCGAGCTGGCTCGCCTTGAGGCCCGCAACCGCATCCAAGCGGTCGTAGACCGACGAGGTCAGGTCGTTGGTGGCCCGGACGTAGACGATCGACCCGACGATCAGGACCGTAACGCTCGAGAGCAGCAGGAAGTAGGCGACGAGCCTCGCGCGCAGACTGCGGCGCAGGGGTCCGAAGAGCCGTCGCATCGCGCCGTCCCGTTCCCTGCGCCGCCGCGCCCTACTTGACCGACTGCCCGACGCCAGCGAGGTCGAAGGTCGCGGCGTTGGGGGTGTAGTCGGTGCCGAAGAACTGGACCGAGAGCGCCTTGAGCTTCCCCGAGGCGTGCAGGTCCTTGATGATCGCGTTGATCCGGTCGATGAACGGCCCGGCTGCCAGCGTGAGGCTCTTGTCGACGTAGCCGGTCTTCTGCGTAAAGAACGCCGGCGTCGCGAGCTCCTTGAGCGCGGTGCCGTTCTTGATCTCGGCCTGGCCCACGGGCTCGCTGCACAGGAAGGCGTCGATCTTGCCCGCAGCCACGTCCTGGAGTCCGGGGGGCTCGTTGTTGTACGTGACGATGTTGGGGTTGTCGACGAGCCAGGTCAGCGTCTCGCCCGGCAGCTGGAGCGTCCGGCGCAGGTACTGCTCGTGCGTGCAGCCCGAGCACACGCCGATCGTCTTACCGGTGAGCTGCTTGGGATCGGTGACCGTGGACTTGGCCGCAACGAAGAAGTTGGCAGGCGTTGAGTAGTAGGGCTGGGTCACGTAGACGACCTTGAGGCGCGACGCGGTGATGGCACCCGAGCCCCAGGCCACGTCCCAGTGGTCGTTCCAGCCGCCGGCGATCACCGAGTCCCAGGGCGTGTTGATGAAGCACGGCTCCACGCCGAGGGCCGTCGCGACCAGCTTCCCGGTCTCGGCGTCGTAGCCCGTGACCTCGGGGGCGGTCTTCTGGTTGGCCTCGCACTTGGTGTTGGCGGCGCGCGCGGCGCCCTTGACGGCGAACGACTGCGGCGCATAGTCAAAGTCGGTCCAGAGCACGAGCGTGCCCCGCGCGAGGACCTGGGCCAGCTTGTCGCGGCTGGGGTCGCCGGACGGCGACGCAGCCGCGGCGCTGCTGCCGGAGCCGCCCCCGCTGCCGGAGCATGCGGCAAGGGCGATGGCACTCGCCGCGATCAGGGCGAGCAGTCGGGCCGGCGCACGCAGCCGACCTGCAGGGGACGCGGACACGGGGCCTCCTCTAGATGTGCGCTGCTTGGTTCGTGCGAGCGGCTACGAGGCTGCGACCCCCGGCCGCAGCAAGATGGTCAAGGTCGTTGTCGCTCCTCCCATAGACATGACGACATGGTGGATCCCGCCGGTGGCGACCAGGGCGGGCTGCCCGTCTCCGGGCGCGTCCACTTCGACCGACACGGGGGTGGGCTGAGACGCGCCGTCGGGCGTGATGGCATGGACCCAGAGCTCGAGTTCGCGCGCCGCCCCATTTGGCAGCGCGACCCTGATGGACCGCAGGTGGCCAGGTGACGCGACCACGGCCT
>Ga0302321_100006519_pt1 | contig 10264 bp, 9 predicted proteins | sample Fen_T0_1_FD_202505 | JGI IMG/M metagenome (GOLD analysis project Ga0302321, IMG submission 202505) | Peat permafrost microbial communities from Stordalen Mire near Abisko, Sweden - Fen_T0_1 | ecosystem: Environmental > Terrestrial > Soil > Wetlands > Permafrost | place: Sweden: Abisko... | reverse complement strand
ATTAGGGTCTTCCAGAACCTTGTAAACCCTGGGAGCAAGACTGCGCCATAGATTTCGAGGGGCTCAGAAAACTAAAGTAACCAAAAGCTCAAGCCGCACTCTAGCGTCGCTCGGAGGACTTGCGTGAGGTTCAGTGAATGACCGTCCATCGCCTCCTCCTCAGTGGCCAGCGGCCGCGTTAAGCGCCATATTCAGTTCCAGCACATTGACGCGCGGCTCGCCGAGAAAGCCGAACTGCCGCCCTTCGGTGTGGGCCGCAACCAATTCCTGCACTTGAGAAGGCGACATTCCGCGTTCGTGAGCAATGCGAGGCACCTGGAATTCCGCGGCGGCGATCGAGATATGCGGATCGAGGCCGGAGGCCGACGTGGTTACTAGATCGACGGGAACCGGCACGCCTGGGTTCTCAGCCTGCAGGGCTTTCGCGTCTGTATCAACGCGGGCGATCAGCGTTTGATTAGTGGGGCCGAGGTTTGTTCCACCGGAGCTAGCGGCATCGTAGCCCGTACCTGCCGCAGAGGGACGGGAGTGGAAGTACGTCGGGCCGGAGAACGGCTGGCCAATGATGCTCGAGCCGATCAGCTTTCCATCTTTGCTGATGAGTTGGCCGTTGGCCTTGTGCGGAAAGATGACTTGGGCAATCCCGGTGACGACGAGCGGGTAGATAATCCCCAACAGAACGGTGGTGACAATCGTCATCATTACAGCAATGATCAGGTTCTTTTTCATAGCATTCTCCTACGCCAGTCCTGTGCGCGTGATGAGCACGTCGATAAGCTTGATACCGATGAATGGGATGACGATGCCTCCGAAGCCGTAGACCAAGAGGTTGCGACGCAGCAGGGCGGCAGCGCCCATAGGGCGGTATTTCACCCCGCGCAAGGCGAGCGGAATCAGGGCGATGATGATTACAGCGTTGAAAATAACCGCCGAAAGCACGGCTGACTGAGGCGTTTTCAGGTGCATTATGTTTAGCGCATTCAGCACCGGGAACGTCCCCGCAAACATCGCGGGGATTATGGCGAAATACTTGGCTACGTCGTTGGCGATGGAGAACGTAGTCAGCGACCCGCGGGTCATCAGCAACTGCTTGCCGATTTCGACAACCTCAATGAGTTTGGTCGGGTTAGAGTCAAGATCGACCATGTTTCCGGCTTCCTTGGCGGCCTGGGTGCCGGTGTTCATGGCGACTCCGACGTCAGCCTGGGCGAGCGCCGGCGCATCGTTGGTGCCGTCGCCCGTCATCGCGACAAGTTTGCCTTCGGCCTGCTCGCGTTTGATCAGGTCCATCTTGTCTTTCGGTGTGGCCTGAGCGAGAAAGTCATCGACGCCGGCTTCGCGAGCAATGGCCGCAGCGGTCAGCGGATTGTCGCCGGTGATCATGACAGTGCGAATGCCCATGGCGCGCAGCTGGTCAAAGCGCTCGCGCATGCCACCCTTCACTACGTCTTTCAGTTCAATGACGCCCAACGCGCCGCGGGATCTTTCGGCGACTACGAGCGGCGTGCCGCCGGAGCGGGCGATTTCGCCGACCGCGTCCTGCACCTGGCTGGGGAAGTGGATGTTGTTCTGCGCCAGATAGGTTTCTATGGCTTCGGCCGCACCCTTGCGTATCTGGAAGCCGTTCATGTCGACGCCAGACATGCGCGTTTGGGCGGTGAAGGGGACGAATTGTGCCTCATGGGAACCGAGTTCGCGACCGCGCAGTCCGTATTTCTCCTTCGCGAGCACGACGATGGAACGGCCTTCGGGGGTTTCGTCGGCCAGCGACGACAACTGAGCGGCGTCGGCCAATTCTGCTTCGGTTACGTTGGGAGCTGGAATAAAGCGGGAAGCCTGCCGGTTACCGAAGGTGATGGTGCCGGTTTTGTCGAGCAGGAGCGTGTTGACGTCGCCAGCGGCTTCGACGGCTCGGCCGGACATCGCTAGCACGTTGTGCTGGATTAGGCGGTCCATGCCGGCAATGCCGATGGCGGAGAGCAAGCCGCCAATCGTCGTCGGAATCAGACATACCAGCAACGAGACGAGCACGAAGACAGTTTGAGGAGAGCCCGAGTACATGGCGAACGGCTGCAATGTGACGACTGCCAGCAAGAAGATGATCGTCAGGCCTGCGAGGAGGATGTTGAGAGCGATCTCATTGGGAGTCTTCTGGCGCTCGGCGCCTTCGACTAGCGCAATCATGCGATCCAGGAAGGTCTCGCCCGGGTTGGACGTGATCTCGATCTTGATGTGATCGGAAAGCACTCGGGTGCCTCCGGTTACAGCAGAACGGTCGCCGCCCGATTCGCGAATGACCGGCGCGGATTCGCCTGTGATGGCCGATTCGTCGACCGACGCAACGCCGTCGATGATGGTGCCGTCGGAAGGAATGAACTCACCGGCCGAGACCATCACAACATCGCCAGTGCGGAGCTTGGCGCTGCTGACCTGCTCGATACTGCCGTCTTTCAGCAACCGATTCGCCATCGTTTCCGAGCGGGCTTTGCGCAGGGTTTCGGCCTGGGCTTTGCCGCGGCCTTCCGCCATCGCTTCGGCGAAGTTGGCGAAGAGCACGGTGAACCACAGCCAGAGAGTGATCTGCAGGTTGAACTTGAAATCAGCGCCGCCGCGAAAGAGCAGGACAGTGGTAATCACACTGCCGATCTCGACGACGAACATGACGGGATTGCCCATCATCTTGCGTGGATTCAGCTTGAGCACGGAGTCGAGAAGCGCTCCGCGCACGATCTTCCATTCCCAGATAGCCTTTTTGCTTGCCATGCCTGAACCTCAGAAAGTCTTTCCAGCACCCATCAGCAGGTGCTCAAGGATCGGTCCCAGGCTCAAGGCCGGGAAAAATGTAAGTGCGCCGACGATGATGATGACGCCCATCAAAAGCACGGTAAACAGGGGAGAGGTCACAGGGAATGTACCCAGTGAAGGCGGCACGTACTTTTTCTGCGCGAGGTTTCCGGCGATGGCGAGCATGGGGATGATCATCAAGAAGCGTCCCAGGAGCATGGTGGTGGCGCCGGTGAGGTTGTACCAGGGCGTGTTGCCGTTGAGCCCGCCGAAAGCAGAGCCGTTGTTGGCGGCCTGAGAGGTAAACGCGTACATGATTTCACTGAGACCGTGGGGACCAGCGTTGGCAATGCTAGACAGTCCGAAGCTCGCGATGGAAGAGATGGCAGCATAGGTGAGAATCACCAGCGGAAAAATCAACGCCACCAGCATCGCCATCTTCAAGTCGTAGGCTTCGATCTTCTTGCCGAGATATTCCGGCGTGCGGCCTACCATCAGTCCGGCGATAAATACCGTAAGGACGATGTAGATCAGCATGCCGTACATGCCAGCACCGACTCCGCCGAAGATAACCTCGCTCAACATCATGTTGACCAGCGGAACCATGCCGCCAAGCGGGGTGAAGGAGTCGTGCCAGCCGATGATGGCTCCGCAGCTCGCGTCGGTGGTCGCGGTGGCAAACAGTGCGGTGTTGGCAATGCCGAAGCGGGCCTCCTTGCCTTCCATGTTGCCGCCCGGCTGCGTTGCCGAGGCATGCTGGTCAACGCCGGCAAGCAGCGGGTTGCCGCGCGCTTCAGCCCAATAGGCGACAGTAACTCCGCAAACAAAGAGAACAGCCATCGCGGCCCACACCGCCCACCCGTGGCGCTGAGAACCAGTCATGCGGCCGAGGGTATAGGTGAGCCCGGCAGAAATGGCAAAGATGCCGAACATCTCGATGAAGTTGGAGAGGGGCGTTGGGTTCTCGAACGGGTGAGCGCTGTTAGCGTTGAAGAAGCCGCCGCCATTGGTGCCGAATTGCTTGATGACTTCCTGCGACGCGACCGGGCCTTGAGCGATGGTCTGCTCGGTGACGGTGTCCATCACAGGCTTGCCGCTGGCATCGACGGCAGGTTTGCCGTCGTCGCCCAAGTGCGGAACCTGGTGCGGTTCCAGCAGCGTCACTTTGTCGTAGGGACGGAGGTTCTGCACTACGCCCTGGGAGACCAGCAGCAACGCGCCGACAACGCAAATCGGAAGCAGCACCCACAAGGTGGCGCGGGTCATGTCAACCCAGAAGTTTCCGATGGTGTCTTTCTGGCGGCGAGCAATGCCGCGAATGAACGCGATAGCCAGCGCGATGCCGACGGCTGCCGAAGTGAAGTTGTGGTGGGCGAGTCCGGCCATCTGGGTGAAGTAGCTCATCACCACTTCGCCGGCATAGTTTTGCCAGTTGGTGTTGGTGGTGAACGACACGGCGGTATTGAAGGCCAGGTCGGGAGGAATCGCGACAAACTTCTGCGGGTTGAACGGCAGGAAGTACTGTACCCGCTGAAACAGGTAAAGCAGAAGCATCGGGACGAGGCTGAAGAGCAGCATCGCAGCGGCATACTCGGTCCAGCGCATCTCGTGATTTTCATCGACGAAGGTGAGCCGGTAGAGCAAACTCTCGATGGGACGAAGCACGGGATCGAGGAAGGTGCGCTCGCGATTGAAGACTCGCGCCATGAAGACGCCGAGCGGCTTCGTTACCAGCAGGATCACCAGCAGGAAGAACGCAATTTGTAACCAGCCATTGAGGGTCATATCAGAATTTTTCCGGGCGAAGCAGGGCGTAGAACAAATACCCCATGGTTAGGACAGTGACGGTGAGCATGATGATGGCCTGAGTGTGCATTTAGTTTTGCCTCACTTCATACGATCGCAAAATCGCACGTATGCGATGGAAAGGACGAAGAAACCTACGGTGGCTAGAAGAAGTGCAATGTCACGCATGGAAAGACTCCCGGCGGCTTGGCCGCGCATCGCCTGACAGGCGGACTTGGTTGAGCCCGGCAGAGTAAGCCGGGCGCCTGGGTTGAGAGAGAGTGGTACTGGATGCGATTGGGTTCGGGCCGAAAAACGTCGGCACAGCTACTTTCGACACGTTTGCGTTGAGCCCATCGGACGGAACTCTGATAGTTGAACTCAGCACATGAATCGTCCTGGTATTGAAGGAGCGATTGGGAAGCGTACCGACCACCGTCCGGCGATACCGTCGCGAGTCGCGCTGAAGTGCCACCAGCAGGACCAGGTAAAATCCGACCGAAAGTGAGCTCAGGATCAAGAAGGGGTACATATCCGCTCCTAACAACCGCCCTACTGACATTTGAGGCGTCGGGAGGTAATACGCGGCTAAGGAGAAGATAAGGAGTTTATAAAGATCCGTCGCCGGGTTCGAAGCGGTAGCCCACCCAGCGCTCGGTCAGGATGTAGCGCGGTTCGGCCGGGTCGGATTCCAGTTTCTTTCGCAGTTGCCCAATGAAGACACGCAGGTACTCGGGTTGTTCAGTGCTGTTGGCTCCCCAAACCGCGGCCAACAGGGTGCGATGGGGCACTACCCGATTGGGATGTTGCGATAGATACAGGAGCAGGTCGAATTCCTTGGGAGTGAGCTTGAGCTCGCGGCCCGAGACATACACCGCGCGAGTGGCAAGATCGATCCGGAAGTCTCCCACCTCGACCACCTCGGACACAACCTCGTCGGCCTTGGGCGCGCGGCGGAGGTTGGCGCGCACTCGTGCCAGAAGTTCATTCATGCTGAAGGGCTTGGTGATGTAATCGTCGGCACCGGCATCGAGCGCTTCGATTTTCTGCTTTTCCTGGTCGCGTACCGACAACACAAGAATCGGGACCTGCGACACCACGCGCACCCGCCGGCACAGCTCGACTCCGTTTACGCGCGGCATGCTGAGGTCGGTGATAATGAGGTTCGGCGTCCAGTCTTTCATGATTTCGAGCGCCATTTCGCCGTCATTGGCCACCCGGATTTCATAGCCTTGGGCCACCAGCGTGGTGCGCAGCACGCGAGTAATCTGGGGCTCGTCATCCGCTACGAGGATGTGGGCGTGATCGACCATCAGCGCTGCTCCTGCGTCACGATATGGACATCGACGTTGGGAGCGTTTTCAAGGAAGCGCAGAATGGCCTGCATGTAGAGGTAGCGTTGCAACCCGGTGCGAGCCGAGCGCCCAAAAACGACCTGGGTTATATGGTGTTCGCGCACGAAACCCGCCGCCGCTTCGGCAACGGTCTTGCCCTTGATCTTGGCCACGCGCGCACCAAGGTTCTCGGCAAAACGGATGTTCTCGGCGAGCGACTTGCTGTCATTGTCGCCAAATTCGCGACCGGTATCGATGTAGCAGACAAACAACTCGCCCTGCATCCCTTGCGCCATTCGCGAACCGCGGGCAATCAGGTACTGCGCCGCGGGATTGGAACTTACGCACACCAAGATGCGCTCGCGGACGGCCGACGGTTCGGTGATGTCTTCTTTTTCAAGAAATGCGTCGAGACTGCGGTCGACAACCTGCGTCACTTGCCGAAGTGCCAACTCGCGGAGCGCGATCAGGTTGCCGGGACGAAAGAAATGCGCCAAAGCCCGGCCGGCGCGCTCTACGGGATAAACATCGCCGCGCATCATGCGTTTCTGCAGGGCCTGCGGCGTCACGTCGGCCAGCACGATCTCGTCCACACGCTGCATCACCCAGTCAGGAACCGTTTCGCGAACCTGCACGCCGGTGATCTGCAGGATTGTGGGGCCGAGGCTTTCCACGTGCTGCACGTTCATGGTGGTGACCACGTCGATCTTGTTCTCCAGCAGCTCCATTACATCTTCGTAGCGCTTGAGATGCTTGCTGCCTTCGATATTGGTGTGGGCCAGTTCGTCGACGACTGCAACAGTGGGCTTGCGAGCGATCACGGCATCGACATCCATCTCTTCGAAGGTCGTGCCTTTGTACTCAAGTTTGCGGCGGGGTATGACCTCGAGCTTGGAAGCAAGTTCGGCGGTGGCTTTGCGGCCGTGAGTTTCCACCACCGCGATTACGACCTCTTCGCCACGACTGGCTCGCCGAATGGCCTCGCTCAGCATGGAGTAGGTCTTGCCCACGCCGGGAGCATAGCCAAGAAACAGCTTGAGGATCCCCTGCGACTTCGCAGGTGCAACTTCGTCGAGCCACTGCTCAGGCGTTTTCTGCATTGCCAGTATTCTGATTGCTGTTCAGCAAATTGTCACGCACGGCGTAAAATGCTGGCGTGCCCAACACCCTTCGCACCACGTCACTTCGTTGTGTTGGAATGCTGACCGCGCTGGCCATCGCAGTGGCCGCTGGCCGCTACTTTGACCTGAATCCAACCGCGATGGCGATGATATTCCTGATCGCCGTACTTCTGGTTTCGGCATATTGGGGGCTGCGGTATGCGGTCGCGCTCGCCGTTGTAGCCACGGCGGCGTTCAACTTTTTCTTTCTACCACCGCTTTACACGTTCACTATCAGCGAATCGAGGAACTGGATTGCGCTGTTGGCCTTCCTGGTGACGGCGCTGGTGGCCGGAAATTTGTCAGAACGTGCCCGAAGCGAGGCCGAGTCAGCCAAGCAGCGGCGCCACGAAGTCGAGAGACTCTACGCGCTTAGCCAGCAATTGCTGACCTCTGAAGATCTGGCATCGCTACTGAACATGTTGCCTCGCACCATTGCCGAGACGTTCGCAGTCTCCGGCTGTGCGCTAATGGTAAACGACCGACCTGCAGTGTATCGGTCTGGCCCGAACGTCCCGTTCGAGGCGGAAGACTTGCGCAGCGTAGCCGTCCGTGGCGACCTGATTCGCCAGAATGACTCAGACAATTACGTCCCATTGCGAGTGGGGCTGAAGACCGTAGGCGCCCTCGCCGTTGCGGGCGGTGATCTTTCGCGAGAGACGCTGGAGGCGATCGGCAGCCTGACGGGTCTTTCGATTGAGCGGGCGCGCGCGTTGGAACAGCTAACCCTGCACCGGGCGTCCCAGGAGAGCGAGAAGCTGCGCTCGGCACTGCTGGATTCCGTAGCACACGAGTTTCGCACTCCGCTTACGGGCATCAAGGCCAGCGTGACCAGCCTGCTCTCAGCCCCACAGATTGATGACGCTATGCGTCTTGAACTCCTGACGGTGATCGACGAGGAAACCGACCGATTGAACCGCTTGGTGGGCGAAGCCGCCGAGATGGCGCGCCTTGACTCGGGCATGTTCAAGCTTAATCGCCAACCCCACGCGATTGGCGATGCGCTCGATCCTGCGCTGGAGGGTACGCGTCTCCTGCTGCAGACTCATCGCGTCGAAATGAATGTTGATGAAGGGCTGCCGCCGGTAAATATGGATGCGAACCTCATCCGTGAAGTAATCACTCACCTATTGGAAAATGCAGCGAAGTACTCGCCCGAGCACACACTAGTGCGCGTGACGGCGGAAGGAAAAGGGAATCGGATAGCGGTTAGCGTGGCCGATCAGGGCCCCGGAATCGACAGCTTTGAACAATCGCTGATCTTTGAGAAGTTCTACCGGGGCAAGAACCAGCAGTTAGCAGCACACGGGACGGGCATGGGATTGGCGATCGCGAAGGTCATCGTCGAAGCGCATGGAGGCACGATTGGAGTGGTGAGCCAGGTGGGAAAGGGATCCGTGTTCACCTTCGACCTTCCAGTTCCGGTAGCATCGCCGCGTCCCACGGCTTCGTGAACAAATGGCTCCAACTGGTCGCAGGCAGTACGGTTGGGGAACGGAAACTGCAATTTGATTGGCTTCGCGAGTGATGTCTCTCCGGCTACCGACGATACACCGGAAGGACCTGATCGAGGCAAAATCGCTTGCCCGCCTGGGGGCTGGAAAATTGGTCGGGGCGAGAGGATTCGAACCTCCGACCCCCTGCGCCCAAGGCAGGTGCGCTACCAGGCTGCGCTACGCCCCGACTCTCTTGCTTTACTGATTCTAAATCACTTCAGCGAACTGAACCACGGAGCTATGCCCTCTTTCGGCGGGAACTCACTCAAACTGTATTTGAGCACGCCAAAGTCGGTAACCGTTGCAATATGGAAGTAGCTGCTTCTCAGTCCCCTCATGTTGCGGCGCTGGTCGTCCTTCGCTGATTGACAGCCCCGATTGTGGCCTGAATTCTTTCTCCGGAAGAAAGGCGAAATGCCCTCGGCTATGCGTATCAGCGACGCTATCGCCCTCCAGTCGCTATAATCATCTCTGCATGATGGGGCTTATGTATGCGGCCGTGACGTACGTCCGCAGTCCGGCTGGGATGTTCGTTGAGGAAATGCGGCGTGATCTGCATCCCGCGCATACGCATGCCGACGCCCACATCACCGTACTGCCACCCCGCCCACTGCAAGGTACGGAAGCCGAAGCCATCAAGACATTGCGCGAGAATTGTCTCTCAGTCGCGCCTTTTGAAGTGACAATGGGCGATGTGGAGTCGTTTATTCCAACGACTCCGACGGTGTTTATCCGGGTCGCCCATGGCGCATATCGCATTCGTGAGTTGCACGACCATTTGAACAACGGGTCTCTGTTGTACAGCGAACCCTGGCCCTACATGCCCCACCTCACTATTGTGAAGCTTGACACGATCGATGAAGCCCGCAAGGTCATCGGCCTGGCCCGGCCGCGATGGGACAGATGCGAAGACAGCCGCAAGATTCGGATCGACTCGCTAACCTTCGTTAAAGGAAACGGCGAGCGCTGGATGGACCTGGCGACGATTCCGCTCGAGGGGAAAAAGGCAAAATAACGAACGTCGAATGTGATGCGCGAGAACGGCGGGAAGGAATTTTGGGGTGGGTGAAGGGATTCGAACCCTTGACAGCCGGTGCCACAGACCGGAGTTCTACCACTGAACTACACCCACCGCACATCATCGATTATACCATTTGCGGGTTTGACTACCGAGCGGCAGTCACGGTCAAATTGCTCGCCAACGTCTGTAAACACGCGCCTGCTACAGCGGCATACTAGTTCATCGAACATCCGCCGCCATTGTTCATGCAGCAGGCAGTCTGCCCACATCCCGTTGCGGCCGGCGCGGTGCTGTGGGCGTGCGCGGAGAATCTGGACAACTGCTGCTCCAATTTCGCCGTGTGGCACTTCGGACACTCGGCTTTCTGCTCGCCCAAAACAATGGCTTCAAACTTGTGGCCGCATTCAGCGCAGAGATATTCAAAAATCGGCATGGATCGCAACTCCCGGACTTTCCTCCCCGCCCATCGTGGCTCTCGCCTGCCATAATGATGTCAGCGGGTAGATGTTTCCATTATAGATGCAATCCACCGAACCCAATAGGGCTGCCGAGCGTGCTGTGCGCGAGGAGTTGCGAGCCGTCTCGCATCCCTTACGTGACACCGAAACCTCGGGCGCACACGATTTCTTCGCCGAGCCATTCGTGCCACGCCGTCCGTTTGTCGGGGCTCATGCCCAAACTATC
>Ga0302321_100006518_pt1 | contig 10266 bp, 8 predicted proteins | sample Fen_T0_1_FD_202505 | JGI IMG/M metagenome (GOLD analysis project Ga0302321, IMG submission 202505) | Peat permafrost microbial communities from Stordalen Mire near Abisko, Sweden - Fen_T0_1 | ecosystem: Environmental > Terrestrial > Soil > Wetlands > Permafrost | place: Sweden: Abisko... | reverse complement strand
AAAAATCTGCTTATCATCATGTTTTATCAATTCAATGATGTGATGGCCTGATTGATTTGCATAAACGCCAAAATCCAAATGTGCGGCAGGATCGGTTGCGATGACTTTGACCACATCGCCGCTGGACATTCCCGTCAACGCTTTTTTCAGACGCAATAAGGGCAGGGGACATAGTAAACCACTGGCATCGACTTCCAGGTTAAATTCAATCATTGCTTTTAGTTACTCAACTAAGCTTTAGATTGCTTATAATACCATCCCCCAATGAATCTACGAATCATCGTAACAAAATGGATTATTTTCCCGTTTTTGTAAAACTTAAAGACCAGGAGTGCCTGGTTGTCGGAGCCGGTGAAATCGCCGCCCGCAAGATTGAACTGTTAGCTCGCGCCGGCGCGAAAATCACTGTGATAGCCAACAAGGTAAGCCCGCACGTATCGAGCCTGGAAGCATCTTGCCGATTAAATTTACTGAAAAAATCCTTTACCCCGGCTGATTTATATGGCTTCAGACTGGTCGTATCGGCGACAGATAATAAAGAAACCAATCAATTAGTCGCTAAAACGGCTGAGGAGCAAAACATTCTTGTTAATGTAGTGGACAATCCTGACTTATGCAGCTTCATTTTTCCGGCCATTATTGATCGTTCGCCTATCGTTGCAGCCGTATCTTCCGGCGGAGCAGCACCGGTGTTAGCCCGCTTACTCAGAGCCAAGATAGAAAGTATCATTCCTCCCGCATACGGGAGACTGGCACACCTTGCAGAAAAATTCAGAATTGACGTAAAAAAACACATTAAAGAACCCGCTCAACGCAGAATATTCTGGGAAAATATCTTTCAAGGTTCTGTGGCTGAACTGGTTTTCGCAGGCAATGAACAGGATGCCGAGCAACAGTTACAGCAAGCCCTTGGCAAACAAAAAGACCGTGTTAGCTTAGGCGAAGTCTATCTGATAGGCGCAGGTCCAGGAGCGCCGGACTTATTAACTTTTCGCGCCTTACGCTTGATGCAGCAGGCTGATGTTATTGTCTATGACCATCTGGTTTCGCCGGAGATTCTCGATTTGGCACGTAGGGACTCGGAAAAGATTTATGTGGGCAAGCAACGAGAAAAACATACTCTACCCCAGGAATCCATCAATACCCTGCTTGCAGATCTGGCTAAAACAGGAAAACGGGTGGTGCGATTAAAAGGCGGCGATCCTTTCATTTTTGGTCGTGGCGGCGAGGAAATTGAAACTTTAATGCAACAGGGTATCAGTTTTCAGGTTGTCCCAGGGATTACCGCCGCTTCAGGTTGTGCGACTTATGCAGGTATTCCGCTAACGCATAGAGACCATGCTCAATCGTGTACTTTCGTCACTGGACATCTAAAAGATAATACTATTAATTTAAACTGGACACAACTTGCTGCCCCCAATCAAACTATCGTTATTTATATGGGCTTGGTAGGACTGGAAAAAATATGCCAGTCTTTAATTGACCACGGCAGCCCCAAAGATTTACCTGTCGCCCTTGTACAGCAGGGGACTACAACAAATCAGCGAGTCATTACCGGCACCTTGGAATCATTACCGGCTATTATTGCCGGTTTGAATGTCAAACCGCCCACTTTGATTATTATCGGCACTGTCGTGACGCTTCATGACAAACTCAACTGGTTTCATGGGTGTCATGTAGACTAAAAACGGATTACAGGTTCAACGTAGAATTATTGACTACGTCTCAAAATAATCTGTACGATTCAGTTAGTGTTCATTGATATTTATTGATAATAAAGCCTAAGAGAAATAAAAGATTGAATTTTTCAGTTAAATTCCCTATTCTTTGCTGGTTTAAATCTTATTCGAATTCCTTTTTCCCACGAAGAGAACGGTAGTTCTCTTTTTTTACACCAAGAGAGGTCACTATGAAAAAAACGCTAGGTACAATAGCAGGTATTGTTTTAATCACTTTAAGTGGAGCAGCATTAGCTGACGAATCACTTGAAATCGGCCAAAAAATTTATGACCGTGCTTTCGGCCGTGGTTGCGGTACTTGTCATGATATCGCTTCAAATCCACAGTTACCCGCTTTAATTAAAGGTGGCACCTTGGATAGAGCGAAATTTGAAGAAGTTCTGAGAAATGGCAAAGGTGGTATGCCGAAAGCTGTTGATGAGATTATGAAGAATAAAGCTGTTGAAAAAGCCGGTTTGACTGAGGAATTGGCAATTGATTATTTGTACAAATATATCAGCACCAAATAACAATAACAACAAGCTGGCACAAAAAAAGCCGTCCCAGTCTATGATTGGGGCGGCTTTTTTATGCCTAAAGATTTCAGGGCAACTACAAGGGATTGCCCCTACGTTATTTTTTGCCTAAATAACGAATAATGGCCTCTTTATAAGGCAGGCGATAACGATTTTTAAACCAGATACCCGTAATAGCTGCCAGCATTAACCCGCAAGAAGCAAGAGTCACATAGATAAGGCGCTTTAACTCGGACATTTCCTGCATTAATTGCTCATTAGAGAGCGCTACTTTCTCTTTCTTAGCGGGCTCTGAGTAAGAACGTAGGACTTTTACGTCATTTTTCAAGTCTTCTATCGTACCTAATGCTGAAGAAACCGTGCCCAGACGAACACTCTCCTCCAAGGATCTTAATTTACTTTCGATTGAACCACTGACTAAGCCAACAAATTGTCCTTTCAAGGTATTCACTTCGGCAGACAACACAGGATTCATTTCAACAACAGTGACTTCAGGTTTTTTATACCGGGTAAGGTCATTAGCAGGGAGCATGAAAAAACCGGCAATAACAATGACTGTCATCAAGAAAAAAACCATAGCCATTAACCATCGATTCACTTTCATCAATCCTTGATGAGAAGGTATTCTTTGCAGAACCACAATCTCTGATTTCGTCTCGTGCAACTCACTCATTATTTACTTCCTCTCAAACCCGGCACAAACCAGCATCCGGATGGGTATTATTATTTTTATAGAAACTACCTGATTGATAATTATACAAGTTAAATAACATTTGTCCTGTGATTTTATTGTTTGTATTAACGCAAGCGTTTGGCAGCCGCTATACGCATCCTCAGCGCGTTTAATTTAATAAAACCCTCGGCATCTTTTTGATTATAGGCGCCACCATCATCTTCAAACGTGGCAATACTTTCATCAAATAGACTGTCGGTATCAGAAGCCCTGCCCACGACAATCACATTGCCTTTGTAAAGTTTAAGCCGTACTTTACCATTCACAGACACCTGAGAAGCATCAATCATAGTTTGCAACATGTTACGCTCGGGACTCCACCAATAACCGTTATAGATCAACGATGCATAGCGGGGCATTAACTCATCCTTCAAATGCGCCACTTCCCTGTCCAGAGTTAAGGACTCAATCGCACGATGGGCTTTTAGCATTACCGTGCCCGCCGGAGTCTCATAACAGCCGCGTGATTTCATACCCACATAGCGATTTTCAACAATATCCAATCGACCGATACCATTATCACCCGCCACTTTGTTTAACTTTTCCAGTACCGTCGCAGGCGTAAAAGGCACATTATCAATTGCAACAATATCGCCTTGTTGATATGTCAATTCTATATAAGTTGCTTGATCAGGAGCTGCTTCCGGTGAAACTGTCCAGCGCCACATATCTTCTTCAGGTTCTGCCCAGGGATCTTCCAGAATGCGACCTTCATACGAGATATGCAGTAAATTGGCATCCATTGAATAAGGCGAGGTTTTGCCTTTTTTCATTTCGACAGCAATGCCATGTTTTTCAGCATAAGCCAGCAGGGTTTGCCTGGAGGTTAAATCCCATTCCCGCCAAGGCGCGATGACATGAATATCGGGACGTAAAGCATAAGCGCCCAATTCAAAACGCACCTGATCGTTACCTTTGCCGGTCGCGCCATGAGAAATAGCCGTAGCGCCCGTTTCGTTAGCGATTTCAATCAAGCGCTTGGCAATTAAAGGACGGGCAATGGAGGTGCCCAGTAGGTATTCACCTTCATAAACCGTGTTGGCCCGAAACATCGGAAAAACATAATCACGCGCAAATTCTTCCCGCAAATCTTCAATATAAATATCTTTAATGCCGGCCGCTTTCGCTTTGGCGCGTGCTGGTTCAACTTCTTCGCCCTGTCCCAAATCGGCTGTAAAAGTAACCACTTCACAGGCATAAACATCCTGTAACCATTTAAGAATAACGGAAGTATCCAACCCCCCGGAATAAGCCAATACTACTTTATTAATTTTTGACATAACGCTTTCGTGCTCTGAGTTAAAAATGCTGTGGATTATACCCGAAAACGGCCTATCGGCAGTATGGTATTCAATGATTATGAAATGGCTCGGGATGTAGCAAAATGGATCACAGCAACTCAAGCTCACAGCATTGGGAAGAAGGTCAGCTTCTCCCTTGGCGGAACGCCTCTTACTTGCCACCATGGTTATGTTTTTGAAGCCGGGCTGGAATAGGTAAGAACAAAATCTACGGTTTTTTCAACCGATACAACGCCGAAATATCCTCATCCCCATAACCTTCTGTCATTAACGCCTCATAATCGGTAACAGTCATATTGGCTAAAGGAATTGAAACACCTGTTTGAGCGGACATTGATTGGCATATTTTTAAATCTTTATGATGCAGTGCAAGCTTGAATCCAGGTGTAAAAGTGCCTTGCGTCATGGTCGAACCGCGATGTTGTAGAAACCAGTTACCTGACGCGCCGCCTGAGATAACATCAATGACTTTATCCATTGCTAAACCTTGAGCTTCTCCAAAAGCGAGCGCTTCCGTAACAGCCTGGTTAATGCCTGCACACATGACTTGATTGACCGCTTTGGTAGCTTGACCCGAGCCGGTAGCACCGATATGGATGATACGTCCGGCCATGGCTTCCAGTACGGGTCGGGCTTTTTCCAGCGCTTCCGCATCACCGCCGGCCATCATGGCCAGCGTGCCGTTTTTGGCACCTTCTACGCCGCCGGATACGGGTGCATCCAGAAAGGCTACCCGTTTTTCTGCCAGACACGCAGCGGCTTTTTTGGCAGTTTCACTGCTTACGGTGGACATATCGACAACAATTGAACCCGGCTTAATGGTTAAGGCTATTGCCTCAACGATGTCTAATACATCCTGGTCGGCTGAAACACAGATCAGCACAATATCAACTTCCGCAGCCAGTGCTTCTGGAAGATCGAATGCCGGCACCTTAAATTCTGCCGTTTTTGCGGCGGTACGATTGTAAACAGCCGTTAAATATCCTGCTTTGGTAAGATTTCTGGCCATACCTAAACCCATTGCACCCAAACCGATCATGCCTGCTTTCATATTATTTTTCCAGGTAAGTATAAGAAGTTAAACCGGCAATCAGTTCTTGTTCGAAATCTTGACGCTGTTGTTCGCTGAGATTACTTTTTGCAAGCTTTTCCCGGTAGGCGGCTTTCAACTCTTCGCCGCTGATATGCACATAATCCAGCAAATCGCAGACATGCTCACCTTCCTGCAGGTCATAAAAATGATAGCCGTTGTCATCCAGTTTAATATTAATGGAATGCGTGTCGCCAAATAAATTGTGCATGTCACCTAATATTTCCTGATAGGCGCCGACCATAAAAAAGCCGATGAGATAAGGTTGCTTTTTGTCGAGTACATGCACTGGCAGGGTTTTTTCAATATTCTGACCATCGATATAGTGGTCGATCCGGCCGTCGGAATCGCAGGTTAAATCCTGAATAACAGCGCGGCGCGTGGGCTGTTCGTCCAGGCGATGGATGGGCATGATCGGGAAGATTTGACCAATACCCCAGATGTCGGGCATGGATTGGAACAGCGAAAAATTGCAAAAGATTTTGTCGGCAAGCTTCTCGTTCAATTCCTGCAGAATAGTTGCCTCGCTTTGCGTATTGGGGTTCAACCGGCTTTTAATTTGCTGACAAATAAGAGCATAGTCATTCTCGGCTTTGGCAAGCTCGGTGATGCTCAGTTTATCTTGAGTAAATTGCGCGCGCGCTTCTGCCAGGGCATAGTGAGCGTCATGATAGTGTTCAACCGGATTATGTGCGTCAGGTAAAGCCAGCAGTTCGGCGTTATTGGTATAGACAGATTCAATATCGGTGACATTGGTGATTAATACCGCATGATGTGCAGTAAGCGCACGACCCGATTCGGTGATAATGTCAGGTTGCGGCATAAGCTTTTCCGCACACAGCTCGGCAAAGCTGCGCACGATATTGTGGGCGTATTCATCCAGACTGTAATTGATTGACGATTCACGGCGTGAGCGGCTGCCGTCATAATCGACACCTAAGCCGCCGCCGGCATCGACAACTTTTATCTGTGCGCCCAAGCGGTGCAATTCAACATAAAACTGTCCGGCTTCTTTCAGGGCTATTTTTATGTCGTGAATATTGGCTATTTGCGAACCCATGTGAAAGTGCATGAGTTTCAGGCTGTCCAGCAAATTGCTTTGTTTCAGTCGTTCAATCAGTTGCAGCACTTCATAAGCATGAAGACCGAATTTGGATTTTTCGCCGCCGCTGTTTTGCCATTTTCCGGCACTGATGCTGGACAGTCGAACCCTTAATCCTAATTGAGGTTTTATATTCAGACGTGAAGCTTCTTCAATAACCAATTCAAGTTCCAGGGGTTTTTCAATCACCAGATAAAGATTCAAACCCATTTGCAGACCGATAAGCGCCAGCCGGATATAGGCTCTATCCTTATAGCCATTACAAACCACGACACCCTGGTTGGACAAAGCCATAATCGCCAGCAATTCCGGCTTGCTGCCGGCTTCCAGGCCAATGTTGTCAGCGGCTAAAATGCCTTCAACTACCTGGCGTTGCTGATTAACCTTGATGGGATAAACAGGGGTGTATTTGCCTTGATAATCGTTACTGACACAGGCTTTTTCAAAAGCGTTAGACAGACGTTCTACACGATCTTTTAAAATATCGGTAAAACGCACCAGCACGGGCAATGACAAGTTTTTATCATTGAGCGATTGGGCAATCTCATATAAATCCAGCTCAATACCTTTATCTGAACTGGGTTTTACGCATACATGCCCGTAGGCATTAATGGAAAAATAGCCATCACCCCAGTTTTCTATCGCGTAGGTTTGGGCTGATTGCTGAGTTGACCAGGTTTTGGCATTGCTTGAATTCACTATTTATCTCCGTACTTGTAAATACTGCGGGATTCTAAAATAAGCACTGTTAATTATTTGGCTTTTTCACCAGATTAAAACTCAGGTTAGCGATAGCGTAGCCTAACGATGCGCTTCACTACGTTTAGCACATCCTATGCACTCAGGCTATTTTAAAAACTCGGTTGTAGTAATTCCTGCTTGTTTCAAGATCGCGCATAATGTGCCTTCCGGCATATCCCCTGAATGGTTGGGTATGGTTGTGTAGCTATTGGTGTCTGGGTTGTACCAGATTTCATGACTGCCTGCGGCCTGTCGATCAAATTGAAATCCTAACTGTTATAGCCGCTGGACTATTTCGCGGTATCGAAAGCCGCCGAGTTGCCCCACTTCAACCACCGACAACTAAGGGATAATCAAACGAGTTTTCTGTTGTTTTGAGTGTGCAGGTTATATTGCGCTCGGTTTGTGCTTCCAGGAGTTTTTTGGCGACATCGCGGGCAATTTCCAAAGTTTCTGTTATCGTTCGCCCTTGTGCGACTAACCCTGAAATATCTTCCGACGTTGCCAGATAAACGCCTTCCGGTAATTTTTCAATATGCAGATTGACAATCTGTTCCATGCGCTAGACCTCTGTTAGTGTTAGTGTTTGTGTGGTAGATTGAAACGATTATACGGCGGATGAGTTAAAGCATAATACTTAAGTTTTAAAATCTTAATGCGATAATTTTTTTAGGCTTGTCGGGCATGCTTTTTATGCCCGACATTCCTAAGTTCAAATATCGCAACGACCTTACGGTTTCCCACCATAGTTCATTCATCTAATGCCGTAATGTTGGGCAACAATAAATCTTTTACCCATCCATAAGGCTGTCCATACAAGTCGTTACGCGTATCCTGACCGACTTACCCAAAAAATAGCAGAAGCGTTAACGTGGTGGCATAATGGTGGCACAAGATAATGGAGATTTGTTATGCCTGGTATTACTTTAAAAAATATTCCCGATTCCTTGTACCACCGTTTAGTGGAAGCCGCGCATAGCCATCACCGCAGCCTCACAAAAGAGTGTGTGTTTGCGCTTGAAAGCTACGTTCAGCAATCAAGCCAAGACAAGACGGTAGTACTCGAACAAATAAGGGCAGTACGTAGCCGTTATTCTCCTACGATTACTGAAGCGGATATAGCCGGTTGGAAGGAATCCGGTCGCCCACGATAGTGGTCGATACTATTCTGCTGCATCGTTCGATTGAATTGATTACTGTACCCGATAAAGCCGTGGACGGCAGTTCGGTGTTTTCCTTGGCTATGCAGAGTGGCTGTAGTGCTTAAGATTGTGAGTTTGTTTGACTTGCGCGTGATCTAGGATTGCCTTTGATAACGGTGGACAAAAAGGTGCTCAATGCTTTTTCTGACTTGGCAGTTTTACCGGAAATTTTTTTGTCGGGAATGTCTTAGCTGAAGGCCACATTGCCTCGTTATGATTGCAAATTCATAATGCATAAAGGTTGGGTTGCCAAAAAGACGGCAGGCAAACCAACCTACGCTGCTTCTTCATAACAATAAAGGTACACCATGATTTTCATCTCTCATTCCAGTTACGATGCCGAGTTTGTTAGCGAGCTACGCACACAACTCGAAAGCTTTGGTTTAAAAACTTGGGTCGACTGCCGCAAATTAATAGCCGGACAAAAACTAGCGCAGGATATTGAGCAAGCGATTAATGAGGCTTCTTATTTAATTGCCGTAATCAGTCCGCAAACGGTCAATTCCAAATGGGTACGCAAGGAAATTAAACATGCTTTGGAAAAGCAAAAGCAAGACAAAGCATTTACGATTATTCCGTTGCTGTTGCCCGGCATAAAAATCGACGCACTGGATTTTTGGTTTGATGAAGAACCTTTAGCGATAACGCTGGAAGACAAAAAAGGTGCTTTACTCGAAGCCCTGCCGCAAATTCTCGCCGCATTAGGTCTGCAAGCCCCAGAAAAACAAGAAAAAATCATCGAGCTGGAAAACCAGCCTTTAGAAGAACTCATTTTAGAGCTGGAAGAGCCGGAGATTAAAACTCTGGACGATAACCGCCAGCAGCTTATTGCCAGAGCTGAATTAACCTATCAACCCGCAGACCCCAGCAAACGCGAGCAAAAAAGCCATCGTTTTCTTTTTACCGCGCCCATCGGTATTATTGAACTGGACGAATTACGCTGGTATTTGGAGCAATATCAAATCTGGCCGGCGGGCGAATTCAAAAAACGCGCCGAGCGCATTGCCTCTAACCTGCCGCAATGGGGACAGGCTTTATACACGGCAGCATTAAATCACGAATCGGCGCGGCAGTTGGCGCAAAGCTGGCGGCATGCCGAAGGTGAGCGGCGGTTTTCGGTGTTGATCGATGATGAAGCGTTGGATGAAAACAGCAGGGCGCAAACCCTGCAAGCGGCCAATGCGTTGTGGGCGTTGCCGTGGGAATTGCTGCATGATGGTTCGGGTTATATAGCCGAAGGTAAACAAGGCGGACGGGTGCGCCGCCGTTTACCAAATCGCAAGGAATTCGATGCGTTTAGTTTAGAGCTGCCGATTAGAGTGTTATTGGTTAGTCCGCGTCCGTTGGATACGGGTTATATCGACCACCGTATCACCGCTAAACCTTTAGCGCAGGCCTTGCAGACTTTAGGCGATTTGGTCGAGTTGACGATTTTAAATCCGCCGACCTTGCAAGCCTTGCAAAGTCTGTTGGCAAAACAGGAATTTCATGTCCTGCATTTTGACGGTCACGGCGTTTATGACCTTAACAAAGGCTTGGGTGGATTATGTTTTGAGCAAGCGGCAACTATGCCGGAGCGAGGCAAGTTGGATTTAATCTATGCCGATAAACTCGCGGCAATGCTCCGCGAGCATCGAATTCCGCTGGTGTTTTTAGAAGCCTGTCAAACAGCGCAAAGTGAAGGTAATGCGCTTAAATCAGTCGCGGCGGCGTTGTTAAATTCGGGCAGCGTCTCGGTAGTGGCGATGACCCATAGCGTGTTGGTGGTCAGCGCCGAGCTGTTTGTGCGCGAGTTTTATCAGCATTTAGCGCAAGGCCAGCGCATTGGTGAAGCGATGCTGGG